>SDBT01000378.1_pt1 | contig 68578 bp, 46 predicted proteins | sample 2277101 | NCBI WGS metagenome assembly SDBT01 (sample SAMN10404973, study PRJNA504765) | marine sediment metagenome | isolation source: marine sediment core GS10_PC15, 103 cmbsf | place: Arctic Ocean: Southern Knipovich Ridge | collected 2010
GAGCCACACCAGCGCTTCTCCATGGCCACCCTTAGCAGCGGATTGTGTTAACTTCTCGCTCCAATACTCGTTGGAGATGTAATTATTCGTCTCCAACCACTCCAATACTGCCACATGTCCACCACCGGCCGCATAAGAGAGAATTATAGGGCTGAAAGTATGCTTGCTCTCCTTCATCCATTCTAAGATGTGTAGGTGTCCGCTCTTGGCAGCAAAACTGTCGCACAACGGATTTAGCAGCAACCCCCACCTCTTTGATCCACTTAATGACATGCAGTTGCCCTTTCCCGGCTGCGAAGAGAGAAGCTGCGCCGTTACATGAACAACCTATCTCCACCAGCCACTGCAAGGTTCCCAAGTGGCCACCTTCAGCCGCAGAGGTGCAGTATGTCGGTCTCGAAAATCTGAAGCCCCTCGCCTTCAACCACTTGAGCACATCCAAGCGACCTTCACCCAGGGCTGCATCTATAGTTAAACGGTCCAAAGGACAGCCTTCCAACATCAACATTTTCATGACCTTGAGAGATCCAGAACCCGCAGCACTCTTCAGTGCCAGGTGGTTCTTCGGGGAAACAGTCTTGTATTGCCACTTACAGACTCTGGAAAGGCAGAAAAGAGCGTCGTGTCTATTTTTCAAGGCGCTTATAATGTGTGTCGTCCATATCTCCTTTGGCAAGAGCAGGAAACCATCAAAGCATTCTGTCATGTTGATGTAGTCGTTATTTCGGCAAGCCATGGGACAGTAACCATTTTCGTGGATCCTGCTTGCCTAGTGGGGATATGAGACTTTCTCATATCAGATTCGTTAGATTGACGCCACAGACAGACGCAGCAGTGAATGATCGACTGTGCGTATTAACTACTTTGGTGACTACTTCTAGATACGTGTCACAGTGGTGTACTCTCCACTCGGCCCGTATCTCTCGAGATCGCCGTTCGGTCTCAGGACGGCTACTTCCTGCCCAGTGCTCAGTGCCTTCTCAACGCGCACCCGAGAGAAATAGTCCTGGGACCAAAGACGGAAGAGCGACGGCTTCAAGCCACAGGGTGAATCTCCCGACAGCAGGAGCTCTATGTAAAGCTTCTTCCCCTCAACAACGAGCACACAGGTGTCCTGGCTGCTCCACCTCGGGGCCCATAACACCAGCTCCCCACTGCGCGCTGGGTTCGCATCGACATATTTCTCATAGGTGCCGAATCCCACCAAGCCATCACCGCCGACGCACATGACGGCTATCTTTCCGGTCCTTGGGAGACGGATCCCTATGTGCTCGTCTCTCGCAACGTCCGTAAGCGTTCTGTGGAACAGTCTCTCGAATTCGGGAGTCTGTCTTGGGCATTGGCTTTCCATTTTCCTACACACCACCGAAATGAAAGCTTTTTGGCTGCGATAATAGATATAGTTGCTATATCTTTCTGTCAGACGTAGGAAGAGCGGGAAAGCCTCCTCCCCCTCTGATCGCTCTCTTCCTTCTTGAAGCGGAGGAAGACGTGTTTCATATCCTTCAGCGCCCCCGCACAGCCGATCAGCATACTCACGTCACTTATTGCCGTGATCATGTCACCCTGCCCGATGTCCATGCTTCTGCTCGAGGCATCGGGGTCTTTGGTGGAACTGGCGGACTCCAGCCTGACATTAGCCGTGCAACCGAAGTAGTAAGAAATCTCGCCACCAGCAAGCTCCATCTTCCATGGCGATGTCCCATTCGAGGATTCTATCTCAGCCTTCCAGTGGGGACCTAGCTGCGAGGTCACTCTCTCGACGATGAGCACAGGGAGGTGGCAAGCTTCCAGGCTCGAGAACTCCCTGCCTGTCTCCCGCTTTCTGCCGAAGTGCACGATGTCTCTACTCTCCCACACGATGTCGTGCTCGAAGAGAAGGGGCAAGGACTCCATTCTCTTGTGTAGGATCACCCCGGACCTCTTGATGATCTCAATGCGCCGAGCAGTGACTTTCCCGTGGAATCTGGGGTCTAGTCCCGGGAGATTACGACAGGCGACGATGTGAATTGCAGACGAGCATAGAAGGACGAAATCTCTCCCTCTCACCGCACATCCGTTTTCCTCACCTGTGCTTGCCGCATTCAGCTGCACACCGGTAGCTTTGTAAACTGCCAGTGTATTTCCAGACGGCGTCAGCAGGATCATGGGACGAACACCCCCGGCCGTCGTCAAGGACGTTTGTGTCCAGAACTCTATTGCAATCAAGTCGCGTGGGACTATTCCTACGTCGCAGGCACCCAGTGTCTTCTCTACCATCCGCCATTCCTTGGATATCTCCTCTGATGTGCTGGAGCGGAGTTCCATGATCTCTCCGCTCGGAGAGATGGGGACAATGTCGTACCCCTCCTCGAAAAGACGGCAAGCAAGTGCTGAAGAGCTGGACATTTCGGAGTAGGTTTCGGGGCACACCATTTTTTTGCTGTGAGGGTCTCGACCATTACATCTTCTTGACGGCCTCTTTCTCCTCTTTTGCTATTTGCTTCTCCTCGACGTAATTCGCCTTGTCCTCGGTCTTCGAGGTCGAGGTTTGCGACTTCTCGTCCTTGTTAATCGTGGACAGGTCTATCTTGACCGACTTCTCCATGTATTTGTTCTTCTTCAGCGACTTTGAGGCGAGAAGGCCGACCGAAATCAGCAGAAACAGGATACTGATGCCTATGACGGCGCTTATGATGAGAAACACCCGCCAGTTGTCCGTGCCGCCGTTCTTCCTGATGACTGTGACGTTGTCATAGGTTGGTTCTTTATCAGTCGTGCTCATTTCAAGCAGCCATTACTCGAAGACCTTTTTTACTCTCTGCAAGGAGGAAGTACTAAAACACAAGAAATATCCCATGGGCACTGGATCATCGCGACTCACCTCTGCGGAGTGGAAGACAGTCTGGACAGGTGTCATGATTGTTCTCTTCCTTGTCTTCGCGTTTGTCCTTGCAAGACTCACCAAGAACAGTGATGTTGATCTGGAGACTGTCACCAAACGAAAGAAGGGCAAGAGGGCGCCCAGGAAGCCGCTGACATTTCAGGAGTTCGTGGAGCAGGCAAAGAGTGGGGACATAGTAGCGGTAAGCTATAACTCCACAAGTGGGAAGATGGTCAAGGTCTTTGTCGGCTCTGTCTGGACCCATTGCGGCCTTGTGCTCGAGAGAAAGAACGAGGACGGGTCTCTCGAGAAGGTTATTCTCGAGATTGCAAACTATAGAGCCGAAGGGCTAAAGGGTGCAGTCATAAAGCCCTTGAGTGAGTGGGTATACCACAACAGGACCCGTCTTATGGCGATGCGCGGGTACGAGAGCGCTTCCTTCCCCACGGAGAAAGTCTTCCGGCGCGTCCACCGAGACCAGATGAGGTCGATCAAGCCAGACTTCAATCCCGGGAACTGGCTGAAGACAATGTTCAAGCGAAAGTATGGCGACGAAGACTATTCAACGCACGAGAAGTACTACTGCAGCGAATACATCACGCTCATGATGCAGGAGTTTGGTGTAATCAAACGGGACTACTATCCCGACGGCTACAAGCCCTGGGAGCTCCTCTACGGGGACCTTCCCCTTCTGGGCGAGCACAAGTACGGGTCTCCCGCAATGCTCTGTGAACAATAACGCCACAAACGAAAAAGCTAGAACGGCGGAAAAAGAGAATAAAACGGAGATTTTGGGATGCTGCGATGAGCGAAGTAAACGACACGAAAGCATCTCTTGTTATTGAGAAGAGACCACCAACCAGCTCGTCGAGAGTGCTCATAATAGGAATTATCATTGTCCTAGTCTCTGTTACGTTGGTTTTCTTTGTAATGGGGGTTGTCATAAAGTCCACCGGCAAGAAGGTGAAGAAGGAGAGCAGCAACCAGAAGAAGCTGTCGTCGGCAGACAACAAGGCAGACGAGCAGTCAGCAAAGGCGGAACTGAAGGCAACAAAAGGGACGAAAGAGCCTGCCGACAAGGAGGGAAAAGCCGAGATGATCGAGGAAAAGGCCATCAAGTGGGAGGACAAGTACGACATGAAGACAAAGGGAAAGTGAAGCTCTTCAGAATTCTTAGTGCTTCCCACGGTGATAATATCGCCAACCATCCGTCAGAGCGTCTGACAGACTTCCTTGTTCCTAGTTTCCTTCTTACATGCACAAGAAAACTCTCAAGAGATGATAACTACCCAGCTCCGAAAAAAGGGGTTGCAATCTGTCAGATGTTCTGACAGACTTACTTGTTGCTAGCGCAAGAAAACTCTTCAAGAGATGATAACTACCCAGCTCCGGGAAAAGGGTTGCAATCTGTCAGATGTTCTGACATTCGCTCTTTGATTGCAACGCAGCTTCTGCGCGAGCTATCTGCGCGAGCTGCGCGCCGGGGAGGTGCGTGCCGACGGATGTACGCACTAGTCCAGACGAATCATCGCACTGTATTTTGACCCATCCGCAAGGACGTAGTACTTCCGTGGCTTCTCCCCTACCAAGGACCTGGAGTCTGCGGCCAAGGTCTGAACCTCGATGAGGTAGATGTCTTCCGGGGCTCTGAGGGCGTTCCTCGGGGCGTTAAAGCCAAGGTTCATTCTTCTGTGGTGCCAGGACCCAATGAGTGTCTCGGCGCCCTCTCTTCCGAGCTTACCAACTCCCTGCACGCGTTGCAGAAGGAAAGTAGCTCCAAGATAGGAGACGAATTGGGGTTGCTGTGTTCTCGCGTCGTAGCTGCCGACGCGGAAGCGCACTGGCTCGAGCGAGCTCTTGCGGCCCATCTTGATGCGGAAGATGTCAAGGTCGTCAAAGTCAGACGGGGTGCGGAAGTAACCCTCGATCCTCTGACCCCGGATTTCGCCGGCGTAGTCGTGAAGGCGCGACAGAAAGTACCTCACGTCGCCTGATATCGACCTGGGGATGAAGAACTTCAGCCTGCCACCTTCCCGACCGACCAGCCCAGAGAGCACAGGTGCACGCAGCGCCTCCAGGTCCACGAGAAGCTTGTCAACAGATCCAGGAGTGTCGCCGACTGAGAAGGCCTCCGGAATTCCCCTCAGTTGCTTGAAGTCATATGCCAGCCCCTTTTCGACCACAAAGCGCGAGAAGAAGCTGTCGAGGTCTGTGGCCGCTGGCCGGAACAGCTTCTTCTTGGTCTTCGCCCTTACAAAGCTTACAAAAGCAAACATGAAGATGTGGAGGACTATCAACGTCGCTCTTTCCTTCTCATGCATCGAAGCCATGGGGTCGGGCCCGTTAGGTGCCAGAATCGCGATGGGTGGATCGGGTTGGAGGATGGGATTTGCGGCTGCTGGAATGTAGACAAGGAGTCCCGGCCCGACCCTCCCGCCAACTGGCTCGATCTCGTACTGTATGAAGGAGACCGTCTCCGAGACAATCCTTCCCGGGAACTCGTGCTTCGCGCCCCTGTCCCATTCTTTGTAACTCAACACCGTTTCAGATCCTATGAAGATCCCCTCCCAGTCAAAGGGGGCCATGGGGACTGCGAAGACGTGAAGGGTGTCTTCGCCCTGGATCCTTCGCAGAAAGCCACGCAGCTTCCCATAGCCATCCAAGATCTGGACGTCACCCACAGCCGGGACATAATTCGGCGTAGGTGGCGGCTGTCTTCCTTGTTTCTGCCAGAGAAGTGCGGCGATCACACTCGCCCCTGAGCGCTCTCCAGACTTTGGCTCTTCACTGGACACAGAGCCAAAGTCTGTATAGAGCACGCCGTCTTGCTTGACAGCAAGAGCTTCGCAATGTGAAAAGGCCGTTTGCGCCCCCTGCCCTCCTTTGACCACCTCATTTGATCTCTGGTCGACATCCCCGTTCTCACTGTGACAAAGGATGAGGATTGTCTTTTCTTTCCTCCAAGCGGAGTAGTACGGGCCTTCGTGGAAGGGAAGAAGAAAGTCAAGCTTTTGGCCGCTCCAGGTGACGAGAACGATGTTCACCCCAAGGTGTTCCTCGACAGCCCTGATGTGTTTTCTGGGGTCGAGCCACTTCTTGTGGTCACCAAGCTCTGCAAGAAGCTCCGCAGCGGGAGTTTCTTGATCCTCCTGCCGTAGAAGGGAAACAGACGACACCGAGGCCTTGAGGCGGCTCCTTCTGCTTTCCTCTGTCTCTTTCTTCGGTTTCTTCATCTTCCTCGCACCGTCGGTCAACAGAGCTATCTCCGCAGCTCTCAGAAAAGCACCAGTTCCTCTCTCCACCCCCATGCGGACCAGCTCGTCCTTTCCGAGTGTCGAAGAGCCAAGGCGTGTTCCGCCCTTGTACCTGAGGACCTTGAGCAGGGTTCTGTCTGTCTTCGATATCCTGCCCTCGTCCCCGATGATCTTCCTGCCGACTATGTTGTAGCTGCTGGTCTTCTTCGGGCCGTCTCTCTTTTTCACGATGCTCTCACGACAGCATATTGCGCCACCCGGCGTCCGCGCGGGGAAGGGGTGCGTGTCAACCGGGCAGAACACCCACGCAGGCTTCTCTGAGCACTCTATCTGCATGCTGGGCCGGGCAATGACTCCATCTGGCCCATTTATAGTCTTTTTCTCCATTCCTTCCTTCTCGGCCTTTGTGAACACAACGACAGGCTGGCGAGAGGGCGGCGAGCATCTGCTTGCAAAGTTAAGTGGAAACGCTGTCTCGCCGCACACTTCCCGCAGCCCGTCGAAGCGCCCCTGTTCCTTCCTTTCGCGCCTCTTCTCCGGCTTCATGGGCTTCAGGATGGCGGCGTAGAGAGCCGCCAGTGGGGTGTGGAGCTCTTCGAGATGGAAGGCGAGGATGACTGCGATTGTGCTGTAGAGGTTTTCGAAGTTGCGGATCCCCTCGAGATTCTCCAGCTCGAAGCGCATACGATATGTGCCCTCTCCGACGCCCATCTCGACCTCCTCTCCGAAGTCGATTGTGTTTGGACTGTCCTCGAGTGTTCTGAATCCTTTAGCTGTGCCCTCGTCGTTTTCGAAGAGCTCCAGCGATATATGAGCTGTCTGGCGAAGGTTGGGTTGTCCAATCGGTCCCATAAGCGCATGTATCAGATCTCTATCCTTTTCGCCGGCCAGCTTCTCTTCTTCCCTCGAAAACAGTGAGTGCACAACGGGTGGTGCCTCGTAATCCCATCTCTCTTGTTCCTCCTCCTGCTCCTCCTCTTTCTCCTCCTCTTGTTCCTCCTCCTGCTCCTCCTCCTCTTTCTTCTTATTCTCTTGTGCGGCCAGGACTGCAACCAAATAGTCTGATTTCTTCCTCCCCTCTGCTTTTCCGTCTAGTTTCTTCAGTATGCGGCGAAGCCTGCTCATGTTCATGCCACTTAGCACAGATTTCTCGTAGAGTTTTGTTTTCTCCTTCGCCACCTTCTCGAACGTCTTCGCACTCCTCTCTTTTGCCAGGATCGCGTTCACATAGTCTGACTTCTTCCTTCCCCTTGTTTTCCTGCCAAGTTTCTTGAGTATGAGGCGCAATTCTGCCATCTTCATGTTGCTTAGCGCAGATCTTTCGTAGAGATTCGCCTCCTCTTCCCTCTCCTCTTCCTCCTTCTCCTCCTCCTCCTTCTCCTCCTCTGAAAACTGCTCAGCGAGAGATTTAATTGTTTCATCGAACATTCCTGTTGTTATGGCGTCTCTCAGCGTGTCAGGGAGCCACATATCCACGCTTTCCCCATAGACATCGAAAAAGCCTCTTGCCTTCCCCATCACAGGGGGTTCAACACCGATACTTCCCAAAAGAGCGCTTACTTCTAGTTGAAGTTGTGCCTTAGTGGACGAATGAGTGTCTGAGCGTATCTCAACGCGAAGAACGTCACCGAAAACGACGCGGATGATGGTGAGGTCTGACTTTATCTCGGCGAAGCTTTTCCGGCTGAGTATTGCCACTGTTCTGTCCTGGCGGGACTCCCGGAGCATTTCCATCATGGTGCGGCCAAAGCCGGATGATATACCCTTCGAGCGTACCTCCTTCAGATATAGGGCTGGTGTCATCTCTTCGTCCCAGTATATCGCCATGGGGTGTTTCTCATCCAATCTCAGCGCATTCAAGACACTTAGTGGGGATGGGTAGGGCTTCTCGAGGTAGAACAGGTACTGCACCCACGCGTAGGAGATATCGGTTACGAGCGTTGGAAGCCCCTTTGACATTTTACGATACGGAGAACATCTGGTCGTTTTTGCGGTGATGGCTGGCGCAAAACATAACAATATAACCGGATCGGCTATTCGAACAGCTAAACATCTAAGTAGCTTTCATTAGTCTTCATGTTAGCGTATCAGTGTAATTGTTGCACTTTTTTGTAGCACTACATCGTTCACCGTCGACCACTTCAGGTAGCTAATCACTCTTGGTTGGTAGATGCTAATTCCCGGGTAAAAGGGCATTCTTTCACCTTTACTGAGCAGGATGTCCAAGTGGCCACCATATTCTGCGGGAGCAGCTCTCGTCCCATGGGCACTCGCATTTCCTCAGCCGCCCCGGCGCAAGAAAGCTCGTCCCATGGGCAGGTGTCCGGGCCGCTGGCTGCGCCAGATACCTGGGGGTCCAGTTCGCGAGTAGGAGTTCCAAATCTCCCACGGCGGCTGCATGAGCGCAGGTTTCCTCATTGATGTGGATTTCTTTATCACGCATGCCAGACTCTCTAGATTATTGCTCTGTGACTGCATATCTCTTCTGGGATGGATGAGGGTCTAACTGATGTTGTTTGTCCTTCGGATGTTTTCCGCACAGGAGACCAAAGTAGAAAACTCAAGGTAGTGAGTTCGAATTACTGAGAAAGGGATAGGAAAAGCAGATGCCCGCTAACAACAGAACGAAATGACCGAATGCCAGATATGTGCCGTTGAAAAGATTGAACTCCCCGCCTGCCCCTTTTGCGATGAGAAAACATGTGTCAGCTGCCTAAAGAAGCACCTTACGTCGAGTGGGGCAGAAGCACATTGCATGTACTGCAAGAAAGGCCATCTTGTGAAGCACCTGCACAAGATGGTCCCGGAAAGTTGGCTTTCAAGCACGAAGGAAGACGGGTACAGGTCTGCACTGAAAAAGGCACTCCTCGAGGCCCAAAAGGCCAGACTTCCAGAGACAGTCCAGCTTCTTACAGGCGAGAGGGAGCAGAGGCTCAGGAAGATGCTCATGAATGCCCAGAACAAGCTGAACGAAGAGAGATCTTCTCTAGAGAAGTCATTGATCAGGATAGAGAAGTGGGGCATAGATGAAGAACTGATAAAGGCCGAGCTTGGCATTATTTCACTCAGCCGCCAGGAGATCAAGGAGAGGAAGGAGAGGGTTTCTGAGCTCGAGGGGAAGCTTAGAGTAACACTTGCGCCTCCTCGCTTTGTGCCCGAAGAAAGCGAGACCCGGAAGCCTGGAATTGTCTGCGGCTGCCCAAAGACCAACTGCAAGGGGTTTGTGGACACGAGGGGAAAGTGTCTACTTTGCAGCGCCTCTGTCTGCACGAAATGCTGCTGTGGGCGAGATGAAGGCCACGAGTGTGACGTTGGGGTCGTCGAGAGTGTACGGCTGCTGAAGAAGGAGTCGAAACAGTGCCCCAGGTGCTACGAGAGGATCCAGAAAGCCGGTGGGTGCGACCAAATGTGGTGTCCTGCCTGTAAAATCACCTTCTCATGGAACAGTGGAAGGGAGACATTTGAGAGGGTGCATAACCCCCATGCGATTGATTGGGGCAGGGAAAACGAAAGTCTAGGGAGGGATATCGCCGACGTTCCCTGTGGTGGGTTTTCTGAGGTACGCTCGGTTGGTGTTGATTATCTGCACAAGCTGACGAAGAATGACATTTGCTGTGTTACCGGCACACAGGGCTCGTACGTCTCTATAATAAGCTTCATGAATCTTTTTCTCGAGTTGGATGCTATTATAGAGAAGAATACCTACCTGATAGAGAAAAAGCTCCTTGATCTTCGCGTTAGGTACTGCAGGTCCTACATCACAGAAGCAAAGTGGGGAGACTCCGTATTCCGCATTTACCGACAGGAGGCAAGGAGAAAGGTCGTTCGTGATGTCCTGCAGACAATAAGAGACATATCAATTACCAGATGGAACAGCTTCGTTCTTTTCGCAAGAGGCGCGGATGAAAGGGACAGGGGTGCCGCTGCAACTATCCTCAGAGAACTGAAGGAGGTCATTGACATGGGGAACAAGACTCTGAAAGAGGAGCTTTCACCCTACAACATGAAGTCACCACTCCAGGCCAAGCTTGTGAGCACAAAGAATAGAATGGGGTCTTCTCTGGACGTGTGGATGTGGGTAGGAAGCCCAGCAACCGTATTGAAGAATTTAGTAGGGCCATTTTCACCTGAGTGCGTTTTGTATGCACAGAAGAGGGTGGGGTGCGAAAACTAAACTAAACTAGCGTACCTCGGGTGTATGCTCCTTCGGCGCAGCATCCTGCGTAGTAGCCTGCGCAGTAAAGTACTAGCGAAAACATATATCAAATATATGCCATCTTGTTTGGTGTCGGTTGTTCGGCTCCTTCACCACTTCCATTCTCCGTTCCTTACATTAGCAGGTGCATACATTGGACAGCCTTTTTCGATCGCCCACTTACTGCGAATTGGGGGAACCCCAAGAAGCTGCGAAGCACTGCGCAAGCTACGTACCCTTCGGGGAGTAGAACCTCAGATTGTTCCTCTTCACGTGCCGCTGCACAGGTCCTCCAGTCCCAGGGACAGGGGGTGTGTCCTTCTCCCTCTCTCAGCCATTTACTGCGCAAGCTGCGTACCCTTCGGGAGTAGGACATCTAAGTGCCCTGCCCCTGCTGCATATCCACACGTCCACTCATCCCAGTAGCACCCGTTTTCGAACGCCCACTTTAAGGCCTCCAGTTGTCCACTCAAAGCTGCAAAGGAGCAAACGTATTTGTTACGACGTAGCTACGCAGTAAACGGGAAGTTGCGCTCTTTCGCCCAGTTTAGGACTTCTATCCTGCCGTTCTCAGCCGCATGACCATATACGTCCTCATCCCAAGGACACCCGTTATCCATTGCCCAGTCCAGGATATCCACATGCCCGCGCTGAGCCGCCCCTATACAAGTACGATCCCAAGGGCACCCGTTCTTTCTTGCGAACTTCAGTACTTCCAAATGCCCACCACAAGCTGCATCATAACAGGCCAATAGGTCCCAGTCGCACCCATTCTCTCTCGCCCACTTACTGCGCAAGCTACGTACCCTTCGGGGAGTAGGACCTTTACGTGACCATTAATTGCTGCTTCGCTACAAGTATAGTCGTCCCAGGGGCACGGTGTGAACCCATCGGTCACACACCCAACTCTCGCCCACTTCAGGACTTCCAAATGCCCTCCTCGTGCCGCCCAGGTACAAGTGAGTGAGTTCCAGGGATATCCCTGGTCTTTCAACCACTTGAGACACGACAAGTGTCCACTTCCGGCTGCTCGAGCACAAGTCTTGGAACTCCAAGACTCCATTGGAACAGATGATGTCGCGAGTTCCAGGATAGCCATATGCCCACCGGAAGCCGCAATATCGCAAACTCCTGGGGTTAAAGTGCAACCGTTGCTCATAATCCACTTGATGACCACCAAGTGTCCTCTCTTTGCTGCGAAGGCACATAGCGCACTGCCCCAAAGGTTATTATGTCCACCCTTCGCCCACAGCCACTTACTGCGCAAGCTACGTAGCTACGCGAGTAGCACATCGAGAGACCCCGAAAGAGCCGCGTTCTCCATTGCAGTCCTCTGGTGGATCTTGGCATTGGCTGTATCTTCAACCCACAACCACTTCATAACATCGAGAGATCCCGAAAGAGCTGCATGCTCAATCGCAGCCTTGATATTAGGACCTATGAGACCAAAGAACGCCCTAGAGACTCTACTAAGGCATAACAAAGAGTCTTCTCTTTGTTCAAGCTCAGACACAACGTGATTCCATGTCTCTTTCGGCAAAAGAGGAAGCATTCCAGAGTAGCGCGAAGGAAGCTCACCCATGCTTGTCTTTTTGTATAGCTCTAATCTTTCCACCTATGTCAACGAGGAGTATGGTGCCATGGGAACTAAACTTTTCAGCAGGTGACACCTTTCGGGTAAGTGACTGGCACATTAGTTTGTTCAGGGTCTTCAGGGTCTTCAGCTTGTCACATTTGCAATTCAGAGCTCTGGGGGCCAAGGAATAAGTTTCAAAAGATGATATGTAATGATTGCATGCTGTTCAGCGTCTAATAAACCCTTAATGAGCCATTAAGATCACATGCGTCTACCCTTTCCCTCTCATGCCGTGTTTATGTCATCCGAGGAGGCCTCCTCGGGTTAGTGAAGGTGCGCGTCGGGCAGCCGTTTACCATAACCCACTCAAGGACTTCAGGGTTTTCTCCGTCGCGTGCTGCGTTACAGGGGTTCCATCCCATGGGCAGGCGTATGATCCTCTCCCTCCCTCAACCACTTACTGCGAGTTGGGGGAACCCAGTACGCGAGTTATCCGTGAAGAGCTGCATCGTCCACCGCAGATTGTCTGTCAGCATCTATGAGATGGAACAAAGGTCCGCATGCTCTTCTGAGACAGAAAATAGAGTCCTATCTGCCCTCGAGCTTAGAGATGACGAGTTTCCATATTTCTTCTGGCAGAAGCAGAAGAAAGTAGACTGCTTTCTTTTTCAGGCAGCCATACCCTTGCCCACTGTTGTTTGGTTAATGTCGAGCAATACCACCCTTTCGGTAAGTAGCTCACACTGTATATTCTATATACATTTAGCCAGCTTGGCCAACTCACTTAGACCTTAAATGCCCAGAAGTCTCCGCAGAGCTCTGAGTCTGTCACATACCTGTAAGGCATGCGCCCAAATCCGCCATCACCCCAAATCTTCCCCCAGGAGTTCTGAATCTCAAACATCCCCTCCTCGTCATCGTACCCCACAATAAGCATGCAGTGCGCACCTATGGGGCGCTCCCTTTTGTTAGGATAGCTGATATCCCCGGTATTGAGGCAGTGGTTTGACTTAATCTCGGCGTAAACCACGGCCCCAAACATGACAGGGCTTCCGCGGCTGATGCTTGCCTTTATCCCGAGAGGGAGGTTTGCAATCTTCTCGAAGTGGGGGGTTGAGTGGCTGCTCGCCTCGACATAAGCCTCGAGTGAGGGATGTTGAAGACAATTTCTCCTGCTGTAAGGCCAAACGCTCTCTGACGCCATCTTGTGCTCTTTTGTGGCAAGAAGAGCACCATGCACCGTGCATCCCTCGTCCCTCCTTACGTTGGTGCCCTCTACGATCTTCGCATTGTCGTAGATGTACGCACGGCTTGGCTTGTACTCGTTATAGCCGGAAAGATACATCCTGAAGTATGTCTCGCTGTTGTAGGCGGCTCTGGTGATCCTCCAGGCCATGGAGGTGCTGTTTCCGACGCAGCACCCTACGTCGCCCTGATCGTAGACTTCGGGTGACAGATCGCGCAGTGATCTTTGCGACGGAACCTTCACAGCCAGCGTCTTCATTTTTGCGAGGGTGTAGACAGGTAGATTGTCGGCGCTAGGTGATCTCTCGCCCAGCTGCACGTCGTCGGAGAATTTGTAGTGTGGAAGGATCTTGCCACGAAGGGCGTCGATCTCGTGTTGCGAAAGAGGCTTCCCTTGGCGGTGGAGGTGGAAATCGACCTCCTTGGTCTTCTTTGATGGGCGTTTAGGCCCTTCGCCCACGTCTGTGGATAAATCATCGTCCTTGATAAAAGCCTCTTCGTCAGAGCTGACGCTGGCGCCGTCGTCGGCATCAGCAGCTGGCTTATCCTTCCAAGCTGCGATACCAGACCACTCCTTCACCGATCCGATGATCCCAGTTGCTTTTCTCTCTTCTTTCGTTATTTCCTGCTTCTCCATTTCTTGTTGCTTTTCTTCTTTCTCTTTTTATGTCCTTGCTGTCGCGCCAACATTGGGCAGCTTGGAAGTCTTGGGGTCAAAAGCAACACACCTTGACTAGCATTTTCCAGCGCTGATATCGACATCTGCGGCTCTCCATCGTTACTGACGATTAGTAATGTGTCGAACACATTATTCGTGAGCTCTCTCTACCCTCTGGGCCAGCTGGCGATGGCAACTGCGTGGCCGACCCCAAAGTCCTATCTATACACTATACCTCGTTCTTTAGCGACTATTGCGTATTCCTGGCAATAGTCGTACTTTTTCTCATCCATTGCGAGGTCTAGAGCTGTTTTCCCATTGATGTCGCGAAAGGAAGGGTCAACGCCAGCATTTAGAAGGATTCTTATGGCGGCAGAAGTGCCAGTAATCCCCGCCTTGTGAAACAGAGTCCTTTGTTTCCGAGAAACTCCACTCAGATTAACGTTCAGACCTATTAGAAACTCTAAGATGGAAGTGTCTGCACTTCTTGCGGCCCAATGGACAGGAGTGTACCCAATGCTGTCCACGTTCTCTAAATCTGCACTAAACTCATTGATAAGTATTTGGATGGCTTTGATGTCACCAAAATGCGTCATGCTCGAGAGGAGCGACTTAGTAGCTCCTCTGTGCTGCACCAAGTGGGTGTTGACATACAATCCAACGACTTTTTTCCTTTTGTTTCTTTGCTCCAGTCTAGACATCAAATACCGGAAGATGGAATACTCCTTGAGCTTGAGTGCCATTTTCGGAGGAGCATCCACATTTTCCTCTAGGAGAGGGTTCGAAGAAAGGGAAATGTCGCAGGTTTCTCCCATCTCCCATAGAACATCCAGAAAAAGGATGTCTTTCGTCTTCACTGCGATGTGAGCAAACGTAAGACCTCTAACACTATCATCGCAGTGTTCGCCCATGATGGTGTTGGTTTTGATGTCGCCGGTAAGAAGGTGGGTCATCATAGCCTTTATACTTCTTCTCATACCGCAAGCTTCACCCGACAGGACCAGTGAATAGTGTCTTTGTGTTCCCTCGTAAGGAAAGACCTTTAGGTCGACCCCCTTTAGGCTCATAGTATCTGCCATGGCATAAGCAAACATGGCAGAGCGGAAATAGACATTGCTTACATACTTTATCAAATACTCTGCGACATCGTACCTGTGCGCCTGACAAAAGTATATAGCCCAATTAGAAACTCTCTGCTCGAAGTGGGCACTCTTCATACCAGTTTGTACTTCGTACCCAGCAATTCCGCACATGTTAATCAGGCCCTTGTTCTTTGGGAATGGTGGAATCCTTGGCAACTCGCCACTGCCGAGAATCAGACCATCTGCACTGTCGGGGAGCTGGTCCAGGTAGTAATGAAGCATATCAAGCGACCTAATCTGAGAGAATATAGAGGTAGCGTACGTATCATAGCTAGAGTGTGTCATTAGTGTATACCGGCATACCAGCATTGACGACGGTATACCAGTGTCCGATGTGCCATAATTCCTGTGGCAGCATCTCACCTCACAGGGGGCTTGCTCTCCGAAGAAGGGCGTCGTCTCTAGAGAGAAATCTGCTATACTTCGCCCGACGTTTTTGGTGATTGTGGAGAATGCTGAGAGCGGCAGTATCCTATAAGTAGGGTCTGCTGTGGCTGACCTCTCGAATAGCTCCGTTATATCCTCCCTGATGCACCCAATGGTCACGAGAGGGTTGCAGAGACATGCAACATAGCAGAGATATGGAAACATTTTGTAGAAACTCTTGAAGTCGATGTCCGGGCTCAACGAAGGCGCAACGGACAAAACCAACTCCAAATCGTTGCAGAGGCCCCTGCACGATTCTATCTCGGTGTATAGTTCTTTCCAGAGGTGTACGTCATAAACACCAACATCTACCGACGTCCAAAGACCACCCTTGTCAGAGAAAATGAGATTGGGTATATGAGACTCGTACCTCTTAAGGATGTTGTATACTGCGTGAAACTGGAGATATACCATCCCTTCATGGAAATCGGCCTTCTCGCCGAGGACAAGCGATACTTTCTTGCAGATTAGCTCTATCTGGTTTGCCTTCTTTCTCTGTCTGGGCACGTCGATGCACTCACCCCACTGCTTGAGGACGGTAAAAGTAAAGCGGACCAGGTAGTTCTTTATAGTAGACATTTGTGCGATATAGAGTCGTACGAATCGTTTTTGGTACGGTTGAACTGAATATTCAACACACGCCTCAAGGAACTTACCTTCCCATGTGCGGGCTCACGAGCACGGAAGTCTTTCGTCATCCAGAGAATAGAACGCATCCGCAAATTATGTGTTGGTCACATAATTACCCACCCACGGTCCCTCATCCCTTCCGCGAGACACGGGTTCTACTTCGCAAACAGCGCAGGAGTTACATGTCGGAGTCTTGAGTTGGGAGTCGGAGGTTACATGTTGGAAGTCTTGAGTTGGGAGTCGGAGGTTACATGTTGGAAGTCTTGAGTTGGGAGTCGGGACATTATCCAGGTGGGTGCCAAATGCTTCCAACAGAGAGGGAGAAGAGCACCCATACAATTCCTAGCAGATCAGGTGGTTGAACATTTCTCTATATCGAAAGCTCGTCGCAGAATCGACCAAAAACACACCGCGTCTCTTCATTGAGTGATGATCTTGTCACTGGTGTTGCATCTAATGGTTAGATGCGTTAGCGCTTTCCTACGCTCTTCTGCAGAACGAGGATGATGAATATCGTAATGAGCGTCAGCGACACGGATATGGTGAACGTCTCTGGGACAAGTATCTCGGTCTTCTCCCTTTCCGAGGGCACCCCAAACGTTCTCCTTCGCTCGAAGTGCACCCTAATGAGGGACTGAAGAACCGAGACCCACGAGATCACTGTGGCAAAGATCAGTGCTGCAATGACCACCCACTCTATGTCTCTCGATATGCCGAACTGTCGCTTCTTCCTGAGGCCGGACTCGTGTATGTCGTCGAAATCGACGGGAAGGTCAGGGATTGGCGCAATAGCAACCTCGAGTATGCCTTCCATGGAACCACGACAAGTCTCCGCTGTTTTTAGTCCTCTCCCAGGTCGCAGCTTTCCCTCCATTCGGAGAGAAGAAGGACTGAGTCGGTTATGTTGGCAGCCTCAGAAGCGAGAAGCGCCTTATCGAGCTCGTCGCAGAGCTCTTTGTCGGGTATCATCTCGTAGACAAGCCGCATTATCTCTGCCCTGTTCATGAGAGACGCCTTGCGCAGAAGACCCCCCATATTCAGACCCTCGAAGAGCCTGACGAAGGCAACCACGTCCACCGAGTTGTGGAGGACTGCCTCCTCGAATATCTTCTGCATGTCGGCATGGAGGACCCTGACGGATCCCAGAGCACGTTCTATGGCACCCACCTCGTTCCTGCGTGCCAGAAGAACCAGATGTGGCACCAGCACGTTGTGAAGCTCGATTTCGGGTATATTAAGGACTATGAGGGCCAACACGTCGGTCAGTCCGTCGGCATACGCCTTTGCGAGGAGGGAGGCAGTTTTGTCCGACAGCAGACCGCTGTTGTCGACCAACAACCTGCTCAGTATTTCTGGGCAGTACAGTGACGCTTCGAGTGCCTGGCGGACGTCGTAAACAACGCCAGAGCTGAGGAGAACTTCTGCAGGGAGCTCGTTGCAGAGTCCGACCGACATAATGAACTCGCTGCCCATCATGCTCGGGGTCAGACCTTCAAGAAGCCAATGAGCCACATCCCTAGTACCCGAGAAAGAGTAGGCGTCTCTCTTCTGCTCCTCGGTAAGCGAGGCGGTCCTCAGGGCGTTCTTGTCGCCTATACGAGCTGCCATGTGTCGCATCTTTCTGTAGCTTGCAACCATGGCAGGCCATATCACCGGGAAGGCGTCCATCTGGTCGGCCGTGACGTCCCCGAAGTCGTTGCTTGTGCGAAAACGCTCCTTGAATGCTACTGTCTGCCTGTAGATCGCGTGCCAGTCCCCGTTGAAACCTACCTTCTGAACCGCCGCGGCAACCGACGCGTCTCTCTTCTCCAAGAGCGTTCTCCAGTCAACGCGAGTGCAGTCGTGTGCAAAACAGATCTTGTCAAGCTTTGCTGGGCCGTCGACTGTTAGGAGTCGGTCTTCGAGTGACACGGAAGCTCTTCGCCCTTTTCCCCTCGCTTCTTCATGAGTGACCTGATTTTCTTCTTCTTCCACACCCTCTTCCTCTCTCTCCTCCACCCCCTCATTTGTGCTTGTGGGACCTGCCTTCACGCTCGTCTGCTTGCTGTCGTCTCTGACTAGCATGTCGAGTAGGAAAGATTTGTTTACGCCTTTGCCAAAGCATGGGGCCAGACCTCTACTCTTGCATTCGCTTCTTAGATTGTTGAAGCTCTTGCGCTCATACTTCTCCATCTTTTTGGTCTGCGCTTTGGTGACTTCACTACTTTTACATGGTGAGGGAAAGCGCCGAAGAGACCTCTTGTGAAAAGGTGACACTTCTTGTATTGGCTGCAATTCATTCTCGTGTTATCTCGCACTAAGTTGTTTCGGCAGTGAGTTCCTTCCGGAGGGAAGTGCTCACCCACCCAAAGGTCTTCTTGTCTGGCAGAGTCTATGTAGTACATAGAGCTTTTTCCGACTGTGTCGCGCGTCAAGGTCGGACATCACTTCTTCCACCACCCCACTCGCCGCGTGCACGTAAAGTGCTATATCTTCCCTATGAGCTTGTCGTAGCGTTTCCCGGACCCAACAAGCGTCTCAAACCCCTTCCCGAGTGAAATGCCACGCTTCTGGGCGTAGCTTAGCATGACGGCCTTCGCTATGGTCTGTGGCGGCTTTTCGCGGAAGTCTTGGATGTTCTCAAGCGCTGTGTTTCCCAGACGCAGGAATACGTCAAGCATTTCGCTCCCCATGTCTGTGCACGGAAAGTAAACCCTGATGTAGTCCTCGACAGTCTCGTGGAACTGCACGGGCTGGTAGCCGTGCAGAGTCCCCAGGTGCTTGTATGCGTCGTTCATCCTCTTCGAGATCATCCTCCACGGGAGCGACTGGCCGCCTGCATCTCTCCAGACCTCCTCCGGGTCAACCGTGATGGAATTTGACCTGTACGCCTCGTAGATAAGCACTGCACGGATGGCGACGAGGTTGTCACCCCTCTTCTTGGTGTGGGTGCGCTCCTTCAGGTCCTCGAGTATCTCATTCGCGTTGTCGATGATCTGTGGTGGCACATTGGTGACCTTTGCAAAGAATCCTTCACGCGCTCTGCTTGACATTTCTCTGGTGTGTATGATATACACATTGCTTTTCGCTCACTTAGCGACCTCTAATCCTCATCGTCCGCGTGCTGAACTCCTCTATCTCCAGCATCCTTCTCCACCACAGCCTTGTCTCTTCTCTCCTGTGCGCGCTTGGAGAAGAGATTGCCGTACTCCTGGACCTTCTCGGCGTCCTCGACGTACTGGGCCGCCTTCTCCTGCCTCTTCTCCTCGAAGTCGAAGCCCTCTGCAGGCTTCGTGTTGTAGCACTCTGCACCAAAGATCTGAGGGTAGATGTCGAGACTTTTCGTCTTGCCGACATAGATGAAGGGAAGACGGATGGTGTACTTCCCAGTGTGGGGATTGTCGACCATATCGAGTGAATCGGCTGTGGGGGCAGCCTGGCCGTCGCCTGGAGAGGGAAGGTAGTACTTGACAGCAAGACCGTCGAACTTGGCATCGCTGAAGTCTCCTGGGAACTTCACAGTGCACTTGAAGGCAGGACGTTCCTCAGCTCTCTCGATGGGTCCCTTCTCTCCCTCTATCTCGAACCAAAGCTTCCTAATCTCCTTCCTCTTGAGGTACACAGGGCTGACATAGTCAGGCTCGCTCTTGAGCTCCTTCTTGATGGCATTGTGACTCTTGGGGGCATTTTCGAGGAGATCAGCGAGTCCAATGGCCGTTAGGTCACAGATCCTGCCATAGAGCACATCGAGAAACTCAACATGCGCTCTGTGCATCTCTCCGTCCTCCGAGGCGTAATCGTGCATGAGAGTGACAGAACGCTTGACCTTCGAGGGGTTGTTCTCATCCACCTTCACTCTAACCCCGGCAGAGCGAAGTTCGGGACAGTCCCAAGCGAAGTCACCCTTCTTGCCCCCATAGTCGTACTGCAGCTTGAGGTAAACATAAGGGTACTCGCCACTCTTGTCAGTCCTGGCACTAAACTCTTTGTAGGTTAGCTTCTCGGCGTCGAACTCAGTAAATGGGATAGTTGTCATTGCTCTCGATTTTCCTCATCGATGTGGAGACGACCGGTTTTGGTGGAGATGTCACCTTTTTTCACTTCTCCTTGTTCACGAAAAACCCATCTGTTGCATATGGCGCGGTCGAGGTGAGTATGAAGGTACCTTTGTCATGTAAGTGTTACATAAAATTCTTAGGTGGGAGATGGGGTTCCGAAGTGGCACATGTGGGTTATCACTCTACCCAGCCCAAATCCCGCGAGCACCTGTTGTAGATTCGCTCGTACTCGTTCACTGCCTCAGTTGTCTTCAGCTTCTTGAAAAAGCACTGGGGGAGGTCTAAGTCGTGCCTGTCTGCTAGTATCTTCCAGACCACCCATGCCGGGTCTAGGGGTTTTGGCCTTCCCTCGCAGCGCATTGGATAGGCGTCCGAGAAGTCCCTGAACTCGGACAGAAGGCTTTCTCGAACAAAGGAGAGGTCAGGGAGCGACCAGCCCAGATAGCACTTGCCGATCGAGTTCAGGCTGGCCAGGTAGTGTTTCTTCTCGGCCCCGGCGATCTTTCGGATGGCGCGTTCGAGCAGCTCGTGGTCCGCATCGATATCCTTCGGACTTGGGTGATCTCTGCCGCCTGCAGATGACTGACTCCCAATCACAGCACCCTGGAAGTGTTCGTCCAAAGCCTCCTTCAGCTTCTTGTAGTTTATGAGCCTGCCGATACCCTGTGCCTTGTCGAGTACGCCGTCAACAATCGTGTCACCCGCGTCTGGCGAGCCGATGCTCCCTCTCAGGCCGACGTCCATGCTTACGTAAGTGGATCCGGCACCGCAAGCAGAGCAGAACAGGACGCCCTCCTCGCCTGCCCTGCTGAGGTCGTCTTCGGAGAGTGTGGTTCGGCACTCTGTGCACTTCAGGTCTCTCTTCTCCCCAATGTCCAGGTCGACGGGTATGAAGCCCCTTGCTATGCTCAGGAACTTGGAAGTGAGTGCCCTCCTTGTCTCGTTCTCCACCTCGCCCCCCTCTGCTTCTTCGCCGAAGACCTTCTCCTCAGCATCTGTCACGTCGCTGTTCTCGGAGAGGAACAGACTGGCCTCGCTTATGTACTGCGAAAGTTTCTTGTTCTCGCTGAGCAGTGTTATTTCTTCTTCCAGAAGCTCTATCTTTCGCAGACACGATCTGCACTGTCCGGCTGACGAAGGCTCCCGCAGCCTCTTCTTCTCCAGCTCCAGCTCTGCCTCGAGCTCGAGGAGCTCTGGTCCGGTGTCCCCCAGCACGCTCTTGAGAGCCTCGTGTAGCTCGCTTATGTTGATGGAGTCCATGCTTATCCCAGATACGCCTTTTTTTGGCTCTACCCTCATGCCTGACGAGGTGAAGTACTCGCTGCTTGTGCTTTTCGGTGGCTTGTGTAGAGTTTCGAACACACTCAATGTCGCGCTCTTTATGGGTCCTGCCAAGAAGCTAGTGAAGTCCATTTGGTACTCGTTTTACTTTCTGTGGGAGCTACCGGGCACTCGCGACCGCCTCTTTCGCGGCCCTTAAGGGGCCTAATTCGACCCATGCAGAATCTCGGATACCTCCGTCACCTCCTTGTCAATAATGTACACGATGAGCGCGTAGACAAGAAGAACCAATCCGGCGGTCTGCAGGGCCTCCTTTGTGTGGAAGAAGATCGAGTCGAGTGCCGGGCTGGTCTTCACGTCGATAATCGAGAGAACAGTCAGAATGAGGGACGTGATGACGATGCGATAAACGTCGGCCTTCCCCTTTCCGACCCAGTTGATCAGAAGAAGAACTGCAACCGAGGTGAAGGTGAGACTGTCAGCACGCGTAAGGTCGCGTTCGCTTCGTCTCTGTATGCGAGGGGCTGCGAAAAAGCTTGTAGCGTATACGAAAAGAGGGATTAGGAGCACCAAGATCCCCATGATGCTCTCCTTTCCAGCCGATATCTCCTGGTAAGGGCCCTTTCGCGCGTAAACGACGAAGACAACTATCGCAAGCCAGAGGACCGCCGAAACGAGATAGACGATCTGTATGCTCTGCGCATCGCGTCTTTTGAGTTTGATCCGAGGAACCCCAGTGACGTGCGAGACATGGGGGTGCTCTCTCTGGTTCATGCTTTTACTTCCTGAAAATTGGTAAGTCGCCTGCCTGGAAGACAAAACGTGAAAGTAAAGAGCACTTCCAAGAAACATGGCACAAGTAATACAGAAACCCTCCGGCAATCGCATGACAGAGAAGGAACACTCTGATTGGTCTCTTCATCTGGCCGAGAAAACCTTCAAGAATTCCGTGCATCTCTTGGACAAGGAAGGGGTCGTCCGAGGAGTCAGAAGGACCGGAGGGAAGGGCACAGTATATCTTTGCGTTGATGATGAGAGGGTTCGTGTGCTTGAGGAAGGAGAGGCGGATGGCAAAGTCGTGAAGGAGGGTACAGCACATGAGGAGAGGGTTCGTGTGCTCGAGCAAGGGGTGGTGGACAGCAAAATCGTGAAGGAGGATCTACTCGAGGGAGAGAGGGGGCCCCGGATGACAGAGGAAGAATTCTGTGATGGATGTGCTCTCTTGGATGAGAAAGACAGGGGCGAGGGGGCCAGCATGACTGAGAACGGAAGAAAAGGTGCGTTGCATATCTGCGTTGGGGATACAGAATGCATGCAGACGCGGGAGGCCGAGAAGGGAGAAGAGATAGGCGAAGAGAGCAAAGAAGACGAAGGGCTTGCGGCTGACAGGAAGAACGAGACTCTTCCCGAGATTTCACAGATGATGCCCTACTATCGCACTGATGAAAGGACCCGCAAGCTCTTGGAGTACCAGGGGAAGCTTGTATCATTAGACGGGGTCATAGGGGCCGGTAAGTCGTCCCTGGGGCTTTCGATTGAGAAGATGTTCAACGAGTCCGGGATTAGAGCAAAGTACTTCCCGGAGTATATAAATCTCCCTTACCTGAAGCTGATGATCTCGGACACTGCACGCCACTCGTTCGGCTACCAGATGCTGGCGCTGAGCGCAAGACAAAGAATACACCAAGACATGCTCGCCTTCTGCGCGACTGGTGGAGTTGCCATCGGTGACAGATCACTGGTCGGCGACCTTGCTTTCGCTCTCATGCTAAAGCATCTCTTCACCGAGGCTGAGTGGGAGGCTTATAGATTAGGACTCGAGTCTTACTCGACCTCCGTGTCCTTTCGCGAGTCGGACGTGTTCATCTATCTCGCTGTGTCCACGGAGATCGCCATGAAGAGGATAAGACGGAGGGGAAGGGATGGCGAGACTGGATACGAACCAGAGTACATCGACAACCTGGAAAGGGCGTATGAGGAGGCCTTTTCATCTGCAGGGATCGTTCCAAGGCGTGTGGACTGGAACGAAGAGAGAGAAGTTGATGCTGGCGGCTTCGTAGAGTGTATAGATCTCCTCTAGGTGTTTAATGGGTAGTTTTCTTGTTCAGTATCTGAACAATCAAAGAGGTAAGTAAAGCACAACCTGGTCTAGCTTGTCACTGTTTCAAGCATTAGGATGCCCATGATCAGTGAATCACCGCCGAACAGCCGATTGAAAGCCTGGCCCTGGTACTCCTTCACATAGCTATGTCACCAGTTTTTGATGTATCCGACACACGTCAAAAGTACCGGGGTTCACTGTAACACTTCGAGCCTCGCTCACTGCCAATGATCTTTATGGTTCTAGCTGCAAGTGTTTGATTGTTAAGTGCCGAGACAGAAGCGCAAGTCCTTCCTGGGATTACCCAGTTTGCTGTGGAGTTTGTGAGTCAGACTGAAGTGATGAGACCAAAGTGATGAACTCAAGGTAGTGAATTAGTAAGCTCGAATTACTAAGACCAAAGTGATGAACCCGAGGTAGTGAATTGGTGAGCTCGAATTACTAAGACCAAAGTGATGAACTCAAGGTAGTGAATTGGTGAGCTCGAACTACTGAGACCAAAGTGATGAACTCAAGGTAGTGAATTGGTGAGCTCGAACTACTGAGTTGACTTATCACCTGGGCCTTTACTGAAGGTTTCAACTTTTATAGCATAGCTGTCTCAGATTTGGCTGAAAACACTTCATCTTACAGTGTAGCTACTACTCAGGCTACGTACCCGAAGGGTAGTATGCAACTACGTATTTGACTTCCAACTCGAGGCCTTCAGCTCTCGACTTCTAACTGAGAGTGACAACTTTTGTCTCAGATCAGGCTCAAAACACTTCATCTTCACGCATTTGACTTCAGTTGGAAACTTCGAACTCAAGGTCTCTAGCTGGAGACTTCTAACTCAACACTTCCAACTTGTGGCTCAGAAGTTTGTCTCTGCTCAAGACCTCTAACTCGCTGCTCGCAACTTGCCACTTGAGACCTCTAACTCGCCACTTACTGCTTACTGCTTGCTGCTCGTGACCTACAAGACACTGAACAGCATAGTCACCGAGAGAATTCTGCCAGTCCGGATAAACTTTACATTCAGACTGTTCGAGTGAACGTGACCGGTGTGCTATGCGTATATGGAATATACGTAACGAGTATGCCATAAAGTTGCCCACGGCCACGGGAAGGACTCGATGTATCCAATACATCAGTGTATCTTCCATATACCCGATAAGGTGAAATGGGCTAGGTAGAGCGCTCTTGTGGCTTCGACATAAGACCAGATGCACCATGGAGGCAACCAACAGTCTAAGAAGACAGTGGGCGCAAAGTTACAAGTTGAAGTGGCTTTCGGGTCGAATTAGGCTGCCAAGTTCGTAGTGAGTAGTGAGTAGGTGGTCAGTCGAGCAGGTGTGACTTAACACTTTCGACTTCTGCCTCAGATCAGATCAAAAACATTTCATCTTCTTGGATTTGCCTTGTAACTTCTAACTCTGACTTCCAACTCGCACTTCTGGCTTCTGACGTCCCGCACCCAACTCCTGACTCCAAACTCCTGACTCGCAACTCCTGACTTCCAACTTGTAACTTCTCACTCATGACTTCCAACTCCAACTTGTAACTTCTCACTCATGACTTCCAACTTCCATCTCGTAACTTCTCACTCATGACTTCCAACTCCAACTTGTAACTTCTCACTCATGACTTCCAACTTCCATCTCGTAACTTCTTGCTGATGACTTCCGACTTACCTCTCGTAACTTCTTGCTCATGACTTCCGACTTACCTCTAGCACTTACACTGTTTCAGCAATCAGGACACTTCACCTCTGCGATTTGTCTTCTGTTCAACATATTCAACTGTCCACGTGCATCTCCCTTCACAGCTATGACACGGGTTTTGATGTATCCGATACACGCCAAAAGCACCTAGTTGTGTGGTGCATCAGAGCGCCCAGTTATGCAATGCACTTATATTATCACTGTAACACTTTCGAGTCTCGCCCACTGCCGGTGCTGCAAGTGTTGGATTGTTGAGTGGTGAGTCTGATTGAAGCGTGGTCGGAATAGTAAGTTGACTTATCCTCTAGCCCTCACTGAGGGGTTCGATTTTTTACAACACAACTGTCCCAGATCAGGATAAAAAGACTTTATCTTACTGCGTTGCTCCCGGGAAACCCAACACGCATTTTACTTGGGCTGGGAAGTCACTCTTGGACTTGTGAGTCAAGACTTCCAACTCAACATTCCTGACCCGAGACTTCCGAGTCAGCATCCCTGACTCGAGATTTCCAACTCAAGACTCACACTTTGTCTCAGATCAGCTTCAAAACACTTCATCTTACTTCGCAGTAACGCATTTGACTTGCGGCTGGGAAGTCACTCTCGGGCTTGAGACTCAAGACTTCCAACTCGACATTCCTGACTCGAGACTTCCAACTCAAGACTCACAACTTTTGTCTCAGATCAGGCTCAAAATACCTCATCTTCACGCATTTGACTTGTGGTTAAGAAGTCACTCTTCGACTTCAGCTTGAGACTTCCAACTTGAGGTCTTCAGCTTGGGACTTCCAACTCAACACTTCCAGCTCGGGACTCACAACTTTTGTCTCAGATCAGGCTCAAAATACCTCATCTTCACGCATTTGACTTGTGGGTAAGAAGTCACTCTTCGACTTCGGCTTGGGACTTCCAACTTGAGGTCTTCGGCTTGGGACTTCCAACTTGAGGTCTTCGGCTTGGGACTTCCAACTCAAGGTCTTCAGCTTGGGACTCACAACTTTTGTCTCAGATCAGGGTCAAAACACTTCATCTCCACGCATTTGACTTGTGGTTAAAAAGTCACTCTTCGACTTCAGCTTGAGACTTCGAACTCAAGGTCTTCAGCTTGGAACTTCGAACTCAAGGTCTTCAGCTTGGAACTTCGAACTCAAGGTCTTCAGCTTGGGACTTCGAACTCAACACTTCCAGCTCGGGACTCACAACTTTTGTCTCAGATCAGGGTCAAAACACTTCAACCCCGCGCATTTGACTTGCGGTTAAGAAGAAACTGTTCGACTTTCACCTCGAGACTCACAAGTCATGCCTCTGTCTTGCACTTTCTTCTTAGTTCTTCTGACTCAAGAGAATAGTTTGGTAGTCAGCCTGTTCCCGAGAGTGTTCTCGGAAGTACAACCTGGGATTCCCCAGTAAGTAGTAGTGTTCCATATCCGTGGTTCATCCGCTAGCCAGCAATCAACTACCCACCTCGCGATGTATATGATACATCTGTATAGACACTCGGACGCTACTCATTCAAGGAAGAGGGCATGAATCTCCCTAAGAAACCCTCACCGACCAGGAACGCGAATATGGCTGGTCCTGCATCATCAAACCCATAGGTACTTGTCACACCTGCAATGGTCAGCTCAATGTCTTCATGAACTGCATGGCCGCCCTTCCTCAGGAGCGCATGTGTCAGTTCATGGATAAGTGTGCTTCCAGGCTGCAGGCTGATGATCTTCCTGAGCCAGGGGCTTTCCTTTAGAGTTATCACAGGCGTCTCCGAGGCGACGAACCCCCTTATCTCCTCATTCAGTAGGGAATCGCCATCCTTGGCGACGTGGGAATAACTGAGAAGTATAATATTTCTTTTTGGACTGAAACTGCCAGCTAAAGTGGCCGGGATCTCTCTAAAGCGTACGGAAGGAGCACCACCAAGTCCCAACTTCGATAGAAAGATCGATCCTTCCGCCATCGCCGCTTTAACTTCTACCCAGAAAGCCAAGACGAATTTTCTGATGAACCGGATTGTCATCTTCGAGACGTTTCTCTTCGCAACCACCACTGCGTCTTCTTTGTTGGGAGTGCGTTTCTCCTTGAACCACATCAGCACCATGTTGACGAAGGTCTGCGGTATGTTTTTCTCCCTTGCCACCAATAACAGGTACCTACTGAGCATCGTAAGTGGCTTCATCGATTTCCCGACCCGATGACTCATCTTGGCCCCGCCTGGGATATCCAGAGTCGCCAGATGGTCTTTTGCTAACTGCAACAAGTCTAGAAGGCTGGTGCCAATTCCACCTCGAAAAGATACCACCCAGCTCCTCCCCATGCTCATTTGAGCGTAAGAGCCATGGGATAAGACATGCTCAATGTAGATGCTCACCAGCGACCAGTGCTCAAGAAGTGTGAGAACCGCAACGGCGAGACAGTCAATAATGTCACCTTCCGCTTTTCTACCCACCATGATCTCCGACCTCCCCTGTGTGGGGGCGTAAGAGCCCGCAGAGATGGAAAGAATATGACCAAGCGCCAGTATGTTCTTTGCTTCGTCCACCATGGCGCCCTTTAGCTTGAGAGTCCGCAACGGGCCTATTGGCACGCCGTTCGAGAAAACATAGGACTCGTCCTTAGCTCCACGATCTGCAGAGGCGCTTATAGTCGCACTAGCTGTCCGATGAACCCGATGTGTTTCGGGTGGGTCGATATGTTCTCCGTTCAGCTCGATGCTCTCAATGTTCATCAAGGCTATTACCGACCTGCTGAACCCTATTGCGCGCATCTCCAAGTCCACACGGCGGCTCTCGGGGAGATCCTTTCTAAGCTCGATGTCTACAGTCGTTCCTCTCGCTGGCGCCGACATAAGGGGCGATGCGGCGTTAAGTGTGTACAGGATGTCAACAACACGTCCATCCTCCACCAAGGGCTCACCGAGTATCGAGAGCGCTCCACTGGGCCCGTTTGTTGTTATCTTAACCCTCTCAGTGTAGGGCTGGCGGTATACGTTGAAGAACCCTGTGCCCATCTCGCCAGTCGTCAGAGAATCAGCCGAGGACTTTGTGCTGAGGAACGGAACAAGCAGCGGGATGATGCTCCTCGGTGGTATCCCGATGTAGTCTGTCATTGAAAGATGCCCACTTAGAGTCGTGACCTTGATCATTGAAGCAGAATCAGGATCTGAACGGATCGCATCAAGCGAGTTCTGTGCCAGTTCTGTCATTACAGCTTCTGCAAATCCCTTCGACGTTCCTTCGTTCACGGCGATCTCTATCATCTGTCCAACCTCCTCGTTTGTTGCGAGGCCCAGAGCAGCCGCATTCCTCGCAACAGACATGACGTCATCGAAGCTTTCAGTCTTCTCGGGGCCACCCTGCGCGAACAGGGTTCTTATCAGCTGAGATGCGAGGAATTTGACACTTCCCTTCTTTCTCTTTCCCGCAAAGGGCGTTATCTTTACTTTTTCGACTTTCAGCTCCAGAAGTTGGATCGCAACTGCTTCCATGGGCTTCGAAAACTTCTTAATGAAGCTTCTGGTTGATAGGCGTGCCTCACTGGGATCTAGGAGTGCCACAAGCCCGGAGAAGGAATACCTCTCGTGCATGATAGCGGCAAAGCGGGAAATGAAGCCCGGGCCAATCCTCGCTTCGCCAATGTGCCTCATCAGGGGTGCCATAAGGGCGTGGAGTGCAACAGTGAACTCGTAGGGGTGGGGGAAGTGGTTCTTCATCTCTCTGTAAACGGCCATCAGCTCTATGCCTGCGCGGGGAGCTGATGCAGGGTCCCGTTCACCACCGTATCCAGGGAACCTCATTCGTTCGATGTAGGCGAGCATATCAAAGGGAGAAGTGGGCTCGAGAAACCAGACGTAGGAGACAGCACCACCGTGTCTTTCGGGTGCCCTGCTTTTGCTCAGGCCCCACAGACACAGCTCTACTCCCAGATCGAGTATTTCTGCGGTGTGGGGGTGGAAGACGGAGTTTTCTAGTGGCTCTATGTCGATAGGCGCACTCTTATTGCTGTAGGTCATGCCGAGGAACTTCATCATGCTCAGATAGACGTTTGGCTTTCCACCGTAGGGTGTCTTCAGTTTCTGGCCAGACAGGGCGCCGTAGAGGTACAGAAATGATTCTTTGGTTGCTGAAATGATCTCGCGAGACCCCTGCATCGGTGCAGCCAGCTCTGCGATGCGCTCATCGATTTCGCCCCAGCAATTGTTATCTACTATCTTCACGCTGGCGTAAGACATAAGGTGTGTCAGTATGGCCACCACAGAGGCCTGTGGATCTAGTGTGTCCTTTCCTTCCTCAGCGAGAAGAAGACCGTCAGTAGTAAGACCACCAATGACGCGCGACACCCACTTTCTATCGGACACGTCCTTTCCCTCCGCTGTGGGGATGTACGACGCCGGGACAAAGACCAAGGTGGGTAAATTCATGGTTGTGACTGTCTTCAGGCCAACCACAGGGACCAGAGACCTGTTCTTGATCACCCCGTCCATCAAGGCTCCACCCGCGACCTTCCTGATCTCTCCTTCCAGCGCGCGGATGTCATAACGCGGGGAGCCGATGTACGTGATTCCGAGCTTGTCGGTTATATCGCGCCCTAGCTCAGGCCCGAAAAGAATAGGGAGGCCGTACACATAGCGCTTGGTCTCGTTGAGCAGGTTCTTCAGTCTGTCGTTGGTTGCCGGCTCCGAGGAAAGGGTGTCGAAGTGTTTGAAGAGAGCTGTTACGCTTTTCAGTGAAGCTATAGCGCCATCGGCCAGTTTGCGGAGCTCGGCAGCGATAAAGGGCGCATCTCTGTCGGTGACTAGCAGGGTGTTCCGGCTGACCGGAAGCGCAACCCCAGCAGGAAGGGAGAGAACAAAGGCGTCCCAATTCAAGAGCGGGTCATTGTTTGTCTGGACGGTGCTGCGTAGCTGTGCAATAGTCACCCCGTTCACAACTATCCGGAAGACCGACAGAGCGTTACCCTGTCCTTCGTAACGAGTGAACCCGGTGCTGACAGGGTTGCCAAGTGACTGTTCAGCTTTGATCGTCTTGGTGGAGACAGAGGGCCTCAACAGGGACGAGAAGAATGTATCCCTGCTGATGCCGTCTGCATTGTCCGAAATGACTACCCCGGCAGCAGATACGTCAATGTGGACTTCATCATTGCTCTTGGCGTTCTTTGTTACCAGTTTGTATCCTTTCTTCGACGAGGTGTGCATGAGAACCTTCACATCTCTTATCTCGACAAGACCACCAATGATCTCACTCAATTTACTAATGTCGGCCCTCGGGAACCTTCCTCTGGGGAAGAGCACGCTTACTGTCGTCCCAGAGACGCGTTCCTCTGCGGGGACGCTCTTCACCTTGACATACAGTTTTCCCTCTTTGTTTTCTATGGTTGCGGTGAAGGACTCCTTGTTCATGTGGTTGGTTAGGATCACCACGCGGGCATCTCGGAGCAGCACGAAGTAGAATATCGAGAAGAAGCCAAGCCCGAACTTCCCGACAGACGGGAGCGCTATCTCACCCTCTCTCGCCCTTTTGGTACGGTATGCGTCGATGCTGTTGATTGGAAGCTCGAGGAAAGCACGCAGCGGGTCTGCAAAGATCCTTGATGACGCGACGGCTATCAGTGTACTTGCAATTCTCTTTGACCAGTTGTTGCAGGCCTCCTCGCCAAGAAGGACCTTGTCCAATGACACCTCGGCACCAGAAAGCGCACATATTGATTCAGTAAGATAGTACTGCGCGCTACCCTCTTCCATACCCTCTCCCGTAACCCCAGCAGCTTCCTCCTGATTCTCACCCTCTCCCTCACCCTCTCCCTCACCCTCTCCCTCACCCTCTCCTGTAACTTTTTCTTTACCGCGACTAGGCAGAAGACCAGCCTCAGACAGAATGCCGGAGAGCTTGGCTTTCGTGATACCCTTCCCCCTGCACATGGTCCCATCAGGGAGGGACCCCTTGTTGCTCATGCATATACTCTGCAGCTCGCGCATCGTATAATCTTGGTGTGCACTAGTTTTCTTCTCATTCCCATCGACCAAGCGAGCTTTCCTGAGAAGCTGGTAGAGCTTTTCTTTAGTGATGCCCTTCCCCTGACATTTTGTCCCTGCGGGAAGCGAGCTCTTGTTCTCTGCACAGATCTTCTGGAGATCTTGCATCTTGTAACTATGCGAAGTACCTGTCACAGCATCTTTGGGCTTCGACAGGGTCTTCTCATCAACCCGGGACTTGCTTTTGGCCAGAGGGAGGACACTAGCGACTCTTAGCCGCTCCTCTAAGCCCTCCTTGGTGAGCCCTTTCTCCTTACACTTCAGGCCACCCAACTTATGTTTGTTTTCACTGCATAACTTCTGGTGCTCCTTGTGCTGCAAAGGTTCCTTTCGCTCCATGTTGTTTTATCGAGGTGAAGTGTCAGGTGGTGCCTCAAGGGCTGTTGTTTTTTGGCTGGTACTCACCTACAATCTGAGTTAGTACCAAAAGCACTGAATCGAACTTCTCCTGTTCTATCATAACTCAGTCCCAAAAAGGTCAATGTGCTATCTGCTGCACGCTTCTTGGCTTATGTAGCGCCCGTCCAACTACTTTGATCAACAATTCGCTGCTTGTATGTTGTTGATCGATCCTATGTATGTTTGAATGCTCAAGTCCAAGCACAGCTACTTACACTTGCGGCTTCCGTCGCACAACGCTTATGCTCAGGTGGGCTCAAAGTCAGAAGAAGAAGTAACTCGCTCCCGAAGAGTCATCAAGTTGCCACTTGCCCATCCGATATAAGGGTGCAGTGTTTAGTTGCTTTACCTAACTCCGGCACTTGCACTGTTTCGGTGATCAGGACTCTTCACCTCTGTGATTTGTCTGCTGGTTGGTACACTTAATTGTAAACGTGCATGGTCACCTCTGAGGGTCTGTAAAGATGTATTGTATACATCGCATTTCTATTACAAAGACTACTTCACCAAAGAAGAGAGGATAAGTCGATCCAGAAACCCTTCACCGACGAGGAACGCGAATATGGCTGGTCCTGCATCATCAAACCCATAGATCCTCGTATCCCCTGCTATTGACAGCGAGATGTCATCATGTGCTGCATGGCCACCCTTGCCCACGATTGCGTGCGTCAACTCATGAATCAGCGTGCTTCCTGGCTGTAGACTGATGATTTTCCTAAGCGCGCTGCTGTTCTTCAGTGTTATGACTGGTGTTGCCGAGGAAAGGAACTCTTCTATCTCCTTCCTCAGCAACGAATCCCCATCTTTTGCAACGAGAGAGTAGCTGAGCCCCACGACATTGCTCCTAATGTTGTAATCGCCGGAACTGGCGGCAGGGATCTCTTCGAATCGCACAGTGGGCGCTTTTTCTTCCATAACAGTGGACACCCCTTTCCCGGATATGAGCGACTTTCTCACTGCTCCTGTCATCTCGGACCAGAAGATGGTTGTAAACTTGCTGAGGAACTGCTTTGTTGTGTTTGAGACGTTCCTCTTTCCCACCACATTTGTCTCGTGACCTACGGCCACCGAAGGAGTACTTTTGCCATCTAGCCACTCCAGTACGAGCTGGACAATGGGCCTGGGGACCTTCTGCTCTTCCGCCGCCTCTTCCACATATGCCCTGAGCACAAGCGTGTCTTTCCTGAGCACGGTCGCCGGGGGCAGGTTCAAAGTGCCCATATGTTCAATCACATCAATTAGAAACTCCCTGAGAGATATTTTCTTTGGCCCAACTGGTTTCAACACCAGCCATCTCTGTCCCGCGCTCAGCTGGGTGTAGTCCCCACGAGAAAACATGTGTGTGATGTAGATGTCAGAGATGTCAATGTTAGCACTTATAGCATGCGCAGCGGCAACAGTAAGGCACTGTGCGATGTTATTGGTTGCCTTCTTGCCTATCACGATCTCTGTTCTCCCCTGGGTTGGTGTATAAGAGCCGGGCGAGATGTCAAGGATGTATCTCACTGCCAACACACTCTTCGCTGGCTTCATGCCATAATGGTCTATCTTCAGAGTGCGCAAAGGCCCCACAGGCACGCCATTAGAGAAGACGTATGATGGCATGGTCTTGTCACGAGCGACATAGATGCTTGCATCTTCTGTCTTGTAAATGAGCACATTATCGTAGGGGTAGATGAACATCCTGTTCAGCTTGATCTTGTGGAACTCCATGACACCAATCACCGAAGTGGTGAATCCAGAGGCACGCATCTCCAGATCTGCACGGAGACCCTCGGACAGATCTTTGTTCAGCTCAATGTCCACCGTCGTCCCCCTCTTGGGCGCCAATGCTAAAGCCCCTCCCTCCTTTAGCGTGTACAAGAGATCTATAACGCGTCCTTCTTCCACAAGAGGCTCCGCAACTACCGAAAACGTTCCGGCCACGCTCTTGGTCGTTATGCGGACGCTTTTTGTGTAGGGCTGGCGATACACGTTGAAGAACCCTGTGCCCATCTCACCTGTAGTCACGGCATCCGCAGCGGATTTGGAGCTGAGGAAGGGCACAAGCAGTGGTATGATACTCCCTGGCGGTATTCCAATATAGTCGGTGACAGAAAGATGGCCGCCCAAAGTGGTGACCTTCAGTGTTCTGTTTCTGGCGTTGAAGACCATGGAGTAATCAGGGGTCGAACGGATCGCATCAAGCGAATTCTGTACTAACTCTGTGAGAACCGCTTCTGCGAACCCCTTCGACGTCCCCTCGTTCACAGCGATCTCTATCATCTGGCCAATCTCCCCATTTGTCTTCAGCCCCAGAGCCGCGGCTTCTCTTGCAACTGACATCACATCCTCAAAAGTTTCCAGCTTCTCGGGTCCACCCTTCGTGAACAGGGTCCGTATTAGCTGAGATGCAAGGAACTTGACACTCCCGCCGCCGCGAATCCCCGTGAAAGACGTTATCTGGACTTTCTCGACTCTGGGCTTCAGGAGCCGAAACGCCACATCCTCCATCGGGACCACGAACCGCTCTATGAAGATGCTCGTTCTCATGTGTGTCTCGACAGGCTTGAGGAGGAGCACCAGCGCAGAGAAGGGGTACCTTTCGTGCATAATAGCCGCAAAACGGGCAACAAAGTCTCTGGGTATGGCATTTTCGCCGATTTGGTCTTTCAGTGGGACCACGAGAGCATATAGTGCTATGGTAAACTCGTATGGGTGCGGGAAGTAGACTCTCATGTCTTTGTATACCGCCAGTAGCGCCCTGCCCGCGTCAGTCCTCGTTGACACGGTCGACCCTGTTGGCTCAATGTACGCAAGCATGTCGAAGGGGGATATAGGATCAAGGTACCAGATGTAGGAGACACTTCCGCCGGACGGGCTCGTATTAAGCCCCCAGAGGCACAACTCTATCCCAATGTCGAGTATCTCGGCCGCATAGGGCCGGAAGACAGATGTGGCCGCTGCTGTATTCCCAGTAGGATAGACGTGTGCGTTGCGCATATCGTCGAACCTTATCATGTTGATGTAGACATTTGACCTTCCGCCGTAGGGAGTCTTCAGATTCATGCCCGATAGGGTGCCGTAGAGATACAGGAAGGTTTCCTCACGTGCAAGTCTAGAGTCTAGAGTCCCCTTCCGCGAGTCTAATTCACCAAATCGCTTTATGTGGGACCTTATTAACCCGGCCGAGACCCATCTTTCGTTGTTCACTATGTGGACGTTGGAGTACGACAGAAGGTGCAGCAGTATTGTGCTCACCGAAGATTGGGGGTCTGATCTGCTTCTTGCGCCACCCGCGACTGCAATTAAAGTACCATCAGGCAGCGTTATTCTTTTTGCTGATGTTCGGCGGGTTGGTCTGCCCTTTGCGTCCCCCGGAGCTGCAAGTAGAAGGCCGTCAGTAGTCAGTCCACCAATAACGCGCGATACCCAATTACTTGCCTTCCTTCCACCCCCCTTCTTCTTTCCCTTCGCCTTGGGTATGTAGGACGTGGGTACAAAGACCAGGGTGGGTAGATTCATAGTAGTGACTTTCTTGAGGTCCTTGACGGGGACTAGGGTTCTGTTCTTGATGATTCCGTCCATGAGAGACCCACTCGCAGCCTTTTTGATCTCTTCTTCGAGTACGCGGATGTCATACCGTGGGGACCCAATATACGACACACCGAGCGTTTCAGTGATCTTTCGGTCTACCTCAGGCCCGAAAATAAGGGGAAGCCCATAGACATAGCGCTTGGTCTCGTTGATGAGATTCTTCAGTCTGTCGTTCGTCGCCGGCTCGGATGTCAGGCCATCGAAGTGCTTAAATAGTTCTGTGACACTCTTCCTAACTGCTATGGTGTCATCAGCCAGTTTGCGAAGTTCAGTCCTAATAAGAAGCTCGTCTCTGTCGGTCACCAGCAGAGTATCACGACTTACTGGAAGAGCGACCCCTGCTGGGAGAGAAAGGACATATGCCGTGTATTCGAAAGATGGGTTATGCTTAATAACGCCATACGGGTCATTGTTGATCTGTGCGACCGTTACACCATTCACGACTATCCGAAAGATCGATAGGTTGCCGCCGTGTGCTTCATAGCGGGTGAACCCGGTGCTAACAGGAACACCGATATCTTGCTCGGCTCTGATCGTCTTCGTTGACACAGAAGGTCTCAGGAGGGACGAAAAGAACGTTTCTCTGCTGATGCCATCTGCATTGTCCGAGATGACAACTTTAGCAGCAGATACTTGGACATTCACCTCGTCATCACCTTCTGCCTTCTTTGTAACGAGTATAACCTTCTTTTTGTTAATGTGCAGCAAAACCTTCACATCTCTTATCTCGGACAAAGCCGACATCTGCGATTGAAGGTTTAGGATATCGTCACTCCTAAACCTTCCCTTTGGAAAAAGTACACTCACTGTCGTCCCATGGCCGCGTGTCTCTATGGGCACGCTTTTCACCCTCACATGCAACTTGTCTTCTTTGTTTTCTATGATTGCACTGAAAGCCTCCTTGCCCATGTAGTTGGTGAGGATCACTACGCGGGCTTTCTGGAGGAGTACGAAGTAGAATATCGAGAAGAACCCAAGCCCGAACTTCCCCACAGACGGTGGTGTCTTCACACCAGTTCTTGCTCTCCTAGCACGATATGCATCGATGCTGTTAATGGGAATCTCGAGGAAAGCACGCAGAGGATCTGAAAAGATTCTTGAAGACGCAACGGCAATCAGCGTGCTCGCAATTCTCTTTGACCAGTCGTTGCATGCTTTCTCCCCAAGAAGGACCTGGTCCAGTGATATCTCGGCTCCAGAAAGCGCACATATCGATTCGGTAAGGTAATAATCTGCAGCCAATCTGTGAGAGGATTTGGTTACTTTGCTGGCCGCTAATGACGATGACGTCTTTGTGGCAGAATCCGGAGAAGTGTCCTTCACTGAATGTACTACATCTGACTTTGTCGGGCCGCTATCTTTCTTTGGATGATCCAGAAGGCCAGCCTTTGTGAGCATGCTGAAGAGTTTTGCCTTGGTAACCCCTTTCCCCCTACAATTTGTTCCTTCTGGAAGATTTGCCTTATTGGCTACGCATATTCCCTGCAACTCGCGCATAGTGTAGCCTTGACGTGCACCAGTGACTGTTGTCTCTTTCTCTTCCCGTGTCTCTTTCTCTTCCCGTGTCTTTTCATCCTCTGTGTCAGATTCGCCGACCAGACCAACGTCAGAGAGGATCTGGTACAGCTTGGCCTTTGTGACGCCTTTTCCGCGACACACTGTCCCTGCTGGGAGTAAGCTCCTGCTCTCGACACATATCTTCTGGAGATCCCCCATCGTGTAATTGTGGGACACGTTTGTCTTCAGGTCGCCACCCGCCTTTCTCTCAATCCCAGGACCAGGCTGAAGGATGCCAGCAGCTCGTAGCCGCTCCACCAGGCCTTTTCTAGTCAGGCCCTTCTCCTTACACTTCAGGCCACCCATCTTATCTCTATTTTCGCTGCACAATTTTTGGAGGTCCTTGTACTGCGTAGCTACGCGGTGGTGACTATTTCCCTCCATCTTGTTTTATATAACACAAGAATCTCCTGGTTCTTCTGCTGGGCAAAAATAACTCGGGGCTTTCTCCGGCTCCACTAAAGGAAACAAGCTCTTTCTGGACATCAGAAAGTTTTCTAGACACGTAGAGCGAAGGAAAGCCAACATGCTGGTGTCATCCCTTCAGTATATTACCACAAATCGTGCGACTGTGGTCGCCCTCGGGGAGAACAGTTCATTCTTCTTCTTCGAACGGCCACAACCGAAGATTACCCTTGTCACATAGAAGTTGTGACCTTCTCGGGCTTTCCGTAATGCCGCAAGTCGTCTTGTCGATCTTCACCCCTTAGGTAGCCAGAGGAAGTCAAATGGCTTACACTCACAGGTTCAGAGGCTCGGTGACCAGCTCTGACTTTGGTGGCTTGTCCACCTATGTGGGAAAGGTAAGAACGTCCGCGGTTGAGGGTCCTGTGGTGTGGAGAGCTCTCCACGAGAGCGCAAAGGAATTCAGAGGCGAGCCGAAGGTTTTCAAGAGAATCGCAGAGATGCTTGTGGGCAAAGTACTTCAGTGCCCTGAATGCAAGCCAAAAGGCGTCAACTACATCAGGATGTGCCCTATCGGTGGCGATCCGGTTATGTGGGCTTGCAAATTTCACAACTGGGTGAACCTGGACCTTGGGAAGACTTGCCAGCCGTGTCCGGAGGCAAGAAGCATCCGAAGGGGGCGCATTGTCCTTGGCGGGACGTACGTCGATTAGTGGCCCCCCCCTAGAAACATCTGTGTGTGACACAGAATAACCCTAGAAAACATCTGTGTGACACAGAATAACCTAGAAAACATCTGTGTGTGTGACACAGAATAACCTAGAAAACATCTGTGTGTGTGACACAGAATAACCTAGAAAACATCTGTGTGTGTGACACAGAATAACCCTAGAAAACATCTGTGTGACACAGAATAACCTCAGGTCGGCCCTATTTTTTCACGAAGGGCGCGCATTATATCCTCCACAGACCTCTCGGACTGAACAGCTTGCGCGGGCGCGGGCGGCGGAGCGGGAGCCGAAGGGGCGCTTGGTGGGGCGCTTGGTGGGTACTGGTAGTTGCTCTGTCCAAAAGATGAGATACTTCCCGAGGAATAGGGCCCTGGATAAGAGGGGAATCCGTACGTTTGCACTTGGTCCCCAGACATCTGCGGCCTGTTATCCGCATTTTGGGGTGGTGGGGCAGGTGAGAAAGGATATCCCTGTTGTGGAAAGCCGGCAGAAGTCTCTTCGGCCTTATTTCCAGATATCTTAACACCAATCACATCTGCCACCCGCTCTAGTCCCACAAGCAGGCCGTTCATTTTCTCCTCGAGGCCAGCGATTTTCTCGTTTGTCTCTTTCAGAGCTTCCTCGAAGTTGCCGAGCTGCTTCTGTGACTTCACAGCCCCTTTGCTGTTATCCTCGATCGCCATGGAGAGCTTGCCCATGTTATCAAGTACTTTCCCGTAGTCATCTTTGATTCCCTCAATACTGCTGTAGGCATAGAAGAAAACGCCCCCAGCGGCTGCGAAGCCCAAGGCTCCCGATGCTGGAGCAGCATACTTTTCCAGCATATTGGCCATGTTTTCGAGGAAACGCCACCATAGGAGATCGCGCCCAGATGCTAAAATCTATCCGAAGTGAATCCAGCGGTCCAAACACAATGAGTGATCCCACAGTACCAGAGACAACCGAGGTGGAAGAGCCAGAAGAATCGAAAATCCAAGAAGAGAGCGACGAAGAGCTCAGCGAAGAGCTCAGCGAGAGCGATTGTGACTCAGATTTCGAGGATGAGCTGTCAGAGGAGGGTGAGGACCTTGAAGAGAACGAAGGCGAAGATGTGGAGAGCCATGAAGAAGAAAGCATCGAGGATTCCTACGAAGACTCCTACGAAGACTCCTACGAGGAGAGCGGTGAGGACGAGAGCGAAGACGAAGATGAGGAAGATGAAGGCGAGGACGAAGATGTGGAAGGCGAAGACGAAGGAGATGTGGAAGGAGATGTGGAAGGAGAGGAAGGAGAGGACGATGTGGAAGGCGAAGACGAAGATGAGGAAGATGAGGAAGATGAGGAAGGCGAGGAAGGAGAGGACGAAGATGAGGGTGGGGATGGTAATGAAGGCGAGGAAGGAGGAGGTGAACGAGAGGTTGACGAGGGTGAAGATGAACGAGAGGTTGACGAGGGCGAAGATGAACGAGAGGTTGACAAGGGCGAAGATGAACGAGAGGTTGACGAGGGTGAAGATGAACGAGAGGTTGACGAGGGCGAAGATGAACGAGAGGTTGACGAGGGTGAAGATGAACGAGAGGTTGACGAGGGTGAAGATGAACGAGAGGTTGACGAGGGCGAAGATGAGGAGGGAGAACATGAAAAGAGTCACAAGGACGAGGTTAATCACAGTGATCTCGACATTGCCAGAAAGAACCCGGAGGGTGGTGATGACAGGGAAGGAAAAAACGATTCCCCACAAGCGAACACGGGCAAAGAGGTCATAACGCAAAAGAGTCAAAAACTAATGTCCGCAGTTCACACAGAAAATGAGCTCAAAAAGATGAAAGTCGCCCAGTTAAAGAAAATACTCTCAGATAAAGGCTTAGACGCCAAGGGGACTAAGCCTAACCTTGTAACAAGGATCCTTGGGACTCCCGTAGAGGAAGAAGTCGATAACTCCGTCCAAAAGGATCTGATGGACGGCCAAGATATCGACGTAGTCATTGAGGAGTACGGTGAATCAGCACTCGCTAGCATGAAGATCTCGCGTCTTGCCCAAATACTGAAAGATCTGGGGGCGAAGGCGGAAGGACGAAAGAAAGCAGACTACGTGAAGGCCATTCTTGCAGCCCAGGAGGAGAAGGGGGAGAAGGAGGAGGAGAAGGAGGAGGAGAAGGAGAAGGGTGATGAGAAGGAGGAGAAGGGAGAGAAGAAGGATGAGAAGGAGAAGGGTGATGAGAAGGGGGAGAAGGATGAGAAGGAGGATGAGAAGGAGGAGAAGGGAGAGAAGAAGGATGAGAAGGAGAAGGAGAGGTCTGCGTTGAGCGCCATGAAGATCTCGCGTCTTGCCCAGATCCTGAAAGATCTTGGGGCAAAGGCGGAAGGACGAAAGAAGTCAGACTATGTGAAGGCTGTCATGGTGGCACAAGAGAAGGCTCTCATGGTAGAGGGTGAGGCTGTAATGGTAGAGGGAGAGACTGTAATGACGGAGGGGTACGAAAGATCTGTATTGGTTGCTATGAAGATGCCCGAAATCCGTGCTATACTGAAAGTGGTGGGTGGGAAGGCAAAGGGGAAGAAGAAATCAGACCTTTTGGATGCAATACTTGCAGCACAAGGCGAAGAGGCACAGGAGGAAGAGGCACAGGAGGAAGAGGCACAGGAGGAAGAGGACGAAGAAGATAAAGAGGAAGAGGCACAGGAGGAAGAGGACGAAGAAGATAAAGAGGAAGCTCAAGAGCCCGAGAAAACAGTGGAATACGAAAGATCTGTGTTGGCTGCTATGAAGATGCCTGAAATTCGCGCCATACTGAAAGAGGTGGGTGTAAAGGCAAAGGGGAAGAAGAAATCAGACCTTTTGGATGCAATACTTGCAGCACAAGGCGAAGAAGCACAGGAAGAGGAGAAGGAAGAAGAGGAAGAGGAGAAGGAAGGTGAGGATGATGCCGGAGAGGAGGGCAAGGTAGAGGGTTACAAAAGGTCTGACCTTGAGGCTAAAGGTATGAAGTTGGTCGATCTCCGTGATATACTGAAGGAATTGGGTGCCAAGGCAGCAGGTAAGAAGAAGAAGGACCTTGTGGATGCGATCCTTGCAGCGCAGGACGAGAAGACCGAGGCGAAGGGTGAGATTAAGTCGAAGAAGATAGAGAAGAAGATAGAAAAGAAGATAGAGAAGAAGAAGGCGAGTTCTGGCTTTGTCATGGACCCGTCCCGCCTCTCCTCGATGTTTCTGGGTGGCAGTGTGAAGATGGCAAGGAAGACGAAGTCACGACCCATCGAAGACGTCCAGAGCGGGGGAGAAGGGACAAGGAAGGTGACTAAGCCTCCTACCACCCCTACTTCACCTGTAAACATCGAGAAGGATATCATGGAGAAGTTGGGAGAGGAGGAGGCGATGGTGGTCACTTATGGAGTGACCTACCAACCCCGATAAGTTCTTGACAGGTGCGCTAGCCTGCACCAGAAGCTAAAAAGTGTTGTAGATACCATGTACAACAGCGGTTCATATCGCCTACTCTTCGTTGTAAAGCACGCCCACACCGACGACCAAGGCGTCACATGGCATGGCTGCTCCGCATGTGACTACTACGAAGAGAACTACGGCAGTGAGCTCATCGAGGCAGTTCGCGCCTATAAAGGTGTCAGCATGTCACAAATTGTATACACGGGCAGCGAGAGAGGGGCGGTGCTCGCTTCTCCCGAGGAAGGGGGCCCGAAGTACGTTCACCCCCAGCTAAGGTCCTACATCCTGGGATTCCCGAGCTTTGTCCTTGTGAACGAGAAGAACTACAATGACCCAAGGGAGCAGCTCGATGTGAAGGTGTTTGGGCGAATGGTGAAGAGCGAGAAATTCTATCTGTCCTACGAGAACGGCAACTCGCCAATGGTAATCTTTGAATGGGTGAAAGAACAGATCCTGGAACTTAATTCACTCTCATCGAGGAGGAGAGGACAGCTCGTCCAAGACTACGAGCTGTACGACAACCAGCGGAAGAAGTTTGTCCCAGGTCTGACCGACAAGTACTGAAGTGTCTGGGTGCTACTAGAAAAATCTTGCTGGGAGCAAGATGCTGCAACTGGTGAGCTCTCACCAAAACAGAACTCGCAAGTCCCGACGCCACCAAAATGAGCGACGAACAAACACTTCCCGAGATATACGAGCGACTGGTCGGGATGAAAACTGAGGGGCTGGAATGGTCGACAGTCATGTCCAACCTGAGCGATCTTCCGCCAGAGAGGGCCGAAGAGGTTGCGTGTGTCATGTACGCCTACCAAAAAGAGAATAAGCTCTCTTTCACCACAAAACATCCCTTCAAGGCCGCCGTGGCAAAGGGGGGCAGCTGCCGTTACAAGAGTGATTCAATACCTGAGGGGCTCAGGGTCCTGCTGACGCGCTATATCTCTTCTGTGACGAGCGCCGACTAGTCGCCGTAGTGACGTGAGAAGAAACGGTCCCACGATTTGCGTGACACGCAAATGGAGCAGTCCCGGTACACAATCATAAACGAAGGCGGGATAACGGGTTCCATAACTCTTTTAGCAGCGCAAGAAAAGTGGAAAGTAGCTCCTGGGTTCCTATTCGCACCAAACCACATGCTCGCTGGCGAGGAGGCGAATGTCAGGAAGCATCTCACAGAGTGCGGAGAGGATCCCGTAGCCGGCCTTAGGGGCGCATACACATCCAAAATGGCTGAAGAAGAGCTACATGAAATACTTGAACGGAGTGGAGCGCTTTCCTCGAGGAGTGTGTTCGAAGAGCTGCTCTCTCTGCGCAGTGCAAAGATGGTGGTGTATGGTGGGCCCGGAGATGCCGAGGAAGACCTCATTCAGACAGATGACCTTATTGATCTCAAGGAAGACGTGGGCACGGGGGAACAGTCAGCTGAGAGCGAAGACTCCGAGAGGAAGGTTACCGCCGAGAGTGAAGTGTCATCAAGGGCAAAAGGAACCCTCCGACCAGGGGCAGAGAGAGTTTCAGGGGTGGGTGGACCAGGGGTAGAGAGAGTTTCAGGGGTGGTGAGAGGACCAGGGGCGGAAGGAGAACCAGGGGTGGAAGGAGGACCGGGGGTGGTGAGAGTTCCGGACTACGAGAACATGCCCCTTGCACCTGAAAGAAAGAGACAGGGACACTGCATATATTCCACGAGGCGTATATCAGCAAGAATTGGCACACTTGGGTCCGTCGGTGTTCGCTGACAACGGAGAGGTTGTATCTGTGTATGTACACAGATAATAGGTTGCGAAGAGGAGTTATGCTACGCAAAAGCGACATGGTGGAGTCTTGCCTGCAAGTGCACAAAGTTTTCTGGGGTAGAAGAAGTCACATGTAAGTGCACAAAGTCCAATGACGAACGAGAAGGTCGTACGTGTGGGTGCACAAAGTCCAATGACGAACGAGAAGGTCATACATGTAGGTGCACAAAGTAAAGTGAAAGCAAGGAAGTTATGTACGTGCACAGACTTTCATGACAACAAAGGTGTTGAGAAAGCGACAAGATTACATCTGTGTGTACACAGATGTTAGGGTGTGGGCTATATAAGTCCCTTGGTGACGCCTGAAAGACCTGAGAGTATGCTGTTGATGTTTAGGGTGGCACTTGGCACAGAGGTCGCCGATGCTTCCGTCGAGTAGGCTTCGTAGGGGGAGTCGCTCTCTTCTAAGCCTATGGGCGGCAGTCTCGGTATCTCCGGGATAGGTTCGAGCCTGGAGACTCCTTGTACGGCGACTGCAGATCCCAAGTCGCTTGTCGGGGCGAGTTCCCTCTGTATCTTTGAGAACCGAAGGACGGCTTCTTCGGTGTGCCCAGAAGAAACTGCGGGCTGCCATGATGGAACATCCCTTGGTTTCGAGCTTCCCTGTGCCGCGAAGGATATCTCCGATGTCATCTGCCCCCCTTGGGCCGAGAGGGTGATGGAGGCGCCGGTAGTGTCGACCAAGACCGACTGCCGGAACGTGTCGGCGTCAATCATGTCCAGCGCGGCATCCATGAAGTCGGGGTTGCTCAGGTCTTCTCTCTTGTGCTCTATCTCCTCCACATATGCGGGGTCGATGGCGAGGTCGACTATGCCGACGCCCACGGTGCCAATTACACCTACCGCAGCTGCAGCCTGTGGATTTTCGAAGGTCCCTTCCTCTCCTAGCGCAGCGCCCATGGATATGCTGACAAGGGGCTTTGAGTAGAGCGCCTTGGTAACAGACCCCTCCTCGGAAGACAGCATTCCCTCGCTCCAGAACTTTACCAGCCTTCCGGGTTGTGTCATGGTGTCGCCAATGAGCGCGAGGTGGCGCATGTCGGTCCGTGTGCCCGAGTCGAAGAGCGCCATGTACAGCGACTTGATGATATGGTTTCTCACCGCCTCGATGCCGAGAATGCGCACAACCTCGGGAGTGCTGTTTGAAAAGGTGAGTGAGGCGTTTACGAACGGCATGCGCCACAGCTCCTTTGTGTTGACCCCCCTCACATCAGCTATCGCAATGGTCGTGAGTTTTTCCAGTTTCGAGGGAGGGCGAGATACCCGGACACTCTTCGCTGCGCTGACATCCTGACTCCCGTACAACTGGGCCTTCAGCTCGTACTGCTTCTTCTCGTGGGCAGTGGCCTCCTTTTCGTCCTCGTCTATCTTTTTCCTGAGCAGAGAGAGTGGGTTCGTGCCGTTTCGGCAACTGAGGATAGAAATGTTCCTCAACTGGCTGTCATCGATCCACTCGACGTCCTCGCACCCAATGAACTCGAAAACGTTCACCATCCTCTCTCTCGTGATGCCCCTCACGTACATCTCAATGGGCGAGATGTACACATACCACTCCCTTCCCTCCCCCTCATCCTCCCCCTCTTCGTACTCTCCCCCTACCTCCTCGGCACGCTTTATGACCTCGACCACACGCTGCACGCCGGGGATCACCATCCGAATCCCCTTTATCCCGGAGACGTGGATCTCCGGGAGGCGTTTCTTTGCTCTCACAAGGGCAGAGTAGGTCATGGAGTTCATCCAGGCGTTTGGGTCGAGAACATCAGCTTCTGTCTCGGCTTGGTGTGGTATTATGTCGATGTAGACGACGGAGACGACCGTCTTCACCTGCTTGGTGTCTTCAGCCTCAGGGAGAGCCACCCGAAGGATGCGTTCCTCCCGGAGGACTGGCGAAGGGATGACAGAGAAGTCCTGCTCGAACTCGTTGTGGAGGGCTACCACCAGGTCGTACTGGGTTATGCGGGACGTGTAGAGCGAACTTGGCTCGATCTCCAATCTCATCATGAACTGTTTTGGGCCTATGCGCGAGAAGGGGCGGGAGGTGATGGCGTCGTAGACACCGTACCACCACGGCTCTTCTCCGGGAATGAACTCTCTCTTGGTGCCAATGTCGGCCTCCATGACGAAGTTGTCGGCGTTCTTCTCCTCGAGTAGGTTGATGTACTTCGTGGCGACCTCGTCGAAGGTCACATTCTCGTCCGTGAAGTGGAGGAGCGACATCGGGGAAGACGGCGCTGACCCTCTCAGCGTGGATTTGACTGCATTCAGTCCAAAGTCGGCGGCTGACATGGTCCCTGTCACGTGGAAGGAGCTCAGTGTCGACTGGGTGGCTGGCTCGGACGTTGCATCTGTGGCCATGGAACCGACTGCCTCACCTGGGTCAACCTCAGTGCGCCAGTGTTGACGGTACAAACGTGCCCTGTATTCGGGTATAGCGGTCTCGTAAAGCTCGTCCTGTTGTACCTTTTCTTTCAGAGCTGCACGCATCTGCCTCCTTGGCAAGTCGTGCAGTTCGTACATCAGCCCCGCGGCCCGGTCTAGTTGCTTCCTCACCAAAGCATTCTCCCCGTAGAGACCGTCGAACTCGTTGGATAGCTTCTTGAGCGCCCTCCTGGTCTGGAGCTGAGTCTCCAGACCCTTCACCGCTGCCGTCTCCCGCTCTCTCCTGTGCTTCTTGATCCACGACTCGACGAGCCGGCGACTTGCAACACGGCCCGGGTTCTCCCGCTCCTCCAGGATACCATCTATGATGTCCTGGTCGGTCTTTCCGGCCATTGGGCCGCGGAACGTCGACAGTCTAAGGAGCTCTGCCCTTGTGAGATTCTCGAGCTCTGATCGGGACCGCCCCTTCTGTGGATTGGAAGGGGCATCTGGGCTCAGCATGGCAGGGTCCGTGTTTGTGATCTCGGGGTCTATGCCGAAGAACGGCGCAGAGAAGAACCCCCGAACGACAGGGATGGCGTTCCGCACGATGTCGTCGACTTCTTCCTCGTTGAGGTATCTGGGTACCTCGCCTTCGTCTGTATATCTGGGTGGCTCCATGGTTTTATCAGATATAAAATGGAGGCGATCGATTCTATTCGCCGAAAGGAGGTGACTGTACTCGCAGTCGCGTCTCATAAATCTCCACACCAAGAAAGAATCACTGTTTCTTCTCCCAATCAGCGGAAGAAAGCGGTGAAGAGAGGCGGTATCCGCATAATGCCCTACAGGAGCCTTCTCATGCGCGGACTTTCGCAAAGGGAGGAGAAAGAGGGAGATAAAGAGGACGTGGAGGACTACGGGGGACTGGATATTGTCTTCAGGGCCGGAGTGAACACAGAGGACACAAACCTTGGCGACTTCCTTGCTGGGCTCCACGAGAAGGACCCATCAACCCACAAGGTGATACTCCTCAGCAAGGACAAAGTGCGCGAGGATGCCATCGCCCGTGCATGTGCTGAAGACGCCATCCATCCCGCGCTTATAGAGGGAGAGGAGATATATTTCTTTGACATGAACGAGATGGCACAACAGATCACCGATTCGACTGATGCAATCTTTCTTTCCCGGAGGTCCCTTCCCAAGCCGCAAAAGGTTGCAACACAACCTTTATCCATCTGGGTGTACGTAATCGTTGTCGTTATCGCTCTCGCCATCCTGGGTGTAGTCAAAGAGAAGATGCTTAAACGGGGCCAATGGGGGGCTTGAGAAACTCATTCCCTTCGAATCAAGGGCTTTCTTTATGTTTGAGTGCTTTTCCAGTAACTTCAGGCCAAATGGTCTTACTGTGCTGCAGAAAAAGGCATTTGGTATGTTACATCTTGTGACATCACGCTACCAACCGGCGGAAGAACAGTTACCCATTGGAAAGTCACAGAAACACATGGAATTTCAAAGCATTGACTACTTCGATAAGTTACCTCTCTTGCCAAGGGACACATGGGTCAAGCACATACTGGTGGCCCTCAGTGACAGGAACGACGCCCTATTCTGCCTAAGCAGGGTGTGCAGGTCCCTTTCTGAGGTAGCAATCCCACGCGGAAAGCTGGTGATGGCAGATGCTGCAAGATGCGGCTCTATTGGGGTTATTAAGTGGCTGAGGTCGGATGGCTGCCCTTGGGGGAACAAAACCTATTATTCAGCCACAGAGGCAGGACAGTTGGGTGCGCTCAAGTGGCTGAGGTCAGAGTGGTGCCCTTGGCATGACAAGGTTTGTGCCTCCATAGCGGCTAGATGTGGCCATTTGGGGGTTCTCGAATGGATGAAGGAAAAGGGAATGCAGCTTCACTTTGGTATCCTTGGCACACTGATCCTCAGTATGGCAGCTTCTGGTGGGCACTTGGACGTGTTGAACTGGGCAATAGATAATGGTGGGACTGGAAATTGGGAACTGTGTGTGAATGCAGCCGCCGAGGGCCACTTGGGTGTGTTAGTATGGGCCAAAGAGAAGAAACTAACCACTTACACCGGTTGTTGCACAAAAGCAGCCTCAGGCGGTCATCTATTGGTCCTCAAATGGCTGAGAAAGAATGGGTGCCCTTGGAGTGCCAGCGCAGCAGCTGCAGCAGCTGCAGGTGGTCATTTAGAAATGTTGAAGTGGATGACAGAGGGTAGACCGCGCTACAGATGCCCACTGAGCGCTAAGTGCACCAGGAGCGCAGCCAAGGGCGGTCACCTAGAAACACTAAAGTGGTTGAATGAGAACGAATGCCCTCTCAGCAAAGAGATATGCAACGATGCAGCAATTGGCGGCCATCTGGATGTCCTGGAGTGGGCGATAGACAATGGGTGCGAATGGGACACCCGCATTCTCGCTTCTTTGGCCGCTGGGGGCCACCTAGCTGCTCTTGAGTGGGCAAGGGAGAAGCGCAAAAAACTGCGCTGTTCCGATTTCACAATATGCGAGAACGCGGCAAGTGGGGGACACCTAGATGTCTTGAAGTGGGCCGCAGAGACCGGATGCTATTGGGATGGTGAAGTGTGCGCTCTCCTAGCCGGCGGTGGTCATCTGGCTGCCCTTGTATGGGTGAGAGAGGGGTGCAAGGCTGATGGACACACACCATGCCCTTGGGATGATCGCACTTGCACTAAAGCGGCCGCGGGTGGGCACTTGGGTACTCTCCAGTGGGCGATGGATAACGGCTGTCCGTGTGAGGAGGATCTTCTCATCCCGACAGCAGCCAAAGGAGGTCACTTGTGTGTTATCAGGTGGCTGCGTGGTGGCGATGATAAATGTCCATGGGGTGCCCATTCCTGCACTTATGCTGCGAGTGAGGGTCATTCAACCGTTTTGAAGTGGATGGTGAAGAACGGTTGTCCTTGGGATAAGGAATACTGTATCACGGTTGCCAAGAGAGGTCAGCAGTTAGCCAAAAGCAGGAACGGTAAATCCTTTGAGACATGTGCTGGATTCGGCCAGTCGGAGGTTCTTCTGTGGATAAGCAGTATTGACTGGTAAAGAGAGTGCTGTGGGAAGATTCTGCCAGTCTTATGACGGAATCACACGCAGCGACCTGATTCCGTAAAAACGATTTTAAGCCGGGTAAGTGAGAGAAATAAGCTGTTATAAGAACTGGTGATGGAGGTAACTGTAAATTCCGCTTATGAACTTGAATATCCTTCTTGGTCGTCCTTCCGTAGAGGGTTCGTCGCCATAGTACACGATAGGGTTTACTCAGCTCATATTCGCGGCTTATTAGTTGGTTATCTTGCCATGGGGAACAGGTCGTACCACCAAGCTGCCAATGACACAAACAAAGTTCGTAATTTCGCGGAGGTGAGCCTCCTTGAGGTACATCCCGATCACAGGAGAAGAGGCACTGCTACAATTCTGATGGAAATGGCATGCAGGGACTACATAGACCAAAATCTCATGCTCGAATGTGTGTGGGACGATTCACTCTTCTCCTTCTACACAGGTCTGGGGTTCTGTGCATTGTCGAAGAACGAAGGCATGGAGACTCTTATCTTCATGAAACTTGTTGACGACGGGGAGAACGACCCACCAACTGTGCTATTTGGCCTTCAACAAGCCAACACCCTTGAGGTGGATGCAGAGAACACCATGTACGCAGGTTGCGTCTGGTCGACAGCAAAGAAGAGGTTCATCAGGCCCGAAAGGAGCCATGAGGAAGAAATCCGGGATGTGAAGAATGACGGCTGGGAGATATTCTCGGTGAACGAGCAAACTCCCGAATTGCAGCGATTGGCCATCAGTAATGCCCCATGCGCAATGCAATACATCACCTCGCCAACGCCAGAGGCCAGGCTGATCTTACTGGAGAAGAAATGGTCATATGCCGACTTGATAGAGCCCCTGACAGCCGATGAAGAGGTTATCTTCGAAAGGCAACGCAGAGGAGGCGCACAGGAGAGATTTGCGCAGTGACCACTCTGGGACGAACCAGTCAGAAGGATGTGGTGGCTTCGGTCAGAAGGGTGTGGTGGCTTCGGTCAGAAGGATGGATGTACCTTTTCACAAAATGTGAAAAGGTCTTGGTGACGACAGATAGGACAAAATCCTCGCGGGGTCTCTTGTTCATGCAGTCCGAAAACGGTTCGTCGATAGCATCCCATCGAAATGAACACTCCCACGAAACAAACTCTGTCACTCCTTCCCGGCGCCAAAAGATACCAGCTTGATCCCCTCTGCTGGATGGAGCGCTCTGTGCTGCCAGAGGAATTCCATCTCACAGAAGAGGACTACGAGAAGTTCTTTGCGAGCCACCCTGACGAGCGCGGTGTGGTAAAGATGATGGGGAAAGAAATGGCAACCAAGAGATGGTTTGCGTCATACGGGAGGGGCTATAGCTTCACGGGAGTTGCACACGAGGCAGAGAAGATGCCAGAGCTCGTTTCTCGCCTCATGGAATGGGTGAATGCGACGCCCTATAGGTCCGAAGGTCCAGGGGCATACAACGAGTGCCTTGTAAATTGGTACGGAGACGGGAGAGACTACATAGGGTCTCATGCAGACGATACACGTGAGATGGTTACAGACAGTCCCATTGTCTGTATCTCATTTGGATCGGATCGGAAGTTCCGGGTCAGAAGGCCGAATGATACTGTTGTTGGTCCTAAATGGCTCATCGCCCTCGACTTAGTTATCAGTGACTGCACAGTCTATGTGATGGGTGGGAAGATGCAGGAGGTCGTAAAGTCCGGAAGAAAGAGAAATCCGCGCTACAAGCACGAGTCACCGCCCATCCAAGGAAAGAAGGGCGAGGAAGTCGGAAGTCGCATATCACTTACGTTCCGTAAATTCAAGTAGTGCGCGGATAGCGAAAAACACCTTCATGTGTTCAACACATGAAATACATCAAACGGGAGGAAAAGTGGTTGCACATCTCAGCGTAAAGCAAACTACACTATGGACATCCAGTCTCTTGTTGCTGATGTCTGGGAGAACATACTATCCTGGCTTTGCTCCATCAGAGACAGAAGCGCACTGCCCTGTGTGTCGAAGACATTCGATGAAGCCGTATCACCACGAAGAAGGGGGGCCTGGGGTGACATCGCCCCTCATCATCTACAGACCACGGCCCTCCGGTTCATACTGAAAGAGTCGAGTGTGTTCGTGAATATGCCGATGGGGTCCGGGAAGACGGCACTTGCACTTGCCTGGGGGTCGGATATATGCAGAATGAGAGCTATCACACCCACGGGTGTGGTATTCATCTGCGTTCCGCCTATCCTTGTCCCCGTGTGGCGCAGAGAGATCGAGAGAGTCTTTTCGGGCATACCAGGATTTGTAAGAGACGAGGTGAAGGTCAAAGACAGCAGAGTCTACTACCCGAAGGATATAAGCTGGCTGAGCAAAAGCATTTGTGATATGCGCGGAAAGATTGTTCTTTTCACGCCTGCGTCAAAGGCCTGGCTTTCTGTGTTGCAGAGGACTGAAAAAAGGGTGCTAGTCGTCGATGAGGCTCACAGGATCACGAAGCAACGGGGGACGGCGATCTACCACAGTTCGAATGGCTTCGAATCGCGCCTCCTCATCAGCGCCACAAGCCCCAGGCTGGACGGTGAGCTCGCTATGATCCGCGGGTGGGAAGACGACGGAAGCAATGGCCTCGTTCCGTTATACAAGATGCCACACGAGGTTATGGTGTCCCATCTTCCCCTGGTGAAGACAAGAGTCGCTTTCTTCACCAGCTCCACGAGCTGGCGCTGGGTCTGCGCAGACCCACCATCCGAGGTTATGAAGAACAGAGGATGCTTTGGTGGTCTTGGTGGGAAGCTTGTGGTCTTGGGCCAGTTCCCCTATCTCCATAAGCTCGACAACACCGATTTTGCTACAATGAGAGAAGGAAAGCCTGTATCGTGCCAACATAGTCACGTTCCGGATCTTATCTTGCCCGTCTTCTACGATCAGGTGAGGTCTCTGACTAAGTGTGGGTATACAGTCTTTCCATTCAGCCAGCAAGACGACTATGTGAAGGAGGAGAAAGCAGCACTCCTTGTGAACAGCGACAAGGGGTCAGTAGGGTTAGATTTCGCCTCTTGCGACACTGTGGTCATCATATGTGACATAAGCAAAGGGTACACCGCCAAGCTCCAGCAGGCAGTGGGAAGGGTGGTCCGTCCTACGAACAAGAAGAAGAGCGCCAGCATTCTCTTCCTTCAAGGATGGGGGGCCAACGATGAGCTGAATAGCAGACTTTTAACTGTCGATTTCCACTGTCTGAAGTCCTTTCAGGATATGCTTGCCAAATCAGAGACTCACATCAGTCCGTCGAAGACTGACCTCTTCCGGAAGTGCAAGGATGAGCTCAAAGACAAGATATGTGGACTTGGTGACGAAGAATTCCTCCTTACGTTCTCTGCGTACCGGGGCACGGCGAGGGCAGTCACCTGGGCTGCGGAGAGGACGGGTAAGAGTGTGAAAGAAACAGAGGAACTCAGGAAGGTGGCACTGAAGGAGTTAAGGGCCGGTGCGGAGGAGTGAGAGGGTGGGCCCTCGGATATGTATCACATACATACTAAATGAGCCAAGTTCCGACAAGGGCGAACAACACATGCCATACCGGAGAAGAGATAAAGAGGAACAGGGGATGCTTTCAAGGGCTTGGTGATAAGCTTGTTGTTATTGGCCATTACTACCATCTCGACAGCCTCGAAGAGTCGGACTTCGCCACCATGGATCAGGGGAACCTGCTATGGCCCCGAAGACCTCGACCTTTCGCTTCCCTATCTTCTACGACGAGGTAAGGACGCTAGCGAACGGGATACAAGATCTTCACGGCGTGCTCCACAGAAGCCTATCTGAAAGCGAAGAAGGCTGTGCTGCTAGTCAAAAGCTCCAAAGCATCAGTTGGACTTGATTACATCAAACAACTGCAGCAGGCTGTGGGAAGGGTCGTCCGCCCAACAAACAAAAGAAGAGAGGTTGCGGTTACCTTTCTTCTGCCGCGAGAAAGACACCACAGCGAGTGGGTCGAAGAGGCGAGGGAGACCTTGAGGCCAGACGGCGCTCTCTCGGTCTTGCATTGCGACGAAGGGACGAAGATCCTGGAGCTCGAAGACAAGGACTTCCTCTGCGCTATGGCCACCCACAGCAAGACAGACAAGGTGGCAGCCTGGGAAGTCGAGGGGGTCAGAATAGATGATATAAAGGCGCGCAGGGCAAGGTTACTGAAGAAACTGCGTGATTCGGGGAACGAAAGGGCCTAGCTACATGTTAAGGGTATGTATTGAATACATAAGCGAAGTAAGTCTCACATTTGTAACGAACAACAGGACGGAGAAAAGTGATTACTTGGCCGCCCATTGGAGGAATAGACTAGTTCGTTACCCAATATGAACAGCCAGTCGACCCAAGCTCTAAACGGAGCCGGAAAGAAGAAGTCTGCCAGGAGAGGCAAGCCAAACATCGAGAAGACCTTTGACAAGACTAGGCCGAACAGCCAGTCGACCCAAGCTCTAAACGGAGCCGGGAAGAAGAAGCGGCCGGCCGAGAGAGGCAAGACGAATCTCGAGAAGTTTTTTGACAAGACCAGGCCGAACAGCCTGTCATGGATACGAAGAGCCTTGAAGATGGACCGGAGAGCAAAGAACGTCGACATAGCGAACCGCATTATGTCACTTCCGACCAACGAGTTCTTGCTGGCGCTCAACGGCACCCACGCAATTACCAGCAACCTATTCTGGAGGGCGCTCTTCGAAGACATGAGCCCCGAGCTCTATAAGCTCTTTCTGAAGGTCAAAATCACGGAGGGTGCCAGGAAGTTCTACCGAGACCACAATCCGGTCAGCCACAGAGTAGAGAACGGCGAGAAAGTGTTCAGGTACCGCTTCTGGGAGTACCTCTACGTCGAGTGCGAGAGAATGCTCCAACAGGAGGATGTACGCGGGGTCTTGGAGTATCTAATGAACGACAGCGGCGGTCCGACGCCCGCAGAAGTAAGAGACACGATGTGGAAGATCCTGGAGTTCCCCTTTGTGGCTCTTTTCCTCGCGCTGAGATTCACCCGCTTCAGGACGTGTGTCGCCTACAATAACGACAGTGTCTATAACTATCTCCCGCTGCGAGACGACAGGATCGAAATAGAGCTTCGCTCGGGAGCGCCGGTGGTCGCGAGAAGGGTTGTGGGGCTCAAGTCCTTTTCCAGAGACCGGAGGAGCTCTGCTATCTCCGGTGCTGTGACAAGGGGCTTCCCAGAAACTCTTGAGCTCCTGGTCGATCAGGAGTTTCTGGACAACGGAGAAAACAAGAAGAACTTCGAGACTGAGTTCTGCAGCGCCAGCCAGGAGGTAACCTTGTTCGTTCTGCAGAAGGGTTGGATCAGAACAGCCGACCTTCTGCAGGGATGGGTAAATTCATCGTTGAGGCGAGCTTTCATCCGAAACGTGCTCTCGCGCGGCATGGAGGCCGTGTACAGGAGAGACCCCTTGTTCGATACATTTTCTGTAGAGCGATGGCACATTCTTTTCGCGATAGACGGCGGGAGCAGATGGATACTCCGCCAAATCTTATCAAGGGTCTCACCCGAGCTACTTAGGCCAGATCTCACCATTAAGCTTGTATACAGAGCCTGGGTCGACATCCTCGCCGTTGTGATCAAGCATCCAACGGCCACAGTGGGAATGACGGCCAGTTCGTTGATTGACGCATACGAGGCAGGTGCCAAGAAGGGGGTCGTAACCATCTGCGAGTCCGGGGCCCTGCAGCACGAAGTCAGCATGTCGCTCTACGAGTGGGCTTTCGCAGAGAGATTGGAGCCCCTTGTTGAGGCCTTGTCGACCTTCAGCATGCAAAATGTCGCCTCGTTGAACTACGCGCCTCTCGTCATCGCCTGGTCGGGGGAGAAGAGGGAGATAATGATGGCGATGTGTCGAAAGGTTCACAAGGAGGACCGCCTGTCCATGATCGGTACCCTGGTCCTCCAGGAAGAGTACGGAGTAGCAGTAGAAATATTGAGCGAGCTCGACCTGACCGGGCTGTCGAAAATGGCCTGGGGTGAACTGCAGGGCACCATAATCAACAAGGACGCCCACCGCGTCCTAGAGGCGTTCCCAGGTGACTGTCTGGCCCTTGACGATCGCGGGCTACTTCCCGAACTCTACGAGGAGAAGAAGTATGAGTGTTTGAAGGTTATAGTAAAGACCGATGTTCCCGGCATGGCTGAGCGTGCGCGGAGACTCCTGAATGTCCTGAGTCCTCAAGGTAGTCATTCAGGACATTCAGGAGTCTCCGCACTCCTCCACAATCCCACAATCATCAAGAACGAACGAAAGAGAAGAGAGGATACTCTGAGTGCGCTCCTTGCCTCTCAAGGAGCCGGCGAAGCCGCAAGGGGAAGCTACAGCAAGGATCTGGGCGGGCTCTTGGACGCACTCAGAGAGAGAGATGTCTGGGGCCTGATCTGCCTCTTGGAAATCCCCGAACTAAACCTAAGGGACGCCGCCACAGAGATCCTTGCGGCCGCGTTAGAGTGGGACGATGCCGTGCTTGTTGTTATTCTCTTGGACCTCCGCATGGTAGGGTCCGACGAGAACTATTTTGTGGTCTCCTACTACGTCAAGACGGAGAAGTGGAAGTTGGCAACCTTTGCCATTGACGATTGCATTAGCCGCTCTCATGGGACACACCTGGTAACTGCCATGATGAAGAAGCGAGACCCAAGAGCACTGCGGTACATCTTGTCTTGCATGAAGAGCCCCACATTCGACAAGAGCGCGCTCCTAACTACAGATCGAGAGTGTCTGGCACTTGCCTTCAGCGAGAGCGGTTTTCACATTGAACCTCTCATGTTCCGGTTCGCTGAGGAGCTGGTCGCCGAAAGGCCTGAGATAGCGATGGACCTGCTTAAGAAAGCATCTACACTCCTCAGTGAAGACCCCAACGTCACCAAGTCCGACCTTAACCAGCTCCGCACTACGGCGGAGTTGGTTCTGGGCAGACTAAAGGACTGGACGGTCAGCGAGGGGGCCGTTATGAGCATAATAAAGACGTGTGATCTCTCAGAGTACTTGGAGAAAGCGCTGGATGAAGGAGTTGATCCGAGCTCCCAGAACAACGATGCCCTGTTCGTCGCAACCAGGAAGAATATGAAGAAGGTGATCAAGAGACTTATGAATGACCCTAGGGTCGACCCTAGCGCATGCGAGAGTTCTGCATTCCAGGTGGCGTGCCGCTTCGCTGATGCCGAGATTGTGAAGCTCTTTCTGGACGACGGAAGGTCCAACCCAGCCGCAAACTCGAGCCAGGGGCTCATCAATGCCGCTTACGCGGGAAAGGAAGATGTCGTGGCCATGCTTCTGGGCCATGAAAAGGCATGCTCGAGGGAGACATGCGGTGGCGAAGACTGCAGAAAGATATGCCCCAGAGCCCGCAGAAGACTTGCTGGGCGATCTGCGGTGCTGAACGGGCATCTTGACATCTTTGACATGCTGGGGAAGTAAGGATGGCGGCGCGTTAGGTGCAACAGATGACACGAGTGTTTATATCAAATATAAACGACAGCCAGACCTTATACGGTCCTGTGGAACAGAAGAACGCCCCCTGGACATCTTCTATCTGAAGGCGAGTCTTCCCTCGATGTCGCGCTGGTTGTATATAGAATATACACAGAAATGGCCAACCGCTAGGCCTTAGTCAGCAGGGTGATGACGTCCGCGCTGCTCTCGCGCGATGTGTCGACATATTCGAGGAGTTTCTCGAAGTCCACCCCGTCGTCCATGGAGTCTTTTGGCCTTGCCACTATGCTGCGTAGGACACCCAAGCAACGCTCCGGACCCTCTAGACACACCAGTGCAACTTCTGTCAGACAGTCAAAGGGGAAGGGCGCTTCCAGCAGCTCGAGGCAGGTGTCCACATCCCCGCGGCTGGCTGCTGCGAGAAGCTCGTCGTCATAGTCTACGCGGCCGGCTCCATTGGAGAACCCCTCTTTTGATAGGAAAGCCCCAACAGCGGAATCAGAGCGATGTATCGCCTTAGAAACAACGTATGGTGTCATGATGTCGTTTCAAAGAAGAGTCCCAACAATGTAGGCGTTCTTACCTCTTATGGCCTGAATCAGACAGAACTCGCGCTCTTTCTTGTCCATTTCTTCGCATGAGTGGACCATGATCTCTGCGCAGCGGTAAGATCCCAAAGTCAGCGCCTGGAAAGGACTTGGTGTGGTCAGTCCCATCTCAACCGCCATACTCACAGCCAGCGGGTCATCCGCGTGCATAAACGCGTCAAAGGTCACCTTCCGATGTTCGGGATGCTCGAGGAGTGCCTTTGTGCATCTGCGGACGGGTTCGGTCATTTCGCGCGGAGTCAAGGGGAGGCGCTTGGCGACATCTGCCACCAAGCGAGAAGACGCCCCGAGCTTCAGGAGCCGCAGAAAGAGATCGAGCCGGTTGGTGTCATAGAGGAGGGTTCCTAGGTCTCTGTGGGTGCGCGAGAGCAACAAGAGCTTAACTGTGAGCTCCTTTGTTGCGCCTACGTGCAAGGCGTCCTCCAGGAGCGCGAAGAAGTCATGCTCCTGGGGAAGGAGTGGTAGCAGTCTTCCCGCAACATCGAGGAGTCCCTTGTTGGTGCAGAGCCGAACCACCCAAGCTTCTGTGGCATCTAGGGGGAGTAACATCGCCTTGTCCCGTTCCAGAAGTCTGGTTGGCGGACTTCGCCTCTCGTCCTTGTGCTCGTCCTTGTTGGTTGGCAAGTGTCTCTTCATTTCTCGGCACTTTTTGCGCGGAACAACTTCTCCGCCACAACAAGCGAGAACTTTTGCTCGGGAGGATGGGGTTCTCATTTGTAGTGGGAAGTATTGAATACATATACGGTTCAAACAGCAAGGCCAGTTCTTAATGACGGTGGGTACCACAAGAGAAAACAGTGCAGATCTCTTGGTAAGATCAGTAGTTTTCTGTTGCTATTGGGCACTAGAGAGCCTATTCTACGAGAAAAAGAGTAGCATGGTGGACCGCGTCACTCTCGACATTTTTATCATCTTTTCGATCGTTACAGCAGAAGTCGAGTCGTCGATCTGTAGTGTCCAAAAGCGGTATTTCTGGTCCTTTTGGCGGAAACTACATGAACATCCAAGACATTCCGGTTGATACTCTTTCGGAAGTTTTACTGTGGCTGTGTGCCGCAAAAGACACTAATGCACTCCTGTGTACGTCAAAAATACTTAATGATAACCTGAAGTGCCAGATGAAGGGAAGACGCGGTAAGATAGTCCTTCACCGCCTTCAACAGGAGGCTTTGGTGGAGATGAAGAAGGAACCAGACATCTTCGTGAACATGCCAATGGGATCAGGGAAGACGGCTTTGGCGCTCGCCTGGGCGTCCGATGTCTGTAATCTGCTCTCTGACGAGCCTGATGGCACGGTGTTCATCTGTGTCCCTTACTCCCTCATCTCTTTATGGAGGAGAGAGATCGAGAGGGTGTTCTTGGGGATGCCGGGCTTCGTGAGGGCTGAAGTAAGTGCCAGTGACAGCAGAGTCTACTACCCGAATGATATAGACTGGCTGGCGAAAGGAAAGTTCGATCTGTGTGGCAAGATAGTCGTTGTTGGTTCTTCTTCTCCTTCATCTTTGGTGTCATGGCTCCCTTTGTTAGGTGGGGTAAAGAGGAAGGTACTAATTATCGACGAAGCCCACATGATAACCAGAAGCGGGAGGTCAAAGCTCTATGACAGAGCCAACGGTTTCGAGCGCCGGGTTTTAATAAGTGCCACAGCTCCCAAGATGAAGGATGGATTCGCTGTGATACGTGGATGGGGAGAAGACGGAACTGATGGTCTTCTCCCCATTCACAAGGTCCCGCACAAAGAAATGGTGGGCTATCTCCCTTCAGTGACACCCAATGTCGTTTTCTTTGGTTATACGGAGCGCCGTGACATGAACTTCCCCTACTCGGACCCGAAACCTGAGAGAGCTGAGTGCAGGAGGTGCTTTAGTGGACTCGGCAAGAAGATTGTCATGATTGGTTACTATCCTCGCCTTGACAGGCTTGAAAAGCACCACTTTGATAAGATGGGGCGGGGGAAGGCTGCCAAGATAGTGGTTCGTTCTGATTACATCCAGAGTATCTTCTATGACGAAGTGCGAACACTGATCAACATGGGGTACAGTATATTCACTAGGAAGTCTATTGATGCCCACTTGAGCTCCAAGAAGTCTGTTCTACTCGTGGAAAGATACAAAGCATCTACAGGGCTCGACTACACCACGTACGGGTCGCTTGTGCTTCAGTGTGAGGGCGCACGAGGATACGACAAACATCTGCAGCAGGGGGTAGGAAGGGTCGTCCGGCCAACAAACAAAAGAAGCGATGTCTTGGTCACCTTCCTTCTTACAGAGGGTTGCCTCGGGCCAGCTGACAGGTGGGACAAAGAACTGTCAGCTAGACTCTTGTCAGTCGATTTCCATCTCATTAAGTCCTTTCAAGAGGCAACGGGGAAGCCAGGGACTATTCTTGGGGGTGTGGCAATAAAATACTTCAAGAAGTGTACCAAGGAGTTGCAACGCGAAATACTCGGACTTAGCGATAGGGAGTTCCTCTTTGTCGCTTCAACGACCATAAGAATAGAAGAGAAGGCTGCGTGGGCTGTTGCGGAGAGAGGAGTGGCTGAGGCTGATGTTCAGGGTCAACAAGATGAGATAAAGAAGATAAAGGCACTAAGAACGTTGATATGTGCCAAATTCAGGAGAAAAAGCTCATGGGTGGAGAACCCTGAGAAAGAAGGAGGCGGATGGGATGTTTTCGTTAGAAGCGATTAATAGTATGTATTGAATACATACATGGTTCAAACAGCAAAGTTCAGTTCTTGATGAAAGAAGAACTGCGAATTGGGGTTCCAATGAAGCTGCGAAGCACTCTCCATCCCCGAGATGAGCGAGATCTTGCCCAACGAGATAAAAGTAATGTCGGCTTCTCTCCGCGCTTTGATGAAGGCAGTCGTCAAGCAACCAAAATATAAGAAGGAAAGCATCTCAAAAGAGCACGCGACAGAGCTTCTGCTTTCCGAGGACATTTTGGTTGCTCAGAGCTTCTGCAATGAGAACCCAAAGCTCTGTGACTCCCAGGGGCTCTGGAGACACCTGTTCGAAATAAAGTTCCCCGACCTCTACCCTTTGTTCAGGGAGGCATCAGTCCCATTCACTTCGAATAAGATAACGGGGATATCTGCAATTGACAGAACGAGCTTGCGCAAGCCCCTCTTCTGGAGGGACTGCTACTTCGATCTCCACAACATGACACCAGAGATGACCGCTTTTGTCGAAGATATGGTGAATGGCGACATCACCAGCACCTTTGATCCTCTTAACTCTGTTGCCGTGGGACTTCAGGCCGATTCTGTCGACAAAACCCTACACCAGAACCTTTCTACTTTGTACAACAGCTTCTGGACCGTTGGTGTCGTTCTGGCAAATCTTGAGCAGTCAAAGATGGTCATGGCACTGGGTATGCTCTATGTGAAAGATGCACACCTCTTCATGCCCCATGTCTTCTTCATGAAAGAGGTCCTGAATGCGAAGGCTTTGTCCAGACTTCTTCTGGTGGAGTTTCTGCACGTGAGGGCAAGCGCCAAGCTTCAGGTAAATGATTATGATACATTGAATCATTTAGAGTCACCCGTGAAGGAGAGGGCCATACTCTATATGTTGGCGCATCTCTTCTCAATCGAGCTCCGTAACATAATATTCTACTCAGTCTTTAATGGCTACGCAGACGTGCTCAGGTTCCTTGTCGAGGATAGGAAGGTCGACATTCTTCCCTATGAGGATGATATTATGCTTTTAGCTGTGAGAAATGGGCATGTTGAAGTTCTTCAAGTTCTTCTAGATGAAGGGGGCAATCCAGCCAAAAATGAGAACAATGCAATTGTGGAGGCCTCAGGCTACGGAAAGCTGGAAATAGTTCGTCTCCTTCTCAAGGACAAAAGGGTCGACCCAGGGGCAGGGGCTGAGAAGAACCTCGCGCTCAACTTTGCTGCTAGAGGAGGCCACACTGAGATCCTCCGTCTTCTTATCAATGACAAAAGGGTCGATCTATGGGACACGGATCTCATAGTGTCAGCTGCATCCAACGGTCGCACCGAAGCCGTTCGTTTTCTTCTTGAGGATGGAAGGTTCAATCCAGGGGTCGACGATAACAGTGCCATCAAATATGCCGCCATGTACCAATACCCAGAGGTGGTCTTGCTGCTTCTTCAGGACGAAAGAGTTGATCCTTCCATTTATGACAACATTGTGGTTCAGTACGCTTCGAAAATGGGTGAAATGGTGATACTCCGCCATCTTCTTTCTGATGAAAGGGTCAGTTCGACCTACGACAGCTTAGATGCCCTTGAAGAAGCTTCAGCGAATGGAAGAATTGAAGCCGTCCGTCTTCTTCTCCAGAAAGTAAGCGATGAAGAAGATATCAGTCAGGCACTCATTTCGGCCTCATTCTATGGACAAGAGGAGGTCGTTCGGCTTCTCCTTAGAGATAAGAGGGCTGATCCCGCGACGAAAGTCAACAAAGCCATCCGCGATGCCTCAAACAGAGGGCACATTGATGTTGTCCGTCTTCTCCTCAAGGACCCAAGAGTCGATCCGACTGCCAATAACAGCGAAGCATTAAGATCAGCTTCTGTGAATGGAGAACTAGAGATCGTGCGTCTCCTTCTTGAGGATGGAAGGGTTGACCCAACTGCCATAAAGAACGAGGCCATCCGTTCGGCCAAGGGGGAACATCCCGAGATTTTGTTCCTCATGGCTAATGTTCCGGGCATGCAAAGCAGAGCTTACTACAGAGTATTTGATAGGAACACATTGAAAGATGTCGCTCGTTCGAGGGAAATAGAGATTGACATAAGCATGGGGAAGGCGGATGTAATCAATAAGCTGACCGGGAGCATGCAGGGGAGCAGTGGCTCCGGGGGTGAGAGAATTCCCAATAAGCTCACCTTAAAGGAGCTGAAAAAGCTTGCAGCTGAGAGAAAGCTTATTGGGAGGTCAAAAATGAGAAAAAAGGAACTCATAGAAGCTCTGTTCCCATCGAAAGCTTCGAAGGACTGATTTTTGGACATCCAGCCAGAGGGAAGGAAACCTTCTAACGATCGCTATGTATTGAATACATAGAACGCCATTCGATGAGAAGTAACTCACTGCCCTCACTGCCTATCACTAACCATCACTGCCCCCACACTAACTCTCACTTCTTGGTGAAGAGAAGAGCATTTCCACTCGGATAGCTGAGGACGTGAGAGGTAGACTCCACAACATCGCTCCCAGGGAATCTGACTGCGATATTGCTTGATGACCCACCATCAAGTGACACAGCTATCCTAGCACCCTTTATCTTCTTTGCTAGCTTAGCCATGTCGAACAGACTAAGCCCAGGCGACGGCTTGCCTGTTAGAGCATTTCTATCACCGTCCGCCACGATGAAGTGAATGTACTCCTTTCCATCTTTCACAGCGTAGACAAGCATCGATCTTGGGTTCTTGTCGGTGGCGTGTGACAACTCACCGGGCCTTATGTCGGTGCACGAAGGGATCCAGGTTCCATTTTCTTTGCCATACACTCTACCGTCTGTTCTTAAGTCATTGCGCTGCGAGCAAGAGAACAAAGGCCTGCCCGCCTTTCTTTCTTCCTCGCTGGCCAGGTGACGGGTAAAGACAATCTCTCCGTCCTTTAGAAGCATCGGCCCAGCAACAAAGAAGTCCGAGTCGTCAGGCCTCTCCTTTTGTGGGACTCTAATCATGCCGTTTCTTATGGGAACATAGACGGCGTAGTCTTTGTAGATGGAAGGATACAGAAGACTCCCGGAGTCCTGTTCCCCGTCACCAGTGTCAATATCTTCACCACTCTGCCGATAGGAACCAACGGGGAGGTATCTGGTTAGGTCAAAGAACCCGCCATTGATCACAAGGCCACCTTCACCAATGGCAAGCTCTATGGTGTCCGCGCGACAACACTCAGTGCGGAACTCGAAGCCGGGCTTTCCAACATTGATCTCAAACATGTGGACCTTCGTCGACTGCCGGCCCTTTGGCCTCTTGAGGAGGAGAGAAAAGATTTCGTTAGTGACATAGCCAGCTCTGTACGAAACCGGGAGGTCGGCAGACTCTCCAAACTCTTCATCGAGCAAGAATACGTTCCACGATGGCCCTGTCTTGACGAAGTCCGGCTCAGTCTTTACAAGGCTGCCGCTGTCTCTAATCCTGACCAGCATACTCGCGAGATGGCGAAGAGCAGTTGTAAGATCGCTGGCGTGGGAGTCTTTGAAAAACTGAGCTGTTGGGACACCATTAGGGAAGTAAGTCTTCACAAAGTCGCCCCACACGTTCTTGTCGCTAGACAATTCGACCTGCCATTTCTCTGTATCGATGTCGAAGCACTTCCCAAACAGGAAGAAGTACTCCCTCATCCCTATCCCGATCTCGCCCCAGAGCACAGGTGCTACAAGCGTTCCCATGTACATCGCGAGGTCGTAAAGAGGGTGGAACAGCCCCTTCTTGTACAGCGCGCTGTACGAGGCACGCGCAACTATCCTCCCCTTGCCCTCTGGCAGGTCGATGCTTGCCGTGCCAAAGTCGAAAATCTTCGCATACAGTCTGACGTCCGTAAGCTTGAGGCTGTACTCGTCCCTCTCACTCGAAAAGTGGTACGTTACTTCCCTTTTCGACACTTTAACCAGCCCCACGTTCTGGAAGTGCATGTCGGAGTGCTGGAAACTCGTATCCCGCTGTGCTACCCACAGAGCATGTGCAATCTGAAACAGGAACACGTATGTGTTGTAGCGGCCGTCACCTTCCTCGTTTGAGTCGTCCGTCCCCGCGACGAACATACTGAGCCTCTCGTTTATTGGCTCTATCCTCTCCAACACACTCAGCGCATGGGGGTCGTCGTCTTCAGACACGTAGGGTGCATAGAGAAGCATTCTGGTAAAGTGGGGCGTGTCTAGCATGTTTATGGCGCCCGAAATGACTCCTTCCACCATTACAGTGGGCACGATAGCGCTCTTCCTGTACCCGCCCTTCTTATTTCTGGGTAGAATATCGGAGACAGGCGCTTTCCCTTCGTAGACATCCTCGATATTCTCGGCACAGATAGCCCTTGAGACTTGGTCGCTTCCGTTGCATGGATCTTGTGTCTTCAACACTAACTTCTCGTGCGCAAGCTCGCCGACCATGTAAGCATGTGCCGACAGAGAGCCGCCTTCGAGTGTCTTTATGACGTCCCTCGGCGATGCTCCCCAATATGGCAGCTCCCACACGCTCGGATTGGCCTCGTTGAGACTCTTGGAAATGTTCATCAGCTCGTGATTCGTCAGCACCGTGACCTCGCCGAAGGAGCCCTCTCCTAGCAGCTCTCCGGCACCTGTGTAGGAGTCTGTGGCGGCGAATATTGCATCTTGGTCTTCGGGCGACAGTCTCTCACCTCTTACTGCTTTCAAGTAAAGGTCGACCGGTCGCATCTTGGTGGGTGAATGACCAAAAGCGGCTTCCAGGTTTTAATGGTCCGAAACTTAATGAACGCCATCATTGTGCTCGGATTTAGGGAGGGCGGCGAGGTTTTGCATTCCCGTATTAGAGAGGCGGCGCGGGCATATGCGTCGGTAGAGGGCAACCAAAAGGTTTTGGTAGTTTCTGGTGGGTACCCGGTCGACGGAACGCGTGTTTCGGAGGCTGCTTACATGAAGGACAGCCTCATCAAAAAGTACGGAATAGCCGAGGAGAGCGTGTTCCGGGAGGATAGGTCCTTCGACACATTGGATAACATCCTAGAATCACTCGTTATTTGCAGGAGACTCAACGGGGCGCCGCTCTACTGGTCTGATAACGGCTGGGGAGAAACGCCCGAAGTCCTAGAGCGGCTTCGGAAGATAACCATTGTCACCTCCGACTTCCATGTCGCTCGCGTCCAACATATATGTGAGTTCTTCTCGCTGGGTGATCTCTGCGACTGGGAAGTTCTCAGCGCGAAGTCTGGGATAGAGGATTCCATGTTCGAGAAAGAGCTCCAGATAGTCGACAGCTACACCGCCGTGTTCCTGAAGAAATATAAGAAGACTGCGAGATATACGATCAGAACATGGCCTTGCTAGTTGGGCTGTAGAAAAGTCCCGGTCGTCCATCCTTACAAAATGTAAGGTAATAGCTCGCCTTCGCGAGAACAGAGGCAGCTGTCTATGAAATGTCGCTTTAGTAGGATACTATGCCTGCATCGGTTGAGATGAGTGCTCTTCCTTCTTAACTTCACACATTGTGAAGTGATTGTTTACGTTGTCTCAGTAGGCTGCACAGCGGGTGTAGTCTGATCAGCCTGACTTTCCCAAATCAAAGTCTCTGCGATGGACTTGATGTAGATGCACATCACCACGTAGAGCTTGTGTGCCATGTCCCGGCTCTTTGCAGTCTTTTCGTGCTTACCACGGAAACACTTCCTCAGGGAAGGAATTGTGACCTCTCCGTTGCTCCAACATGACAAGAACGACAAGCGGTTGTCGATGGTGCACAGAATCAGCAGAGTGCCTATCCGCATAAGCTGGTCATCTATGTTCTTCCTTGTGGCCGAGTTTGGTGATTGAACCCACAAGAGCGACTCATCAACTAGTAAGATCCTTATCTTCTCAAGTTTGGTCCTTACATCGTTCACAGCCTTTATCACAAAGTCATCTTGAAGTGCTTCCATTGTACTGTGCCTTTCTGGTATGGGTGAATGACTAACTCAGTTTTCGGGCATGTGTGATTCCGTTTGATGAGGCTAGCACATGCTCCTGTCAATAAACTGTAAGTAAATAGTGCTTGCGGTGGTACGAAAACTCCACATTGCGCATTACATGGTGACTGTAAGAGTGAACAGTGATCACTGTAAGGCTACAATATCGATATGCGTATATGCACCATATAGATCCATTGCATCCACAAGGGGCCAAAAGGCTAACTGAACTAAGTTCTTTAGTCTTTATCGGGGGCTCTTCCTTCTTAACTTCACATCATGTGAAGTGGTTGTTTATGTTGTCTGTGCAGCCTGCACAGACCCAAGAAAGTGCGCTTAACCTTTCCTGACTAATCTAAAAACGAGAATAACAGTCATAACTCCAAAAATCTGTTGCACGGCACGAGCCAGCACAAAGCCCTGCTATAGCCATTATGACGCCAAAAAAGGTCGCAAGACGCACTGACCCAAAGGTGAACAGCGAAAGTTCTTCTTCTGCTGCATGAAGCGGGCTGGGCTGGAATCTAGCAATGATAGGCGGATCATGCGCCAATGTGGCTATCGTAAACATAAGACTGCATGGGAAAGCCACTAAGGATATGAATAGTATGACACCAGCTATAGTAAGGCAAATATTACGCTTTACTGACGTGCAGCATGTGTCGTATTGGCTTCTCCGGTCTACTTGGCAGACACAGGGTCTCCCACCCAAGGATTTACCACAGGTATGACAGTAGCCTGATTGGCAACACGTGAACGGTGTCGATTGACAGTCGGCACATGGCGCGTGCCCGCACTGCACACAATATCCCTCCGAAAGGGCAAGCTTGGCATCTGACGGTCGGTCGCTGGGCTGAATATCACTGAATGGGACATTTGCGTAATCTTTAGTGCTCATACTTGGTAAATGGCTAATAAGTAACGATCAGATACAAGGAATGCTTTTGTTTAGTAGAGAAATACTACGCCTTTCTGGCGTGGTGAATTACTGACTCGGTTTTCGGGGTACCTTCGGTTACTTTTCGTGTCAGACTAAAGGTGCCTGTGTCAGAGATAACGGAAGAGCCCAGCAGTTAGAAGGTGAATAGGTTATCGTGAAGACTAGCTGGGCAGTTTAAGTGGCGGTTGATCAATTCTACTAACCACAGAAAGAAGGCAAATGGGTCGACATGAAGACTAATATTTCTCTTGTTGCGGATTTAGTAAACGGCGTGTAGATGCGAACAGTCGATATGAAGACCGCGTAGCTTTGTAACTAGCTGGACGGATTAGAGGATGGCCGCGTAGGAACAAGCTGAGGAAGTGCAACACCAACACCACCCAAGTTGACATGGGCGCTAAGAAGCTCACCTGGTCACCAAGTGCGTAGATTCCAGTTGCTGTGACTGTGGCCGACAGCTGGGGCGAATAAGTTGGAGCGTGCGACAACAGAAGACCAGACGATGGATTCGCGAGGATGAAGGTGAAACTCCTGTCAAATCCGATGGGTAACTTCACATGGTGTGAAGTAGTGGTTGTTGGAGCTTGTGTTCGGTCGCGCCGACTACTCGCCCGTTGGGAGCAGCCCGTAGAGATGCAGGGCGATGGTAATGTCAGTGAGAGAGAGCATGATTCTGTTTCTTGCGGTGGTGATTGGGATCAGTGACTTCAAGAAGTTGACAAGAGCCTGTTCAGCGACCATTTGGAGCACCGGCTTTGCGTCCTTAGCAATCTGGCAGCCCTCCTCGTTTACCTTCAGTGCCATCATCGCCGTCTCTCTGACGTGACTTTGTGCCAGGAGGTCCCCGATCTCTCGTTTCTTTGTGTCTGAGCTCTCGCCGTTGTCCTTCTTTTCTGCTGCCTTCTTGGCGCCCTTCTTCTCGGTCTTGGTCGGGAACTCCATCTTCAGACTGTTGGTGACGGCCTCCGACTCCTCCTTCGAGAGGCCATCCTTCTCATATGCCCCGGCGAGGAAATGAGTGACCTTCATGCTCTCGAGGACAGGCTTGATGCCGTTCTCCTCGTCACCGAGAAGATCCGCCACATAGATCGTCTTTCGGCCCCGTTCTCTCGCGCTATCTCTGGCCAGAGTGGCCACCTTGCTGATGAACGCGACTGTGAGGGTTCTGAGGGTTGGGTACGCATCAGTGGAGATGGTGGTATATCCGCTCTCGTGGATCACTCTGCGGAGCGCTGGATTGGGGAAATGCGTCTTCGAACTGTCGGCGTCGGTTGAGGGGCTGTTCTTTTTGGTTTGCTTTGTGTCAGACATCTTTTCGTTATTGTTGCTTCCTTCGACCCCTTTCGGTCCTTCGGTCAGCTTGGCACGCGGATGTTTTTTCTGGGGAAAAAGAGGACAAACGGCTGGCTGGGTTTTGGCATCCTCGTGAGAAGCGGGTAAGGATGCACGGCACCCAAAAAGATGGAAGCAAAGGACGTCGAGTTCAACTTCGCCCCTATGGAGGGCTGGCCGTTCAAGGACATGGTGCTGTTCCTCCAGTTCATGGACTTCCAGACCATCGTGATGACAGCCACAAAGAATGGCCTGAGCTTCTCCCAACCCAACCACACCGAGACGATGTACGCGAAATGGGTCCTCCGGGCAGAGGACTGCATATCGAGCGGGTATACGGGCGGTGAGAGCTTCTCCTTCATTGTGGAGGTTTCAAAGCTCGCAGATACCCTGAAGGGGATGAAGGTCACGAAGTCTGACTCAATAATGATCCAAAAGAAGAAAACCAAAGACCGAAACAACGAGGTCCTATGTTTCTCGAGCGGAATGATCCCAACGCGTCCAAGGTTGGGCACCTACACCAGCATGGTGTCTGTTCCCATCAGAGAGACGAAGGAGGTCCCGAAAAAGCCTCCTGTCTTCGAGGACCGGCTCCCGATGTTCAACTTCAAGGCCGACTGGTTCATAGACGAGCTGGACGGCCTGAAGAACCAGGGATGTGACATGACGATCGTCCTCACCAATCTGGGGATTGCCACGAGGCCACGGGATGATAAGAACGGGCAAGTCTCCGCCTTCCTGTCCGACATGGGCGGCGGTCCCCCAGAGGAGATGGGCGAGATTGCGGTCACCAAGGAGTTCTTCAAGCGCATCAAGGGCCTCAAGAAGTCTGTTCCGCCCACATCGGTCATCAAATTCGACGTGTCAAAGAAAACAAAGACAGGTCCGCCCATGCTCCGCATGAAGCTCGCAATGGGGACCTGTGCGGAGCTCACGCTCTATCTAGCCGATGCCGCGAAGGGTAGGAAGACAGATCCTGTAAAAGGAAGCAAGTAAGCTAAATACTTGAAGACGGTCACATCCAATGGTTGGATGTATAGTACTAAGTACGAGTGTGAAGCATGAGTGTGAAGCATGAGTGTGAAGACGGTCACATCCAACCATTGGATGTATAGTACTAAGTACGAGTGTGAAGATAGTCACATCCAATGGTTGGATGTAT
>SDBT01000379.1_pt1 | contig 68568 bp, 57 predicted proteins | sample 2277101 | NCBI WGS metagenome assembly SDBT01 (sample SAMN10404973, study PRJNA504765) | marine sediment metagenome | isolation source: marine sediment core GS10_PC15, 103 cmbsf | place: Arctic Ocean: Southern Knipovich Ridge | collected 2010
TCAGTTGGCTTTGTACGGAAATGATTAAAGGTTATTGTTGTCCAGGCTTAAACAGTTTCAAGTCTGCTAATGGGTGGCGATAGTTGAAGGCTTCTCCATCATCTTGAGTAAGTTTCAAGTGGGAATATATTTCAGTCATTCTTGTTGTTTTGTGTCGAAGCAATATACTTATTTTTTCCATTGGAACGCCACGCTCAAGATTGATAGTTGTAAAACTATGTCTAAGTATATGGGCTCCTACTCCCGTTTCTTTCACGTTTATTTTTCTAAGGTATCGTTGAACCAAATCCGTAATAGTTTCTAACTTTAACCTTTTTCCTTTTCCATCAGACCAAACATATTCAATCACTGGGTCTGATAAAATGTGAATATTGGTTAAAGTTTCTTTGAAGTGTCGCCAGTTGGGAATAACTTGGTCTGTTCCATCGGACTTCGCTTGTCTCAATATAATTTGGTTTTCTAATATATCGTTCCATTTCAACTTATACAGTTCACCACGGCGTATTCCTGTTCGTACCAGTAGTTCTAAGTATTCTGCTTCAAGTGGGGTTTCTTCTTTGGCTATGGTTATCATATTATCAACCTGTTCCCAAGACAGAACTATATCTTTTCTATTTTCCTTTGGAAATTTCACGCCCTTAAAAGGATATTTCAAATCATATAGTTCTACTTCTTCGCCATAGTTCCAAACGGCTCTCAAAGTTCTTAAACACTTACTAGCGTAAGCGGTAGATATAAGTCTTGGTTTTCCCTTTTTTATACTTTTGTTGAGTTGTTTAAGTAGCCAGTTTCTCCAATCATTGATAGTGTTTCTATCTATTTCGGGAATAATTATATTTTCGCCAAAGAATTCATAAGCCCTATTTATATAACTTTCTTCGTACGGTTGGTTGTTTCGTCTTGGTCTATCTGCCTTGTACCGTTCCCATAGTTCGACAAGAGTAAGTTGTGATATTTTCTTTCTTTCAATTTCAAGTTCTTTTTTTCTTTGTACTTCAAGAGCCTGTTCATAAGTGTACGCCTTGAAAGACATTTCATCTCTGACGCCCTTTTCATACCACCTTAAACGATAAGAGTTCTTACTTCTTCTTTCTAAATACATAGCACCCTTTCTAACGGATTGACTATAGTCAACATATATATGGGTATAAAATAGGGTATATTGGGTATAAAATCAAGGGGTGAATAAGAAAGGAAAGGGTTTGGCAGGGTGACCTAAACCCTTGTTTTTATTGGTGCTGGAGGCGGGACTTGAACCCGCACGCCTGGATGGGCACTACCCCCTCAAGATAGCGTGTCTACCAGATTCCACCACTCCAGCTAATTATCGTGTAGAATCAGAAGGCATGGTCCCAATCGGTGCCAGAGGAACAGTTGAAGCGGGTAATGCCTGTTCTGTTTCTTGCTGAATCAAACTATCCCTTTGAACCTCATTCTCTGATTTGTAGACATATCCGATAAGAAGGCAAAGGAATAGATAAAGTGTCGCCAAAATTCCGGTTGCTTTGCTCAGAAAAGTGGCAGCGCCTCTTCCCCCAAAAACAGCACCCGCACCGGGTCCTCCAAATGTTCCGGCAAGGCCCTGGCCCTTACCTGCCTGAAGCAGAATAACCACGACCATCGAAAAACATACCAGTACAAAAAGTACGATCAATAACGTATACATTAATATCTCCAATATTTAAAGCTTGTAAATTTACATATGATAATAAGCGTTATCAATATTTTTTGCAGATTAAGAGAGACTCTCCGCAGCTTTGATAATTTCACTGAAAGAATCTGCTTCGAGACAGGCTCCCCCAACGAGCGCACCATCTATATCATCCTGTCTAAGCAATTCATTGGCATTGCTCGGTTTAACACTCCCACCATACTGAATTACTACAGATGAACTGGTTGCAGCGTCATACATGGTCTGCAGTTTTGATCTGATAAAGGCGTGAACATCCTGAGCCTGATCAGGCGTCGCCGTTTTGCCTGTACCAATTGCCCATACAGGTTCATAAGCGATGACTATTTTCGTCATCTGATCGGCAGTAATATCTTTTAAAGCACCATCAAGTTGCGCCCCAATGATATCTTTCGTCACATCATTCTCTCGTTGCTCAAGACTTTCTCCAACACATACGATTGGATTAAGATTACTCTTTAATGCATGGTGAACTTTTTTATTCACAGTCTCATCTGTTTCACCAAAATATTGTCTTCTCTCTGAGTGACCGATAATGATATAGCTGGCGCCTGTTGATTTGATCATACCACTTGATATCTCACCGGTATAAGCACCATCATCTTCCCAGTACATATTCTGTGCCCCAAGCCCTATTTTACTTCCTTCAATGGCCGACGCTACCGTGCTCAGCGCAGTTGCGGGAGGACAAACAATTATACCCGCTTTCTCAATTGATGAAGTTTTACTTTTTATTGCAGATGCCAGTTGATAGGCTTCTGTATTGGTTTTAAACATCTTCCAATTACCGGCTATAATATATTTTCTCATATTTTTTATTACTCCATTTTATATCCATATAATACTTAAAACCTAATTTAGTTTGATATAGATTAGATGTGCACTAAATAGAATCAATCACTTTTCCTAATCTGTCATCCTGTAAGGATCCTCCTTCGTTTTGAAACAATCTCGGCACGAAGGAAGATTCCTTCGGAATGACATAAGAATTTATACTTTTTTTCTTTGCGTCTCTGCGCCTCTGCGAGAGAGAACATTGTCTACAAAGTATTATTTCTCGCTTAATGCCTCAATACCGGGCAATTTCTTCCCTTCCAAAAACTCCAGGGAAGCACCGCCGCCGGTTGAGATATGAGATATCCGGTCATCCAGACCAAATATAGAAATCGCCGCGGCAGAATCGCCACCCCCGACAATCGACGTTGCCCCCTTGTCTGTCGCTTCCGCCAAAGCTTCAGCAATTTTGCGGGTACCAACGGCAAAATTGGGCATCTCAAATACACCCATTGGGCCGTTCCATACAAAGGTTTTTGCCTTTTCAATTTCGGCAGTAAATTTTTTGATCGTTTCCGGGCCAATATCCAGACCCATCCAGTTTTCCGGGATCTGGTCCGCCGGCACCGTCTTTTTTTGAGCATCATTATCAAAAGCATCGGCAATAACATTGTCAACCGGTAAATACAGGGCAATATTCTTTTTCTCAGCCTCGGCCAGCAATTCTCCGGCCAGTTCAACTTTATCTTCTTCCAGGAGAGATGTTCCAATCTCCCATCCTTTGGCCTTATAAAACGTATAAACCATTCCACCACCAATGATCAGGGCATCAACTTTATCAAATAGATTCCTAATCACATCAATTTTTCCTGAGATTTTTGCTCCGCCAAGAATTGCAATCAAGGGTCGTGTAGGATTATTAATGGCCCCATCGAGGTACTTGATTTCTTTTTCGATCAGGTACCCGGCAACGCAATCATCAATAAAGTGAGTCACACCTTCCGTTGATGCATGTGCACGGTGGGCGGTTCCAAAGGCATCATTTACAAAGATATCACAGCCCCGGGCTAATTCTTCGGCAAAAGCCGGTTCATTATCTGTTTCCTCTGAATGGAAACGTAAATTTTCCAGTAACAGAACCTTTCCGGGCTGAAGTGTTTCTTTTAAGCGGGACGTTTCCGCACCTATAGCATCCTCGCTTAAGGTTACATCCATGTTGAGTAATTCAGACAGCCTTGCCGCGACCGGCTTTAAACTCATTTCCGGCTTAACCTGCCCCTTTGGACGACCCAGATGCGAACAAAGAATTAATGAACCTTTCTCGGCGAGTACTTTTTTGATTGAAGGCAAAGAAGCAGTGATCCTGCGGTCATCGGTTATCGTCTGATTTGAGTCAAGCGGTACATTAAAATCACAGCGCATCAACACTTTTTTCTGAGCCAGATTTACATCCTCAATCGTTTTTTTCGCCATTTTTTCCTCCTAAAAAAAGGGGACTGCCGAATGACAGTCCCCCAAAAGTCATCTATTTTTAAATTACATTTTCGCCATCATCTTCAATAAATCTAAGGTACGGCAGGAATATCCCCATTCGTTATCATACCACGAGAACACTTTGACAAAATTACCGTCCATCACGCTGGTGGAAAGACTATCAAAAATGCTTGAATGTGGATTACCAACGACATCCACAGAGACGATCGGATCCTCACAATACTCAAGGACACCCTTCATTGGCCCTTCAGCAGATTTTTTCATGGCAGCATTGATCTCATCGGCCGTTGTATTCTTTTCCAATATGGCCACCAGATCCACAATAGAGCCATCACTTACAGGCACGCGCATAGCTACACCATCCAATTTGCCATTAAGTTCAGGAATCACTTTACCTACGGCACGAGCAGCACCGGTTGTGGTCGGAATCATGCTTACAGCTGCAGCGCGGGCACGACGCAGGTCGCTATGTGGAAGATCAAGCAATTGCTGATCATTGGTATAACTATGAATAGTCGTCATTTGACCTCTGACCAGACCAAAATTGTCATGCAACACTTTAACAACCGGAGCCAGACAATTAGTCGTACAGGAAGCATTAGAAACGATCCTATCACTAGATTTTAACTGATCCGCATTCACACCCAATACGATAGTGTTATCGATTTCATCTTTTGACGGAACAGTTAAGATTACTTTTTTCGCACCCTGATTCAGATGGTTTTCCAACTGTTCTCTCTTTCTGAAAATGCCTGTAGCCTCAATGACATAATCCACACCCAGATCACCCCAGGGCAGTTTGGCCGGATCTCTTTCAGCGATAACTTTTACTTTACGATTACCGGCTACAAGAAAATCGCCATCAACAGAAACTTTTTCAGGATATCGACCGTGGACAGAATCATACTTTAGCAAATGAGCCAGGGTATTTGCATCAGTCAAATCATTGAATGCCACAAATTCAACTTCTTCATCATACTGGGCTACTTTAAAAACGAGTCTTCCGATTCGTCCGAATCCATTTATTGCTACACGAATACTCATCACTCTCTCCTTTTCTCCAAAATGTATTTAAATAGGGTTTATCAATAAACTTGCAATTTAACTAATTGTGAAATTTATGTCAAGGACTAACCCGGCCTCTCCGCATCATTTTACATTAAATATTATATCTTTTTTGTGTAAAGAATCAGAAAATTAAATTTAAGGCTAACGAATTGTCTAGCAGTGTGTACTATTGCAGAATTACGGCAGGTGAGTATTCACAAATTAAGAAGATGGTTCTATTGAAAGGACATATGTCGTCGTCGTAAATAGTACCATATAGTGGCCCTCGGATACCTGAAAATTTTACCTGCCATCCTGAAAAGTGATGTCGATAAAAAACAAAATATTTGTTTTTTATCGACATCTTTGTAATTTGATAAGAAATATTAAAAAAAACTTACAATTATCGCCGTATTTGTCGAATATTCCTTACAACTACATAGAAATATTATAGTTATAGTTCTATTTCGATCCAGTATAAGTTTCAGGAAAGTCCCATAGATTTGATTTTAATAAAAAACGGCCTGATCCTCACGGTCAATGATAATTCTGACGTATTCAGAGGGGATCTGCTGATCAATGATTCACAGATTGTCAATATCTCGGGTAACATCGATGCCACTGAAGCACATATCTTCGATGCTTCAGATTATATTGTAATGCCGGGGTTTGTTCAGACGCATGTTCATCTCTGCCAGACCCTTTTTCGTAACCTGGCAGATGATCTCAGTCTCCTGGATTGGTTAAAGAAAAAGATATGGCCTCTTGAAGGTGCACATACAGAGGATTCTCTTCGTGCCAGTGCCCAACTGGGTCTTGCCGAACTTCTCCTCGGTGGTACAAGCACCATCATGGATATGGGTACGGTGCATTTTATGCATGCAGTATTTGAAGAAATTGAGCGTAGCGGTATCAGGGCATATTGTGGTAAAACAATGATGGATGATGGTGATATACCTGGCAGCCTTCGAGAAACTACCGATGAGGCCCTGGACACCAGTCTAAAGCTCATGCAGAAATGGCACAACAAGGCCGGGGGGAGGATAAAATATGCCTTCGCACCGAGATTCATCCTTTCCTGTTCAACAGATTTACTGAAGGAAGTATATCGTATCTGCCAAAAGGAAGATATTCTCTTTCATTCGCATGCAGCGGAAAGCACTGATGAAGTCCGGATCGTTGTTGAAACAACGGGTGAAAGAAATATTGCCGCCTTTGAAAAATTAGGTATCTCCGGGCCACAGGTATGTCTGGCCCACTGTATCTGGCTGGATAAATATGAAAAGGATATTTTGCAAGATAACAATATGAAAGTACTGCATTGCCCTGGTGCTAATCTAAAACTCGGCTCAGGAATCGCGCCCATTCCCGAATATCTAAAAAGAGGTATTTCTGTTTCACTCGGGGCAGATGGTGCGCCCTGTAATAACAATTTGAGCATGTTTAATGAAATGAGATTAGCGGCCTTGATACAGAAACCCATTCATGGACCCACAAGCATGGACTCTGAAACTGTTTTCAGGATGGCGACGATTGAAGGCGCCAGGGCCCTTGGTATAGAAGATCAAATCGGAAGTATAGAAGCGGGTAAAAAAGCAGATCTTGCTTTTTGCAAAATTAATCAAATTGATACGATTCCTTTTGAAAATATATACTCTAAAGTCGTATATTCTACTAATTCATCAGGAATTGATCATTTGATGATCAACGGTCAGTGGACCGTGAGAGATCGCAAACTGGTAAATTATAATTTGGATACCATTATCGACGAAGCCAATAAAAAAATTCAATCTTTTAAAAACTAATTCCTCCAAAAGGAGAATATGATGATAAAAACTATCAAAATTTTTATAGTTTTATTGGTACTTTCCGCATTTTTAGGTTGCGGTGGTAGTAAAGATGAACTTGTTATGGAAAATGAAACACCGGAATCATTACTACTCAAGAGCGAGCAGGCCTATGATATGGGCAATTACGATGAATCATTAAAATTAGCACAGTTATTATTAGATCATTTTCCAACTTCAGACTTACATATTGAAGCTCAGTTGTTAATGGCCAATACCTATGGTGCTAAGGAAGAATACGAGGAACAGTTTGATCGCCTTTTGCGGGTGTTAAAAGAAAATATCATACCGGAGAAAGTGCCCTCCATCTATGCACAAATTGGGGAATTTTACGAAAATTCGGCCAAGTGGAATCCTGGAACCGTATCCACTGACTCGGTAGACTATTCTAAAGCGGCTGATTTTTATAAAAAAGCCGTATTTTACCCAAATAGTAATGATGAAACTACAAAAGCAATGGCATTATACCGGATGGCCTTAACTTATGCCAAATTGAACGAAATCGAAACGGCCAGTAAAGCATATCAGGAGATTATTGCCACGTATCCTTCATCACCTTACAGTAGCCTGGCCAGAACTAAACTTAACGATCCGACCAATACGGATGAACTACCTCTTCCGGTTGGGGTGGAAACCGAGTTAACAACAGCAGAGATGACGCCCGTGGCCACACCTGAAGAAGCCACTGGAGAAGTTACCGAAAAAACTGAAACTATAACCGAGCCTCCCCAGGAGCTCGAACTACCGGCCGATGATTCCGAAGAACCATCGATACTCGATTCACTTCAGACTATTGATGCGGATTCTCCTGAGCCCGAAGACGAATGATCGCTGGTATCGGTACGACAAATCCTCCAAAAATAGCCGCATGCAGGGCTGCTATATAACGTATGACACAAAAACTCATGGACTATGGAAATTGATAAAAAAATAATCAAGGCCATGCCAAAAACAGATCTGCATGTACACCTCGACGGATCAGTCAGAATATCAACACTCATTGATTTAGCCAATAAGCAAAATGTGACATTACCGGCAAATTCAGAAGAAAGTTTAAAAAAACTGCTGGTACCCGGCCTTAACTGCAAAAGTCTTGAAGATTACCTCCTCCCATTTGATATTGTCTTGTCTGTTCTTCAGGAAGAGGAAGCACTTTACAGGGTTGCCTACGAGCTGGCAGAAGATGCAGCCGAAGAGAATATCTGGTACATGGAAGTTCGTTACTCCCCGATCCTGCATACGAAGAAGGGCATGAAGTTAACAACTAATATTGACGCCGTTTTGGCCGGCCTGCGTCAGGCGGAGAAAAAATATGAAATTAAAACGGGCGTGCTTGTATGCGGGATGCGAAATATATCACCGGAGTCATCCTTGATGCTGGCTGACCTCGCTGTCGCTTTTAAGCATCGTGGCGTAGTGGGCTTTGATTTGGCTGGTATTGAGGAGAGCTATCCCGCCAAGCATCATCGTGAGGCTTTTTATCGTATACTGAATAACAATATTAATACGACTGCTCATGCGGGTGAAGCCTATGGTCCTGAAAGCATTCACCAGGCCATTCATTATTGTGGTGCCCATAGAATAGGACATGGCACAAGATTACTTGAGGATGGAGATCTTCTCAATTATGTAAATGATCACCGGATTCCCATGGAAATCTGCCTGACCAGCAATGTTCAGACAAAAGCAACAGCCTCGTATGAAAAACACCCTCTAAAATTTTATTACGACTTCGGGCTGAGAACGACCATCAATACGGACAATCGCCTGATATCAGACACAACCGTCACACAGGAGTTGGGATTAGCTGCAAAATATGCTAACCTGAACATCAATGATCTTAAAACCATTATCATTGCTGGATTCAAAAGCGCTTTTCTTCCTATGCGCGAGAGGGCTATTATGCTGAATTTGGTGAATAGTGAATTGGAGAAGTACTGAAATATTGAGGAGAGTTTAAAAATCCAGCATGGTTGCAGTAGTGGCCGTTCGCGAACGGCCACTACAAAAGGAAGGAATAAATTAATTCAGACAGCGCCACAGCACTTTTTATATTTTTTCCCACTACCACAGGGGCAGGGTTCATTTCTGCCGATTTTCTCCTCGGAACGGAGGGGTTGCAGTTTTTGTGAACGTTCCCTTGAAGCTCTCTGAATATCCGATTCCTCAGCTGATGCAAAACCCAGATTTAAAGCATTTTCATGTACAGTTCGCATTCGCGGGGCCGGCATCCGGCGCCTCTGGGTTTCTGGCTCTTCCTGAACCTGGAATTTCCAAAGAATATTTAAAGTTTTCTCATCTATACGGTTAATCAGACTCTCAAACATTAAAAATGCTTCACGCTTATACTCAATTAAGGGATCCTTCTGACCATAGGCCCTGAGATGTATACCCTCTTTAAGCATATCCATCTCATAGAGATGATCCATCCATTCATCATCGATAATTCTCAGAATTAAAAAACGCTCGAAAATACGCATACGTTCGTTGCCGACACGACTTTCTTTCAAATTATAAATTTCCATGGCCATGGATTGGATCATTTCAAAAAGATCGTCACGCGAGAGTGAGTGTAATTGCTCTTTAATCCTACCTACGTCAAGCGGAAGGACCGAACCTATTGAGTCCAGCAAAGCATCAATTTCCCAATCTTCAGAATGGGCTTTTGGTTGGACAAACTGATCAATCTGATTATCGATAAAATCATCCAGGATATCCATTACTTCCTGTTTTGGATCATCTCCCTTAAGCGCAATCGATCTGCGATAATATATCACCTCTCTCTGCTGATTCATTACGTTATCATATTCCAGCAAGCGCTTACGTATCGCAAAATTCTGTGCTTCAACTCGTTTCTGGGCTTTTTCGATAGATTTTGTGATGAGCGGATGAACAATCACCTCCCCATCTTCAGCACCCAGCCTGTTCATTACCGTGGCAATTCTCTCTGATCCGAACAAACGCATCAGATCGTCCTCGAGGCAGAGAAAAAACCGGGATGACCCCGGATCACCCTGACGTCCTGCACGGCCACGTAACTGTCGATCAATTCGCCGCGCCTCATGTCGTTCTGTTCCGATGATATGAAGTCCGCAAGGCACGCTTGCCTCGCATTGTTTAATATCTATTTCATCCGGAGGGACAACATCGGTCCTTTTCAGGTAACATCCCTCCTGACATTTCACAATTTGTCTCGCCAGTTTGATATCGGTCCCACGTCCAGCCATGTTGGTCGCAATTGTAACAGCTCCGGCTTGACCGGCATTTTTCACGATTTCTGCTTCCTGTTGATGGTATTTGGCATTCAATACATTGTGTTTGACGCCCCTTCTTTTCAACATTCGACTCAGAGTTTCCGAGACTTCAACAGTAATCGTTCCTACCAGAACCGGCCGTCCATTTTTATTCATTCTCTCAATCTCATCGATAACCGCATTATACTTTTCCCGTCTTGTTCGGTAGATGAGATCATTATAATCCATTCGCCTTATATCTTCATTGGTTGGGATTACCACAACATCAAGTTTATAAATTTCCCAGAATTCACCCGCTTCGGTCTCAGCCGTACCGGTCATGCCTGCAAGTTTATCATACATGCGGAAATAATTTTGCAGGGTAACCGTTGCTAATGTCTGTGTTTCTCTTTCAATCTTGACATTTTCTTTGGCCTCTATAGCCTGATGCAAACCGTCACTATATCTTCTACCATGCATGACGCGACCGGTAAATTCATCAACGATCAGAACCTTGCCTTCAGTAAGGACGTATTCCACATCTTTTTCATAAAGAGTGTAGGCACGTAATAACTGAGAAATGTTTTGCAACCGTTCGCTTCGCTCACCGAAGACTTTATGTAATTCTGCTTTTTTTTCGATTTTTTCTTCATCCGACAATTCCGGATCATTTTCAAATTTAGCAATACCTTCTCCCATATCAGGGATCAGAAACAATTCCGGATCATTTGGGGACAATTCCGTCCGGCCCAATTCAGTCAGATCTATGACATGATTCTTTTCGTCTATGGTGAAATACAATTCGCCGAAATAGGATTCTTCAGAAGCCTTACTTTGCCCTTTATCTCTCAAATAAGCGTTTTCTACTTCGCGAACCAGTTTTTTATTGGAAGGTTCCTGGTAGAGTTTTTGCAGCCGACGATGTTTTGGTATACCTTTTTCAGCGATGAGGAATCTCTCCCCAGCCTCCATTTCCTTATCATTCTTAAGTAGTTCTTCACCTTTAGCGATAATACTAGTGACAAGTTTGCTCTGCTTGGCCACTAACTTTTCAACCACCGGTTTGAGTTCCTCGTACTTGTGTGTGGAGACACTGACCGGACCTGATATAATCAGTGGCGTTCTGGCCTCGTCTACGAGAATATTATCTACCTCATCAATAATCGCATAATTGTGGCCTCTGGTTTGTACAATATCATCAACAGACCCGGCCATATTATCTCTCAGATAATCAAACCCAAACTCATTGTTCGTTCCATATGTAATATCACAATTATAGGCTTCGCGGCGTTGTTCTGGTGTCATTTCATTTAGAATAATCCCCACCGTTAGGCCGAGATATTTATATATTTGCCCCATCCACTCAGCATCACGCCGGGCAAGATAATCGTTGACTGTTACAAGGTGCACACCCTTTGCCAGGAGGGCGTTTAAATAGATTGGCAACACAGCGGCAAGAGTTTTTCCTTCGCCGGTGGCCATCTCTGCAATCTTATTCTCATAGAGTACGATACCCCCGATTAGCTGGACATCATAAGGAACCATTTCCCAGAGAAGGTCATGTCCTACGACATCCCAGCTCATTCCAACATGGCGGCGACAGGCGTCTTTAACAACAGCAAAAGCCTCCGGTAGCAAATCATCCGTGGTTTCACCCCGCTCCAATCTTTCTCTAAACTCAACTGTTTTAGATTTTAAAACCTCTTCATCAAGTGCTTTAAATTCTTCAGCATATTCGTTTATCTCCTCTACGATAGGGAGTATTTTTTTTATATCCTTGTCATGTTTACTACCGAATACTTTTGTTAGAAGTGACGTTACCATTCAAATCCCTCTTTTAATATCCTTTTTTTAGGCGATCAGCCAGAAAAACAGGTAAGCCCGCCTTAATTATTTTTTCCCGGGTTTTGTCAATCTCATAATCGAGCCGGATAAATTCTATCGAATTCTCTTTATCATCATAAACACAAAAGCATGTCTTTGGATTTCCATCACGAGGCTGTCCCACACTACCCACATTGACGATAAATTTATCTTCAGGTTCCAATTTTACCTTTGGAGCACGGGTAAATCCGGACCGATCATTAAAAATGATCGGAAAATGCGAATGACCGATAAAGCAAATCCGCTCATCAAAATATTTAAATTCGTGCTGTGCATCCATTTCTGAGAGAATATAATGCCACAAAGTAGGAGCGGAGGGAGTGGCATGAACAGCAAAAAATTTATCAGAGGAAAAGGTAAAGTCAAGCGAATGCAGGTAACTTTTATTTTCTTCAGCTAAATTATTTGTAGTCCAATGTGTCGAAATTTTTGCAAAATCATTGAAATATTCTGTACTGGTCAGCCCTAAGGCAGCATGATCATGGTTGCCTATAACTACGGTTAAGCAGCGCTTGGAAACCAGTTCAACACATTCATTAGGATTGGGTCCATATCCCACAATATCGCCCAGACAATAGATCGATTGAATCCCCTTGTCATCAACGTATTTAAAGACCTCATTTAACGCTTCAATATTTCCATGTACATCGGATATTATTGCAACTGCCATATATTTTCTTTCCGAATGCGAACAATTCTTGTATTTGTTTCTATATACTCTATTTAGTCTTGTGTTATTCCGACTTTTCTCTATTATTTTTTGCGTTTTTTATGTTTACGATAAATAGCATCTAAAATTCCATTGATAAACTTCCCACTCTTTTCCGTACTATATTTTTTCGCCAGCTCTATGGCTTCATTGATAGAAACCTCCGGTGGGATCTCCTCAAAATAAAGAATTTCCGCAAGAGCCATCCTGAGGATCACTTTATCTATAACAGCAATTCTTCTCAACTCCCAGTTTTCCAACCGATCAACGATAAGCTTATCAAAGTCATCCACGTGGTCATGATATATTGATGAGAGCTGTTCGACGTAGGAAGTTGCCATTCGTTTTAATTCTTCATCAAGACGCTCAACCTGCATCCTCCATGGATCGAAATTGTACTCGCCTGCATAGAGCATTTTAAAAGCGAATTCTCTTTCTTCCGATCTTTTTATCATTGATTGACTCATAACATTAATAATCGTAGAATCCTTTTCCGGATTTCCGGCCTGTATAACCGGCGGCTACCATCTTTTTCAGCAAAGGACAAGGACGGTACTTCGAATCGCCCAGACCTTTAAAGAGTACATCCATAATTGACAGGCATACGTCCAGGCCGATAAAATCGGCAAGGCTCAGGGGTCCCATTGGATGAGCCATTCCAAGTTTCATCACTGTATCAATATCATCCCGGCTTGCGACGCCTTCCATTAGACAATAGATAGCTTCATTTATCATGGGCATCAAGATACGATTCGAAATAAAACCGGGATAATCACTGACCGATACCGGTATCTTTCCCAGATTTTCCGTTATTTCTTTTATCTTTTTATAGGTATCATCTGATGTTGCAAGCCCGCGAATTATTTCAACCAGTTTCATAACCGGAACCGGATTCATAAAATGCATACCGATCGTTTTTTCAGATCTACCGGTGACCGCACCAATTTCAGTAATTGAAATTGAGGAGGTATTTGTGGCAAGAATGCAATCGGGATTGCATATGGAATCCAGTTTTATAAACAAATCCCTTTTTATCTTTTCATCTTCGGTTATCGCTTCAATAACAAGGCTACTTTCTGAGACTAATTGCAGGTCAGTTGTAAAACTGATTTTAGAAAGAGCGGCTTCCATATCATTTCCAGTAACCAATTCTTTTTTAACCTGACGCTCCATGTTCTTTTTAATCGTCACATGGGCCCGATCTAACAGTTCCTGGTTTAAATCGACAAGATAGACGTCGAATCCCTTTAACGCAAAAATATGAGCAATTCCATTGCCCATAGTGCCACTTCCCACCACTGATATTGAAGTATCATTCATGGGGGTATCTCCTCATCAATTACATTTCTACTATCAATGCAGAAGCCTCACCACCGCCAATACAAAGACTGGCCAAGCCTCTTTTAGCCGATATTCGTTTCATCTCATGCAGCAAGGTCACAAGAATACGTGCCCCACTAGCCCCGATAGGATGTCCAAGAGAGACAGCACCGCCATTTACATTAACCTTCTCAGCACTTAATCCTAAAATATTATTGACTGCAAGAGACACAACTGCAAAAGCTTCATTTATCTCGAACAGATCGATATCATCTATATTGAGGTCAAACTTCTCCAGGCATTTATTAATTGCATCGGCGGGAGCAGTAGTAAACCATTCTGGTTTTTTTGCTGTTGAAGCCTGCGATACAATCTTTGCCATTGGCTTAACACCCAATTCTTGTGATTTTTCTTCTGACATGACCAGTACCGCGGCCGCTCCACCATTGATAGATGAAGCATTTGCAGCAGTGACTGTTCCTTCTTTGTCAAAAACGGGACGCAACCCGGAAATTTTTTCAAAACTCACTTTTGACGGCTCTTCATCCGAATCGACAATTACAGGCTCGCCTTTTCTTTGCGGGATTGAAACCTGAATTATTTCATCTTTAAACTTCCCGGCCTTTTGTGCTGCCAGGGCCCTTTGATAACTTTGAATGCTAAATGTATCCTGGTCCCCGCGGGAGATGTTACATTCCTTTGCGCATAATTCGGCCGCTATTCCCATATGAAAATCATTATAGACATCCCACAAACCGTCAAAGATCATACCGTCTATGAGCCTTTCATGTCCCATTTTAAGACCACTACGGGCCTTGAAAAGATAATAGGGTACATTGCTCATACTTTCCATCCCCCCGGCCACAATCACATCCGCATCCCCGACCATAATGGCCTGGCTTGCAAGCATAACTGATTTTAATCCTGAACCACAAACTTTGTTGATGGTCAGGCATTCCGTTGAATCAGGAAGGCCGGCCGCCAGGGCAGCCTGACGCGCCGGTGCCTGCCCCTCCCCGGCACTTAAGACGTTTCCCATTATGACCTCGTTTACCGCATTCTTATCCAGAGCAGCTCGATTCAGGACTTCTTCAATTACAATCCCACCTAATCTGGTGGCTGGAACGCTATTTAAACTCCCCATAAATGAACCAATAGGTGTACGTACGGCCCCTGCAATTACGACATCTCTTAATGTTTTCATATATGGATCCCCGCTGGATAAAATATCTTTATAATCTATTAATTTTTAAATTTTATTTCAAGCAAGCGTTAAAAAGATATATTAAGGGAATTAGTTATTCTTTATTTTGGGCATAAGCATCAATTATTTTTTTTACTAAATGATGACGGGCAACATCTTCAACACCAAGATGGATAAATTTTATACCTTCTATTCCATTTAAAATATCCTGAATACTTGCCAATCCGGAATTGTTCTTATCCGAAAGGTCAATTTGAGTGATATCACCGTTTATGATCGATTTTGAATTGAATCCCAGACGGGTAAGGAACATTTTCATTTGAAGAAAAGTACAATTTTGAGCCTCATCCAATATAACAAATGCATTATTGAACGTTCTTCCCCGCATAAAAGCCATAGGTATTACTTCGATGACATCCTGTTCAATTAGTTTCTTTAGCTGATCACGTGTCAGTATATCACTTAAAGCATCATAGAGTGGACGAAGGTAGGGATCTATTTTCTCCCGATAGTCTCCCGGTAGATAGCCTAAATTTTCTCCGGCTTCAACTGCAGGCCGGGCTAATATAATTTTTTTCACTAATTTTTTTTGAAAATGAGCAATAGCCATCGCAACGGCGAGATATGTTTTGCCAGTCCCGGCAGGGCCGATACAAAAAACAATATCGTTATCCTGAACAGCCTGTGTATAATTTTCCTGTCCGGGTGTTCCGGGTTTGACATACCCTGATTCTGTAAACAGAATAACTGAATTTAATTCTTGCTTTGCCGGCACCGATTTTGTTTTATCTCTTGCTTCACCCTTAATTATTTGTATGGCTGTTAGCAGATCTGATCTGGTCATTTTTTTGTTCTTGTTAATTATAAAGACCATTTCACTAAGCAACTCAATAACCTGATCCACTTCAATAGCAGGACCACTGATCTTGATATTCTCTCCACGACCAACTATAAAAACTGCAAAATTTTTTTCAATAATATTTAAGTTACGATCGGTTGCACCAAAAAATATCTGTTGATCGGTATCTTTAATAGTAAACTTTCGCTCAACATCAGCTGACAAAATGAGTCTCCGGTATATTAAGAAAATAGAAACAGAAATAGCCTCTTCATAAATCAAAACTAAAAAAGCCCTTAATCGAGACGATTAAGAGCTTTTTAAACTACAGAAGTTCTACGCAGAATACTATAGCATAGAAGAGATTAGTTGCGCGGTACTTGCAATACCTGATAAGGATAAACAACATTAGGATCTGTTACAACATCCTTATTCGCTTCATATAGCTTCTGCCATTTAAACGGGCTGCCATATACATTAGCGTAACCGGCAATCTTAGACAGGAATTCACCCTTAATAATGAGATGTTCATTTGGACCAATATTTCTTGGAATTTGAAAGATCTGAGTCGGGAAAATCAGATTTGGATCTTTAATTTGATCTCTGTTGGATGTATAAACCCGGCTCCAGGCATAAGGATCACCATAAATATCTCCCTTGGCGGCAATTTTCCAAAGATAGTCGCCGCGAACCACGGTATAGGTATCAGGCTGTACTGGTTTTGCTTTTTCTTCTGCCTGTAAAATCATACTTTCAATATTATCTAATGCAGCCATATTGTCGGAAAGGAGAGCGAGATTATTTTCCCTCATTTGTACCAACAGGTCTTTATAAGCCTGAAGTTCATCCATACGTCTGTAAATTTCATCAGGGCTCATACTGAGCAATGAACTGACATCTGAACGTAATGCCTGAATATCTCTTTTAAACTGCTCATCTTCTGCGCGTGACGAACCGAGTGCAGCGTAAATTTCATCCCAGACGGCATCGACCTGGGCTTGTGTCTCGTCTAACTGGCCTTGCGCTTCAGCTATTTTTGCATCTTCCTCAGCAATTCCTTTTTGAGCAGCATCCAGGCGATTCTGCCATTCCTGAAGAAGTGCATTGTATTCATCCATTTCCATTTCTTCATAATTGTATGACTGGGCCATAACAACGGAAAAAGAGCTAACGGTCAGTGCTAATACAAGATAAAGAAGTATTTTCGTGATTTTCATATTTCTGCCTCCTAATATAGAGATCGTGTCACCTCTTGTTTTAATTTTTTTCAGTTATTACTTGGCCGCAGCTTGTTTTTCAGCAAGTCTTTGAAGGACCAATTCTTGTTCTTTTTTTACATTCTCTAACTCAGATTTTTTGGCCGCAAGCTTTGACTCCAGATCACTTCTTTCTTGTTTCTTCTGGGCTAAAGTTTGTTCAGCCGATAAAGCAGCAGCTTTTGTCTCTTCGAGTGCCTTAATCTGATCTTCATCTGGATGACTGGCACAACTGGCGAGAAACCCGGCAAACAAAGCAACTGTCAACAGCATCCTCAACGATTGTAGTAAGAGTTTCATACTCCAAGCCTCCTAAAATATTATGTGTGTTTTTTTGGGATAATTTTATAAAAGTAATTAATATCTAAACATTTGTCAAGGCAAATAATATGACATTTTTTTCATAAAAACAAGTTTTATTTGCATTTATATGCCTTATCTCTGCAACCTTTAGCTATTTGTTAAAAGCAATAATTATGCCTTAATTTCGATAAATAATAATTTTTGCTTTAACTTTCTAATATAATACGGCCAATCGCCCCTGAAATTCGCCTCGGGAAGATAAAACAATCTTCTTACATATATAATTATATTCGTCACAAACATGCCAAAGGTAAGTATATTTTCAATGAAATGTGCAAAATATTTACATTTTTATTCCTCAGGCATTTTTATAGATAAACCGAGTTCTGCCAGCTGATCAGTTGAGATTTCTGATGGCGAGCCATCCATTGGTGAAAGCGCAGAAGTAGTTTTCGGAAATGCGATCACATCCCGGATGGAGGTTGCACCAGCCAGAATCATCACCAGCCGGTCAAATCCAAATGCGATGCCTCCATGAGGTGGCGCACCATAGTCCAGCGCTGTTATTAAAAAGCCGAATTTATTTTCAGTCTCCTCAGCAGTGATTCCCAGCATATTGAAAACCTTTTTTTGAAGATCTGATTTGTGTATACGGATACTTCCGCCCGCCACTTCATTTCCGTTCATTACCAGATCATAGGCTCGCGCTTTAACGGATTTCGGATCTTTCCGGAGTAGTTCAATATCTTCGGATTTAGGACTGGTAAATGGATGATGCCTGGCAACATATCGGTCCTCGTCCTCATTAAATTCGAGCATTGGAAAATCAGTGATCCAAAGGAAACTGTCTTTATTGTGATCGATCAGGCTCAGATATTCGGCGAGATAATTGCGTAATGCCCCAAGAACAGATAAAGTGGATTCTTTTTCACCGGCGACTAAAAATAATATATCATTTTCGCTAAGACTTGCCTTTTTAATTATTTTATCGATCTCATTCTCAGATAAAAACTTGACAATCGGCCCCACAAGACTTTCATTTTGATACCTGAACCACACCAGACCTCTGGCTCCATATTTCTTTACATAGTCGGTGACTTTGTCAAGTTTCTTTCGTGAGAATTTGTCTGCTGGTTGAACCACAAGTCCTGCAATAATTCCCTTATCCTCTAATACTGAGGCGAATGCTTTAAACTCAGTCTTTTGGAATATCTCTGTCAGATGTTTGATTTTTAAGTCGAAACGAAGATCAGGTTTATCACTCCCGTAATCGTTCATGGCTGTAGCGTATGGAATTCGGGGAAATGCGAAGTCTAATTTCTGTCCCTTAACCTCTTTATAGATGACTTTGACGAGATATTCAGCCATATTCATCACATCATTTTCATCTACAAACGACATTTCCATGTCAATCTGGGTAAATTCCGGCTGGCGATCTTTTCTCAGATCTTCATCCCTGAAACACTTGACAATCTGAAAATAGCGATCGAATCCGGAAATCATCAATATTTGCTTGTATGTTTGTGGTGATTGTGGCAGAGCATAAAACTTACCTTTGTAGTTTCTGCTTGGAACTAAAAAATCTCTTGCCCCTTCAGGTGTACTTTTCATAAGTATAGGCGTTTCTATCTCGACAAAATTATTCTCACGTAAGAAAGTACGGACTATTTGATAAAGTTCACTTCTCAGCATCAGATTATTCTTATTACCAGTTCTCCTCAAATCCAGATAACGGTATTTAAGTTTCAGTTCTTCACTCACATCAATTTCGTCTTTGATTTCGAACGGCGGGGTTTTTGAAACATTGAGTATCTCCAGAGATTCTGCCAGAACCTCAATTTCACCTGTTTCCATATTTGTATTTTGCATACCTTCGGGACGGAGCTGTACAGAACCTCCCACAGAAATAACAAATTCAGATCTGAGCTCCATTGCTGTAGTATGAAGATTTTTATCCTCCTGTGGATTAAAAACAATCTGCGTCACACCAAACCGGTCCCGCAAATCAATAAACAACAGACCACCGTGATCCCGCCAACTTTTCACCCAACCGCAAAGCCTTACATGCTCATTCGCATTAACAGATCTCAGTTCTCCACAGGTATGTGTTCGATATTGCATTCACAAACTCACTTAAATTTATTTGGTTTCATCATTTTAATTCAATTTCGGGTAAAAAAAAGCCACCTTTAAGTGGCTTTTTTTAAGGTACTTACATTGATTATCCAAAGATATATTTCTGGCGAACTTTCACATCCCCTTCCCTCTTATCTATAGGTTTAAATCGCCAGCCACGAATACGGCTTGATATACAACTTTCCACTTTTTTATTTCGAAGGGATGATCTGACTACCCGGACACCTTTTACACGCCCATTATATCCAACAGTAAACTCGATTTGAATATCTCCCTTCAGATTTGGGTTCAGCTTCGCCTCTTTTTTATAACAATATTCAATGGCATCGTTATGACTGTTGATCACCCGTGAAAGCTCTTCCCCACCTCTGTTGGCAGACTTTGAACCTTTTCCAGTAACACTTGCAGCATCCATGGCCATTTTAATTGAACCCTGCCGGCCGATATTAGCTGATCCGGCTGTACCTATACCAGAGAGAAGCTCATTGACATCAGCACTTCCATCCACCCGGCCTCCACCACGACTGCCCAGACGGGATCTTTGTCCTGAAGCAGTTGCAGTGGCCAGACCGCCAACCCCGGAGAGAATTTCTCCCAGATCGCCAGTACCCGCTCCTGCATCACCGAGAACATCAACAACAGCATCACCACTACCACCACCGCCAGCCGCCGATAACAGGCCAAGCACACCTGTACCTGCTATTTGCTGTTCCATTGCACGGCGCGCAGCGCTCCGCTGAGCAGCAGCAGCCCGACGCTGACCGGCGATTTCACGTGCAGTTGGTCCACGGGTTTCGGCCGTACGTCCACGATCTCTCTCGGCTCTGACATCTTCTTCCTCTTCTTCCTCTTCTCCGAATCCCTCACCCGTATCTTCTTCTTGTGCAATAGGTTCAGAGACGATCTGTGCCTGATAAAATTTATCCAGATAATTTTGCCTCGCCCTAGCCGCCAATGCACTCTGATCATAATTGATCGATCCCAAAATAATTGCAACTCCATAAACAAATATCAAGGAACTCATCATGATAAGTAAATAGCGCTTATCAATATCCTCCATAATATTGCGCTCAAACTCTTTTGGAAAGCCGGTTAAGCGAAAGGCAGCTGCACCTCCAGGTCTTAGTCCAGATTTTGGTGCCCTGCTGTCTTTTTTATCTTCTTTCATATTAATCCTTCATTAAATTTCGATTAATATTTTTGAGTGCCATTGTTGGACTCAATATTAAGGTTTGTCAGCTTTTGAACTCCGCACAGTCAGGAGACGCATTTTATTAAACTCTGACTGGCCACACGTATACATCACACGGAACAATAACTCGTAGCTAATAGATTTATCACCCTGAATAATAACCTCATGGGTGAATTCCTTGCCGACTTCGATTTCCAGTTGTTTTTCTGCATTCGCATATCCAATCAATTTCCGCGCCAACTGCGGAATAAGAATCTCATTTGGAGTAACTTCGGCAATGGTCATTACAGGTTGCTCATTAATCATAATAACGTCTCTAGCAACTGCAACATTTAATTCTTTCTTGGGTTTGATATCACGTGTAGAAACGGGCAGTTTCAGACTCTCACTTTGCGTTGCCAGGGCACCTGTGGTTGAATACGACTTCAACAGGAAGAGCAGTATGATGGTCATCATATCCATCATTGAATTCATATTCAATTTGCCCGCTAATTGTGTATTATGTTTTTTAGATTTCGATGGTGTAAATGCCATAGGTGTTACCCCTTCTTTCAAATAACAACCTGCCCGAAATTAACTTGCGGGAACAATGGTTGAATATTACCCTCATCATCTTCGTATTTTTGTATTACATCGAGTACATTTATAATTATCTGATACTCAATTTCTTTTGCGGCCGAAATAATAGCAATATTCTCATCCTTAAATCCCTTGCCATTTATTGCCTTCTTAACTTCCACCAGCTTTTCTTTCAGTAGATCAAAATTTTGCTCACCACTGGATATCACAGGAACCGTTGGTCCCTCACCATCTTCTCCCGACATGATGGCAGAAGCTGTGGCGAGGCTGATTCCATCAGCAGTGATAAGAATCTTTAAGCCAAGTTTTTTTTGTTTTTCTTTTTCAGGATTTTTATCGTCCGCACCTTTTCCACCACCTGCTGATGCCGGAGGAAGGTCAATTTCAACTATTGAAAGTTTTACCATCTCTACGCCGAGAAGCAAGAGAGGAATTAACACAACCATCAGATTCATGACAGGCGTGATATCTAATTCAATCTCAGCAGGGGCACTGCTGCGCCTCATTGAGGGTTTATATGCCATGATCAATCCTCAATTTAGATTAACGATTACCGGTTATTAAATTAATTAATTTTACCAGATGTTCATCCATATCGTCAATTATCTTTGTGGTTTTATTGGTTAAAAAGGTGTAAACAATCAGACTTGGAATTGCAACCATCAGCCCATAAATAGTCGTATTCATTGCTGCAGAGATACCGGCTGCAAGATACCTGGTTTTATCCGCTTCCGGAATACCCTCACCACCTACAGCATCAAAAGCGATAATCAGACCAAAGATCGTTCCCATAAGACCCGTAAGTGTTGAAACGTTTGCAAACATAGACAGGTAATTGGTCCTTTCCTGCAATTTCGGAATAACCTCGAGGGTACCTTCGTCTACAGCATTCTGAATAGCCCTGAAGTCTAATGCTTCGCTCTCAATGGCACGTTTCAGACCACGCAACACAACGAAAGGTAATGCTTTCTGTTTACCTTTGTCACATAATGCTATTGCACGGTCCATGTTGCCGCCGGCAACCAGTTTACGAATCTCTGCCATAAATTTATCAGCATTAATATTGGATCGAATCATTATATAATAGAATCTTTCAATTCCTATTGCCATGGATGCCGCTGCAAACAACGAAATAACATACATAAACACAAATGCGGGATCACCCAGTGAAAATGACCTACCAAATCCAGCTAAAAAGGCTTCCATAATATCCTCCTAATTAATGATTTTTCATCTACTTCTGTTTACAATCTTTTCAATGTCTATTTTTTCATCTTTAAACTGCGCTTTTGGATCAACGAGAATAATTTTTTCACCCCCGCCGGTCAACTCTTCCATATATGATCGTTCAAGATCCATCATGTCAAAATCTGGTTTTACTCTGTCTGCAATAATATTTACCCGAGGTCTATCGGGCTCAATTCTTATCCTTATAGCTTCCCCTGTTAAATCTACAAATTCTCCCTGGTCACCGGTTGAAACATCCGGATATGTTGGAGCAGCCGGAAGATTAAAACTAATAGGAATATTCATTATCGTGTAAACAGGTGAACCATTAATTAATCCCGGTGAAAATACTTTCGCTCTCGCAGCCTGTAAAGCCGCATTATCCAGTTGCGGAATCGAACTAAAAATTTCAGCATCCGTCACATTACCATTTTTATCCACTACGATCTTCACAACAACAGTACCTTCTATGCCCGCATTTATAGCACTTTGCGGATAAATGGGTTGTGTATCCCTGGTAATAACCGGTTTTTCTTCAACCGCAATAAATTCATATATTTGCTCATCGGCTTGAGCGGGTTGTGCATGGGCCACTATACCTGGTACGACCAGAGATAGAATGATAAATAATTTGATCATCGAATTCATCATCATTTCTTTACCTTACCGTTATGCGGTTTTTATTAAGCGTATTGATCCGTCTTAAAATTACCGGATCAATATCCAGTTCTGCCAATTTGCTTCTTTCCTCCATGGCAGCCAGGATGTCAATTGGAATCAACTCCAGATAACCATATATCTTCACACCGTTCCCTGTTTTATCTGTATCTGTAACACGGAGAGCCAGGGTATTTATCCCCGGTTTGATGGAATATGAAAGATATCCGAAGTCCACGGTATCAATGATAGCAAAATTATTCAACTCATCGTCAGTGATATATTCTTCGTTTAAGAAAAAATTAAAATCATTGTCCGCTGTGATATAAATGATACCTTCAACCGGCGTACCCTTGAGATCTATTTTCTTTCTAAAATACACCTGAACCGTATCACTATCAGAGGAATCAGCCATCACATTTTCATCAAATGCCAATGATGGTTCCTCCACCACACCAAAATCCGGGGGGGCGGCAGAATCAGCAAATGCCAAACCAGTCGAATCCTGCAGACCCAGAGAATCCGACATTCCAAAGGTTGTATCGAAAGGTGAAACCTGAGAAGTATCAACCACAATCTTTTTCGTTGGCAGCCACATTGCTTTTGGGTTCACATCTAAATCAACAAATTGATTATAGGCAGAGGTTACGATTCCCGCCTGTTTCCAGCCAGAATCGTCAAAATCTTCTCTATTATATCCAGGTTGATAGGTTTTAGAAACAAGCCAGGTCTCATCACTTTCGATGATAAATATATCGCGCTCCACAGCCCCTGCATAAGTCGCGGGATCGACAGCAATAAGTTTCGCCAATACTTTATTTGTCCATAGATTATTGATATCGTATTCTTCCTTTAACTGAAAAGCATGGTCAAGTATTTCCTGCTCGTAATCCTTAAAACCAAACGTCTGCTCCTGGTAAAACAGAAAAGCATCGTCATAATTATAATTTTCAGTTGAATCAAAGCGCGTCTGATAATAAGCCTGCCAGTAATCGGCACTGTCTTGATAGGCTTCATATTTATCAGTTAGTTCAACGGCGATGCGTATCATTCTATCCTGTGTGGTTCTCACAAAGTCATTTTGAATACCCTGTTCCTCAGCACGTTGTAGTGTTTTTACGTAACTATCCATGGCATTGATGGCCAGAGTTTTGGATACATCGATAAGAAGCTGTACATCATCTTTGATTCCCGGGTAATCCTTACCCTGTGCATTAACTGTACCGTATTCCTGCTCGATCAGGCCGCGGTACTCTTTCATCTGAGATGAATAATCCCGGAGCGATAAGTAGGCAAGTTTCTCCACTTCCTCGGCCGGAATATTTGAGGTCAGAAGGATCTGGCGTTTTGATTCTTCAACATATTTATTACTGAGATTTAGCGTATTGGCCTCATCGATATTTTTTAAATGTGCTTCCATCGTTCTCTCAACAGCAGGATTAATCAATTTACTGATTAACTGCGCCTGAAACAATATTGCCGGATATGCATCCGTATAAGGATTTGTAGTGGCGAAGGCTTGTTTAATACTCATCTTGGTGATTTCGGCTTCCTTGTAATAGAGAAAAGAGATCTTTCCCGATGCTTTGCTATACCATTTCAGAGCAATTTCTTTGGTCGAATCTACCTCGGTAGCGCGCGCGACGATCCCTAATGTATCTGTAGAAGATGTATCCGCAAACACCTCCGCTTCGGCGGTATCCACAGCAAACAGGTCTATATCAAGTTTATCGGCAATTATCGGGATATTTTCCATTGCTTTTATATATTCATCCACCGCTTTATCGTATAAGCCGGCTGAAGCATCATTGATTCTTTTATCATCAATGAATTTTTGATCAGGTGAAAGGTTTGGAGTTCTTTCCTGATTTAAATACTTATCGGCAAAAATTTCATAAACTTCAGCGTTTCGATAAGCAGCTTCAAAACTTCTAATGGAACCGTTGGCAATTATCTTTAAATCATTTGATGAGATGTCTTTGATAAGACCTCTCATCCTGGCCTGTTGCCCCTCAAGATTGCTTGCCGGCTGTCTTAAATCGATCGCTGAATATTCATCATATAACATATCGACCATTTTATTAAGTGCTTCGCCAACATAATAACGGTTGGGATCCATTCCCTTCTGATTCAGGTTTTCACTCTTATCGATCGCTTTTTTATACTCAGCCTTTGCCAGGCCCAACTGGCCTTCATCCTGATAATAGCTACCGCGTTCATAAAACGCCTGGACGCCCCGGGGATCATCCGGATATTTGGTAGCGAATTCAGCATAAATCCGGTTTGCTTCATTCAGATTATTTAATTTCAGATAAAAGCCTGCTGTCGCAAAATAGAAGTCGGTTGAGAGTGGATTATCCGGATAGGTATCAATATACTGGTTATTCAGGCGAATTGCATTCTGCCAGTCTTCCCCTTCTTTATAATAATAGGCCGCATTGTAGAGAGCAACTTCAGCTTCTTCCGGGTTGCTTATCTGACGGGTGTAAATCCTTTCATAAATTTGCGCAGCATCAGAAAAATGCTTTAGCTCTTTGTTATCTTCAGCAGCGTTTTTTAACGCTGATATGGTATATTTTGAGCCAGGATAGCTATCCGCGAGGAGGACATAGGTATCAAGTGCTTTCTCCCACTCTTTTATCTTGTCGTAGTTTCTGCCGCTATTAAAGAGACCTGCTTCCGCATAAGTTGTATCCTGCGGCGCTTCCGTATGGACGCGCCGGAACTCATTGGCGGCATCCATAAACTGGCCCTGATCTTCATATAGCTTAGCATGGTTAAAAATTGAAGCGGCAAGCCGTTTCTGGGCAAAGATCCGTTCCTCATCCGGAATATTTTCTGATTGAAGAATCCTCTTAGCGATAAATTCACTATCTTCAAACTGACCCAGGTAAAAATATGAATCCATGATAGAGCGATAAGCGAGTGTTTTTTCTCTTGCACCCGGGAATCTGTTAACCAGGGTTTTAAAATATACCCGTGCTTCAGCAAATTGTTTGTGATTAAAATAAATAGCCCCTGCATTGGCAAGATATTTTGGAGTATTTTCATCATCCGGAAATAAACGGATAAAATTATCATAAGCTTCAATCAGACGCTTTTCTTCATTGGTTAATATTTCAGGCCGCAAAGCTTCTTCATCTGCCACAGAAGCAATCTCGATACCAGCTGCCAGCCCAGAAGTATCCGTCACACCACCGAAAGCTATCTTAACCAGGGTATCGGCGACAAAAATAGCATTATTGGCAGACATTTTCTGAAAATCGGTTTCTAAATAATCATTACTGACATGAATATATTGTTCATATGCTTCATCAAAACGATTCATTTTGAGGTCAAGAATTTGCGCATAGTTCCAGTTCACAGAGTATGCATTGCTATCTGTTGGGAAGACTTCCAGATAGTCTTCGCATTCCTGAACAACGCGTTTGTACATTACCGTGCTGGGCAGGCCCTCATCCTCTATCTCTTGTGCTTTAAGGAAATCCAGCGTGATATTCGTCTGAAGTGCTCTTTCGGATAGTTTATGACCCGCTTTTAAAACTTCTATTTTATCGGTAATATCGGAATTGTCGATCTGTGCATACCAATCTGATTTAGGATTATAATTTCTGAAAAGTTCATCACGGGTACGATAAGCGGCCGTATCATCCCCCAGATTAAAATAGGTATTTGAAATATTTTGTTTGACCATGGGGGCATCTTTATAATAAGGATACATATCCAGTAATGCCATATAGGCCTGAATAGCTTCATTGTTCCGCTCTGTTGTCTGATAGGTCTGGCCGAGTGACCGCATAATTTCCACACCAAACGGGCGTCCACCGATGTTTTCAATAAATCGCCGGGCATTATCAACACCGGCGTAGGCATACGACTCATCATCAGAAAAGCTGATACCGATATACTGGATCGCTTCATCCTTCACATTAGGATTGCTTACTAGATTTCGAGGATCAAGTTCCTCAGCCCGGGTAATATCATCAACCACAGCAATAAAATATATGATGGCATCTGAGTAGTAGGATGGATCTTCAGCTGAGAGACGATAATAGCTCCACCCAAGTTTGTACAATGCTTCATCATATCTTTTGGAATCCCGGTAGAGCAAAACTTTTTTATATAGTCTTATAGCCCGGTAAAGCTCAACAACATTTTGTTCATCCAGTTTATCTTCTCTCGGATCAAAATAATATTCTGCCAAACGCATATATGAATCGGCGGCAAAATGACTGTCGGGATAGCGATCGATAACTTCCTGATAGATTTTACGGGACTCAACACCCTGATTCATTTGTTGCAAGAGGTAGGCCTTGGTATAGAGAGCATCATCGGCAAAATCACTGCTCGGAAATTCTGTTAATATTTTATCATATATTTCGATTACACGGCTATAATCATATTTTGGTTGCTCGGGTGCCATGGGTTCCTGATCGAGATTGTCTTCATAATACCGGTCAAGGCGCTCGAGATACTCCTCATACCTGAGGTCATAATCCTCATTCTGGGCAAAATACGATTCTTCTGCCTGATCATAATAGTACTCTGCCAGCCGGATTAGAATTTTATCCTGATCTTTAATATTACCGCCTTCACGTTTAAGAAACTCTTCGGTAACTTCAAGACCGCGGTCACGGGTTTTTTCCCGCCCGGCAGAAATTTTATCTATCTGTTTCTGGTATTCGGTCTGAACTTGTTTTAATTCCTCAATATTCATTGATTTGAACAAAGTATCTCCTAATGCCTTAAGCTCACGCTGGGCTCGTTCCTGTGCATAGGTTAATCCCGGCAATAGAAGAAAAGTAAATGAGAAAATTAAAAAATTTCGAAAAACACTTTTATATGTTCTTTTATTCATTTTTGTCATCATAATCATCCAATTTTACTTTATACAAGCAAAATTTATAGGGTGCTCTGACTAATTATCATTTTCAGGAAGATTTTCTTCTTCTTCACTAAAATCAGGTGGCTGTGTCTCAGTACTTTGCAACTCACTGGTATGGGTATCAAAGTAAGATTCTTCAAATTTTCTATCCAGTTCAGCTCTTTCTCTCAGGCGTTCCTGTCGACGCACTTTTCTGGTCATAAAGTTTATTTCACCATCAATCAGTTTCACTTTATAATCAAGCAAGGTTTTACGATTATTGAGGATCTGGTTAATCGTATCAATCTGCCGGCTGTAATAGGCAACTTTATTTTGCTCATCTTGCCGGACTGAAAAGTTTACATTTGCAATCCCAAATGCACCATAGTTGCTCCACTTATCCAATTGAATGTCAGAGGACATGGCATCAACATCGTATGTAATCGTATGAAGCAGATCGTATTTGCGGAGCAAATCATTATATCGATCTCGTTCAATATCAAGAAATACCATCTGTTTGTAATTTTTTGTTCCTCTGGCCCGATTCATTCTGGTATCGATCTCTGCAATCTTCTTTTTTAAACTTTGTGATTCGACTAATGCCTCGGTACGCATGGCCATTAATTTCCTATTCTGATCTTCACTCAGACTCTCCTTACGCGCCAACGGATGTTCGTCATAGTAATTGATACCAAGAAATGAGTAGGTGCTAAGATCTCTCGCATCTTTCAGTTGATCCGAGAGGCGTTCTCTCAGTTCATCTATCCGGTCAATCACATCGGGACTATTCCGCTCGATAGCCAGAACTCTCAGGCGGTCTAATTGCTCGATCTGAGTTTCAAGCCGTTCAGTTTCCTTTTGGAGTGCAATACTATTAGGACTTAATTCTGCGTATTTAATTGACAACAAGCTGTCCTGCAGATTCAGATAGCGGGAGCGCGCAGCCAGATAAGCACCTTCTTCATTTTTCTGTAAAGCACTGGTTTTGTCGGTCTCCAATTCACTTAATGTTTGACGAATCCGCTCACTTTCGCGAAGACTCTGATCTGAAATATTTTTTGTATGACCCGATTGATACACATATTCGTAATGGGCAATGGCTCCCTGCGTATTTCTTTCCAGCTGATAAATATAGGCTAAAAGGGTTTTGGCCTCCAGATAATAGTCAGAGGTTGAAAATTCCTGGGTCAGGATATAGATATATTTTTTGGCAATCTCAAAGTCTCTTTCGTCTTCATCTTTAAGCAATTCAGTCTTATAATAATTCCAGGTATATGCCATCAGTACACGATCATAAAGCGAAAATTCTCCGCCGATTTCATCAAGTGCCAGATTCGATTGAAGGAAATCGCTCATTTCAAATTTAATATAGGCAAGTTTCAGATAGATATTGTAATGATAATTGGAAGGCGTATTATAATTATTGACAACGCCTTTCAAAACATTCTCCGCTTCGGTAAAATTTCGTGAGCCGGCATAGGCCTGGGCCAGGACATATCTCCCATCGATATAAAATTTCGAAGCGGGAAGAATATTATTAAGAATATTGACTGCCTGCTCGTATGCACCTGCAGAAACAGCTGATAAACCTGCCGTAAATCGAATTTCATCAACGAGTGGATCATTGCCAACAACCACCTTTTCGAATTCACCATAATACTCCGCTACTTTGCGTACATCCCCGAAATGATGTGATATTGCAACAAGACGGGCATAGGCTTTATGGGTATAGGCCGAGGTTGGATAATTCTTAACCAGATCCAGGTAGGCTGTTGTTGAGGCGGAATAACGTTCGAGTTGATAATTTACTTCTCCTTTATAAAAATAAACGTCATCCAGAGTATTGATAAAATCATATTTTTTAATGATCTCTTCAAAAAGACGGTCCGCCAGATCAAAGTTGCGGAAATTATAGGCCAGCAGGGCTGATTGTAATTCTCTTCTGAACATGCGATCTTTTTCCATCGCAGTCCCGTTTTTCAATAATCTGGATTTGACGATTTCTATATCTGTCCAACGAGCCTCATACTGAAGACGGTTTGTTCGCCTCCACTCTACGAATAAATCCCAGATGGTGGCATTGCCCTGACCTGAAATCTCAGAAAATCCGCTCTGGGATTTACCGGCATCACCGAATGAATTCAGAAGTTTCTGATTAGAGGCCTGTAACTGTTGATTAAACTGCCCACCGGCGCCGGGATCTAGTTTGAGCATTTCTTCAGCTATGTAGAGTACCTGAATGCCGTCCTCAAAAATTTTCTGACGGCGATAATTTATTTCTCCCTCATCGATAGTTTCCCTGATGCGGTTGTCTAACTGATCGATGAAAGCATTCAGAGTGGCTGAATTATAATCGCTTAAGCGATTGCGGAGTGCCTCCAGTTCATCCAGTCTGCTGAGGAGCCCCACAAAATATTGATCACGTTTTGCGCCAACATTTTTCAGCCGGGATTTAATCTCATCATTAATATCCCTCATTTGCTGGACTAAAAACCTCTCACGAGAAATTTCATTCTTACCAAAAGTTAACAGATTCTTATTGATATACTGCTGAAGCGCCTCTTCAAACTTTAAGTCTTCTGTTGATTGGGCTTGTAAAAAAATCTGATACGAAAAGGTAAATGAAAGAAAAAATGTGAGGAATATGATCCGTTTTTTCACCCTCATACTCCCATTCAGAAAGTTAGTTAACCCTATTATTTAACTGATTTATGTAAATTTAAACTTTTCAAGAAAACAATCAAGGGAAATTAGTAAAAATTATATATGAATTGTCGACACAAAAAGGGCTAAAATTAGCAAAATTACTAAAAATATAAAATTAAATTTGGGAAGAAAGCTTTAAACGGTTTAATGCCCGAGCAAGTGCGAACTCAGCTCTTTGAACATCAATTTCCCCTTTTTTCAACAAACGATCTTTCGCCCTTTTTTCAGAAGACTTCGCACGTTCAACATCAATCTGCTCTGCCATTTCAGCACTCTCAACGACTATATTAATAAGATTTTTCTTGACTTCGACGTAGCCACCGCTGGTTGCAAGAGACTTTTCACCATCGGTGTTTGTCAATTTTATTTCTCCAACTGCCAGAACTGCCAGGAGAGCAGCATGATCTTTTAGTACCTGAAATCGCCCTTCTGCCCCCGGTGCTGCACAAGATTGGGCAGTGCCAAAGAATATGACACCATCCGGTGTTACAATTTCAACATTTAAGTCAGACATCTATCACCCCAAAAATCGTCAGACATATTCGCCCAATTATATTTCCGACCTTACTCTTCTTTCAATTGTTTTGCCATTTCCAGAACATCATCAATTGTACCTCGCATATAAAAGGCCTGTTCCGGAATATCATCATGAACGCCGTTAACGATATTTTTAAAGCCCTTAATCGTTTCTTCAAGCGGAACATATTTGCCTGCCAGTCCTGTAAATTCCTCAGCAACAAAAAATGGCTGTGAAAGGAATCGCTGGATTTTTCTGGCTCTGCTGACGACGATTTTATCTTCTTCAGACAATTCATCCATACCCAGAATTGCAATAATATCCTGCAGATCTTTATATTTCTGCAATATCCCCTGAACAGATTTCGCCGTATTATAATGCTCATCACCAACAACTCTCGGGTCCAGAATACGGGAGGTTGAATCAAGCGGATCTACTGCCGGGTATATTCCCTGCTCAACAATTTTTCTTGATAATACGGTCGTGGCATCAAGATGCCCAAATGTTGTTGCCGGCGCGGGATCGGTAAGATCGTCCGCAGGTACATAGATCGCCTGAACCGAGGTAATTGAACCTTTTTTTGTAGAAGTAATACGTTCCTGCAATTCACCCATTTCCGTGGCAAGTGTTGGTTGATAACCAACAGCAGAAGGCATTCTTCCCAACAACGCAGATACCTCGGAACCAGCCTGTGTAAAGCGGAAAATATTATCGATAAACAAGAGAACATCCTTACCTTCTTCATCACGGAAATATTCTGCCAGGGCTACACCAGAAAGCCCTACCCTCTGGCGTGCACCCGGAGGTTCATTCATCTGTCCGAATACCAACGCCGTCTTATCAATAACCCCGGATTCTTTCATCTCCAGCCAGAGGTCATTACCTTCGCGTGTTCTTTCACCAACACCCGCAAAAACTGAATAACCACCATGCTCTGTGGCGATATTGCGGATGAGTTCCATAATCAGTACTGTTTTTCCGACTCCAGCTCCCCCAAACAGACCGGTTTTCCCACCTTTTGAGTAGGGTTCCAGGAGATCAACGACTTTGATTCCCGTCTCTAATATCTCAGAGGATGTGCTCAAATCTTCGTAACGGGGTGCGCTGCGGTGAATCGGATATCTTTTTACCGCCTTAACATCGCCCATTTCATCGATCGGCTCTCCGATTACATTGATCATCCGGCCAAGAACTTCAGGTCCGACCGGTACGGTTATTGAATCGCCGGTGTCGACCACCTCCATACCCCTGACTAATCCATCACTGGCATCCATGGCCACACATCGTACAATATTCTCACCAAGATGCTGTTGTACTTCAAGAACCAGATCGCTACCGTCATCCCGCTTAATATTGATGGCATTATAAATCGCCGGAAGTTCACCTTCCATGAATTCCACATCAATAACAGGACCGATGATCTGAGTAATTTTTCCCTTGTTCATTCAAATTTCCTATCTTTATTTTATTTTTCTTTTAACGCTTCTGCACCACCAACAATTTCCGAAATTTCCTTTGTGATCGCCGCCTGACGCGCCCGGTTATAATGGAGGGTCAACGTGGTAATCAATTCTTCTGCATTTTCGGTAGCACTTTCCATTGCTGTCATTCTGGCGCCCTGTTCAGAAGCATTACTTTCCAATAACACCTTCCACATTTGCATATTCAACTGCTTAGGTATAATAGAATCTAATATTTCTTCCCGCCCGGGTTCATAAAGATAATCCATCTTAGAGGATGATTGTTCTTCTTCTACATCTTTCACCAGCGGTAACATTTGCTCCAGCGCAATGTCCTGCCTCACCGCTGATTTAAATTCATTATAAAGGATCTCAATTTTATCAAACAGACCTTCATTATAAGCAGATACGAGTTTCGTAACGATTTCTGCCGCATCCTGAAAATTGAGTTGATTAAAAAAATTTGTTTTTTGATCAAAGATGGTATAATCGCGTCTAAGAAAGTGCTCATATCCCTTTTTACCGATAACAAATATGGAAATTTCGATATCTTTCGAAGCCTCCAGAATCGTACTTGCCTCCCGAATAAGATTGGCATTAAATCCGCCGCAAAGTCCACGGTCAGCCGTGACAATTACCAGCAATACCTTTGAGACAGGTCGATCCACCATATAAGGATGTTCACCATTTTCAACTTTGGATATTAAATGACTAACGACCTCCTGAAGTTTTGAAGCATACGGCCGGGTGGCAATTATTTTCTCCTGCGCCTTTCTCAACTTGGCTGCAGCTACCATTTTCATAGCCTTCGTAATCTGCTGGGTACTTTTTACACTGGCGATTCGTGTGCGAATTTCTGTAAGGGTTGCCATTAATTAGCCTCTTGTTTGAATCCCTTTATAAATGAATCGATTGCTGACTTTAATTCTTCTTCAATCTTTTCATCAATTTCCTTTTTCTCGGCCAGATCCGGCAGCAGCTTTGGATTTTTCACCTCAAGATATTCCAGAAATTCCTTCTCGAATCGCTTTATCTCGTCAATATTGATTTCATCAAGATACCCATTAGTAGCAGCGTAGATAATAACCACCTGTTTTTCAAATGATATCTGAACATATTGATCTTGTTTCAGCACTTCCACGAGGCGTTCACCACGACGGAGCTGCTGTTGGGTCGCTTTATCCAAATCGGAGCCAAATTTTGCAAACGCTTCTAACTCACGATATTGTGCAAGGTCTAAGCGCAATCGTCCTGCAACCTGCTTCATTGCTTTTGTCTGAGCATTACCCCCAACTCTGGATACTGATATACCGGCATTAATCGCCGGCCTCACACCTGAGAAGAACAAATTAGATTCAAGAAAAATCTGACCATCCGTAATTGAAATCACATTTGTTGGAATATAGGCAGAGACGTCACCGCCTTGTGTTTCAATAATCGGCAATGCCGTCAGGGAGCCACCACCAAGATCATCACTCAGTTTTGCCGCTCTTTCCAGAAGTCTGGAGTGGAGATAAAAAACATCGCCTGGATATGCTTCACGTCCGGGGGGACGACGGAGTAACAAGGACACCTGGCGATAGGCCCAGGCATGTTTTGAGAGATCATCATAAATAATTAATGCATGTCTTCCGTTGTCACGAAAATATTCGCCAATAGCTGCGCCAGAATATGGTGCGATGTACTGCAGAGGTGCCGGCTCACTGGCATTAGCAGATACGATGACCGAATAGTCCAGGGCATCGTGTTCTTCCAAAGTCTGAACCACTTTACGGACTGTCGAAGCTTTCTGACCGATCGCCACATAAATACAAACGACATCCTTACCTTTCTGATTAATGATCGTATCGATCGCAATAGCTGTTTTACCCGTCTGTCTGTTACCGATTATCAACTCCCTTTGTCCTCGGCCGATTGGGATCATCGAATCAATAGCTTTGATACCAGTTGCCAGAGGTTCTTTTACCGGTTGTCTTTGAATAACACCAAGTGCTTTACGTTCAACGGGAACACGAGTTTTAGCATCGATTTTCCCTTTTCCATCCAGAGGAACACCCAGCGGGCTCACGACCCGGCCAAGCATTTCGTCTCCCGTGGGAATTTCAACGATTGTGTTGGTTCTTTTAACCAGATCGCCTTCTTTGATCAATGTATCTTCGCCGAAGAGAATAACACCAACATTATCTTCTTCAAGATTCAACACCATTCCCATGACATTGTTTGGAAATTCGACCAGTTCTCCAGCCATAACTTTTTCCAGACCGTAAATCCGTGCGATACCATCGCCGACCTGAACCACCGTTCCGGCATCATAAATATCTGCTTTTTGCTCAAACCCGGCCAGTTCCTTCTTCAGAATTGCAGAAACTTCAGCAGGTCTTACTGCATTTCCCATTTATTCTATCCTTTTCTAAAATATTTTCAATATTAACTACTTTACCCCTGAACAAGTTGTGCCCGCAATTTTTCCAGTTGCGTTTTTATGGAAAGATCTATTACAGTATCCTTAATTTTGACGATAAAGCCTCCGACCAAGGACTGATCGATCTGTTCGGCGAAAATCACCGATTTTCCGGTTAAAGACTCTACTCTCTTTTTTATCTCATCTATTTGATCAGACTCCAGCGGACCGCTGGCAATCAGGGTTCCGGCAAGGATTCCCCTGTAATCGAGCACACTCTCCATAAAATGATCAATCATTTCAAATAAAAACCCACTACGTTTCTTTCTGCTCAACAACTGTAAAAAACGAAATGTCAGCTGATGAACATTCTCCTCAAACAGATCTTTCAACACCTTCGCTTTGGCAGACTCTTCAATCAAAGGATTGTCCAGCATATTCTGAAATTCGACATTTGCGCTGCAAGTCTCTTTAATCATTTCGAGATCTGACTGGACCTGCGTGACCAGGTTTTCTTCCCTGGCCAGTTGAAAGAGCGCTTTACTATATCGAATTGCGACACGACTCAATTTATTTCTCCGGCTAATTTTGAGTAGATTTGGGCATTTTATCAATGAATTCACTGACGATCGTTTTCTGTTTCGCCTCATCGAGTGATTCACCTATTATTTTTTTTGTGGCACTAATGACCAGATCAGCAACTTCACCGCGTAAGGCGATTAAAGCATCCTGCTTTTCATTTTCAATCTCCGCCTTGGCTTTGCTGATCACCTTATCAGCACTTTGCCTGGCCTCCTCTAGAATCTCCTGCCGGGATTTTTCAGCGAGTTCACGGTTCTCTTTTAAAAGACGCTGTGCATCCTCTTCAGCCGACCGCATCAAAGCCTTGTGCTCTTCCAGAATCTTTTCCGCCTCTTCCTGTGCCTTTTCCGAACGATCCAATGAGTCCTGGATCGTTTTTTCCCGTTTTTCAATCGTAGACAGAATTGGCTTCCAGGCTATTTTATAAAGCAGGATCAGCAGAATGAAGAAAGTGATCCATGCCCAGATCATTACACCAGGATCTAAATCTAACATGAAATAATTCCCTGCGTTTTGGATTATTTAAAGCTGAGCAGAAGACAGGCCACCGCACCGATCAATGCAACACCTTCGATCAAAGCTGCGGCAATAATCATAGTGGTACGAATTTCATTTGTTGCTTCAGGTTGGCGTGCTATCCCGTCCATTGCTGCCGCGGCTATTTTTCCGATCCCCAGACCTGCACCAAGGGTAACGATACCTGCTCCGATACCTGCTGCCAGATAGGCAAAAGCCATTGCTAAATCAGACATTGAATAAATCCTCCTAATGGTTATGATTTAAAGAATGAAACGATATGAATTGTTTCTATTATTAATGATCGGGATGTAAAGTCATCCCAATAAATAAGGTCGATAACATTGCAAACACATAAGCCTGGATAAATGCGATAAGGATTTCCAGGAAATTTACAAAGATGGCAAATCCCACAGAAAATGGAGCAACTAACACAGTCTTCATAACAAAGATTAAGGACAGAAATGCAAAGATAACGATGTGGCCGGCGATCATATTTGCAAACAATCGCATTAGCAATGCAAAATGCTTGGCCGCTAAGCCCATTAATTCAATAACAAACATCAAAGGGATCAATGCTACCGGGACACCTGAAGGCACCAGGGATTTAAAATGGGTAATAAAACCATTTCGTTTAATCCCATAAACCTGTCCTGTTCCCAGAGTGATCAGAGCAAGGGCTGCCGTTATATTGATATTCCCTGTCGGTGTGTTAAACAGTGGGATCAGACCCATTAAGTTACAGGTCAGAATAAAAAAGAAAAAGGTACCGATTAAAGGAGTGAATTTCCTCCCTTCCTTCTCACCCAGATTGGGAATAGCAATATCATCTCTTATAAACAGGATCAGCATTTCAAGCAGTGAGGCCAATCCTTTTGGAACCAGAGGTCTCTTGCGGAATGATATACCGAAAACTAGAAGAAGAAAGAGCGCAGCAAACCATATCATTAACACATGATTTGAAATAGAAAAATCTATCTGCAAGCCAAGGATATTAACCGGCTCAAATTGAGGTAAAGAAAGATGATAACCAAAGACATTCCACTCATTTGAGTTTTGAACATGATGAATAATAAATTCACCGACGTTTTCTTCTTTTGCTTCATTTCCGCCGGCAGGTGTAGAGGTAAGCGCCGATAGAAGTACCATAAATTTATACTTTCTTCCTTGATAAATTATTCAGACTTAACACTTCCCATATCTGGAATATGAAATACCAGATAAATAATGAAACTAAAAAGTATGCTCTTTGTACATTTGTGTATTTTAATACAACAACGATGGTACTGAGTAAAACAACGAACCTTGCCGCCAGGCTAAATATAAATACCCGGATAAAAAATTGCTGATTCCGGGAAAAGGCAAAATAAAAAGAAAAATAACCACTCAGGACATAAATCAGAGCGCAACCTGTTCCTGCAGCCAATGCACGCCATACGTTATCGGCAAGATCTATAAATTTAGAGATAATAACTATAAAAATAAATCCAAATACAATAGAAACTGCAATTCTCTTAAAAAAAGACCTGATCAATCCTGGCTTTCCAGTTTTTTTACTACCTTAAACAAATTGTATAATCCAAGAAAAAAACCACCCAAAACACCAATAATAAAAAAAACAGGACTCGATTTTATATTTTTATCAACCCACCATCCAATAGCGCCTAGCATAGCAATTGATGCAATTAATACATAGGAAATATTTATATAAGGTGCTGCTTTCTGAAAGGAAGTGGCCGCCCCTTTTATTGGTGATATACGTTTAGAATCTTTAGATTCCATATCATATTTTAAGTGGTGGATTTTTCTAATAATGATGCTGGTTTTTCTTCTATCACTACTGGTTCTTTCTTGCCCATGTCCGAGGTGCCTTCAAACACCGCTCCTTCGTCGATGAGCAACTTACTTGCCTTCAGATCACCGATTAAGACGGATTTTGCTTCGAGTACCAGTTTCTCTGCCACTTTTATTTTTCCGTGAATCTTCCCACCGATTATAGCGTTTTTAGCTTCAATCTCACCTTCGACAACACCATTAACGCCGACCGTCAGTGTATTTTTACAAAACAACTTTCCTTTTATCTTTCCATCTACACGTACACTATTGGTTGTTCGGACGGTTCCTTCAACAACCGTACCACTACCCAAAAAATTTAATTCTGTAGAAGAAGATTCGGAAGCACTTTCTTTAATTGCCAATGTTTCTTCCTTTCAAAATATATTAAGTTCCACTCATATGCAAAAACATGATCGGATCCAGAGGCATAGAACCCTGCCAGATTTCAAAATGCAGATGTGCTCCGGATGTAATTTGCCCGGTATCACCAAGCAGTGCTATAACCTGCCCCTTTTGCACATACTCCAGTTCCTGACAAAGGTTTTGCTGGTTATGTTTATAGAAAGAGAAAAAGTTATATTTATGTTTCAGGATGACCACATAACCATCATGAAAGGTCCAGCCTGCAAATATGACAACCCCGTCTGCCGTTGCTTTGATCGGAGAACCCATTTCCGCAGCTATATCGATACCGATATGCGCATTGCTGAGAATAGCCCCTGTCTCGAAACCTCTGGTAATAAAACCATTCACCGGGATCTCCGCAGGGATACTATTGAAAATTGAACGATCTTGTCTCAGACCTCCGATATTCTCAATTCCGGTTGCCAGCACGTTTTCCGGATCCACACCCTTCTCATCCACTATTGTGATATATCCTGAAAGAGATGAGCGCAGCTTTTGATCAACCTGTTTCAATTTATCAATATCGGCCTGTAAATCCTCAACCTTAGCAAGACTTTTTTTTAATTGTTTATTTTCTTCAGAGAGACGGTTATAATCCAGAGCAACCTCAGCGACTCTCCAGTAGCTGGCAGCACCTGACGCTATCAGTATAAGCGTGACGATCAGCAGAACCACCAGTACACGAATCATCGTAACACCCAATTTTAGACTTTTTGTGGCTTTTTCATTATCAGGAATGAGGATAAACGTATAATACTTGGTTTTTCTTTTTCTGCTTTTCAAATTTAGCCTTAACTCTTAAAAAATCAACCATTAAATTTAGGTTTCAGGGAAAATAAATGCAAACATTTATCCCCGTGTAATTAATCCAGATGATCAAAAATCTCCAGTAAGCGATTAAGATCTTCAGGGGAATAAAATTCGATCTCGACCGAGCCTCCCTCATTTCTTGATCTGACCGTTACTTTTGTTCCAAACAAATTCCGCAATTTTTCTTCTATTTTAATTACATGAACCGATTTTCTTTTTGTATCTATAGGTTTTATCTGTTTAACTTCAGCCATTTCTTTTACAATTTTTTCTAGTTTTCTGACCGAGTATTCAGTTTTCAACAACTTTTTCCATAATTGAATCTGATTCTCTTTTGACTCCAGGGATAAAAGTGTGCGGGCATGGCCAACGGAAATCTCTCCCTTCTCCACACTCTCTTGTATTAGCTCGGGTAAGCGAAGCAACCGGAGCATGTTGGTGATGGTCGACCTTTCCTTTCCAATTTTCTGTGCAATTTCATCCTGTGTCAGATTACATTCATCAATCAGGCGCTGGTAAGCGCTGGCTTGTTCGATGGGATTGAGACGCTCTCTCTGAACATTCTCTACGATGGCTAACTCGAGCATTTCCTCTTTAGTCTCAACCTTCATGATGTAAGCGGGAATCTTTTTAAACCCCACTTCCCTTGCCGCGCGCAAACGTCTCTCTCCGGCAATGAGCTCATAGTGTGAGTTCTTGCGTCTGACTGTTATCGGTTGTATTAATCCCTTCTCCCTGATGGAATCCCTTAACTCGGCTAAGGCCTTTTCATCAAATTTAACCCGTGGTTGATAGGGATTTGGTTTTACTTCGGTCAGATTAACCTGAACCAAAATTTCATCGATAGCCGGGACCGTGGCGCTCTCCTGAATCTGATCAGGAATCAGAGCCCCGAGTCCTTTTCCGAGCCTTTTAGTTTTCATTATTGATAATTTCCTCTGCAAGACTAATATAGTTCTGAGTTCCGCTACTGACAGCATCATACATGACAATCGGCTTACCAAAACTTGGTGCCTCTCCAAGCCGAACATTTCGCTTGATAATTGTCTTGTATACCTTATCCTTGAAATAATCGCGAACTTCTGCAGCAACCTGTTGGGAGAGATTCAATCGGTTATCGTACATTGTGAGCAGAACCCCTTCTATTGCCAGTGATTTATTCAGGTTTCTCTGGACAAGATGAATCGTATTCAACAGCTGACTCAACCCTTCCAATGCATAATATTCACACTGAATAGGTATCAAAACGGTATCAGCAGCCGTGAGGGCATTGATCGTTAAAAGTCCAAGTGATGGCGGACAGTCAATAAAAATATACTCGTAGTCATCCCTGATATTCCGGAGTTTTTCATTTAACCGTTGTTCCCTGTTTTCTGAATTTATTAATTCCACTTCTGATCCTACCAGCCTGATATGTGAGGGAATTATATTTAGAAATGGTACATTTGTTTCAGTGATAACATCATCGATTAAAAGATCCTCCAGGAGTAATTCATACGTACTGTGATTTTCTTCATTCAAAGAGATTCCAAGTCCGCTCGAAGCATTTGCCTGTGGATCTATGTCAATAAGTAATACACGTTTCTCAGCTATGGCCAGACAGCTTGATAAATTTATTGCGGTGGTGGTTTTACCTACCCCGCCCTTCTGATTGGCGATAGCAATAATTCTTCCCATAATTGATATTTCCATTCATAATTTAATCTGAGCAAAAGAGAGTAATTTAAATTTTGCCTAAATCGAAAGCAAGGGTATAATTAATATTCTTATCCTGTTTATTTATACAACTATCCTGAGACATCTGTAAAGTCAGGATATTCCTCATTTCTGTAATTGCAGTATAAAATTAAAGGGAATATATTTAATTAGAATAATGAAATGTTTGAATTGAATATGATTTTTTCATTATATATGGAATGTTTTTTAGCGATTAGTAACATTTTCTTTATCAAATAAGGAGATTGAGAATGGACCGGACAGATTTCGACTATGATTATGTTGTTATAGGGTCAGGATTTGGAGGCTCTGTGGCTGCACTACGCCTGTCAGAAAAAGGTTACCGGGTACTGGTTATTGAAAAGGGAAAATGGTTCTCCGCTGAGGATTTTCCTAAATCAAATTGGAATCTAAAGAGATGGCTCTGGGTACCAATTCTAAGGTTCTTTGGATTTTTTAAAATCACTTATTTTCGTCATATATCGATATTATCCGGTGTAGGAGTGGGCGGTGGATCCCTTGTATATGCCAACACACTCCCCGTTCCGGGACCAGAGTATTTTAAAGGAGACTCCTGGTCTCATCTTGCTAACTGGGAAGAGGAATTAAAAGAGCATTACCAGACAGCTCTGACCATGTTGGGCGCGGCAAAAAATCCCGTTCTGCAAGTTGGAGACCTGGCTTTACAGGAACTGGCCTCAAAAATCAATAGAAAAAAACATTTTCAACCTACTGAAGTAGCTGTATTTTTCGGTAAATCAGATGAGACCGTACCTGATCCCTATTTTGGAGGCGAGGGTCCTGAGCGTTCCGGTTGCAATTTTTGTGGTGGCTGTATGGTGGGCTGCCGCTATAATGCAAAAAATACCCTCGATAAGAACTACCTTTACCTCGCTCAAAAAAAAGGAACGAGAATTCAGGCAGAATCTGAGGTAATTGATGTTCAGACACTCGATGCAGAGGATGGATCGTATGGCTACAAAGTTCTCTGGCGGAGCTCTACCACCTTGTTGAAACGTAAGGGGACATTCACATCCGGGGGAGTGGTTTTTTCCGGTGGGGTCTTAGGTACCGTACCATTATTACTCAAACTAAAAGAGAACTCCCTGTCCAATCTTTCCAATAAAACCGGTTGTCACATCAGGACAAATTCAGAAAGTCTCAGTGGAATCACTGTTTATAAAAACAAAACGGTTTTCTCAGATGGCATTGCCATAGGCTCAATATTGCATACGGACAACTTCAGTCACCTGGAACCTGTACGGTACCCGGCCGGATCAGGTGCCTGGCGCATTCTCCTCGCTCCTATGGCTCACGGGAAAAATATATTTATCCGGGGTGGATTACTATTATGGGATTGGCTTAGATACCCCATTAAAAATTTTCGTGTTTTCTTTGTGGATGACTGGGCCAAACGGACACAAATTCTTCTCTTTATGCAAACCATTAACACGACCCTACGTTTTGTTAAAGGATCTATTGGCATTAAATCCAAAATTGAAACCGGGGAAAATCCGCCAGCGTTTATTTCACAAGCAAGAGAACTCGCCGAAGCATATGCAAAAATTGTGAACGGTAAAACAACCATGCTGATGACAGAAACTTTATTTGGAATTCCTCTGACCGCACACATTCTCGGTGGTGCAGTAATGGGTCAACATGAAAACGAAGGTGTTATTGATAAGGATAACCGTGTGTTTGGATATAAAAATATGTATGTGTGTGACGCCTCGATGATATCGGCAAATCCAGGCGTAAATCCAGCATTGACGATAACAGCCCTCAGTGAGAGAGCCATGAGTAAAATCAAGTTTAAATCTACTTGATTTACAAAATATACTTCTTATATTTTAATCAGAAATCAAAATATTATATTGACGATTAATTTATAAATTCTATCAAGTAAAGCATTCTTCTAAAATTGCTTCTAACACTATTTTTACTTCATCCTTGAGGATGGGTAAGATGCTTCAAACACGATTAGCGTTATTTTTTCTTTTGAAATTGCCATTTAAATCCCAGACCAATTTTGCGGAAGGATTTGCCTATGAAAGCAGTAATAATTTTTACAGGCTCAGGTCCACTATTAATTCTAACGACTTATCAATCTCTGGAAGATCCGAACTTTTTAGAAAAGCTCAAATCCAAAGGAATAAAAAAATTTATAGCCTATGACTTACCCATCGATCTGGTCCGGGATACCTACGGAACCCATTTTCAGACAATTATGAATGACGTTCAACAAACAGATGATCTGCGTGTGCTTGATTATAATGGACATAACGTGTTTTATAATTTTTCATTCCGGGATCTTGGAGATCCCTATTTCCATGAACCCGGATAACTAAAGGAGGTCGACATGCCGATTGAAAAGTTGAAAGCCTATCTGGATAGTGAGAACATTAAGTATATGATTATCCAGCATTCCGTTGCTTATACAGCACCCGAAATTGCAGCCCTGGCCCATATTCCGGGTAAAGAATTAGCAAAAACAGTAATAATAAAAGTAGATGGTGAACTGGCAATGGCTGTCTTACCAGCATCTTTTCGAATCGATTTTGATTCACTTAAAAATGTTCTACATAATAAGAATGTTGAAATAGCCTCCGAAGCAGAGTTTGAGAATCAATTCTCTGACTGTGAGATTGGTGCTATGCCCCCCTTTGGCAATCTTTACAACATGGATGTTTACGTAGCTGAAAGCCTGGCTGAGGATGATGAAATTACTTTTAACGCCTGTTCCCATCGTGAATTGATAAAAATGGCCTATAAGGATTTTGAAAATCTGGTGCAGCCAAACATATTAAAGTATTCTTATCAGTATTAATCTTCAGAATGAGGATTTTCAATTGCACAGGGAGCACTTGTATCCCTAACAAGATAAAGGGGAATTGATTTATGAATAAAACTTCCTATGGGAGAAATGATCGATTAATTAAACAAAAGAGACATGATGTATATTTAAATCCATCAAAATTACCCGAACCTACAATATGCAAAAAATGCGGTGTTGTATTTTCGAATGGCCGTTGGACCTGGAAGGAAATCCCGGCGAATGCAAAAAAAACTCTTTGTCCCGCCTGCAAACGAAGTGCCGATAATTATCCGGCCGGAAAGATAAAATTGAGTGGTGTGTTCTATCGTGAGCACCAGGATGAAATATCAAATTTAATTCAGAATATCGAAACTCAGGAAAAAAACGAGCACCCCCTGGAAAGAATTATGACAATTAAATCAAACAAAAAAGAAACGATTCTTACCACTACCGGAATTCATATCGCCCGCCGGATCGGCGAGGCGCTTTCCCGTGCTTATAAAGGAGAATTTGACTTTAATTATCTTGATGAAGATGACTATATAGAGGTAACCTGGCACCGTTAGAACCCTATGTCAAAAATCCGCATAATATTCGCATTAAGTTTGATTGGTTTCTATGCTATTGTGTCTCAGGTACTGATTATCCGTGAGTTTCTGATTACTTTTTCAGGTAATGAACTGAGTATCGGAATTTTCTTCGCAAATTGGCTTCTCCTGGAGGCCGTAGGTAGTTATTCAGCCGGACGAATTACCAAAAAAATCAATCATCCTGCTTCAGCCTTTGCTACTTTGCAACTACTTCTTGCACTGAGCCTGCCTATCATCGTTTATGGCATACGTATCATTAGAGTAAATATGGGAACCAATATCGGTGAGGCGATGCCAATTCCGGTTTTGTTTACCCTATCGATGATATTTCTGTTGCCCATTGCATTAGTTAATGGCGCTCAATTTAGCATAGGTTGTCGTGTGTTTTCCTCATATCGGAAAGACACGACGGTTACCATTGGAAGCGTTTATGTTTATGAAGCAATAGGCAGCCTGGTTGGAGGAGTGGTCGTAACTTATATCTGTCTCACCTATCTCAATACATTTCAATCAGTCTTTCTACTGTCGGTCACTACCTCTCTCTCAGCATTGCTTTTGCTCAGCAAAGACAAAAACGACCATCGTTCTCACCACATTGTCAAGTCTCTAAGAATCCTTCATCTCTTAATCCTTTCCATTTTCACCCTTATTCTTGCTCTCGGTGGGTCAACGGCAATTCATAATAAATCTGTAGCGGTTCAGTGGCCTGGCTATCAGGTTGTTTCCCATCAAAACTCAATTTATGGTAATGCTGTGTTGCTCGAACGGGATGATCAATTTGAATTGCTTTCTAATGGCGTCCCTATTCTCTCTCTACCCACATCGGACATCTCAGAAATTGAGGAGACGGCCCACCTTCCTCTTCTCTTTCACCCACATCCAAAATCAGTGTTTCTCCTGGGAGGTGGCCTGAATGGTGTACTCAGAGAGATAATTAAACATCCTGTATCAAGGATTGATTATGCGGAACTGGACCCTATCCTTATCGATATTATCTTACATAATGTACCGGACTCAAATTTTGCCTATCTTGATGATAATCGGATTCATCTTCATAAAAGAGACGGACGTCAATTTCTTCTGGCCAGCAGTCATATATACGATGTTATCATCCTAAATTTACCTGATCCTTCAACTCTCGAAATAAACAGGTATTATACCAGGGAATTTTTCACCTTATGCAAAAAACATCTGACTCCTTCGGGTATTTTGTTTTTCAAATTGCCGGGAGGGGCATCATATATGAACATCTCCCTAATGCAGTTGAATGCCTGCATTTTAGAATCAGTTGAGTCTGTTTTTCAATCCTCCCGGGTTTTTCCGTTTGAGTCCGTATCGATATTAGCTTCTGATGATAATCAGATATTACGTACAGATCAAGACACACTCTCAATGCGTATGATACAGAAAAAGATACAAACCCTGTCCTTATCAAAGAGGTATTTAAGTTACCTGTTTAATCCTATGCGTATCGAGTGGTATTTGAAGGAACGCAGGCAAATATCCTCCCCGGGTCAGAATTCGGATCTTAAACCCAGAGCCGTCTATTATGATCTCCTGTATTGGAATGACCACTTCTCACCAACTTTTTCAAAGTTTTATTCATGGCTTGACCAGATAAAGTTTTCTCATCTCGCCATATTGTTTAGTCTGATATTTATCTTTCTCGCTTTACTACCCGGAAATCGTTTTAATAAACAACGAATTTCCGCCGGGACAGTGATCGCGACCTCCGGTTTTACAGGTATGGGTCTTACCCTGATCATGATTCTTTTATTTCAGGCCCTTTTTGGATATATTTATTTTTGGATTGGTATGATAGTCAGTAGTTTTATGCTTGGTCTGGCCGTCGGGGGAATGATAGCAACGAAATGGTGGATAAAAAGTGTGAATCAACACCTGCTTATTCTGATGACCGAATTCTCCCTGCTCATCTATTTTATTGCTTTACTTGCATCATTTCTTTATTTGGATCAAACCGGGGGGACTATCACTGATTATACCATACTGTCTTATCTGATTTTACTTGCAACCGGATTAGGTGGCTTCATTACCGGCACTCAGTTTCCTTTAGCAGGGCAGATATTTCAACGGGACAGGTATAAAATGGCTGAAACAGCTGGAATTATTTACGGTCTGGATTTGTTGGGGGCCTGGTTTGCCGGTATTATTGTCAGTTTGTATCTGATCCCTCTCCTCGGAATGATAAATACGATAATGATATTTATTCTTTTTAAAGCAGGCTCAGGCTTGCTCCTGTTCTTAGCAGGCAAAAAATCTTAATAGATGAAGTGATTCTCATGAATGGTAAAGGAGATTGAAATATACTCATCCCATCTGAACATTAGAAAATTCAGGTATTCAATAAAATTTGTATTCTCTTTTAAGATCTCATTTGTTATATTCCGTTTACATAGTCAGGCATCTGTTTTTTAATTATTTCAGATATCTTCGAATCTTTGGCTGCGATCGGGTGTTCATTGTTATTTTGTTAAAAAGATGCAAAAATCTGTAATAGATAAGCTAAAAAAGATTTTAGAATAAACCCGGTCAGAATAATGCTAAAGGATATTAGGAGTAGAATTCCGATAGAACAAGAGGCGATCATTGATTTTCTGGTCATTACTACCTCCGCATATTTTATTCTATTATTATCGTAAAGGTATCAGGATTATTTAGGTTTATTAAAAAAAATTCAGGTTAGTAAAATGAATGAAAAAGAAATTGCCCAACAGATTGTGGCAGGGTATCTTTCTCAGAAAACGGACGAGGATAAAAAGCAGTTTTTAAAATTATTGAAAGATATTATTAAGATAATTGAAACCATGAGCAGGGATGATTTCGTAAAATTTGTCGATGATTTTGAAAACCACCTGAATGAGATTGATGACATAAAAAAAACTTATGGTATCAATAGCTGATTGCAGGCATCTACCTCACGAGACCTGTCTGAATGCTTTACCTGTATTAAGGTGGTTTCGCTCTTGATCCGGAGGATTGAATGGAGAGAGAAGAGATATTAGAATTATTTAAACAAATGACTCCCGAAGACCAACGTATCGTTATCGATATGTTAAAAGTTTTTTTAATGATGAGTACTGTTGATCTTTACAAAATCATAGATGATTTTGAAACTCATGTATCCGGCTGGTAGAATTCTGAGTTAGTCAGTTTATAGATCCTTAAGATTTATATGGCCACATAAAACGATAGATTAACAGAATATCTTTGAATTCTTTAATTTATAAAAATAGAAATAATCTTTCCTAATAAAATTGTTTAAACACTAATCAACAGACTTAAAAAGTGATGGGTTTTTATGATTGGCAAAACCATTTCTCATTACAGTATAATTGAAAAAATCGGTGAAGGTGGTATGGGAGAGGTTTTCCTTGCTGAAGACCTTAAACTTAAACGACAAGTAGCACTCAAGTTTTTACCCAACCGCTTCACGGATCAGACCGATAAGGATCGATTCCTCCAGGAAGCACAGGCAGTCGCAGCACTGAATCACACCAACGTATCTGTCATCCATGAAATCGCTGACGAGCTGGATCCTCCATTTATCGTAATGGAATATATTGAGGGTAAAACCTTGCGAGAGGTTATATATTTTTCATCAGAGGAGGGAAAAAAGGAACTATCAACTGAGCGTGTTATCAAATATGCGATTCAAATTGCCGAAGCTCTGAGAGCAGCACATGACAAACATATCGTGCATCGCGATATAAAGTCAGAAAATGTTATGGTAACAAGTGCTGATCAAATTAAGGTGATGGATTTTGGATTAGCCAAATTACGGGGAAGCGTAAAACTGACCAAAGCATCAAGCACGTTGGGAACTCTCGCTTATATGGCTCCAGAGCAAATAGAGGGAAGGAAAATTGACGCTCGTTCGGATATTTTTTCGTTTGGTGTTGTATTGTATGAAATGTTGACTAATCACATGCCATTCCGGGGCGACTATGAAGCCGCCGTTATCTTCTCTATAGTCAATGATGATTTTCAACCTGTACAAGAATATCGCACCGATGTGCCCTCTGAATTATTACACATTGTGAACCGGTCTTTGGAGAAAGATCCTAATGACCGCTATCAATCGATGGATGATATGCTTATCGATTTACGACGTTTAAAAAGAAATACCAGCAAAATCACGGAGACGTTTCCTGCTAAAAGAGCAGAAAGTGAGAAACCTGTAGAAAAATTATCACAAAATAAAAAAAATCTGCTGATCGGTGTTGGGATATTGGTTGTTTTATCTATTATTATCTATGGGATATTTTTCCTTACGCCCAAAAACGCTAAAATTGATACGCTAGCTATTTTGCCGTTCATAAATACTACTGGTGACCCGGACACCGAATACCTAAGCGATGGTATTCCTGAAAGTATTATTTCAAGTTTACAAAAGATACCAGATCTACGCGTTGCCTCATTTAATTCTGTCCTCTACCGTTATAAGAATAAAGAATATGATCCTTCTGTTGTCGGTGATGAGTTAAATGTAGCTTCTGTTGCGATGGGTCGGCTAACATTGCTCGGGGACAATGTCAGCATCAATATTGAGATCATTGATACAAGAGATAACAGTATCATTTTGGCAAAACAGTATATAGAAAATCTGGCGAACTTATTCAAGATTCAGACTAAAATTGCCCGGGATATTACCAATAATCTTCAACTTGAACTAACGGGGAAGGAACAACACACACTTTCTGCCTCCAATCCAACCAACGCCGATGCCTATAATGATTATTTACGGGGCCGGCATTTTATGTACAAAAGAAATCCGGAGGATTTTCGGAAAGCAATCGCATATTTTAAGGCATCAATTGAGAAGGATCCCAATTATGCTCTGGCTTATGCCGGCCTAGCTGATACTTATCGTCTCCAGGAGCAATATGGCGGAATTCCTGCTTACAGGACCAAACTTCAGGCGTATAAAGCAGCCGAAAAAGCACTTGCTTTAGATTCTCTTTCCGCGGAATCACAAACTTCTATGGGTGGTGCTCTTCTCACAGCCAATAAATATAGTCAGGCAAAAAGAAGATTTGAGAAAGCAATTCAGATAAATCCCAATTATCTTCTTGCCTACCATTGGCTGGGAATAGCATTTAGCCAATTGGGGGAAACAAGTGAAGAGATTAAAACTTATGAAAATGCCCTGGAACTGGATCCGATGTCACCGATTATCGCAGGAAATTTAGCCAATACTTATGCTTTTGCCGGTCAGATTGAAAAGGCAATCAATCTTCATAAGAAAAATATCAACCTTTTCCCGGAACAGGCAACTGCATTTCTTGCCTACTCCAGGACACTAAGACATATGGGTAAAGTGGACGAATCAATAGAAATGATGGAAAAAGCCTTTAATCTTGACTCCCTTTCTTTCTGGACAAATATCAATATCTCGATTTTATATCTTCAGGCGGGAGATTATGAAAAATCGATCAAGCACTGTGAAAAAATGATGAGTCAAAATGCTGATTTCTCGGGTGGCGCTTTGATTGTTTTAGGAATGAATTACAGAGCATTGGGAGACCAAACCAAAGCAGTGGCCAGTTATCAAGAGGCAATTAAGTTGGATCCCTTAGCTACAGAACCGCACGACTTTCTCGGTGAATATTATATTAAAATAGGGGACTATGAAAATGCTCTGAAACAATTTAAAAAAAATGTTGAATTGTCTCCAGACGATCCTGCTGTGTTTTTGAGTTATGCCCTTACTCTCTCCACTATTGGAAAATACCAGGAGGCAGTCAATCAAATTAAACATGCCGTGGCTATCGACCCCACATGGAACGATTATTTAGGTCTGATTTACTATTTCTCCCGGGATCCGGATCAAGCAATGAGCATTTTTTACAAAGCCATTCAACTATATCCAAAAAATATTTACCCGGAATTTTATCTTGCAGTTGTTTTATATTCAAGAGAAGATTATAAGGATTGTGCTCTACATTTTAATAGATATTTAGAACTATCAGAATTCCCGAACCAAGATAAAATTTATTCAGAATCTTTTCCTGACAACAATTTCACAAGGTCCACCCTCCAGGGATATCTAAGTCGGGTGGGTGATAAAATCATCTCCAATAAAATTCCAGGAATAACCATGACGCACCATGCTGCAATTTTTGCTATGTCCGGGAATAGAAAAAAGATGATGGAATATCTGGAGAAAGCGCGTAAAGAGGTCATATCGGATGTTCATATCTGGCTAACTGCCTCAATATTTGATGCTTATCATTCCGATCCCGAATTTATATCTTTTTTCAAAAAACTAAACCTGGACAAATATCACAAGCTAAATTAGTTCCCAATTCCAAGTTCCAAGTCTTTAATTCTCAATTCTACATTCTTAATTCTTAATTGACATCCCTATTTCCACACTGCCAACATAATCCCCATCACGAGAAATCCATAAAGATGATACCCGCTATCAATCAGCAATAATTTAAAAGGTCTTCCGGCAAATGAATTATTCGTAGCCATGGTTGTAACGACAAAACATAACCAGGCCCAGAATCCCGTGTGAATCCCTCCCCCAAAGGTAATGACATTCAAATAGGCCTCAATCCGCGCAATTCCATAACTGATAAGCAGAGCGGCAATAAACGCTATCAGGTATGATTTCCAGGCACCTTTCTGCGCTTCTTTTAGTTTCTCTTCCGTTAAACCGATCAATCCCATCCATCCTTTACCGAATAATACAGGTGAATACCATAAAGCCCCTCCGGCATAATAAATAATCGCTGCGATAAAAACTGCCAGATAATTAATCTCTATACCCATTTTGACCTCCTTTACAGATTAAGTTTAATTATATCTATGACTCTTTAAATCGATGATAAGTTCTCTTTTCAAATAATAGCGATTAATCCAATACTACTGAAGTCTATATAATATTGCAACAAACAGATATAACAAAAACCTTCCGTTTTTAATTCTATACAATAATACAATTTTCCTATGACAATCAATTTTACAATCCTGGCTCTCCTGACGGCATTTCTAATTTTCCTGTATGATAGATTAGTAATTATAAGAATAAATAATTAAATTTCAGATAACTGCAGAAAGAAAATATCTATTCACGAATTGAACGAATTATTTACCACGGAGATACACAGAATTTCACGGAATACATATATAAGTTCTATACATATTTACGCAAATTTATCTTTTTATTAACCCAATATTAACAAATCCGTGTTAATCCGTGGTTGATTTTTCATTCTCACACAACCTGCTAATCGTGTGGTTAAAAAATGCAGTATTTCTAAAATAATTAAAGGAAATAACAATGTTCGGCATAGAACTGCTTGCAAAATTAGTAAAAATTCTTCGTTCGGCTGCTTCTCCTAATCAGATAGCAGCTGGTTTCATCATTGGAATGATCATTGGGCTAACCCCTTTTTGGACGCTGCATAATCTCGTTTTAATAATCCTTGTCATTATTCTAAATGTTAATATAGCAACGGGCATTTTTAGCTGGATTATATTCAGCGGAATTGGCTATATAATGGATCCCCTTTTCCATCATCTGGGATATTTCATCCTGGTGGATCTTACTTTTTTGAAGGGGTTATGGACAACACTCTACAATTTTCCAATCATCGCTCTGAGTAAATACAACAATACCGTAGTTATGGGAAGTCTTACGGTCTCTCTTGCTCTCTGCCTGCCTGTATATTTTCTGGTTAAAAAAGGGGTTATTTATTATCGCGAGAATATAGACTCAAAGATGCAGAAGTGGAAAATTGTCAAATTGGTTAAAGGGTCAAAGATTTATACTTTCTATGAACGAATTAGAAAATTAGGAGATTAAACCGTGCGCTGGAAGGGTCTCATTTTTTTAGTCATAATAATCGCAATTGTCATCATTATAAGCATTTTATTTACCGACGATCTGGTGGAGCGCGAACTCGAATCGGTCGCAACAATGGCGAACGGTGCGAAAGTTGAGATTGATAATCTGGAAATATCCTTTACCGATCTATTTATCCGCTGGGATCGCCTGCAGATAACCAATCCCGGGCAGACAATGAAAAACCGTATTGAGACGGGAAAATGTGAACTCGATTTTGAATTTATCCCACTTCTATCTGACAAATTCATCGTTGAATCATTTGCGGTGACAGACATCCAAATCAATACGGATCGGGAAGAAGATGGCGGTATATCCAGGGAAGAAATAGCCGGGCAGCCAGGATTTGTAAAAAATACTGCCCAATATCTTGAGGAAGAAGTATCTTCACTGATCGCGCCGCAACTCACCTCACTCAAAAAACAGGCAAATGTCGATAGTGTCTTAAAAGTTCTAAATATTCAGTCTATTGAAAAAATGACTAGCTTGTCTAAAGAGGTTGATACAAAATATTCTGCCTGGGAAAGTAGATTAAAAAACCTCAGCATTGAAAAGGATTTGAAAGAAGTTGAAGCACAAATAAAATCCATAGACGTGAACAAATTGAAGACAGCTGACCAGATACTAGAAGCCACCGGTAAGATTGATAAGATTTATTCAACCATAAAATCAAACACAAATGAGATTAATCAGATTAGCCTTAATCTTTCCAGCGATCTCCAGAATATACAAACCCAGGTTGGTATGGTAGATCAATGGATCCAGGATGACTACGCAAGGGCTTTGTCATTAGCAAAGATTCCGGAGATAAACGCACAAAATATCGGCAAACTTATTTTTGGCCGCAGGGTTGTGGATGAGTTCAATCATTATCTCAGTTATATTGCGCTTGCCAGGGAGTATACCAGCGGAGCTGAAGCGGATGAACCGGAGAAACAATCTCCACCAAGATTGCAGGGTCAGGACATTTATTTTTACAATAAAAACGCCCGTCCTGATTTCTGGATTCAAAAGATGAATATTTCCGGCTTAACAGAGAGTCGCGTTGCCTGGGAAGGTCTGGTTAATGATATCGTTTCTGATCAAAGACTGGTCGGCAAAACAACCGAGATTGCGATTGGAGGTAAAAGTGATCAGGGTATTGAAGTTTCTCTCAATGGCGTTTTAAACTATTTAGGGGAAGAACCGGCTGAATCATTTAAACTTAATTACAGCGGATTTTCTTTAGCTGACTTTAAATTGTCTGACTCCCCACTATTGCCAAACAGGATTTCAAAAGGAAAGGGACGCCTTCAGACCAATCTTGATCTGACAGGGAATAAGATTAAAGGGGAAGTGTCTTTTACAGGAAGTCAACTACGATTCGAATTTTCTGATGTAACAAATGAACAAAATAAACTGGAAGAAATAATGCAATCGGTATTAAAAAGCATCAGCAAGGTAGATTTTCTGGCGAGCATTGAAGGGGAATCTGATAATTTAAAATTCTCCATACGATCAAACCTCGATGAGGTACTTTCACAAAAAATGGGAGCAATCGTCAGTGATGAATTCAATAAAGCAAAAACTGAGATACGAACACGCGTAGATCAGGAAGTAGATAAATATCGAAAAGAGCTTAATTCTCTGGTTTCATCAAAAGAAGCTATTTTAAATGGTGAAATTAGCAAATATGAAAAAATGCTGGATAATGAAATGAACCGCGCAGATTCTAAGAAAAAAGAAATCGAAGATATCTACGAAAAAGAAAAAAAGAATTTAGAAAACAAATTAAAAGATTTGATCAAATTTTGATTAATCTGATTCTAATAAAACGATAAAAACAAATCCTTTTTACCTTATATATGGAGGTTTTCGATGAGTAATTTTAGGTCAATTTCAATCCTGTTGATATTAATGTTCCTTTTCCTTGTTGCCTGTCAAGAAGAGAATAAAATGAAAACCGGACAGACTTTTGGTGGCGAAGTTACCATGGAGAAAGCAGTATCATTATCAGAGGTTTATGCAAATCCGGATGAATTTGAGGGAAAAGAAATACGGATCGATGGTAAAATCACACAGGTTTGTCAACATAAAGGATGTTGGCTAAAATTGTCTGATGGGAATAAGGAGTTAATTGTTCGGTTCAAAGATTATGGCTTTTTTGTACCAAAAGATGTGGCTGCCTTAAAAATAACCATACAGGGTATCTTCACTACAGATGCGGACAAACATGTTATGGAAGAGGCATCTGCTCAGGAAAAGGGTGACCATGAAGGACATCAGCATGGTGATGAAGAAAAATCTGAACATCCTGAAGGAAAAGAAAGCAATGAATTGAAAGAGAAACAATTAGACCCCGAGATGCCCTACTCATTTGTAGCACATTCTGTGATCATTTACACACCTGAGACTTCAGAAATATAAACAGGTCCAAATAGAGACGTAGTTAAACTGTATCTCTATTTTGTGCAGACAGTATCAGGTAATATTTCTATAAATTTATCAATGATAAAGATTTTTTCCATCTCGTCACCTTCCATCACCGGCCTACTCGCTTCATGACCCTCAAACCTGACCAGGAGCAGCTGAGCCGCTTCTATAAAATCGAATCTCCACTTTCTCCACTGTTGCCAGACCTTCTCTGATGGCACCATCGATCAATGGGATGAAATTTTCAATTTTTTCCAGGATATCAACAATTTCAATAATGATGGGCATGTCATCCGAAAGACGCAGAATTTTGGTTGTATGTATTCGGCTGGATGCGCCGTAGCCCTCAATCCCACGAATTACCGTTGCCCCTGCCAGACCATTTTCTTTCGCCCTTTGAACAATCCATTCATAGAGTGGTTTTCCCTTATATTTATCGTTCTCACCGATAAAAATTATCTAAACTTAATCCCACAAAATCCAGTTTATTCCAAATCGTAACATTCGTAAATAATTAAAATAACCAAAAACGATTTGATAATCTTTAGATAGGGTATTATCCATTTCCAAAAATATTTGGATTGTTTGAATGGTCGCTGATAGTTTCCAATTTAAGGTATAAAATGGATCCGTCTGCCCTGAATTTGTGTAGAACCGATCCAGAGGGGCCTGATAGAGGATATTATTATGGCTACCTTCGTATCTGACCGTCCCATAAGCATCAACAATCAGAGCTCCCTTAAGATAACTATCATGAAAGTGCAAATTACTCCAGGCGCTTTGTTCCGGTGTAAGATTATAATCGCTGATGGTATACTGTGCACCCAGGCCGAAAGTAAATTTCCAGAACTTCACCTGCCCTTCCCCGGCAAGATAAGCAAAATCCCTGTCATCACCATTGAGGAACCTGGGTTCTAACCAGATAATTTCATTTTCGATTTGCTGGTATCCAAGATCAACCCCTATTTGCCATATATCGGTGGGACGAAAGCGATAACGTGCGTGAAAGGTCAGATATTGTTCCGGTTCCAGATCAGGATCGCCCTTGAGTGAATCGAAATCCCAGAAACGTTCTGTTACATTTGGATTTCGGATTCCCCGGGTAAAGTATAGCGAGGCGAAATGTTCCGGAGATAAGATAAAATCCAACCCGACCCCCGGAATAATTTGCAAATCGAAGTCTTTAACAAAAGCTGCCTGGAGTTCTGCTCTGAGTGAAAGTTGTCCGGTAAATGGTACATTAAAGCTGCCATAGGCATTGAAAGAAGGAATAGTGGATTTGTCTTTAAACGGATCTCCGAATACTTCAGGTATAACTAATCCGGTTCCAACCAATAACTCGCTTTTACCGAGAAAAATATTGTAGTTGAGGTCAAACCCGTATCTCATGCTCTTAGTCACAAAGGTAAAATCCGTGAATCTGTCCCTGAATCTTCGTTCATAGAATGAATGATAGAGCAAAAGATGAAAACGTTGGTGGGTGCTGTCATTTTGAACCCAGGTTACGTCGAAAAATATATCATCCCGGTGTTCTTCATTTCGAGGTGCCAAAAATTTTTGATTGGACTCAAAAGAGGCTAATCCCACCTTATTCCTGTTTAAAAATATTTGAGTGCGAATATAGAGAGATTTTGAGAATTGCCAGGTGAATTCACCCCGATAATTTTCTCCCTTGAAATCTGCATCCGGAATCGTACCATCAAAAAACCGGTTTGTTCCACCGAGTTGCAGAGCAAATGTGCTTGAAAAAGGTACGGAAAAGCTAATATCCAAATCACTGTAGCCATAACTACCCTGTTTATAGAGGATATTTGTCCAGGGCTCCTGAAACTGTTCAGTATTCGATGTAACATTTATCGTATTTCCCATTCCCATTCCATAATTCCGTTGATTTCCCTTTGTCTGATCCACCTCAATAGATTGAATAAAATTGGGAGGGATGAACTGGGAATTGAACATGCCCTGAAGTGCATCATTCATATAGAGTCGATTGTAATAGAAGGATGTTTGATGTGGATAAAGATTCACACTGGCTAAATATGAAGGGCGGCCCGACTCTGCGAGATTGAAATCAATCCATAGAGGCTGATTGTAGAAAATATCGCTCATATCCTTATAGATGAGATCTTTCTCATCAACAGCCTGAAAAATTTGAAAACGGCTGGTATCGGATTTTTCCGACAGCCTCTCTTCCAGATCGTACCAGTAGAGGTTCGACTGCACAGGGATCAATTTTGAGGAATCAGCCGCCCCTTCTTCAAATTCACCTGCGGGTCCCGAGATGCGGGTAGCACTTGTATCCCCTTTAGCAGTGGCTTTCTTTTCCGCCGCAGCTCTCTTTCTTTCTTCTTGACTTCGTTTCTTCTCTTCCGGAATATCCTGTGCGATTAACAGATTTGCCAGAAGAAGAATCGATGTCAATATATAAAAAAAACGATTAGTCAAACACAATTACTGACTCCCCCCGCCGGCAGGGCTTTCTCCAATTCTCACTTCTGCTTCACCCCTCCGCAGGAACATGGCCGTAATTTTCATAAAATAATTACGTAAATCATCAAATAGCACATAAGCCCAGGGCACCGCTATCAGAGACAAGATAGTAGAAGTCATTAAACCGCCGATGATTGTGCGACCCATGGGGGCATAGGGGATACCAATCATTTGCGCATTACCAACAGCCATAGGGATCAATCCCCCGATTGTTGTGAAAGCGGTCATCAGTATGGGGCGAAACCGCTGTCTCCCTGCCTCCATAATGGCATCGTAACGACTGTATCCTTCCTTGCGTAACCGGTTAACAAGATCGATCAGAACGATCGCATTATTGACAACAATTCCGATCAGGATGATGAACCCGATCCTGCTCATCATATCAATCGGTGTATTGGTCAGATACATCAGCCAGAAGGCACCGAAAAATGAGAAAGGAATCGAGATGATAACTGAAAGGGGTAAAACAAATGATTCAAACAAAAATCCCATCAATAGAAATACGAAGGTGATGGCAAGGATAATGGCAAACATTTGGGATTCATCACTTTCCTGCATATCCCTGAAGCGATGGCCTTTAGTCCAGGAATAGCCGTAGGGCATCTCAAATCCTTTCATGACTTTATCAACTTTGGCATATACTAACTCCATAGTTTCCTTTGAGACATTGGCTTTTACACTTAATGTCGTTTTACCGTTTTCGCGATGGATGTTTCCATATCCCTTATTAATGGTAAAATCCGCCACGGCATCCAGAGGAATTTCTCTTCCGTTTTCACTGAAAAATGTCAGATTTTTTAGCTGATAAAGATTTCGCCGATCATCCTCCTGCAATTGAACCCGGACATCAATTTCTTTCTCTTCGGTCTGATATTTTGGCAAAGGAATTCCACGTAAGGCATATTGTACCGTACCGGATATCATCTGCGGTGATATACCATATTTTTTAGCCTGATCCCTTTTGATATGCAAGCGGATTTCATCGCTTCCTTCCTCAAGATCCGTTTCAATGCTGACGATTTCTTCAACTGAACGCAGACGACGTACAACTTCCTTCGATAATTCCGCTAACTTTTCTGTATCATCTCCAAACAGAGAAATGGCCAGGGAGGCATCATCCCCTCCTTCCCTGAACCAATTGGTGCGGATATCAACACCAGGAAACTCGGGTAAACGTTTTTTCAGATCCTCAACCACTTCAGAATGTTCCATAGTATCACTTTCTCGCAATCCCAGTGACTTTGTGACATTATTGTAGAAGGCTTCATACCACTGCATAGGCTCCGGGGGATACAGAAAAATACTCATACGTCCCCAGTTTTGGCTGAATCTACTATTAATCGCCCTTATATTATAGAGATCTTCTTTTACTCGTACCGTATCTTCTACAATTTTAAAAATACGTTCAACATCTTCAATTGCCAGATTGTCAGGTAAATCAAAAAACAATCTGACGTCATTGATATTGCCCTGCATGCGATCGGTCGATGGTGTCTGAGCCGAGGCATAAAACATGGACGCGATGAGCAGTATCAGGATAACCGATGTTTCCATTTTATGATTCAGGGTCCAGCGCAAAGTTTTCTGGTAAAGGGCATTTGTTTTAAGTATGGCCAGTGGTTCCTGTACTTTTCTTTTACTTACAACTCGCGTCGCTGCGAGAGGAATAAAGATCATGGCTACAAATAAAGATGCAACGAGTGAAATCATCACCGGAAGTCCAATTCTGAGCATATAAAATCTAAATCCAACATTATCATTCATCAGAATCAGAGGTAAAAATACCACCACCGTTGTCAATGTGGCCATAGTTACAGCCAGAGCGACCTCACTAGAGCCCCAGAGCGCTGAATTTTTATTGTCCTGTCCCTTTGTTCTTTTAGAGTAAATATTTTCCAGTACCACGATCGAGTTATCCACCACCATACCCACAGAGACCATTAACCCCATCATGGTGATAAGGTTTAAGGTCCAGCCCATAAAGTACATGGTAGTCAGGGTGATCAAGAGAGAAAGGGGAATAGCCAAATTCACGATTAAAGTCATTCGGAAACGTCGAAGGAAAAAATACAGAACAGCAAAAGCAAATAGCCCTCCCCACATTGCTGCATCCTGCAGATTTTTTATTGATTCCTTGATAAAAGAGCCCTGATTGAACAGAATTTCTTCCTTAAATCCGCTCATGACGGGATCTTTATTGATCGTCGTCTCCAACACTTTCACTACTTCATCTGTAAGCGCAACGGTATTGGCCATAGATTCTTTAAATATGCCAATACTTACCGCCTTTTTCCCGTCAATATTCTGTCGCCAGCGTCTTTCCGGAACGTCATATTTAACGTCAGCAATATCACCGAGTTTTAGATTTGCTCCGCGAATTGGTAAATTTTTAATATCTTCCAAAGATCTGAATTTTCCCACAGAACGTACAAATATTTTTTGGCCGCCTTCCTTCACATGTCCGGAGGAGATAGCAAAATTATCCTGGCGAAGTTTCCCGATGATCTCATATAGATTTATCTTGTAGGCGCGGACTTTGTCCTGATTGATCATGATCATGATCTCTTTTTCATCGGCTCCCCAGACCTCCACCTTGGCAACACCGTCAACGCGTTCTAATGGTTTTTGAACATGCTGTTCAATAATATAATAGGGATCCTCGTATTCACCCGTTTGAATCAAGGCGATCCATAGAATGGGCGAATCATCCTCCCCCCTTTTCCATACATAGATGCGATCAACATCATCGGGTATTTCAGATTTCACGCGATCCATTCGGTCTCTTAACATCGTATAGGCGACATCCATGTCGGTGTCCTGAACAAAACTGATACGGGTGAAGCAGCCACTACTATGACTGTTGGTATTTACCCGATCCACACCACTGATGGTTCGTACCTGTTCTTCCACCGGTTTGGCTATCTGTTCCTCCACTTCACGTGGATTTGCATTTGGATAGGGAATATACACACCTAAGAATGGCGGGGAAAAACCCTCGGGCATCAATTCAACTGCGATCTGGGTGAAGGCAATATAGCCAACCACTAATAACGCCGTCAGACTCATTAACACCGTCACCGGTCGATGTATGGCAAAATTTGGAAATAAACCAGGACGCTTTTGGGACATAATGCCACCTTTCTACTTATTAACTACAAGACGATAGACGCTAGATGCGAGACGCTAGACGATAGACGATTGACGTATTAAACGCGATTCTTTTTAATGATATTTGATAACATTGCAAATATATGATTCATGGGTTCATCTAAAGATCTAATAGTATTTTCATTAATATATTTCAATCTCTTTGTGATCTCTAATTGGGTATCAATTTCCACTAATGATGAACGTGCTATTTCATAATAACGGTTTTTTTCTTTCTTTGATTGCCTTGCACAACCCTCAGCAATATTTGATGGGATCGATATAGCAGCTCTTCTTAATTGACTTTTCAATCCATAGTTTTCTGAAGCTGGAAGATCTTTTACTATTTCATAAATAGTAAATGTAAAATTCATACTTAATTTCCATACATCCAGTTTTTTATGACTTAATTCTAACATTTTTCTATCTCCATGTTTTTGCTGAATTTTACACCGAGTCCATATCCAACATCTTTCCTCTAATATCTAGCGTCTCGCATCTAGCGTTTTTCGTATAGCATCTCACCTCTTGCGTCTAGCGTTTCGCATCTAGCGTCTTTCGTCTAGCGTCTCGCGTCTTAATTCTTCAATCTTTCCGGTCCAGTACGCTATACATCGTTGGGATAACAACAAGAGTCAGGATCGTTGAGGAGAGAAGACCGATGATTACAGTGATGGCCATAGGTGTACGGATTTCTGCGCCATCGCCCATACCTATGGCCATGGGTAACAATCCCAGCACTGTTGTTGATGTCGTCATCAAGATAGGACGGAGTCGAACCTTGCCTGCTGTAATGATGGCCTCAACTTTTTTAATCCCTCTGGCACGCAATTGGTTGATATAATCCACAAGGACAATGGCATTGTTAACCACAATGCCCGCAAGCATTATGCCACCGAGAAAAACAACGACGCTGGCCGGAATATTAAACAGATACAAAAAGGCCACCACACCAATGAGAGCCATCGGGATTGTAAAAATAATTATAAATGGGTGTAGGAGTGATTCAAACTGAGAGGCCATAACAATATAAACGAGGAAAATCGCCAAAGCCAGAGCCAGCATCAAACTATTCAAGGATGTTTCCATTTCCTTGTTCTGCCCCGTTATATCAAAAATAAAATCATCAGGCATCTCTATATTGCGCAGAACACCAAATATCTCCTGGCTGACACTGCCCAGATCACGCCCACTCACATTTGCTGTGATCACGGCCGTTCGTTGTTGATCGATGCGGCGGATTTCAGAGGGACCCTCATTTACACGGATATCAGCAACCGCATCTAAGGATAGGGGGATTTCTGCATCCGGATTAACAACCAATCTTCGGAGATTATCAATGGTCTCTTTATCTTCTTCTCTTAACCGGACGAGTACATCTATCTTACGGTCTTCTTCTTTAAATTCTGTAGCTACATCTCCCCTGACCTTGTTACGCACAATGGAGGCAACGTCCAAAATATTAAGTCCAAAACGAGAAAGTAACTGGCGGTTATAGATAATCTGAACCTCAGGGTTACCCCGCTGAATATTGGCTTTTACATCGAACAAACCGGAAATTTCTGAAATTTTTTCCTCAACCTCCCGGGCAATTGCCTGAAGTTTGATTAAATTAAATCCTTTTATCTCAACTTCAACCGGTGTCTTAAAACTAAACAGGGTTGGTCTGGAAATCTTTGATTTGACTCCGGAATAGTTCGTCATATGTTTGCGAATTTCTTTAATTAACCGCTCCTCTTCTGTAATGATACTTCCTCTGCGGTCCAGGGAGATTGTCAATTTAGCTGTATTTTCACCTTCATCTGTTTTTGATGATTCCTGCTTATCAAAACCGATAACAGCAGCAACTTTGTTAACCCCATTTAGTTCTTCAACAAAGGAGAGAATCGGAGCAACGCGCTCATCGGTCAATTCAGCTGGTGTTCCCACCGGATAAGTCAGTTCCAGATTAAACTCTCCCTGATGTACTTCCGGGATTAATTCGCTTCCAATTCGGGGTGCAATAATAAAAATGGCAAAAAGGAACAGGACCAACATTGTCCCTAACACTGTTCCGCGGTTCTCTAATGACCAGTTTAATACGCGGGGATAGGTATTCTCCAGCCAGGTATAGGACCGGTTAAATATTGCAAATATAATCCTGGAGGGTGGTGTAAATAGGATCAAAAAAATCAGATAAAACGATTTTATTATTAAAGCCAGAGAAGTAACAACAAAATGAGCTACCCTGAAAAATAGCTCTGTGACTATCTGAAAAATATATTTAAACATATAAAAAATGATACGCAGCGGAAGAAATATAGCCCCTATTGTTTTCCGGATAGCAGATTTACCGGCAAATTTCTGAAATGTCCCTTTTAAATCTTCATATAAAGCAGGTAGAGAATTATTGACCAAATATTCCGGCCAGATTTCTTTTACAAATGTAATTCGCCAGAGATCAGGATTCCGCGCATAGTTAAATGTCACTTCACTGATACGAAATTCCAGGATACCAAGTTTTGTAAATAACGCGAACAGAGGCATAAAAGGAAGAATGATTGGGATAGTCAGAAACTTGACAAGGGTTATCAACAATGCACTGACGGTCTTTAACAGGCTCAATAATAACAAGCCCGTGGTTTTAATAATTAATGTTAAGCCCCTGATAAAAAATTCCCGTATCGAGCCGGAGCTATCCCCTTCTGCGACTAATTCCCTGACTTCATCCTCTGTACTTAAACGAAGAAGATTCCTGGTCATTAACCCCTTCATCTGTATACCGGACACAAATTTCGATGTTTCCCTGGAAGAAAGCATTGGAATCAGGAACAGAGCAACAGCCAGAGAAGCAAGTAATGAGAATACGACGGTAAGGGACATATCCCCAAAAATTTGTCCGGCCACACCCTCTACGAAGACGATTGGGAAAAACACGGCAATGGTTGTCAGGGTAGAAGCAAATACCGCCCCTCCGACTTCACCGACACCACGTATCGTTGCCTGAATGAGTCCGTCCCCCTCTTCGCGGCAACGGGCAATACTTTCCAGTACAACAATCGAATTATCCACAAGCATACCAATTCCCAGAGCCAAACCACCTAAGGACATAATATTGAGGGAAACATCGAATATTTTCATCGGTGCGAAAGTTGCAACAACTGAAATCGGGATCGATATACCAACGATAAGGGTAACAGCAAAATTTCTCAGGAAAATAAACAAAACGATAATAGCCAGCACACCACCGATTATCGCCGTCGATTTCACTTCGTTTACCGCATTTTCAATAAAAATAGACTGATCGGACAGTTTATCGATTTTCACTCCCTCAGGAAGATTATAAGCAATAAAGTTGGTCATCATCTTTTTCAGGAATTCTTCCGGATTCTGTCCCCCTCTTCCCATCCCGGAAACAGGTTTTTCCTTTTCTACAGCAGGTTTTTTATCCTTATCTTTTTCTCTTTCTTTTTCTTTGACTTCTAGTTGTCTGACAAAATCCTGCTGCTCTTTAGTACCGAACACAATATCCGAAACTCTCTTAGCCACACTGACAATATTGGCATCGGCCTCTTTGTAAATTTCAATTTCGACACTTTCTTCACCGTTGATTCGGGTGATGATCTCACGCTCTTTATGGGTTCGCTTCACATCGGCGACATCACGAATTTTAATTTCACGGCCATTCCAGTTACCGATAACAACTTCCCCTATTTCGTCGACATTCCTGAATTCATTAAGTGTACGGACAATATATTCAGTTTGGCCTTCTTTTAAATTACCTCCGGCCAGATTGATATTCTCCTGAGCTAACCTGTTTTTAACTTGTTGAATGTTAATCCCGATCAGAGTCAACTTTTGCTCATTAAGCTCAACCCGGATTTCTTCCTCTAATCCCCCCTTAACTTTTACAGCAGCGACCCCATCAACCGTTTCCAGGCGTCTTTTAATATCCTCTTCTCCGAGATATCGCAGGTAAAACAATGATCTCTCCCCAAACAATCCAAGGCGCATAATCGGATCCAGGGTTGGATCGTATCGTAATATCAAAGGACGTTTAACCTCTTCAGGTAAAAAGACCTGATCCAGTTTCTCCCGTACATCAGAAGTTGCCTGATTCATATCCGTATCCCAGGTAAACTCGAGGATCACATCGGATTGTCCGGCTTTTGATATAGATTGTAAACTGACCAGATTATCAACAACCCCAAGTGCCTGTTCGATCGGCCTGGAAATAGTCGTTTCTACTTCCTCCGGCGCCGTCCCCGCATATTCCGTCCGCACGGTAAGGGAAGGATAGGAAATATCCGGCATCAGATTGAGTGGTAACTGCTGGTAAGAAATATAACCAAATACACAAACACCAATAACAACCATCAGTATGGCAACCGGCCGGGTGGTGGTAAATTTAAAAAAACCACCGGCTTTCGATATCATATCTTTTGATTCAATTTCCATTCTGAATAATAACTTTCTGTAATATTATCTGTAAATATTTTTCCACGAATTACACTAATTAACTCAAATTTCTAAAAACATAATTTTTTATACTTATAAATAAATATTCAAATTCGTGTAATTCGTGGACTTCTTTTCTTTATTTGTCCTGATGAATCGGGACGCTGCGCTATGGATTAATTACAGAACCCGTCCATCTTTAAGTTCACGATAGGCCAAATCGTTTTCTTTCACATTAACGATCCGCACTTTTGTTCCATCTTTGAGTCCGGCCTGTCCAACGACAATAATCTGATCACCCGCCTCGATACCCTCAAGAGATTCTACTTTCTCATGATCCTGAAAACCGACTTTTAAAATTATTTTTTTTGCAATACTATCCCTGACTACAAAAATATTCATTCTTTCATTTTCGTAAACGATGGCCCTTTTGGGAATGAGGATTGCATTCTCATGAGTGGAGGTGATGATGTGTGTGTTTACAAACATACCTGCGCGTAGTTTATTATCGCGGTTTTTAACACCAACCGTAATTTTAAAGGTTCCGCTCTGCGGATCGACTACAGGGCTGACCCGTTTGACCCAGCCCTCGTACTGTTTCCCGGCAATATGGTCTGAGGTTATATAAGCAATTTGATTTTTTCTGACATTCCCGAGTTCCTTTTCAGGTGCATAAATCACTGCGATCATTTCCCGGGTATTAATGACCGTAAATAATTTATCTGTTGGCTGAACCCGGTCTCCCGGTTTTCTCGAACGATCTCCAATTATTCCGGATATGGGTGATGTTATTCTTGTATAACTCAGATTTAATTGGGCTTGCTTCCAGTCTACTTCAAGACTTTGCATGGTAAATTTGGCCTGCTCGAATTCTTCGATACTCAGCAGGTTTTGCTCATACATGGCTTCGAATCGTTTAAATTCAGACCTCTGTTTTTGATAATTTAACTTTGCTTTTTCTTCAGCCAATTTGTATTCATCCGCTTCCAGTTCCATCAGCATCTGTCCCTTTTTCACAATGTCACCTTCATCCACATGTATCTTCTCCACCAGGCCCTGGACACGCGAGAACACATCGGCCATTCTTTCTGTCTCAAGATTAGCACTTAATAAGATGTAATCAGAGATGGTGCCCTGTTTGACCGTCGTGACTTCGACAGGGATCAATTCTGCTTCCAACTCACTCTTCTTTTTTTCTGCTTCCTTTTGCCTTAGTGAATCGGATAATGAATCAGCTGCTGAAGAATCAGCATTGACGACACCCTCCTTACCTCCTGACCCATCTCCGCAGGATGAAATAATCAATATCCATACAAATAATACAGATATAAATGTTATAATCAATTTCTTGCTCATCTTAACTCCTCTGGTGATTAAATCCCGTAATAATCCTGAAAATGATATCCCAATCCAACCGCTACTACGCAGGTTAAACCTATTAGTTTCAGCAATTATTCAAATATTGTGGCGATATTTTTTTGATTATAGCCTTGCCTGAAAATCAAAGTAATTTAAGCGCTTTGTAGTATTTCTACGCGCTAATTCAAAGAATCTAAATTATATCTAAGAACGATTCATGTACCTGATAATCTTCATCGAGCTTATAATGCTCGATTACTTTATCCAACATTTTTTCACGAATGACCAGGATCAGTCTATTTTTCCTCGATCTCTGGTAGTCATTTAAAATTTTACTAACCTGGGGTTCTAGTCCCTCACCCCGGATCTCAACCGGTCCTATTTCATCTATTATCAGCCAGTGCGGATTTAATTCTATTGCCTGTTGTAACTGGGAACGTGCCCACACAAACGATGAGTTTAGAAATCGATATTTGTCAATCGAGATGATTTCTTCATCAGGTTCCGGATCATCCTCAGTTTCAAATGGATGGAATGCTTTATTGTGGATAGAATAAAACTGTCGCCGGTTTTCAACAACCGGGGCAAGTATTCCGGCACAATTGCTATGATATTTGATCCATGAAATAAGATGTGTGGTTTTACCACTTTGAACAGGACCTGTAAGAATATCGATCGTATGCATATTAATGGAACTCGGCTGATAATATATTGACTAATGCGCTGACCACAAATATTTTTACTCTTCGCGGTCCCCGGTGCGACCTGCTGTTTTGCCATGTTTGATAAATGATATGGCGCAATACGGGCAAAATATCTATGGCATTCCGGACTTCAGCTGTATAGGCATTTTTCTTTTTACGAATATACTTTTTATATAATTTAAATACTAGTGGACCAAGCAGAACATACCAGAGGAACATAATACAGGTGGCACGGACAATCATAATAATTGCCTTTATACCCTGTGTTTCAGAGATTTCCGGAAATAGATAGCTCGATATGATAATTCCAATTGAAAGGAAAACAATCGCAATTGTTGTCCCTTTTTGATACCATCTCTTTTTTTTCTTTTTGATTATCGTACCGTTATAATTGCTAACATCTTCAATCCGGCGGTGTGCATTTCCATGACTTATTTCTTTACTAACCCAATCAGGTAATTTTGCTGCAAATATTCCGACTGCAATTCCGGCACACAAATGGATTCCGATATAGATTGCGATTATCCAAAAACTAAAATCGATTTCCTCTATAATAAAAGGTATAAATGTTAGCTGGTCAATGACAAAATTTCCAAATATATCAATTGATTCCCAGAGGACTTTTCCGTAAACGAGCGTCAGCACCAAAATCTTTTGGATGCCGGATTGGAAAAGTGTAATAACACCCAACACTAATGAAGATAGTAACAGATGTTTTTTTGATCGCAACAAAAGTTCACCCATCACACCCTGAAATCCAACAGCAATATATGCGTTTAGGGGTGTATGCGGGCTTACGATTCCTTTGATGATCATCACAATAAAAGTGGCTTTTAGGATCGCACCTCTCCGCGGGGATGAACTGGCTATAAATACCATAAATATTACTGCGGCACTATTGACGAGCAATCCGGTTAGTGGAATACGAAAAGCATGCAATATGCCGCCGAGAGCAGCTTCGCTGAGAGCCCAGAGCGCTATTAAACGGTCAACTTGTATTTGTTTTTCCACTGAAGGGGACTGCAGCGATTCAGAGACCATCTTTTTCCTGTGTATGTCTTTAATCAAGATGAGAATTTAAGAATTTAGCTATTGATTTCAAAGCTAATATCACCTATAGACTAATTAAGCTATTGCTGCTATAAACTTTGTTATTTTCGCCTCAGCGAATCGTCTGTGGAGATTAGTAAAATTTTACAAAATGGATATACTCATTTAACGCAAAGATCGCAAAGATTTTTCTCGCAGAGGCGCAGAGAGATAAATTTTTATAATATCTTTTTTAATTCGTGAAAATCCGTGTAATCCGTGGACAAAAGCTTTTTTTGTTTGCAGCATCGCTGCGATATGCTATTGTAGCCAAAAACTTTGTTATTTCCGCCTGGCGGATCGCCTTGGGAGATTAGCAAAGTTTTTACAAACTGAGAAGAAATTTTCTCGCAGAGACCCTCCAGCCGGCGGGCGCGGCGCAGAGTCGCAGCGATCCATAGATAAATTTTTAATTGGTTAATGTCAATGATGAGAAATTGGATTTAAAA
>SDBT01000380.1_pt1 | contig 68560 bp, 53 predicted proteins | sample 2277101 | NCBI WGS metagenome assembly SDBT01 (sample SAMN10404973, study PRJNA504765) | marine sediment metagenome | isolation source: marine sediment core GS10_PC15, 103 cmbsf | place: Arctic Ocean: Southern Knipovich Ridge | collected 2010
CATCTCAGTCTGATCCTGGACAAAGGAGATTTATGAAACCAGATATTCCCCTAAATTGGATCAAATAAAGGTTAAAGGAGCAATCTTATGAAATTCAAAACTCTTATGATCATAAAAGCTATTGTTTGTGTGTCTTTTGGCTTCTTGTTATTGATTTTTCCGGGTTTCTTGCTGAATTTGATGGGCGCTGAATTAGGACCAGGGGGTCTGTACGCTGCCAGGTTATACGGAGCTTCCCTGGTTGGAACTTTATTACTGTCTTGGTTTTCACAAGATGCCGGTAAATCCTCTGCTCGCCGGGCTATTGTCCTCGATTTGTTCACCTATGATGGAATCGCCCTGATTGTTACTCTTATTGCTGTTATGTCTGGTGTATTAAACTGGCTAGGTTGGGGAATTGTTGCTGTTTATTTGTTCCTGACCGTTGGATATGGTTATTTCTGGTTTAATGACCCGGCCTGATAAAAATCGAATATCATAGGAAAAATCGCCAAATTGTCTTTTGGCGATTTTTTTTATGCCATAATCTAAAGATTGGGGAATCCCCAAGATTTTAAATGAAATTAAGTGATCAAAACAACCAGGAAATCATTTTGCGAGGATCCCGGGTCACTGCTATAATTACGCAGACTCTATGGAGAAATCAACCATGCATTACCGAAAAATGGGTTCGTTGGATTGGGAAGTTTCAGCGCTGGGTTTTGGCTGTATGCGATTGCCGGTCCGCAGGTTCAGCCTGATGGGAGCGGACCTGGAAGAATCGAAGCGCATTATCCGCTATGGCATCGACAGGGGGATCAATTACATTGACACAGCCTGGTTCTATCACCTGGGAGAAAGCGAAAAGGTTCTGGGTGAGATTCTCAAAGACGGCTACCGGGAAAAGGTGAAATTGGTGAGCAAGCTGCCCGTGATCCTGGTAAGAAAAACAGAAGATTTTGATCGTTTTCTGTTTGACCAGTTGGAAAGATTGCAAACCGATTATCTGGATATTTATCTGCTCCACTCCCTGAATGCCGGGGCTTTTGAAAAGGTCAAAAGATTAGGCTTGGTCAAAAAGATGGAGGTTGCCCAGAAGAAGGGTTTGATCCGCCATATAGGATTTTCTTTCCATGATACCTATCCTGTCTTTAAAGAGATCGTTGATCATTATGATTGGGATATGGTTCAAATTCAATATAACTATATGGATACCTGCCTGCAGGCCACCACGGAAGGACTCGAATATGCTCATGGAAAAGGTATGGCAGTTGTGGTCATGGAGCCCATTAGAGGCGGCACCCTAGCAAATCCTCCTGCTGAAGCTCTTGAAGTTATCAATTCAGCCCCTGTTAAACGCACCCCGGTAGATTGGGCGCTGCAGTTTCTCTGGAATCGTCCTGAAGTGGCAACCGTGTTAAGTGGAATGGGGGATATGCAAATGGTAGAGGAAAACTGTGATAGCGCAGATCGATCAGGGATCAACTCTCTCGGCCAAGAGGAGGAAAAGGTCATTGCCAGGCTGGCAGAGATCTACCAGGAAAAGATCCTGGTTCCCTGCACCGGATGTGAATACTGTTTGCCCTGTCCGACAGGAGTGAACATCCCTCAGAATCTTGCTATTTTAAATAACCTTTCCCTGGACCAGAGTTTTCGAAACCAATTTCAGGCTCGCAGGCGCTACCGGAAACTCGCTGGATCCAAGAGTGATTTGAACGGTGAGAAATCCAATGGGAATGCCTTGATGTGCATCAACTGCGGGGAATGTATCGAAAAATGTCCCCAGGAGATAAACATCCCGGTGGAGCTGGAAAAAGTTCATGCCATATTGGGGAAGAGGGAAAAGATCGAGAAATATTATTAATACAATCAAATGCTCCCGGGGAAGCGCCAGCTTCGCCGGGAAGATTAAGGGCTAGTGAATATAAAATCCCATCTTTGTTTATAACTCTATCTGATCATTGACCGAAACCCCTCAACGGGCCCACCTTATGGCCTGACATAAATACCGGTCCATGTCTCTTGACAATCATTAAGTATCCTGTATAATTAGGTCCGCTTAACTATTTAGCGAGGTGATGTATGTCGGATGAGGATAAATTCATAACGACTTTCCAGGAGTGGATCGATATATTTATGCATCGCTCCATGCGCAGATTTATTCATTATGCCCGGGAAAGCGGCTTGTCCATGTCTATGATTGGGACGCTGTTCCATCTCAACAAGCATGAAAAAACTGGTGTGACAGATCTGGGTGAACACCTCGGAGTAACCAGCGCGGGTGCCAGCCAGATGCTGGAACGTCTGGTTCAGCTAGGATTGATCCTGCGTACGGAAGATCCCGATGACCGCAGAGTAAAAAAGATCGTCCTGACTGAGAAAGGCTGTGGTTTGCTGGAAGAAGGTTTGCAGGCCCGCCAGGGCTGGCTTACCGATCTGGCAGACAGCCTTTCTGAAACTGAGCAGGAACAGGTTACTTCGGCCTTATCCCTCCTTATCAATAAAACCCATCAAATTGAATAATTCTTTCAAGATATAGGTAGACCTTAGAGGAGCATCATATCTATGCGGCGATTACTTAAATACCTGAAACCTTATACATTATTGATTTTACTTTCGGTCATACTGCTGTTTATCCAGGCCAATGCAGACCTGGCTCTGCCGGATTATCTGTCCCGGATTGTCAACAATGGCATTCAGCAAAATGGGGTCGAAAATGCAGTCCCGGCAGCAATCCGCCAGAGTGAATTTGGTAAGTTAACCCTGTTTATCGGCGAAGAGGATCTTGACCTGGTTATTTCATCTTATCAATTGATAAGCCCGGATTCTCCGGATGCGGATGAATATCTGGAGGCATTCCCGGTCCTTGAAGACCAGGCGATTTATGTCCTTCAAGAACTGGATCAAGATCAGGAAGATCTGTTAAACAAGGTATTGGGAAAAGCCTTGGTGGCGGTTACAGGTATCCAGCAAATGATAGATGATCCTACCCGGGCGGGCATGCTCGGAGAGGGGATTGAGTTTGATCCATCCCAAATTCCAGCTGGAATGGATGTGTTCCAGGCTCTGGCCATGATGCCAGTTGCCCAGCGGGCTGAATTTGCAAATACAATGGATGAAGCCTTTTCCTCTCTGGGAGAGAGCATGATCAACCAGATGGCTGTGGGAGCCGTAAAGACTGAATACGAAGCCCTGGGTATGGATGCCGGAAAGATCCAGCGGGATTATATCCTGCGCACCGGGGGAACCATGTTATTGGTATCCCTTTTGGGTGGTGTAGCTACCGTTGCTGTGGGCTACCTGGCTTCTCGAACAGCGGCCGGTGCAGCCCGCGATATCCGCAAAGCGGTATTCAAAAAGGTGGAAAGTTTCACCAGTGCTGAATTTGATAAATTTTCAACAGCATCCCTGATCACGCGCTCAACAAATGATGTCACCCAGGTTCAAACCATGATATTCATGTTCATGCGCATGGTGCTTTTTGCGCCAATTATTGGTGTGGGAGGTGTCATCCGGGCCATCGATAAGAGCCCCAGCATGTGGTGGTTAATTGCTTTGGCTGTCCTGGTGCTGGTGGGATTGATCATTATCGTCTTCCTGGCAGCTGTCCCAAAATTTAAACTGATGCAAGACTTGATAGACCGACTCAACCTGGTCACCCGGGAAAACCTCTCCGGCATGATGGTTATCCGGGCATTTAATAAACAGGATGATGAGTTAAACCGTTTTGATAAAGCCAATCGGGACCTGACAGATACTGGATTGTATGTTGCCCGCGTTATGGTAACCATGATGCCGCTGATGATGTTGATATTGAATGGACTTTCGCTGGCGATCATCTGGGTTGGCGCTCATCAGGTTGCTGAATCCACCATGCAGGTGGGCGACATGATGGCATTTATGCAGTATGCCATGCAGATCGTGTTTGCTTTCCTGATGATGTCGATGATGTTTATATTCCTGCCCCGGGCTTTTGTCTCCGGAAAGAGGATCGCCGAAGTTCTGGAAACTGAAATTGATATCCAGGATCCAGACCAACCCAAGAGCTTCCCTGATCCCTTCCGGGGAGAGATTGAATTCCGGGATGTTTCTTTCCGTTATCCGGATGCGCTGGATGATGTCATCCAGGACATCAGCTTCACTGCCCGGCCGGGTGAAACAACCGCTTTTATTGGGTCTACCGGCTGCGGAAAATCAACGGTAATTAACCTGATCCCCCGTTTTTATGATGTTACCCAAGGCAGCATTTTAGTGGAAGGTATAGATATCAGGGACGTCAAACAGAGTGATCTGCGGGACCAAATTGGTTTTGTTCCGCAAAAAGGCACCTTATTCTCGGGGACAATAGAAAGTAATTTGTTATATGCTGATAAAGATGCCACTCGGGAGGTCCTTCAGGAAGCTGTTGAAATCGCCCAGGCAAGCGAATTCATTTTTGCCAATGAGGAAGGCTTTGAAGCGGATATCTCCCAGGGAGGAACGAATGTCTCTGGTGGTCAAAGACAACGTCTGGCGATTGCCCGGGCATTGGTAAAGAAACCGCCCATCTACATTTTTGATGACAGTTTCTCTGCCCTGGATTTTAAAACTGATTCAACTCTGCGCCGGGAGCTCAAACAAAAGACTGGCGACAGCACCATGCTGATCGTTACCCAACGTGTGGCTACAGTCAAAAATGCTGACCAGATCATTGTGCTTGATAAAGGAAGGGTGGTTGGCAAGGGTACCCACCTTGAATTGATGAAAACCTGCGAGACCTATCAGGAAATAGCATCCTCGCAGTTGAGCAAGGAGGAACTCCAATGACAAAACATGGAAAAGCATCTGAAGCCCCACGTAAGCAATCCGGTGGACCAATGAGGCGTGGTGGTCCCGGAGGTCATATGGGGGCGATGATGAAAGGCGATAAAGCCCGGGATTTCAAGGGCACAATGAGAAAACTGATCGAATATCTGGGCTCTTACAATAAAGGCATCCTGGTAGTGATGTTATTTGCCATTGCCTCGACAGTTTTCACCATTATCGGTCCGAAAATCCTGGGCCAGGCTACTACCAAACTCTTCGAAGGTGTGCTGGAAATGATTGCCGGAACAGGGGTTGGGATCGACTTTGACTTTATCAGCCGGATCATCCTGATCACAATTGGTTTATATCTTGCCTCGGCGATTTTTAGTTATGTTCAAGGTTGGATTATGTCCGGGATTTCTATGGATATAACTTACCGTTTCCGCAAGGATATCTCTGAAAAAATCAACAGAATGCCTTTTAAATATTTTGATAATACTAGCCAGGGAGAGGTTCTTTCAAGGATCACCAATGATGTTGACACAGTCAGTCAAACTCTGAACCAGAGCCTGTCTCAGATCATCACCTCTGTGGTATCCGTTGTGGGTGTGTTGATAATGATGCTGACCATCAGCTGGCAGATGACTTTGGTGGCTCTGACGATCATCCCCCTTTCCATGGTGATTGTGATCCTGATTGTGCGTCAATCACAAAAGTATTTCACTCAACAGCAGGAATACCTGGGTCATATCAATGGCCATGTGGAAGAAATGTTTGGCGGTCACCTGGTCATGAAGGCATTTAATGGAGAAGCTGACAGTGTTGAAAAATTTGAAAGCTATAATGATACCCTGCACAGCTCTGCCTGGAAATCTCAATTCCTTTCGGGCTTGATGATGCCAGTGATGCGTTTTGTTGGTAATCTTGGTTATGTAGGGATCTCCATCCTGGGCGGTTACCTGGCAATCCAAAAAGTCATCACAGTGGGTGATATACAGGCTTTTATCCAGTATATGCGTTCATTTACCCAGCCCATCACCCAGATCGCAAATATTTCCAATGTGCTTCAGCAAACTGCTGCCGCTGCGGAACGGGTGTTTGAGTTCCTGGAAGAGGAAGAAGAAATCCCTGAAGTTGAGAACCCGGTATTCCCGGACGAGATCAAGGGCCATGTCCAGTTCAAGAATGTCCAGTTTGGTTATGATCCCGAAAAGATGGTCATTAACGATTTCTCAGCTGATGTGCAGCCGGGGCAGAAGATCGCCCTGGTTGGACCGACTGGTGCTGGAAAAACCACCATGGTGAAATTGCTAATGCGTTTTTATGATGTCAATGATGGAGCGATATTGGTGGATGGCCATAATATTAAAGACTATAAACGGGAGGATTTACGCTGCCTGTTTGGCATGGTGCTGCAGGATACCTGGCTGTATAACGACACCATCATGGAAAATATCCGCTATGGACGCCCTGGTGCAACCGATGAAGAGGTTATCCAGGCTGCCAAAGCAGCTCATGTGGATCATTTCGTTCGCACCCTCTCTGATGGATATGATCTGGTATTGAATGAGGAAGCCAGCAATGTATCCCAGGGTCAGAAGCAGCTGCTGACTATTGCCCGGGCGATCGTTACTGATCCGCCCATGCTTATCCTGGATGAAGCTACCAGTTCGGTTGATACCCGTACTGAAGTTCTGATCCAGAAAGCTATGGACAACCTGATGAAAAACCGCACCAGTTTTATCATTGCCCATCGGCTTTCTACCATTCGGAACGCAGATTGGATTCTGGTCATGGATGAAGGGGATATCGTTGAGCAGGGAGTACATGAAGAATTGCTGAAGCAGGATGGTTTTTACGCTGAACTGTACAATAGCCAGTTTGATGTGGTGGAGAACAACCTGAATTAGGTTAACAAGATGGATCGGATATCTTTAAGGGATCCGATCCCTCTTAAGGTTTGTTTACCCCTCGGTTACAATTTCTATAAATGTTTCCACAACCTTAGGATCAAAATGTTTCCCGGATTGCTCCCTGATATGATCCAGGATCTTTTCTTTTGTCCAGGCTTTCCGATAGGGCCGATCCGAATTCAGCGCATCCCAGACATCTACAATAGCAAAGATACGGGCAGCCAGGGGAATTTGCTCACCCTCCAAACCCCGTGGGTAGCCTTTGCCGTCCCATCTCTCATGGTGGGCATAGGGAATATCCAGTGCGGGCCGCAGGTATCCAATCTGGGAAAGCCACTCTTGGGCAAAGACCGGGTGTTGTTTCATGATTTGCCATTCTTCGTCGTTCAGCTTTTCGGGTTTTTGTAAGATACTGTCAGGGATGCCCATTTTTCCAATATCATGCAGCAGGGCACCCCGGCGGATATGCCCCAGTAATTCACCGCTGATCTCCATATTTCTGGCCATGATCAGAGTCATATCAACCACCCGTCGGCTGTGACCTTCGGTTTCCATGTCTTTGAGCTCAAGAGCCCGGGCCCATCCTTCAATAGTGGCATCATAGGAAAGGGTCAAATCTACGTTAGAGCGCTGTAGGTCATTGAACAAGGATATATTATCAATGGCAATGGCTATCTGGCCGGCCAGGAGCCGCAGGTAATTCACCCATTCCTCCTCTGGATCGAGGGGAGATCGGTTAAATATTTCAAGCACACCGACCAATTTCCCCTTGGCGAGAAGCGGGATGCCATAATAAGAGACAAACCCTTCCTGGCTGAACAGGGGAGACTCTTGGAATTTACCTTCAGCCTGGTTCAGATCAGGGATATATATATAGTCTCTCTTTACACCAACCTCCCCGGCAAAACCTTCCCCCAATCGGAGGTCTGTATACTGGAGGGCAGGAGTTTGGAAACCGCGGCCTTGAGTAAAGCTTAATGTCTGAAGGTCTGGATGATAGCTCAACACCGCCACCGCATCGATTGCCAATTGTGTGATTAAGTGCTCCAGGATGACATTCAAAGTAACTTGTAAATCAAAACTGCCCATGATAGCCTGGTCGATATTAAGCAAGGCATCCAGACGCCTGATATAACGCTTGTTTTCCAGCTCTGCATTATAACGTTCGGTGATATCCAAAATAAACGCAGTAAATAAGGAATCTTCTTCATATCGCAGAAGCTGTAAATGTACTTCAACATGATATAGTGATCCATCTTTGCGCTGGTGAACGGTCTCAAATACAACCCTGTCTGTTTTGTTTTCTCTTAAGGGATTTATCAAATATTCAAAAGAGTCAGCTGTAACTTCAGGTTTAATATCCAAAGGTGTTAGTTCAGATAGTTCTTCCATTGTATAGCCTAAATTTTTCTGGCCGGCGGAGTTCACCTGGGTAAATTTCAGCGAATCGGGATCGAATAAAAAGATCTCATTGAGCGAATCTTCGAAGATACGGCTAAAACGCGAAATTTCTTCCTCTGTACGTTTACGCTCGGTGATATCCACAACACTGGAATAAAGGGCAGTCTGGTTGCCTTCATTATCAATAACCGCATTTGCATGAGATAGGGCAATAAAGGTAGAGCCGTCTTTCCTGAGTGCTTTGTATTCTCCTGACCATTTTCCAGTATTCGTTAAGGATTCAATAATTTCAAGAGCATCGTCGGAGTCAGCAAGAAAATCAAGGATCGATTTACCGATTACCTCATCCACATTCTCATATCCCCACAACCTGGCAAAGGATGGGTTGGCATAGGTGAGGAATCCATCATTGCTGCTAATACTGTCGGCGCTCGAGGAAGATTCAAAGGCAAAATCTTTGATACTAAGCTCCATTTCTGCTTTTCGGCGTTCGGCGATTTCCTTGTTTAACTCATCCCGTGAGGCAGTGATTAACTGTAAACTAGCCGCCATTTGGTTAAATGACTGGGCCAAATGACTTATTTCATCAGAGCCTTTGACCTCTATCCGGTGATTCAGATTGCCGCTTCCGATCTCCACAGAGCTGTCCACCAGCTGGCTCAGCGGCTGGGTGATGGAACGAGTCATAATAATCCCCAACATCAACGAAATGAATACAGCCAGTCCACTAGCCGGCAGGATGGCGGAGGTCAATCCATCGATCGTTGAAAAAGCTTCGGCTTGATCCTCCTCTGTGATAATGCACATCTCTAAATCAGCCATCCAGCGGTAAACTCCGACTACTGGCACACCGCGGTAATCATCGTAAAATCCGCTACCCCCAATACCTTTCAGACAGTTGGATACTCCCTCGGTGAAGATGCTATTGACTAATGCTGATCCCGAGATGAATCGGCTCTCGGTTATCAGCAAGTTTGAGATGTTTACCAGGTAGGATTCTTCGCTTTGGCTTATCCCGCTTCGCTGTCTCATAATCTCTGAGAGTTCTGCCAGGTTGGAGTGACCGGCCAATACCGCTACAACCTGCCCACGGCTGTCTTTCACTGGCGTGCTGATATGCATTACCCCCTCACCATGCGCCAAATCATAAACAGGTTGTTGAACATGAGTACCCATTTTCCCCTGGATGAAGAATTCCTCACTTTCTCGATACTTTCCCTCCAGGGACTCATCGTTGCTGACCAGGATCAAGCCGTCGCTGGCCCGTAGTAGGATCAAATCCCGAAACCCGCTTGATCCCACTACTGAAGGCAGTAAGTGGTCATCCAGCAAGCTTTCACGCAAGGTTATGAACGCAGGATCCGTTTGTTTCTCCAGCGCATTCAGTTCATTGATATGCTCTCGCACCAGTGGACGCTGGGCAATAACGCTTAACAATTCCTGATTATTTTTTATCCAGCGATTGACCTCAGATTCCTTAAGTAGGGTAATGGTGGTCAACCGGTTGATCACATCTTGCTCCAGGGCTGGCTGTGACGTTGTAAATGCAAGTATGCCCACGCCTAGCATCGGCAGGACAGTTAAGAGCAAGAATAATAAGGTGAACTGGGCTCCCAGATGAGATTTAAGAGCATTAATGGGGTTCATTAAATACTCCATGACCTTAATCCTGGTTTTTGGTACCTTTAATTTATTCCCTGTTTCACTGTTTTTCATATACCTTTTCCAAGAAATCCATCGTGAATACCTGATTTACATCCAATGGTGTTGTTATTTGACCTTGCTCCAGTAGAATATCGTACATACTCTGCCAGATTTCAGAATCCATCCATCCAATATAATCTTTTCCGGTGTGGATCAAAGGAATCTGTGCTTCCATAGAGGCTATCAGATATGTCTCGTCGGTAGTTCCGGAATAATTTAAGGTAACGGCCACAGCTTCATCTGGATTTTCAATTGCATAGCGCCAGCCGCGAATCGCTGCCCTTAAAAATCTCTCTACCAGGTCCGGGTTCTCCTGGACCATTTCATCCGTGGTTATGAGACAATCGCCATAAATATGTACGCCATAATCGGAAGGGAAGATCACATTCACTTCATATCCGTCAAGGCGCGCTCTGACCACCTGGTTCGTGATATATCCACCCCAGACTTCCTCGTCTCCGTTATAGAAGGATTCCAGATCACTGCTGGGAGGAACCGCTATGATCTGTTCCATATCTATTCCCACATTTTTCAAAATAACCGGTATTTTGGAGTCAGATGGGTTGATAACTACTCGTTTGCCAATGAAATCTATTGGACTCTCTATGCCAGATTCCGCCAATGCGAAATACACAGAGGGGTCTATCTGGAAGATCGTTGCCACTGCTTTGATAGGTAAGCCCTCGCTTCGGGCCAGCAAGATCTGCGGTCCTGCGACAATACTAAAATCATCTTGTCCCGATGCTACAAGGTCAATTTCATCGTGATCAAGACCGCCTTCCAGGAGCGTGACAGCAAGGTTCTCTTCTTCGAAGAAACCTTGCTGTTCGGCTATATATAACCCGGCGAATTGGGCACCATGCAGCCATTTAAGGCGAACTGTGATTTGGTCAGGAGCTGGTTTGGCGGGAATCGGGTTGCAGGCTGAAAGGATCAAAATCACCATGAAGATCAATAAGGAAATTTTAACAGTATTACGCATTAGCCCTCCCTCCCTGTCTTTTTAATTTGTTCGTTTATCACCTGCTGAATGGTTGGTAGCAAATCCTCAACCATATTCATCTTTACCACATACCCATTGGCTCCTCGGATCCTGGCTGCTTCCCGGTATTCATGCAAGTCGTACTTACTCAAAATGATGATGGAGATGTCAGGCAGTTCATCTCTTAATCGCTGGGTTGCATTGAGGCCGTTCATACCCCCCATCCTGACATCCATCAGAACCAGGTCGGGATTCAGATCCAGAGCCAGGGAGATGGCTTGCTCACCACTGCTTGCTTCTCCGATGACTTCGATCCCGTCACTATCGGCAAGGAATTCTTTAACTCGTTTGAGAAAATTTGGGTTGTCATCAACGATCAAAATATTTATCATGTTTCACCTGATATAAATGACTACAGTTTTCTTAAATACCGGCTTTGATTTATATTGTAGAAGAGTGATCCAGTGGTGAAAATGGGGGAATCCCCCATTAAAGTGCCGGGCGGACATATTCAATGAATATGTCCGCCCATTGGAATTTATAGAAAACACTGTTTTTGACTTAGTGTTGTTTAATCATCAAGGCTGATAATTCTTTTACGGATGGCATATTGGGTCAAATCCGCTGTGCTGTGAAGGTTAAGTTTTTTTAAGATATTGGTCCGGTGATTTTCAACTGTTTTCACGCTGATGTGAAGCCTGGAGGCAATCTCACGATTCGGTTGGCCTTCGGCGATCAGCTGCAGTACTTCACTCTGGCGTGGAGTAAGCTTTATTTCCAGAGTTTTGTTCTCCCCTGCAAATGGATTCAGGTATCCCTCGATGATCGTTTTAGATATCAAGGGATCGAGATATGAATCCCCCCGCTGAACGGCTTGAATGGCTATCACAAGTTCTTCGGCGGCAGAATTTTTAACCAGATAGCCGGAAGCCCCGGCACTCAGGATGCTCTTGACGTACTCCTGGTCAGAGTGCCGGGTAAGGATCAAGACTTTTGTTTCAGGAACACGTAGTTTTATCTGGCGGGTAGCTTCAAGGCCATTGAGGTCAGGCATACTAAAATCCATCACCACCACATCAGGTTTCATTTTTTCAGTGATTTGGACAGCTTCCCTGCCATTTTCGGCTTCAGCGATCACTTCGATCCCGGCTTGTTGTTCCAGGATCGAACGCAGCCCCTGTCGAACGATGGTATGATCATCAGCTAACACTACCTTGATTGTTTTCATAGATCACCAGTTTAGCACGGTATTTCGATCTCGATCCGGGCACCCTCTCCTGGTTTAGAGCGAATCTCAAATCGGCCTCCCAGGAGATTAATTCTTTCCTTCAATCCTGCTAGCCCAAACCCCCCGGAAACCTTGGATTGCAAATCTTTTGTATCAAAGCCGAATCCGTTGTCTTCGATCCAAACGACCACTGATGTAGGCAGTTCTTCTATACCCAGGCTTAACTTGCTCGCTCGGCCATGACTGGCTGCATTAGTTAAAGCTTCCTGGAACACCCGGTAGAGAGTTATTTCTATTTCGGGAGAAAGAGTTTTCTCCAGTCCAACGATATCCAGTTCAATATCCATAGCCACTTGCTTTGAAAACTTGTTTACATACCACTTTAATGTTGGGATCAGTCCCAGATGATCAAGCAGAGAGGGGCGCAAATCGAATGCAAGCCCGCTGATCCTCTGGTCAAGTTCAATCGCCAAAGATCTCACTTTTGATAAACGGTGACTGCTATCCTGGACAGTTTCAGGTTGTAATTCCCGTTCAATGGCTCCCAGGTCCAGGGTTATTTCAGTCAGAGCCTGCCCCAACCCTTCCTGCAGTTGCTCTGCGATTTGCATTCGTTCCACCTCTTGAGAAGTGATGAGTTCTTGACTCAGTCTTTGTAAGCGCTCGTTTGCCAGCTGGACTTGCTCCAGTAAAAGGTCCTTTTCACTCTCAGCCTTATTGCGCAAGGATATTTCTGAATTTAATGTTTGAATTGACTTCCGGAACTGGCTGGTGGAAAACCATTGCAGTAGAGTTATGCCGGTGAAAATACCACCGATAATGATGAATGTCTCTATGATTATCTGAATAGGTTCTTGGCTCAGAACAGTTCCCAGGGCAAAGTAAACTAATAGATTGAACCCCACTACCAGCCAGTAAACCCGCTGTCCCAGCAGCATGCTTGCCAGCAGGCTGGCCAGGATGATGAATAGAATCGGCGTTAGACCCAGGGGGATTTGATAACTAAAATACAGACCTGCAACAGAAAACAAGCTTGGGGGAATGAGTCCGGCATAATGCCACCATCCGCGATTTACCAACCAGAAACCGCACAGAGTTGGCCCGAGCAAAGACAACATGATCAGGGGGGCTTCTAAAGAGTACGTGCCGGCGATCCAACCGATGATAATCGGTATGGTGAACACAGCTAATGCGACACCTTGCATGAGTAAAACCACCCGTGTCATATGTTCGCGGATTTTTTCATCTGGATCGTTAGCGAGCGGTGTTGTTAAATGTCTCCAGGTCCTCTGAAATCTATTCAGGTCGGGATTATTTTTATTAACCATTAAACTCCAATTATTACCATCGTCTCAAAATGACATGAGCCATACTTGCCCCTTCAACTTGTTTGTGGGCTATATATACTCTATATAATGACCAAACCCTTTACAGCGGGATCTCAATCATTATCCGGGTGCCCTCCCCGGATTTGGATTTAACCTCAAAATGACCTCCGACGAGAGAAATTCTATCTCTGATTCCGATCAGCCCCAAGCCCTGGGGGGGAGCCTGCTTGTTTTGAGCCTCATCATAATCAAAACCTTTGCCATCATCTTCGATAATTAGAATCACTTCCTTTGCTCTCTGGTCAAGGTGCAGGAGCACATTTTTCGCCTCCGCATGTTTGGCCACATTAGTGAGGGTTTCCTGGGTTATCCGGTAGATAGCTGTTTCTATTTCAGGGGGCAGCCTTTTTTTCCTTCCTCTGCTCTCAATCTCACCCTTAACCTCGGCTCGCTGCGACCATCTTTCCAAATACCAGCTCAATGCTGGCAGCAGGCCGAGATCATCCAGCAAAGATGGCCGCAAATCTAGGGCAAGCTCACCAATTTTTTGATCAAGTTCATCCGCAATGGTTCTTGTTTCAACTAAGCGCTGCCTGATATCCTGTGATGTCTCTGGATCTAAATCCCGCTCGATGATTTTCAGATCCAGGGTTATCGCTGTCAGCGCCTGCCCCAAATCATCATGCAATTCCTGGGAGATGCGCTTGCGTTCTTCCTCTTGAGAATTAATGAGTTCCCGGCTGAGGTTTTTTAAGCGCTCGTTCGCCGCTTGTAATTGTTCAAGCAGGAGATCCTTCTCTAGCTCAGCTTCTTTGCGTTCGGATACATCCCAAACTGTAGAGACCGAGAAATGCGAGTCAGGTAAAGGGGTATTTCTTGCAGAAATGAAAGTGGTTTTTTCTCCTTTGCGGGTAATTTGTATGTCATCCCAAATCATCTGCTCGGGATCGCCGCTGGCTATGTCATCCAAGACTCTCTTTTTAATCTGTTCCCTGTAAACTGGATCTTCATAAACAACATTCCAAAAAGAATCCTGAGGTTCAAGCGCTTCCCTTGTTGTGCGGTAGAACTTGGTAAAATTGTCGTTCATATAATTGAATTCTACTGTCGGATCTACAGAGTTGACTGCCAAACCAATAGGAAGATTATCCATGACGGCCTTAATATATGCCTCACTTTCTATCAGTTTATTCTCCGCCAGTTTGCGCTCGGTGATATCCTGCGTGAAACCGATGGCCAGAACAGGTTTTCCATCGGATCCAAATTCTATTTCGGCTTTCTCTCTAACCCATTTGATCTCATCATTGGCAATGATCCGGTGCTCAATATCAAAGGGCTCATAATTAAGCGCTACATTCCATTTTTCGTTAACGAAATCCCTGTCATCTGGATGGACGCAATTCAGGAACAGCTCAATGTTCATATTTGTTCCTAAAGGCACGCCGAAGATATTATAATTTTCATCTGTCCATCTCAGAATATCTTTCTGAATATCCAGTTCCCAGGTGCCAATGACGCCAATTTCCTGAGCTTTGGTCAGGTAATACTGATTCTTTAATAATTTGTTCTCTGCCTGCACCCGCTCGGTGATGTCATATGCAGACCCTTGAGTACCAATGATATTTTTATTGTCATCAAGAATTGGTATTGCGTTGAAAATCAAATTAATTTCAGCCCCATTTTTTCCAATATATGTTAAGGGATATCCCTGAACAAAACCATTTTCAAGATGCCTGGTAAATTCTGCTGTATTTTCTTCGACCTCTTCGGAACTTGTAAAATCAGTAAATGATTTGTTAAGCATTTCGCTCAATTTGTAACCTGTAACGTCCTCCCAGGCAGGATTGAGATATATGAATCTGCCTTCACTATCACACTCCCAGATCAGGTCTTGAGAGGTTTCGACATAACCCCGGAATTTCTTCTCACTCTCCGCGAACGCCATTTCAAGCTTTATGCGTTCCGCCATTTGGGTTTCTAAGTCTCTAGTATGCTGTTTTGATTCTTCATGCATAATTGCGTTATGGAGACCGCCCGCAATCTGATTGGCCAGAGTTTTACCCAGATTGATTTCTGAATCCGAAAAGATTCGAGTGGCCCCGGTTGACCCCAAAATAAGTACGCCTAAAACCAGGTTTTGAACAATTAACGGGATATATGCTATCGTTATTAATCCCCGCATATCTACGACGGATTTTTCATGCTCATTCAAGTCGCTCGACCTCGTGTCATCTATGATGATGATTTGTCGACTCGAGATAGCCGACAGAATGTGGGGGTGGTCACTTAACGGTGCACGCCGAAGATAGTCCGGCATCTGAGGATCTAACGCCGGCGTTGTTGCTCCCAGGAAGAGTTCATCTCCTTCTAGTAGATAGATAGCCACGCTATCCACATCCAGCAGTTTAGACGTGCTATCAGTTGTCGTTTGGAGAACAATATCCAGTTGAAGTGTTTCATTGAGGGCTTGGCTGGTTTTTAGCAAGACGGAAAGTTCTTCCCTGCGGTGATGATCTTTTTCCTCCGCCCGTTTGCGCTCGGTTATATCTTGTACATGTACAACAAAGCCTTGTTGATTAATATCATCTAACTCATAGGGTGTAATTTGAACACGTAGAAAGCATTTTCCAGACTTTGTTGTTTTGTATAAATTCAATTTCTTGGTAATTTCAAAATCGAACTCAGCCTCGTAATCAACCAACTTTCCTTTTCTTAGTTGGAGCTTAGCCTCATCGGAGACATTGGGGTCTTCGAAAAGATTAAATCCCATAATTGCTTCTACATGATCAACACCAAATATGTTAAGACATACCTGATTGGCAGAGGTCAAATTTCCTTGTGCGTCATACAATTCAATGCCAACGGGTGCCTGCGCAAAAACACCCTTAAACAAGGCTTCATTTCTTGCTACCACCTCTTCCGCCAGCTTACGTTCGGTGATGTCACGTGCTGTAGCATGAACAATTCCTTTTGTGGCAAATGATGCTTGCCACTCAAGTGTTCTATAGGAACCATTTTTACATTTATACCTATTGATAAAATTTACTACAGAGCTACCCTTTAGCTGTTCTTTAACTACTTTGTTTGTTTCTTCAACATCATCTGGATGAACGAAATCCACCCAACCCAAAACAAGAAACTCTTCTTGTGTAAAACCCAGAACATGTGTCCAGGCAGGATTAACTTTTAGGAGTTTGCCTTCGGTAGTGAAAACACCAACCATATCTGGTGATAGGTTAAAGATTTCTTCAAGCTCATTTTCAGCCAGTTTACGTTCGGTGATATCCCGCGAGTTTAAAGTGAGGCCGATCAAATCACCGGCTGACTTTCTCGCGATGGCATGCGTTTCATAATAAATTATTCCTCCATCCGGGGTGAGATATTCAGTTTCGTATAGGGTGGACTTTCCCGTCTTTATTACTCCCATTAGGATAGCTTTGATTTCTTCTTGTTTTTCTTCCTCCAAAAAGCTGGTAATTTTTTTACCAACAATATCGTCAATGGATAAACCGGGTGATGCAAAATTGGCATATTCTATTTTGAGATCAGGCGAGAGGATAAGAATGTGGTCGGGTGAACTCGTCGCGAGGGTCCGCCAGCGTTTTTCGGATTCTCGTAATGTTTGCTCCATTTTCGATTGCTCTGAGGTGGGCAGGACATCACCGAGATTATCATCAGCCTTTGCAGTTTCAAGCTCTTTGACCCTTTTCTGCAATTGAGCTACTTCCAGGATAAGGTCTTTTTTTAACTTGGTTTTTTTGCTCATATGGATCTCCTCAAGGCTTTCTTGCCTTTACCCCAAATGCATCATACGGAGAGCATTGACTAATACCGAGATTTTCCAATATTATTTATTGATCCTGCTGGGCTTTTCTCCTCGATTTTTCGATATACATGGCTTTGTCGGCAGATTTATAACCATCTTCCAGTGATTCCCCCTCCTGGACAACCGCATATCCAAGAGACATAGAGATCGGGCGATATAGATCATCGTCAATAGTACTTTTGTTAAATTGATCCAGGCCATTTATTATGCGATCAAATATAGCTGGGTTCTGGTCCAGATCAGCTGAAGGAAGGACAACAATGAATTCATCTCCTCCAATGCGGGCAACCACATCTTCTTTCCTGAAAGTATTGATCCCAAGGACTTTGGCAGCTGCTTTAATAGCACGATCACCGGCATCGTGCCCAAATTGGTCATTGATTTGTTTTAACCCATCCAGATCACAGGCAATGATGCTGACAGGATACTGCCGTCCTCCATCTAAACGGGCTAATTCCTCTTCAAAGTAAGCCCGGTTATACAGCCCCGTTAATGCATCATGAAAACTTATGTAGCGCAGTTTTTCTTCAGCTTCTTTGCGCTCAGTTATATCTACAATGGAGATATGGACCCGTTCCCAACTTTCTTCATATCCGGGCGGCAGGGATAAGCGCAGCCAGCCAGTAATCAACTCACCTGTAAGTTTTTTCTGATAGATCTCACATTCGTATGTGGTTTCCCCGCTGACCATAGCTATTAATTCCCCCCTGAACTCCTCCATGGATTCAATCACAAGGACCTGGGACAAATTTTGAATTAAGTCAGCTTTTGATTTCGCTTTGTAAAGATTTATCGTTGCCTGGTTTATATCGAGGATCTTTACTGCCTGGGCACATTCCATAACTAATTCGTAATCCTGGTTTAACCTTTCTATGATCTGTTCGTTATCGCCATGTTGTTCCAGGATTCGTTTCACTTCTGAAAAGTCTTCTTCCCAGAGTGATATAGGAGATTCATTGAATAAACTCTTGAACCGGGCTTCGCTTTCCAGCAAGGCCTGCTCCGCTTTTTTCCGATCACTGATGTCATGATAAAGGCCTAAGATACCGATGTTTTTTCCATCAACTGAAACTGGGATGCCAACAATTTCCACATCAACCAGGCTGCCGTCTTTCCTTTTTCGTTGGCTGATCTTCCTGGCCAGGTTTCCATTTGAAACAGAGTTGGAGATCTGGGACGCGTCATCAAAAAACTCGCCTGAGGCAATTAGATCATCCAACTGCAGACCAATGATATCCTCTAGTTGATAACCAAATAAATCTTCAAAAGCCTCGTTACAAGTATGTATTTGGTGTTTTATGTCCAACCGTACGACAGCAAAGGATGTGCTGGTCAATAATGCTTCAAGGTAATAATGTTCATTCTCGGTCTTGATGGCCTGTGATTTTAGCTGGTCGTCCAGCTTGGAGGATGTTTCCAGATGTCGGACTGATTGAAATCCAAGTATACCAAACGATGTAGATAATAAAATTGGTGCCACATCAATTATCAACATCAGGGGATGATTAAGATGGATATCTATAATGGACGAAGTGGATAATTCGGCTCCGTGCATCATTAGTTCCGAAATTGTGGCAGCAATTGGAAAAACAAATCCCAGGATAAAACCGGATATTGCGTAGGTCAGGATCCTCTTACGTTTATTTACCACGGTATCTAGCCTCGCGGATTGTGCTGAATTGATTTGAGGTCAAAGAAGAGTACTGGCTATGCCCATTGACATATAAACATACTGATAATGATTTCAGGTTAATAATTAGTATAGTATAGAAAGGTTAATTAGACCAGAAATGAAAATGCGAGGTGGTTTATCGAACAAAACGACTGGCATTATCTGTACTTTGAAGTGCCCGGGGTTGTTACATTATGTGATTTAGTCTCATTATTAATCTGGTGCTATGAAGGGGCTTTTACCAATCCCGGGCCAGATTCGCACTAACCCGAAACCTCCCCTCAGGAGGATCCAGATCCCGATCAGGACCCAGATCCACACCAGGGATGCCCGCTCGCTCTGCTCCAGGAACCAGGTGCCGAGGATTGCAGCTGCAGATGAGATAAACATGGCGTTGCGCAGGTAGCGGTAATCACCTGTTCCCCAATGAACACCGTCGGTCAGAAATGCCAGGGAATTAAAGGGCTGGCTGATAGCGGAAACTCCCCAGGAAGCTAAGAAAACCGATATGGAAGCTGTCGGAACAAGCCAGTCTGTCACCAGGTTTCTCCCTCCCCACATCAATGCCCCCAGGATGATCCCGGTCCCGGTGCTCCAGATCAGGGCGACCCGGACGACATGTTTGACATCAGAAAGTGATCCCTGCCCAATGAAATATCCCACCAAGGACTGCACAGTGGCAGCAAATGCATCCAGCGCCAGAGCAGTAAAGACCCACATCTGGCGGATCACCTGGTGGGCAGCTCCGGAATCCGCTCCAAGTCCATTGGCGACCCGGGTGGTATAAGCCAGGAACAGGTTCAGCATTCCGGTGCGGACGAACAGATCTCCCCCCACCTGAAGCAGCCTGGCAGCCTCCCGAATTTCAATTTTCAGAGAAAAACCAATTTTCCTGATTGTCAGGAAAATAACAACCAGGGCGCCCAACCATTGGCTGATGGTGCTGGCCAGAGCGGATCCTGCTACACCCATCACCGGGAAAGGACCGTTGCCGAAAATAAGGGCCCAATCTAGGAGAACGTTCAACCCGTTTACGCCCAGGGCGATCCATAAGGGTGTACGCATGTCCTGCTGCCCCCGCAAGGCGCCAAAAGCAACCAGGGTTAATAATACTGCAGGGGCTCCGAACAATCTGATCTGCATATAGGAAACAGCATAGGACTGTACATCACCGGCTGCTCCCAGAATACCTGCCAACCAGTTTGCAGTGGGATAAAAGGCTAAGATCAGCAGGAGACCGAAAACGGTAGCCAGCAGGGTTGCCAGGCTGAAAGTTTTGCCAGCACCCTCAGTTTCTCCTTTTCCTAACGCTTGAGCAATTTCAGTTTGAGTGCTGACACCCAGGAAGTTGAACATCCAGAATAAACTGGAAAGAGCTGTTGTCCCTACCCCCAGGGCAGCTAAAGGGATGACACCTAAAGAGGAGATAAATGCGGTATCCACCAGGGCTGTGATCGGTTCGGCTGTCAGAGAAATCAGCACAGGGATTGAGAGGCCGATCAAGGTGCGGTGGGGATGGCTGGAGAAGGGGTGGGAGGTGGTGTTCATCATAAGCTAATACTAAATGTTAATCAACGAGTGATGTTGAGATGGAAGCCTGCAATCTAAAAATAATAGTAGCCTTTGGATCAGCGATTTAACACCCACTTATTGTAATCTAATTGCTAAAGGGGTGTTTTTCTTGTTATTTGGGCTGAGATTGATGAAAACAAAAGAAGGGAAAAACCTACCAATACCTCCAAAACAATTTCTCTTGGATAAGTTTGGTTTCAGGTAAGAGAAGAAATTGTAGTATGATTTTAAGTTAAATCCCACATCAGACGGTTTAAGATAATACCATGGATAGAATTGTTGTGAAGATTGGTTCCTCAACACTGACGGCGGGCACGCTTGAACTGTCCCTGCCCCAGATTGTGAGCCTGGTAGGACAGATCGTCCATTTGAAAGAGCAGGGATTCCAGCTCATAGTGGTTTCTTCGGGGGCTATGGTAGCTGGCCAGGAAGCTCTGGATTATCCTGAACTTCCAAAATTTATCCCTGCCAAACAAATGCTGGCGGCAGTCGGCCAACCGAGATTAATGGGCATATATGCTGAATTGTTTGGCTTATATGATGTAGACGTTGCTCAAATATTGCTCACCCGACTGGATTTGTCTGACCGCCGGCGGTATTTGAACGCCCGAAATACCCTGGAAGCTCTACTTGCCCAGGGTGTTATACCAATCATTAATGAAAATGATACGGTAGCTACTGAGGAAATCAGGGTGGGGGATAATGATAATCTCTCAGCCCTGGTCAGCAACCTCATTGAAGCAGATCTCCTGATAATGCTCACAGATAAACAAGGTGTTTTTAGCGCTGATCCAGATCAGGATCTGGAGGCGGTATTGATTCCCGAGGTGAATGGAGAGCGTATCCCCGACTCGCTCTGGAAAGCGGCAGGAAAAGGAGACAGCGAAATTGGTACGGGAGGAATGTACACAAAAATTCAGGCGGCCGATCTTGCCAGGCGATCCGGCACCCGGGTTGTAATAACCAAGGGTTCTATTCCGGATGTTATCCTTCGGGTAGGAAATGGGGAGTTGTTGGGAACTCGGTTCAAAGCCCTGGTCTCAAATCTGGAAAGCCGGAAACGATTTATCCTGGCAGGACCAAAATCCGGGGGGATTATAATAGTGGATTCCGGCGCGGAGGAAATCTTAAGAAAAGGCAGAAGCAGCTTACTTCCCATAGGTGTTGTCCGGGTTGAGGGAGAGTTTGAAAGAGGCGAAACTGTCTCAATTGAAAATGAGGGGGGACAGGAGATTGCCCTTGGTTTGGCAAATTATGGTTTTGAGGATATGGGACAAATCCAGGGACATCACTCGGCAGACATATTAGAAATTCTTGGATTTAGCTTTGGTAATGAATTGGTCCATCATGACAATATGGTTGTGGTTTGAGGACTGTTGATAAGGAGGACGTTTTGTTAATAACTATGGCCAAGGCTGCCAGATCGGCAGCCAAAGAGTTGGCATTGGTGGATGAAGACCGGAAAAACCTGGTTCTGGCAAAAATTGCTGATCAATTAGGTCAAAACTCATCTGATATTATTGCCGCAAATCAGGTAGATGTCAAAGAAGCCCGGGCAGCCCAGATGCCGGAGCATATGATTGACCGTTTGCTCCTGACTGAAGATCGATTGAAATCGATCATGGACGATTTACGCCGGGTTGCTGAGCTGCCCGATCCAGTCGGTGAGATATTTGATGAATTTTCTCCACCAAATGGATTAAGAGTTCATAAGATCCGGGTTCCATTGGGAGTGATAGCGGTAATTTATGAAGCAAGACCGAACGTCACTTTGGATATTGCCGGATTGGCACTGAAAACCGGCAACGCGGTCATTTTAAGGGGAGGAAAGGAAACTATTCGGACCAATCAGCAGCTGGTGGAGATCATTCAACTTGTCCTCAAGGAAAGTGATCTGCCAGGAGCATCGGTTCAATTGATTGACTCTCCTGATCGGAAATACGTTGCGGAGCTGCTGAAAATGTACCAATGGATTGATATGTTAATACCACGTGGAGGAGCTGAACTGCATCAATACTGCAGAGAGAACAGCACTATCCCGGTTATAACGGGTGGAATTGGAATCTGTCATCTTTTCACAGACAAAAGTGCAGATTTGAGTGCGGCCGTTGAAGTGATTTACAACGCCAAGGTTCAACGTCCATCTGTTTGCAATGCCCTGGATACACTGCTCGTTCACCAGGTGGTTGCAGATGAGTTTCTTCCCATGGTGGTGGATCGCCTGGCGGGTGCTGGAGTGAATTTCCGGGTTGATGAGACTGCCAGGGAGATATTAAAGGCCTATTCCGAAGATTTGGTTCAGCCTGTCGGCCCGGATGATTTTGATACCGAGTGGCTCTCGCTGGTATTGGGCATTAAGGTTGTCTATGATATTGAAGAAGCGGTTGAGCATATATATGAGCACAGCACTCAACATTCAGATGGTATCCTCACGGGGGATGATAACAATGCCCAGTATTTTATATCTGTAGTAGATTCGGCAGCAGTTTATGTTAATGCCAGCACTCGCTTCACAGACGGATCCCAATTGGGCCTGGGTGCTGAGGTAGCCATTTCAACCCAGCGGCTGCATGCCCGGGGGCCGATGGCTCTGCGTGAACTTACCACATATAAATGGGTGATACAGGGAGATAACCACATTAGAGAATAAATAGGATGTGTGGAGTAATAGGAAAAATTTGGAAGATCCTCTCCCGGGATGTTTTCCGTGGCACCCAAAATGTGGATCATGACCAGGGAAGATGAATAGATTGTTGAGTATTGGTTTTGCTGGAATAACCATATGAAAACCAGGACTTTTTTATCACAGATTGTTCGAATCTTACTAATCGTAATAGTGATCGACCTTGTGATCATAGCGTTTGTAGCGAGTATCGGTTGGTGGGCGGGGTGGCAAACCCAGGAAAAATTTAAGGTCGCTATCCAGATTACGGGGATGTTTCTTATTGGGTCAGGGTTCCTGGGAATTAAGGGGAATTGGGAAAAGGCTCGCAGTTTTAAATACCAATCTAATAAGTCTGCCACCCGAAAATCCCCCTGGGAACGGACCCAGCAAACCTTGGTGGATTTTGTCCAGCGTTATAGTTTTATGCTGGTCATGTTTGTTGCCGGGGCAATGTGCCTGGCCATTGGTTGGCTGATGTGAATCAATATATAAGGCATTATCCCGGAATTATTGATTATTAAAGTATAAGCAAAACACAATAACTGGCAGGAAGAATTATTTCCCAGATACTTAATATCCGAAAAAGCACTTCGCCGAAGTGCTTTTTTATTTCCCCCCCCTGATAGATAAGTTAAACCTTTGAGTTAAGCTGCTTTCCTCAATATATTAGTATAGAAAAGCCAATATTGTAGTCTTGACAATACTGTGTAACACATTGTATAATGTGAAACATGATGATGAAGAACACGAAACCCGAACAGTATCAGAAGCTAACCCAGGAACTCCGACGGGGTATCCTGGTCCTTGCCGCTCTCAGTCAGTTGAAGGAAGAAAAATACGGCTACTCATTAATCAGCATCCTGGCTGAAAAAGGATTGCACATTGAACAAGGAACCCTCTATCCCCTCTTAAGGCGATTGGAGGACCAGGGTTTGCTTCAAAGTGAATGGAATGTCGAAGGCTCGCGCCCCAGGCGTTATTACCAGATCAGTCCCGAGGGCTCAAAAACCCTTCAAGATCTGGCAGATGATTGGCGGGGTCTGACACAGGTAATGGAGAATTTATTAACTGGCGTAGCCAGTGGAGGAAATTGAAATGAATTTACTGGATAGATATATACATGAAGTAGGGCGGTTTTTACCGCGGGTCAAACGAAGTGATATTCAAGCTGAACTGCGATCATCTTTGATTGACTCCCTCGAAGATCGTTTTGGTCAGGAACCGGCTGATGATCAGGTAGCTGAGCTGCTCAAGGAATTTGGCAATCCCCGGGATGTGGCTGCTTCTTATCATCCTCGCGGCCAATACCTGGTAGGTCCGAGTTTATATCCCTTATTCCGCATGGTGGCCTGGATCGTGGTCGCAGCTGTGTTAGGCGCCCAATTGCTTGCCTGGGGAATTGCTATATTTGTTGCCGGAGATCCTTTTTCACCGTTAGAAATTTTGGCTTCCCTGGTAAACAGCATCCCGGCTTCTCTTGGTTGGGTTTTGGTCACCTTTATGATTCTGCAGTATTTTGATGCCAAACCTAATCTTGAGGATGAGTTCTGGGATCCCAAATCACTGCCGGAAATCAGCCCTGCTGAAGATACAAAGCGGGGTGAATTGATAATAGGTTTAATTTTCGGAATGTTGATCCTGGTCCTGGTGACCTTGTTCCCCCAATGGATTGGTTTTATCACTACCCCGGGTGGAAAGTTCTATCCGAATCCGGTGATCCTGGACTATTTGGTTTTGATCCAGGTATCCCTTCTGGCCAATGTCCTGATGGATGTATTCCTGCTCTGGAAGGGACGCTGGGATATTCTGACCCGGATCATCAAACTCGGTCTGAACGGATACAGTATTGTGATCCTGGCGTTGCTTGTCAATGGGCACAATGCCTGGCTGACTGCCAGATCTGCTGGTGGGTTATTTGATGCGCTCGAAGCCATTTCTGATATCGCAGATGGCAGTTGGGAGCTGGTGGGGATGAGTGCTTTTAGATTGGCCTTTGTTGTGGCTCTGATTGTCACAGTGATTGAGGTGATCATTGTGATATACAGAATGATCAGGAATAAAATGCGGGGAAATTTTTCGGGCAAAGACTTTACACCCAATGTTGAATGACTTTTAAGGGACTGAGTCCTTTTAAAGGACTCAGTCCCTTCTTGAGAGTTATAATCCTCTCAGGAGGATTCTATGTGTGATACATTATTTGCCGCCCGGGAAGCAACCCGGGATAATATCTCTCTGTTTGCCAAAAACTCAGACAGGCCGCCCAATGAAGCCCAGCTCCTGGCCTGGTATCCTGCCCGAAAATATTCCGGGGAAGAAAAACTCAAATGCACCTATATTGAAATACCCCAGGTGATGGAAACGCACCCGATCTTGATTTCCAAGCCCTATTGGATGTGGGGAGCTGAAATGGGAGTTAACCAGCACGGACTGGCCATTGGCAATGAGGCTGTTTTCTCGAAAATACCTGCCAATAAAGAACCTGCTTTGCTGGGAATGGACTTGCTTCGCCTGGGATTGGAAAGGGCCAAAACATCCCTTGAAGCGCTGGAAGTGATCACCGATCTGCTTGAGAATTATGGGCAGGGAGGTAACTGTGTTCAGGACGGTCATCTTTATTATCACAACAGTTTCTTGATCGTCGACCCCCGGGAAACCTGGGTTTTGGAAACAATAGACAAACACTGGGCAGCCAGGATTGTTCAGCCAGTTTACAGCATTTCCAATCTGCTCTCCCTGGAAGGATCCTGGGACAGATCCTCTGCTGGACTAGAAGAATATATGGTCGGGAAAGGTCTGATTAGGTCTGATGAATCTTTAAATTTAACATCAGATCTTTCGGATTTTATCTATACCACTTTCAGCGACGGCGGCAGCCGCTGTAAACGCTCCCGGAGTTTGTTAACTCAAAACCAGGGCGAAATCCGAATTCAGTCCATGGCAGCCATCCTGCGGGAGCACAATGCTCACACGGATCCGACTACCGGAGTTGCCAGGGCAGACATCTGCATGCATGCCAGTCTGGGTCCCATTCGCGTCAGCCAAACAACCGGATCGATGATTGCCTCATTACAGGAAAATAATCCGTTAATATTTGCTACTGGGACATCTGCGCCCTGCACCGGGATATTTAAACCAATCTGGGTGGATGTCCCACCAGTAACCCAAGCCCCCGATCCGACCGGACATTATGATCCAGAATCGTTATTCTGGTCTCATGAACGCCTGCACCGGAAGGTGTTAGGGAATTATCCAGAGAGATTGGCTGCCTATCTATCCGAAAGAGATGCCCTTGAAGAAGAGTTTATCCTTGGCGCCCTTCAGCTGCACAATTCCTCCCGAGAGCAGAGAAAAATATATACAGAAGATTGTTTTCAAAGCGCGGCCGCGGCATCTGAGAGATGGCTGAAAAGCGTGGCAGAGGTCTCGGCAAAACCATCCTCCCTTCACAGTGTTGCCTGGAAGGCTTTTAATAAAGCAGCTAGTTTTAGTTAATATTTTGGATAAATAAATATTACTCAAGGATCAGAACACGGTATCCTTTGCGGTATGCACCCTGTAAACCGGACAAATAAATAAGGACCTTTTTTGGGGTAATATAACAAACTGCCGTTATTAATTCTTGGGCGCCAGTTTATTGATCAATGAATTTATTATTGAGATACAGAATGGATTTTCCCTACCCGGCAGACTTCAGTCCATCCCAGACAAGGATTGAAATCACCAGAGGGGATATCCAGCACAAACAGCCGCATGTCCAAGAGGCAATCTGCATTGACGCTTAGGCTATTGTAGATCAATCAAATCAGGGATTTAACGTCCCTGATGAGGGACGTTTGGCGAAGCCACCCTGAGGTATGATAAAAAAACACCACTCAAATTGAAAATGCATGAGAGGTGTTCTATATTTTATGTCCTGTTTTTGGGTTCAATGCTCCCAGGAAACCGTGTCCTTTATCAATAATAATTGCAACCTTCTTGACCAGATATCGTATTTGTATCCAGAGGTCTTCTTATGGCACTGCCTAAATTTGTTAACCAGATTAAATCAGCAATTGATCATGAGTTTAAACGCAACCTGTACCGAAACCTGGTATTTAAGGGTGGAGGAGTGCGTGGTATAGCCTACCTGGGTGCTCTGGAGGTGTTGGATGAATACCGGGTTGTTGAAAATATTCAGCGAGTGGCAGGTACTTCTGCCGGTGCAATCGCTGCGACTTTGCTAAGTTTTAGGTTAAGCATAACTGATACTACAGACCTGTTTAATTCATTGGATTTCACCCAAGTACCTCAGGCAGAAACAAAACCCCCCAAAAGAAGGTTCTTACGAATTCCCGAGGAGGAAAGCTCCCGCCGATTTTTTCGAGATTATGGATGGTATTCCAGTGAGTATTTTTATAACTGGCTTCAGAGAACCATTGCCGGCCAATGCGCTGGTAATCCCCGGGCAAGTTTTAGTGATTTCAAGGATCTCGGGTTCCGGGATCTATTTATAGTATCCACCAACATCTCCCGTCAGAGAGCCGAAGTGTTCTCGGCAGATAATACGCCTGATGTTGCTGTAGCCGATGCCGTACGGATGTCAATGTCCATCCCGATCTTTTTTGAGGCATTAAGATTTGATGGCAAGAATTTTGGTGATGGCGACTATTATGTAGATGGGGGACTGTACGATAATTTTCCGGTTCACATATTTGATCAGCATGAATATGCTGGACGAGCCTGGGCTTACCGGAATGGTGTGAATTGGGAAACTTTGGGATTATTCCTGTATCCAGATAAATACCTCTATCCATCAGAACCAGAAATTCCCACAAACGTTTGGGAGTATCTTAATCTGGCCTTGCGCAACTTATATCATTCCCACGAAATGGCCGGTTATCGTTTCAATTCGGTTGACCAGCACCGAAGTATTGAAATCAGCGACTGCGGTATTGCCTCAACCGATTTCGAGATCAGTCTGAAGGATGATAAATACCAGGAACTTTACGCATCCGGAAGAATTGCTGTCAGTGACTTTTTCGGTTCAGAAAAGAAATAATTCAAGTTAATCCAAACCAATCTGCTCTATTAAGATCCGTCAGGAAAACCTCCTGATCCTGTTGGTCTTGGATCGCCTGGCTGAGTTCCTTTGCTTTTTGATAGAGTTTTTGTGCCAATTTCAGGTCACCGCTGATTGCATAGACCCTTGCTAGAATTTCCTTGGCAAAGGCCAGATCAAAATATTTCATCTCATCAAGGTGTTTTTCTGTCATTTCCTGACATTTTACTGCCTTGTCAACTGCATCTGACGCATTTCCCAGGGAAATTGAAACCTTGGCGAGCAGCCAATAGGCCCGCTGAAGGTGGACCCCAGTGCCCACTTTTGACCAGTGATACAGCGAAGTATAGGCAGCCTGGAGCATTTCCTCCGACTCTCCGGGTGGCCTGTCAGGTTTTTCTAGCAAGTCCTAGACCCGGTGATTGCTTATTTTGCTAACTTGCGTTGAGATTCATCCAGAGAAGATGATTTTTCTTCTGTCAATGTTAATCCTTTTCAACCAGTAATAAACCCAAATTTTAATTTTGATGGGATCAGGCTGCGTTTTCGTCGCTTTCCATCAATCCAAATGTATTACCTTCGGTGTCTTTGATGTAAGCCATCCAGCCCACACCGGGAACTGCCATTCTGGGGCGGATGATCGTTCCCCCGTTGGCTTTTACATCGGCCAGGGTTTGATCGAGATTTTTAACGCCTATGGTATTTTCGACACCGGTTTCTGGATCTTCCCGACGGGCCAAACCGCCGTCAATTCCGGGTTCGGCTTCGTCGCCGGTTATGATCAACCAGTATTCAATCGGGCCATCCCATTTTTCGATTGTCCATCCAAATACAGTTTCATAGAACTTGATGGATCGTTCGGGATCATCAGCAGGAATCTCAAAATGAACTACGCGCGACATATCTACCTCCAAAAGGGAATATAAGGTTGGTTTTCCCAGTATAGCAGATAGCTTGAGGGTAATCATCAGATAAACAATAAAAGAACAAACCCTTGACATTGACGTAACGTTAAGGTGTAGAATGGGAGTTATTGAGGTAAGTGTTATGTATTCAATTAAGGAAATTGCCGATTTGGCTGGGGTTACTACCCGGACATTAAGATATTATGACCAGTTGGGTTTATTAACACCGGCTGAAATCGCGAATAATGGATACCGTTTTTACGACAGGAAAAACTTGCAGCGGCTGCAGCAGGTGATGTTTCTCAGGGAGCTCGATGTTCCGTTAAAAGATATCCAGTACATGTTAAGCCGGACGGATTACCATCCGGTTTCAGCGTTGGAGAAACATAGGGATGCGATCATAGCCCAGGTGGAGAGGTTAAATAAATTGCTTGGCACACTAGATAATACTATTGCCAGTTTACAGGGAGATCACAAGATGGCAGACAAGGATTTTTTTGAGGGATTTGATGAGACTCAATACGAAGATGAAACCAGGCGACTCTGGGATGATACGCCTCAGTATAAAGAATCCCAGAGGAAATGGTCCAGTTATTCCAAGGATCAGAAAGAAGAAATTAAACAGGAAGGCGGCAGAATAACCCTTCGGATGGTTACCAAAAATCCGGATCTAAAACCGGATGATCCTGATGTTCAGATTGCTGTGGGTGATTATTATGATTACCTGAACAAGTACTTTTACTCCTGTGTAGTGGAATTTTTACGCGGCCTGGCTGATATGTGGGTCCAGGATCCCCGTTTTGCTGTTAATTATGAGCGCATTCGGGAAGGTGGATCAGCTTTTGTACGGGAGGCTGTCCATATTTATTGTGACCGGCACCCGGAAGAAGAAAATCAGGATTCGTCGGGATAATAATCTGAGGGGCGAAGGGAGTTCTGTAAATACGGTAGATTCCGGAGAGGGCTGAGAAGGACTATTTGTCCAGGATTCCGGATCACTGCAGGAAGAGATCGACAATAATCCGGTCACGATTATGGTCCTGATCAAGTTTTGATCTGGTTTTCCCCGATAGATATCTTCAGAGGTCTTCCCGGCACTAAAGATGATTATCCAGCTCTGGTTTTAGGGTAATCCTATTATTAAATTCGTGTTAATTGTGGTTCTATACATATTCAGGCTGGAGGGGGATTGGTATAATGTCCCTGTTTCCAAAAATGGAATTCTTTTTTGGTATACTGTCAGCATTGTGTGCTTGCTGTTTATCATGACGCGCACAGGGCTTCGGCCCAACGGAGGTATGTGTGGATTCTGGAACAAATAATCGACAATCTATCATTTACATTATGCTCTTTGTTGGCATCATCATCCTGGTTTTCTACAGTTTCCAGCAGCAGACAAATGCAACGGAAGAGCTGGCTATCGGGGAAGTTGCTCAGCTGATAATTGATGGTGATTTGAATAGAGTTATTGTGAATGAAGATGAACTTAACTTGATCTACCCGGATGGTTCAGAAGGGATATCCTATAAAGAACCGGATGCGACATTTATTCAGCAGCTCAGCGAATTGGGGGTATCTGCTGAGGATTTGAATCCTGATAATGTCATGATTGAAATCAAACCGCCCAGTGTATGGTTCGGTGTTATCAACGTTCTGGGTTATATTCTGCCATTCATCATGATTGCAGGATTATTCTGGTTTGTTTTCCGGCAGGCAAGGGGCGGCGGCGGTTCCGCTATGAATTTTGGCCAATCCAAAGCCAGGAAGTTTACCGGTGACAATCCCACTGTTACATTTGATGATGTGGCCGGAATACCCGAGGCTAAAGAAGATTTAATGGAGGTCGTGGAATTTCTCCGGGAGCCGGAAAAATTCATGGCCCTCGGTGCCCGGATTCCTAGAGGTTTGCTGTTGATGGGTGCACCTGGCACCGGCAAAACCTTGTTGGCCAAGGCAGTTTCAGGAGAAGCCGGAGTGCCGTTTTACTCCATCTCTGGTTCGGAATTTGTAGAGATGTTTGTAGGTGTCGGCGCCAGCCGGGTGAGGGATTTATTTAATAAAGCTAAAGGTGATTCCCCCTGTATTGTCTTTGTGGATGAGATTGACGCGGTAGGCCGCCATCGAGGAGCAGGACTGGGTGGAAGTCATGACGAACGGGAGCAGACCCTGAACCAGATCCTGGTTGAAATGGACGGATTTGACACTGACACTAACGTCATCGTCATAGCAGCCACAAACCGCCCTGATATCCTTGATCCTGCCCTATTGCGGCCGGGACGATTTGACCGCCGGGTAATTCTTGACCGACCGGATATGCATGGACGGGAAGCAATCTTGGAAGTCCATGCCCGCGGTAAACCCCTGGCACCAGACGTGGATTTGCAAATACTGGCCAAATCTACCCCTGGTTTTGTAGGTGCTGACCTGGAGAATATGATCAATGAAGCAGCCATTCTGGCAGCCAGGCGAGAAAAGAAAGCTATTGAACAGACAGATTTTCAGGAATCCATCGAACGCGTGATCGCTGGTCCTGAGCGAAAGAGCCGCTTGATCAGTGATGTCGAGAAACAAATCATCGCTTATCATGAAGCAGGACACGCTATCACGGCCAGATCTTTGCCTGAAGCAGATACTGTCCATAAGATTTCGATCATTGCCCGTGGTCAGGCAGGTGGTTATACTTTGATCCTGCCGGAAACAGACCGCACCCTGGTCACCCGGAAAAAGATCCTGGCTGATATGGTCAGTCTCTTGGGCGGACGGGCAGCGGAGGAAATTGTTTTCAGTGATATAACTTCAGGAGCTTCCAATGACCTGGAACGGGTCACGAAATTAGCCCGGGAAATGGTCACCCGCCTTGGTATGAGCTCAACGCTCGGTCCCTTGGTCTACGGGAAGAAAGATGAAATGGTATTCCTCGGAAAAGAATTCACTGAACAACGGGATTACTCTGAATCCGTTGCTGAAAAGATTGATATCGAAGTTAAGCAGCTGGTCTGTGACGCTTATGTACGTTCCTTGGATATCTTGAAAAAGCATCGGAAAGTGCTTGATGTTTTGGCTGGGAAACTCCTGGAACAGGAAACTGTTGACGCGAAAGAACTGGCAATTATTTTCCCGGTTTCTGAGCCAAAAAATGGAGGAATGCCGGTAAAAAATAGCAATTAGAGACAGCTGATTATCTCTGGGATACGGTTTCCTTCCGGGAAACCGTATCTTTTTTTTAATTCAAATCAGGGATCCGATCCCTTCTATTAGAAACTTTAGGTACAATTAACCCATGGACGTTAACATTTGGAAGAAACGTTTAGAGCAGCTTTCCCTTGGTGAGCTCTTCTTATATCAGGAACTGGGTTCTACCAATCAGGTTGCAGATGATTTGGCTCAGCAGGGAGCGCCGCCTTTTTCACTGGTTGTGGCTGATTGCCAGACAGCAGGCAAGGGAAGATATGGGAGGAGCTGGGTTACACAAAAAGGGAAAGCCCTGGCTTTCAGCCTGATCTTATTTCCTGAATCCGCCCTGATTGATGCCAATCAGCTTGAAAAATTGAGCGGGTTGGGTGCGCTGGCAGTTGCGGAAGTCCTGACCGAAAAATTTTCCTTGGATGTGGAAATCAAATGGCCTAATGATGTGCTGGTGGACGGAAAAAAAGTCGCTGGTGTGCTGGTTGACATCCATTGGAGCGGGCCAGAGTTGAAAGCGGTTGTCCTTGGTATAGGTATTAACGTATTAAAGGGATCTGTTCCGGATTACCCGTTGAATTTTCCAGCATCGTCATTGGAAGAACTGGCAGGAAAGGAATTTTCTCGACTGGATTTGCTGGTTGATGTGCTTCGGGCATTCCTGAAATGGTATCCTAGAATAACAACCCAAACATTTATAACCGCCTGGGAGGGTTATCTGGCATATAAAAGAGAACAGGTAATGCTTTTATCTGCTGAGCATACAGTTGATCAAGGACAGCTGATAGGAATCTCTGATGATGGCTCCCTGATTATCCAGTCGGACTCCGGGGACGAGAACCATTATAGAACAGGAGAGATCCACCTGCGTTTGGTTGACAGATCCTGAAAATAAGCTACACTACAAAAAGGATTGGAAACTTCGGGGAGAGCAGCTATGTCCTTAGATGATATCCGCAATCAATTTGATGATGATTTTGATTTTTCTGACGATGAGGTTTGGGGAGAAATAGAAACAGACCCTAAACCAGAACTCCTGGGTATGACTCCCGGGCAGCGTTTTGTGCTGGCAATCCTGTTATTTTTCACTGCTGCCATAATCAGTGCTTTTTGCTTGTTAGTAGCAGGCAAAATTGCTCTGCCAATTTTAAATTAAAAACGATTTCCTGCCTGGTATGGATCCTGGAAACCGTTTTTCATTTAAATAGAGGGACCGGATTCAGTAAAGGGATCCGGTCCCTCTCGATCATTATCTTTTTTCAGTTTGTTCTTCGGGCTCTTCAGGGTCCAGATCCAGCTCATCGAATATGGCAATGGCAACCACCACATCCTCTTCACGCATTTGCATGATAGATACCCCCCTGGCAACCCGATTATATTGGGAAATGGTGTCAACTTTGGTGCGCATTACCGTGCCTTCAGCGGTTATCACCGTTATTTGATCGCTCTTTGGTTGCACCACACGGGCAGATGCGATCTTGCCAATAATTTTCAGGGCTTTTTTATCTGTGGTCAAGACACCCATAGTGGCCCTGCTCCGTACAGGATAGCTGTCAAGTGTAGTTCTTTTCCCATATCCTCTGTCAGTGATGACCAGTAAGTCTCCACCTTTTTCAACGACATCCATACCAATTACCTGGTCTTTCTCCCTGAGGCGAATTCCAATCACTCCCATAGCCGGCCTGTTCATGGGGCGGACATCTTTTTCTTTAAAGCGCAGGGCATAACCATTTTGAGTGATCAGCATCAGATCGTTTTTCCCGCTTGTCAGCCGTACCCAATCTAAACGATCATCATCTTTCAGGTTGATGGCAATCAATCCAGATGGGCGGACGGAATTAAATTCTGATAGATCCACCCGCTTGATTAAACCTTTTTGGGTTGCCATTGTGCAGTATTTGGCTTCCTTAAAGTCAGCCACCGGTACGATCGCCGTAATTTTCTCGTTAGGATCGGTATTGAGTACATTAACGATTGGCAATCCCCGGCCGGTGCGGCTGGCTTCTGGAATGTGATATGCCCGGGCGGAATATACTTTCCCCCGGTCAGAAAAGAACAGAACGGTATCCAGGGTTCGGGCTGGGATCAAAGCCATTACCTCATCCTCATCCCTCGTGGTATGTCCCTTCACTCCTATACCACCGCGTTTTTGGGAGCGGTAGGTTTGGGTTGTAACTCTTTTGATATATCCTCTCTCGGTGATACTGATCAGGATTGCCTGGTCCTGAACCAGGTCTTCTTCATCAATATCCTGCGCGGCGTCCGGAGCGATATCAGTTCTCCGCTCATCGCCATATTTTTCAACCAGTTTAGCCAGATCGTCTTTAATGATCTTGAGCTGTTGTTTCTGGCTTCTCAACAGGCTTTTCAGTTTCTTTATCTTATTTATCAGTTCTTTGTGTTCATCCTCAATTTTCTGTCGTTCAAGGGCAGCCAGACGTTTAAGCTGCATATCAAGGATTGCCTGAGCCTGGATTTTGGTCAGGCTGAAGCGTTCCATCAAGGTGGTTTTGGCAGTATCAGTATCGGCGGATTTACGAATCGTTCTAATAACCTCATCAATATTATCCAGAGCAATCATCAATCCATCCAGGATGTGTGCCCGGGCTTCCGCTTTTTTTAGTTCGTATTTGGTCCGCCGTTGGATAATGTCCAGCCGGTGATCGATGTAAATCGTGAGCGCCTGTTTCAGTGATAAAAGTCTTGGTTCATCATCAATCAGGGCCAGCATCTGGGCGCTGAAAGTGGACTGCAGAGCAGTGTACTTATAAAGCTGGAAGAGAACTTTTAGCGGTTGAGCAGTGCGTTTAAGCTCAATCACAATATTCATCCCATCCCGGTCAGATTCATCTCTCAGATCAGATATGGTTTTGATTTTATCTTCCCGAACCAGGCTGGCGATGCGTTCGATCAGGGTGGTTTTCTTTAGCTGGTAGGGGATTTCTGTGATCACGATCCTGAACCGGTTGTTATCCATTTCCTCGATATGGGCCCGGCCCCGCAGGATGATCCTCCCTCTTCCAGTTGCATAGGCTTGGCGGATACCTTCGTCCCCAATAATGATGCCGCCGGTGGGGAAGTCTGGTCCCGGGATAATCTTGATTAGATCTTCAATGGTGACAGAATCAATTTTTTTATAATTATCGATCAGGTGGTTGATTCCGGCGGCCAACTCGTTCAGGTTGTGGGGTGGGATATTAGTAGCCATGCCAACCGCGATGCCAGAGGAACCGTTCAGCAGCAGATTAGGCAGACGGGCTGGTAAAGTATTTGGTTCTTTAAGAGATCCATCAAAATTGTCTGTAAAAACAACAGTTTCTTTATCAATGTCAGCCAGCATTTCCTCAGCCATGGGATCCAAGCGAGCTTCTGTATAACGCATTGCTGCCGGCAAATCCCCATCAATGGAACCAAAGTTTCCCTGCCCATCAACCAAGGGGTAGCGCATGGAAAAATCCTGAGCCATCCTGACCATAGCAAAATATACTGCGCTGTCGCCGTGAGGGTGGTATTTTCCCAGAACTTCACCAACAATGCGGGCTGATTTTTTATAAGAACTGCTGGAACGGATACCCATATCATGCATGGCGAACATAATCCGGCGGTGAACCGGCTTAAGTCCATCCCTGGCATCCGGCAGCGCCCTGGCCACGATTACGCTCATGGCATAATCGAGATAGGAGGAGCGCATTTCCTGATCAATATTGATCAATTGTACGGCACCAATATCCATAAAACGACCCTTTTAATTCCAAAACATATTAATGAAAAGGTGTGCTGCTCACAGAGAAGCACACACAGATTAATTATACCACTCTGACCCTCTAAAATATGATTGGAAAGAGACTAAGAATTGCCCCTTAAATAGCTGAAAAAGGCATAAAAAAACCCCGGAATTCCGGGGTTCTTAGATCAAAAAAAGGGAGTTTTAGAGCGTGTCAAGGTATTCATTGATGGCTTTTGCAGCCACTCTTCCTGCCCCCATCGCTTTTATCACAGTGGCGGACCCGGTAACGATATCGCCTCCGGCAAAAACGCCCTTTTTGGAGGTGGCACCGGTCTCTTCCGTGACCAGGAAAGTTCCCCACTTGCTGGTATTTAGATCCGGTGTAGTCTCTGCGATAAATTTCCGGGGCATGGTTCCCAGAGCTACTATCACAGTATCAGCTTCTACCATATGTTCAGATCCTTCGATGGGGATGGGGCGCCTTCTGCCAGAAGCATCAGGTTCACCCAACTCCATTTTCACACATTCGCAAGCCTTGACATTATTGTTTTCATCCCCGATAAAACGGATCGGATTTGTCAACAGGTTGAAAATGATACCTTCTTCCTCGGCATGATGGATTTCTTCCTCGCGGGCAGGCATTTGATCCCGGGCCCGTCGGTAAATTATGCTGACCTCGGTATCTTTCCCGCCTACCCGTTTGGCGGATCTGGCGGAGTCCATAGCGACATTTCCGGCACCGATCACTGCTACTTTTTTACCAACTTTAATCGGGGTCGAATACTCCTCCCGATAGGCTTTCATTAAATTCACCCGGGTTAGGAATTCATTTGCAGCTGAAATTCCATTCAGGTTTTCTCCAGGAAGATTCAAAAACATGGGCAGGCCGGCTCCTGTGCCTATAAAGACAGCATCAAAACCATCCTGATCCATTAATTCATCAATAGTCCTGGTCTTCCCTATCAACATATTAAGTTTTATTTCTGCTCCGAGCTGTTTGATGGTGTCAATTTCAGCAGCTACGATGCTTTTGGGTAAACGAAATTCTGGGATTCCATATACCAGCACACCACCAAGTCCATGCAGAGCTTCAAATATCGTAACCTTGTGGCCTGCCTGCAGCAGTTCATATGACACTGTAATTCCTGCTGGTCCGGAGCCTATCACAGCAACTTTTTTGCCGGAGGATGGAGCAAGTTCAGGTAAGCCAACTGCGCCATGTTCCCGTTCATAATCAGCCACAAAACGTTCCAATCTTCCAATGGCTACAGGTTTGTCAATCTTTGCTACAACACAAACTTGCTCACATTGTTCTTCCTGGGGGCAAACCCTGCCGCAAACAGCCGGCAGCAGGTTGGTTTCTTTGATCTTCTGAGCTGCGCCTATGAAATCACCTTCTCCGATCAAGCCAATGAAACCTGTGATATCCACCGATACCGGGCAGCCATCCACACAGGGTTGTTTCGGGCACTGCAGGCAGCGTTTAGCCTCAATCAGGGCTAATTCTTCAGTAAAACCTGTCGCGACTTCGTTGAAATCCTGGATGCGATCTTCAGGGCTCCTGACAGGCATTGCCTGGCGGGGAATGCGTTCTGGTTTTTTCCTTGCGGGCCGGGTGCGTTTTTCTTCGGCCATATTATGTTCTCTCCTGTTCTGCTACATCGATAATTTTTTCCATCTGGCAGGCTTGTTCTTTATCGTAATAGCGGTGTTTTGCAATCTGTTCATTAAAATCCACCAGGTGAGCATCGAACTCGGGTCCATCCACACAGGCGAATTTTATCTCATCACCTACTGTCACCCGGCAACCTCCACACATCCCGGTGCCATCGATCATGATCGCATTTAAGCTGGCAATTGTTTTTATGCCATACGGGCGGGTTACTTCTGCTACAGCCTTCATCATCATCGTGGGGCCAATTGCGACCACATAATCAATTTTGGTTTTATCATCGATTAAACCTTGGAGAATTGTAGATCCAAATCCTTTGATTCCATAACTTCCATCATCGGTAGCGATAATAAGTTCATCACTAACCTTGGCCAATTCCTTTTCCAGGATCACTAATTCCTTATTCCTGGCACCGTTTATGGTAATGACCTTATTCCCGGCCTCTTTTAATCCCTTTACGATTGGATACAAAACTGCTGTCCCAACACCACCTCCAACACAAACAACTGTGCCGTATTTTTCCATATCGGTTGGCCTTCCAAGAGGTCCCAGAACATCAAGAAATCCCTCTCCAACTTCAAAACAAACCAGGCAGGTTGTGCTGAAACCGGCTTTTTGTATGATCAGGTCTATAGTGCCTTTTTCTGGATCTGAATCAACGATCGTTAAAGGGACCCGTTCGCTGGTTTCATCAGCCCGGATTATGACAAACTGTCCTGGTTTTCTGCCCCGGGCAACCTCAGGGGCTTCAACGCTGAAACGTGTAATATTGGGAGCGAGGTCCTCTTTGGCGGTAATTTTATACATAGTATCTGCTCCTGATAAATAACAGGGATAATCAATGGTTATGTTCCATTTGAATTATAACTATAACATGTATCTGTAAGTCATTATTATTCATGTAACATGTCATAAGTTCCAGATCCTTATCCTAAAGGTTATTTTCCCTAAAAATATTCAGTCGGGCACAGTTATAGTTTTCTCATCCATCCAAACCAGTTCCTGTTAAAATATAAGGGGATCCAGTAAGGATTTACCCAACTTTCTGGATCACTATCAAACTTCTATTCTTAAAGTAAACTATTATCACAACATGTTCCGGAAAGATTTTTATTCCAGTTGGAAAACCCCGCTTAGTCTGAGTTTCAGGCACCAGTTCCGGCAGTCCATTAATAATAGCTTGCTGGAAAGCGCGACTGCCAAACTCATGGTATTATAAAATGTTAAGAATAAAGATCAGGAAGGCTGTTTGAAGTTCCCTAATCCCTCTCAGAAGAGATATGACAGGGTTTTTTGGTGTTCAGGGAACCAGGTGTAATCAGCCGGCATAAAACCAAATTATCCGTTGAATTTATAGAGGAGATGATGAAGGAAAAACTTACTCAATTGAAGAAAATTCTGGCAGAAGTATCTGATCTCTACAGCGCAACTGCTTTATTGGAATGGGACCAGCAGACTTATATGCCCCCCGGGGGAGTGTCTGCCCGTAGTAATCAAATGGGAACCTTGAGCAGCCTGGGCCATGCCAGATTTGTATCTGAAGAAGTCGGTGCTTTATTGGAGGAGCTCAAATCCTTTGGAGAATCATTGGATCCAGAATCTGATGATGCCTGTTTGATCGAAGTTACCCAGCGGGATTATCAAAAACAAACCAAAGTGCCAAGCGATTATGTGGCAGAGTATACGCGTATTACTGTAATGGCTCATGGAGCCTGGGAAGAAGCCCGCCAAAATGATGATTTCCCTCATTTTCAGCCCCATCTGGAGAAAATCGTGGAAATGCGGCGTCAGTATGCAGATTTCTTTGCACCCTTTGAGCATGTCTATGACCCATTATTGGATGATTTCGAGCCCGGCATGAAAACTGCAGAGGTTCAGAAGATCTTTTCGGATATTCGTCCCAAGCAAGTGGAGTTAATTAAAACAATTAGTGAAAAACCCCAGGTTGATGATTCCTTTTTGCACCTCAAATATGATGGGGGTAAACAATGGGAATTTGGCGAAGCTGCCATCACAAAATACGGATACGATTGGAACCGCGGCCGCCAGGATAAAGCCGCCCATCCGTTTACATCTAACTTTGGTATTGGCGATGTCCGGATCACTACCAGGATTGATGAAAACTTCTTAAATACAGCCTTATTCGGCACACTGCACGAGGCTGGTCACGCGATATATGAACAAGGTGTTTCCCCTGATTTGGAGAGAACACCACTAGGTGGTGGAGCTTCACTGGCGATCCACGAATCTCAATCCCGTATGTATGAAAACCTGCTGGGACGCTCCTACGATTTCTGGGTTCATTTTTATCCCATTCTACAGGATACTTTCAAAACCCAATTAGGAAATGTTGATCTGGATACTTTCTACAAGGGTATCAACAAAGTGGAGCCCTCTCTGATCAGGGTTGAGGCGGATGAAGCGACCTATAACCTGCATGTTATGCTGAGGATGGAATTGGAAATTGAGTTAATGGAAGGAAATCTTCAGGTTGCGGATTTGCCTACAGCCTGGAATGATCGGATGGATGATTACCTGGGTGTTATTCCGCCCAATGATGCTGATGGAGTATTACAGGATGTTCATTGGGCGAGTGGTGTTTTGGGTTACTTCCCAACTTATTCCCTGGGAAATCTGGTTTCAAATCAGCTCTGGGAAAAAATAAATCAGGATATACCTGGCTTGTCCGGCCAGATCCAATCCGGAGATTTTTCAGAATTACTAGCCTGGCTCCGGGAAAATGTTCATCAACATGGGTCGAAATTTAAACCCCAGGTTCTGATAAAAAGAATTGTAGGGGAAGAAATTAATCCTGAGCCATACTTGAAATACCTTAATGAAAAATTTGGAGCAATATACCAACTGTAGTCCAGCGGTTTGGTTTCTGAAAATAGTGGGCATTTCTTAGGTGAAGAGGAGAAGATAAACAGGTGGGACGGATACTATTTGTAGATGATGATACAGATTCCTTAGAAACTTATGTGAAAGCTGTATCTCTCGGAGATCATCACGCTGATGTTGCCTCAAGCGCTTTTGAAGGTTGGGATTTAATCAAAAAAAGATCCTACGATCTGATTTTTGTGGATCTGAATATTCCTGGCATGTCTGGCTTTGAACTCCTGGAGAAAACGAGGAGAAATAAGAAAACCAGGAAGGTGCCGGTGGTGATTATTTCTGCGATGCCAGAAGAGGCCCTTATTGATGAAGTTCTAAATGCCGGGGCCCAACTATTTCTTGAAAAACCTATTGCTCTGATTAAATTATTATCGGTAATTGAAAAATTTGAAAGAGATTCTTCAAACTAAACTCACAAGGTCCCGCCCAAGCAATTGCATGGTTCACCAACGATATTTGTTATGTTCTCTTGGTTTGATATTTATTGCCGCGGGCTGCAGTTCGCTCCCGGGGAATCCTCCTCCGACCTTCATTCCGGAAGAGAAATTGCCTACAGTGATCGAGCTGACTGCTCAAGCCCTGGTTGATCAGGGCTTGGTAACGCCACCACCTTCTCCAACGTTTAGCTCTGCCCAGCAGACTGAAACCGCTGCTCCCACCATTACATCCACAGTAACTCCTCAGCCGAGCATTTCCCTCACTCCTACCATTAACGTGGTCATGGGAACACCGGAACCGATGACTCTTCCGGATCCTCTTCCCCAGGCCGAGATTCAAATCATCAACCCGGGCCGCTTATCCAGGGTGAAGTCCCCATTTAAACTGCATATTTTCCTAGCCTCTGCCTTATCAAACAATGAAGAATTGAATTTTCAAGTTTCTCTGTATGGCGATGACGGCAGATTGCTGGTCCGTGAATTATTTTCCCGGGAAGATGGCGATGGTGGTAGTTCTCACCATGTAATGGATATGCAATTTGATATCAAAAAAACTGCCGAAACAGCCCGTTTGGAAATCAGCTCTCTGGATCAATATGAAAGGATCACAGCGATCACAACCACTGACCTGATTTTATTGTCTGAGGGAGAAATAGAAATTAAGGCAATTCAAGATCTTTTTGATAATTTAGTCATTCAGCAGCCAATCTCCAGCACCCTGATCCAGGGAGACATTCTGATTATCCAGGGAGTAACAAGATTTGCATTTAAAGATCAGTTGATAGTGGAATTGATCAACAGGGATGGCGGTCAGGTTGGATCGGGTATTATTCCTGTATCGAGTGAAAATCTCGGCCACGGTTATCGTGCTTTTGAAGGAGAAATTCCCTATCAGGTTGGTTCTCCTTCGTGGATTCGGGTCCAGGTAATTGCCAGAGATGGAAACTTCTCAGGTATTCAACACCTTTCAAGCGTTGAAGTCCTGGTCAGTCCCTGAAGTCCTGGATATTTGTGAGATAGATCAGGAAAATTTATTGCGCAACACTTGAGCTACCTGTTTGAGCTCTGTGGTTTTTAATAACGCCAATCCCCCCAGATAAACAAATAATCCGATAAAGACACCGCCAATAGCTGAGATCCAGACAGATCGATTATTAGTCAGGATAATCCAGCTCTGAATTGCCCCGGCCATGAGCAGCCCCGCGCCGGCAGCTTTTAGAACTCCCGTCCAGATTTGTCTCCCATTTAATCCATTCAATCGTAATCGCATGATCAGAATTAATCCCAGCATTTCCAATCCCGTTGCCAGGGAATTCGCCAAAGCTAATCCTCCATGAGGCATCCAACCCAGGCGTTTGAAGGCTGCAGAGAAGCTAAAACTGAAGATCACGTTGAGCGACATGGCTGCAATCCCGATCAGGACAGGGGTTTTGGTATCATGCAGAGCGTAAAACGCCCGGGCAAGGATTTCAACCAGGGCGTGTCCGACCAGGCCGATCCCATACCAAAGCAGAGCCCAGGCAACAAGTTTTGTAGAGTATGAGGTGAATTCTCCCCGTTGGTAGATAAATGTAATGATGGGTTTCCGAAGAAGAACCAGTCCAATACTGGCAGGAATTGACAAAAGCAGAATACCTCGTAACGTTGCCGAGAGTGAAGCTCTCATCTCCGCCAGCTTGTTTTTGGCTACCTGGATAGAAAAAGTCGGAAGCGCGGCAGTAGCGATGGATTGAGCTATTGCCGCCTGGGGCATCAGCATCAAGGTGAAAGCGATTGTAATTGCAGTCACGCTGCCCCCTGGCTGCAGAGATGCCAGCCTGACATTGATCCAGAAATTTAACTGGACAACCGCGACACCCAGAAACCTGGGACCCATTAACCTGGCAACTTCACGAACATCTGGCGTTTTTAGACCCAGGGTAGGCGTGTAAATGGCCTTCTGTTTGAATAAAAGAGGCAGCTGGAAGATCAAATGCAGAGCAGCTCCGATCAGCACTCCCCAGGCCAGGCCCTGGATGCCCATTTTAGGAGATAACACAGTCACACCAAAGATCATCCCGATTTGATACATCGATGGCGCCAAGGCCGGGATAAAAAATACCTGGTGTGAATTGAGAATACCCATCACCAGACCGCTTAATCCAAATATAACTGCCGAGGGCAGCATCAGCCTGATCAGGGAAATTGTGAGAGCTTCTTTAGCAGGATCAACTGCAAAACCAGGAGCCAGTAGATGCCTGACAACCTGGGGAGCAAACAGTGCAGATAGAGCCGCGATCACCATCAGAGTGATCAATACCAGGTTGGTTATTGAGGATGCCAGTTTCCAGGCTTCCTGGCGTTTTTCCTTTGCCAGCAAACTTGTAAAGGCGGGAATGAATGCTGAACCCAGCGCACCGCCAGCTACCAGGGTAAACAGGGTTTCAGAGATGCGGTTGGCAGCGTTAAAGGCTTCCATTGCGTCTGAAGTGCCAAAGGCGTTGGCAACCAGGATTTGCCTGATCAACCCTGTGATATTACTGATAATAAAAGCTGTTGTGACCAGGCCGGCTGCCCGGGCAATTTGACGGTTTGCCGAGAAAGAATCCTGGGATCCTGTATCTGTGCTCACAATCAAGGATTATAACATCACCCCCTTCCCGGTTCTTAGATGAAATATATTCCCGTATGCTATAATCCTCCTGAAATCGCGAAAAACAAACCCGAGTTATTTCTATCATGAAATTAAATTGAATAAGGTGATCTGATGTTAGGAAAAATTGTCCGTCTGGTGGGAGGAGACCCTCATCAAAAGATATTAGTAGAGTTATCAGCAGAAGTAGCACTGATAAATGAACTCGAAGTGGAATATGAGGAATACAGCGAGGATGAATTACGGGGAAAAACCAATCAATTCCGTCTTCGATTAGCAAAGGGTGAGAACCTCGATGATATTCTGCTGGAAGCTTTTGCTACAGTGAGAGAAGCCAGCAAGAGAACGATCGGCCAGAGGCATTTTGATGTCCAGATGATCGGCGGAATCGCTATGCACCGCTGTTTTGTGGCGGAAATGAGAACTGGTGAAGGAAAAACCCTGGCAGCTACTCTCCCACTGTATCTAAACGCACTCAATTTATCACCTGAATGGATGGAAAGAGCCAGGAAGAACTGGGGGGAGAATCCAGAGTCCTGGCGGTTTGAACCCCTGGGCGGTCTGCCAGTTGGCAGGGGTGTTCACCTGGTAACCGTCAATGATTATCTGGCTCGCCGTGATGCGCGCTGGATGGCACCCATTTACAGCTTCTTGGGAATGAGTGTTGGCGTGTTGCAAATGGCAGCCAGGACTGAGCATGGAAAAAAAGCCTTCCTGGTCAATCTTGAGAATAAATCACCCCAGGAAGACCGCAATCAACTGGATATGGTGCTCAGGAATATTACTTACCAGGCAGATATCGTTTATGGAACCAATAATGAATTTGGTTTTGACTACCTGCGGGATAATATGACTATGCAGCTGGAAAACAAGGTGCAGCGTGGACATCATTATGCCATCATCGATGAAGTCGATAATGTCTTGATTGACGAAGCCCGAACGCCGCTGATAATATCCGGTCCATCCCATGATGATCCTGAGTGGTACCGGCGTATGGCGAAAGTTGTCAAGCGCTTAATACCTGAAGATTATGAGATTAGCATCCGTGATCGGAACATCACTTTAACTCCTCTTGGCGAGATGCATGTCGAGGAGCTCCTGGGTCAACCCCTGGGGGATCCAGACCACCCGGAAGATATCACCACTGAACAGGCCCGATTGCTTGGTTATCTTGAACAAGCGCTGCGGGCTGAGTTTATTTTCAAAAAGAATAAGGATTACCTGGTCCAAGCAGGCAAAGTAGTTATTGTTGACGACTTCACAGGAAGATTAATGCCGGGACGTCGTTGGTCTGATGGACTGCACCAGGCTGTTGAAGCCAAGGAAAATGTTAAGGTACAGGGCGAAAATGTCACCTATGCCACCATAACTATTCAGAATTATTTCCGAATGTACGAAAAACTTTCAGGAATGACAGGAACCGCAGTAACAGAATCCGAGGAATTTAACAAAATATATGGTTTAGATCCGATTGCCATTCCAACCAATCTGGATTTTATAGCTGCCCAGGAAAACACCTCTCTGGTTACTTTGAAAGCCAAGGAACCTGATTCGGGATTTGAATACACATATTATGCGGATAAAAATGATCTTGAAAAACACCCCCTTTACTGGAAACGGAAGGATTTTTCAGATTTAATTTATATCAGTGAGGAAGCCAAATTGAGGGCGATCGCTGAAGAAATATTGACATTCCATGTGTTTGGAAGACCTCTTCTGGTTGGCACAACCTCGGTTGAAAAATCTGAACAATTATCCAATCGGCTTGATGGACCATCAATTCGAACGCTGGCTTATACTTTAATGATTCGAGAAAGCTGGCTGAGAAAACATGATCGTTATCCCGATGGACGCAGAATACCTGAACTCCACCCGCTCAACATTCCTCTAAACAATTTAAAACTGGGTAATTTGCGTAACCTGGTGAAGCAATTAGAGCTTGATCTAGAATTAAATGTAAATGATTCGGAAAACCTTCAAATGCTGTTGGAGATTCTTGAATTGGATCCAGATTATCAAGCTAGGTTATCCAAGGTGTTAAAGCGTGGTGTCGATCATAACGTTCTCAACGCCCGAAAACATACTGAAGAGAGCCAGATCATTGCCGGGGCGGGAGCTTTTGGCGCAGTGATGATTGCCACCAGCATGGCCGGTCGTGGGGTAGACATAAAACTGGGTGGAGAATTGGCAGAGGAAATCACAGCTGATGTTGTCCGGGTTCTCAAACGGGCGGGACATGAAGATCCATTTGAATTATCCCTTCCGGAACAGGAAAAACTTATCAAGCAGCTTTCCAAAGAAGATTTCGGGATCTATGATACAGAAATAAACTTTTTCCTTCAACATATGCAGGATAAAGAACAGGTTAAAGCCCTTGGCGGCCTGCATGTAATAGGTTCAGCGCGCCATGAAGCCCGGAGAATTGACAATCAGCTCAGAGGCCGGGCAGCTCGCCAGGGAGATCCGGGGTCGTCGCGATTTTACCTTTCGATGGAAGATGATTTGATGGGTCGTTTTGGGGGACAACAGATGGAAGCTTTGATGACCCGACTGCAAGTTGATGAATCCATGCCTATCGCCAATCCCCTGGTAGATCGGGTAGTAGAACAATCCCAAAACCGGGTGGAAGGGGCGAATTTTGACGTTAGAAAACATTTGCTAGAATATGATGATGTGTTAAATACACAGCGTGCAAAGATTTATCAGCAGCGAGACCGAGTATTTCTGAAAGAGGATCTTTCAGAGGATGTTCTGGAAATGCTTCGAACTGAGGTTTCCGAACGAGTTGCCAGTACATTCCTGGAGGAAAACGGTTCGGACGGCAGCGAAAGCAGCTGGCGATTACTTGCCTGGTTGTCTCAGACTCAACCGACACTCTCTTTTCAGAACCGACAAGTTCCTTCATATACAATGCAGCTGATCCTCAACGAAATTCAAAGCAATAATTTTGAGCTGTCTAAATCCCAGGTTCGTCCTGCCCTGATAGACATCGGGAAAAAAGTCCTGGCCGCGGAAGGGGAATATGTCCTGGATGCTGTTGGCAGAATCCTGGCAGATCGCCAGTTCAGGTTCGTAGACCAACTTGAAGGCCGCTTGGAAACCCTGGATACTTTCCTGGAGGGTCTTTCCTATGGCAGTGAAGAACCCTTGAATCCCCAGGAAGTTTTCGCGGAATTAAAGGATCTGGTGAGAACCCGTTTTGAACTAAATCCCTCCCAGATCAAAGAGCTCGTAGATGGACCCGGTGAGGTTCTTCGGGAAGAATTGAGATCACAGCTGGAATCCCAGCTGAAGAATGTTGAGTTTACACGGTTGGTAGGGGGGGTGGAACGATTATTAGGATCTACTCTGGATGGAGATGAAATTCTGGTTGCTGATCTGGATTGGGAGTCGATCAGCGATTTAGTTGAAGAGAGGGTTAAATCTCAGTTCGCGAACCGTATGGCAGCATTTTTTGAGGATCCTGATGATTCCCGGATCGCCAAAAGTATTGAAACAGGTTTAAATGAAGTTCCCGGTACTCAGTTATCAGAATCGGATCTAGTCAGGATCTTGGGACTAATGGCAGAAGGCCGGCGGACTGCATTTGATAAAAAGACCCATAAACGCATCTGGTTGAGGACACAGCGTTTACGATATACCTTCTATGCTGCCGATCTTATGAATCAGATGGACCCGGATGAGATCGAATCGAGTATTCTGTCTCATTTGGAGATAGCCAGAGACCAATTACAACAAGCCTGGGGAGCTAACGAACTCCTAAGATTGCGGGAAACCCGCCTTTCTTTGATAGAGGACAAATTCAAGGAAATGATTGTGGAACGATTCGGCCAGGATGACTATCAAAAATTTGCCGACCAGGCAATCGAAACCTTATCCAAAAATTACCAGGATCATATCAGGGAAATTCTGGGTGCCTCTGCCATGAGCAATATTTACAGAGAGTTATTCCTGCGTGTAATATCAGAACTCTGGGTGGAATATCTCACCCAGATGGAAGCTCTCCGGGTAGCAATTGGGCTGGAGGCATACGCCCAGAGAGATCCCCTGGTTCAGTACAAATCCCGCGGTTTTGAAATGTTTCAACACCTGATGGATGATATGCGCGGGGGAGTAATCAATCGCATGTTTACCTTTCAACCCAGGAACATCAACCGGATCCAGGCCGGTGTTGAGGAAGATAAAAAGACCCCTAAAGCAGCTTAAAAGCGAATAATTCGGGTAAAAGATCAATCTCTGACCTCTCCAATTTGGAGAGGTCTCTTTTTTGGGAGCCTTTTTAATCAGGTACAATAAAAAAAAGTCATTTTCAGGTATTAAACAGGTCGCAGATGACGGAAAGGACAATACCCGAAGCATCTGAATATTTCAGAAATCTGCCCAAAGTGGAACTTCATCGCCATTTGGAGGGATCTTTACGTGTTCCGACGATGATGGAAATTGTCAGGGCGCATGATCTGGATGTAAAAAATACCGGATATTTGCGGCCGCTGGTCCAGGTTGAGCATGAGGATCCTTATACATTTGAAAATTTCCTATCCAAGTTTGGCACATTACGCCTGTTCTATAAATCTCCTGATATTATCAAACGGGTCACATGGGAAGCTATTGAGGATGCAGCCCGGGATAATGTCCGATACCTTGAGCTTCGCTTTACTCCCGTGGCACTCAGCCGGGCGGAAGGATTTCCTATGGCACAGGTTGTGGATTGGGTTATTGAAAGCGTTCAGGAGGCTTCCGCAGAATTTGAAATACTGGTTCGATTAATTATCAGTATCAATCGCCATGAGAGCACTGCCCAGGCAGAGAAAGTCCTGGATATTGCTCTGGAAAGGGTGGATCGGGGCATTGTTGGTATTGATCTGGCTGGCAATGAAAAAGAGTTTTCAGCAAAACCATTCCAGGATATGTTTTACAGAGCCCGGCAGCAGGGTTTGTCAATCACAATTCACGCCGGGGAATGGGGCGGTGCAGAAAATGTCCGGCAGGCGATAGAATCTCTGGGTGCTGATCGAATTGGTCATGGTATTCGGGTTTTAGAAGATCCAGATACAGTTGCCTTGGCTCGGGAACGGGGAACCTTATTTGAAGTCTGTGTAACCAGTAATCATCATTCAGGCGCAGTTGAGACTTTACTGGATCATCCCATCCGGCGAATGATGCAAGAGGGTTTAAATGTGTCTATTAATACTGACGACCCCAGTATCTCGAGGATTAGTTTATCCACTGAGTACCAGACCATCCACGAACAATTTGGAATGCCAATCAAAGTATTGGCTGAAAGGGTACAGGCTGCTGTGAAGGGGGCATTCATCCCGGCTGAATTGCGGTCGCGATTAGGGGCAAAGATAGCTGAGGATTTTCGTTTGGCGCTGGAGGATTGATAGAGTTATTATTCCCGGTTTCTTTCCCATTCCTTGACTGATTCGTCAATAATCCGACGCACTCCTGGATCTGGTATTTCCTCGACATCATCGTAAGAATTTAATCCCACCCAGAATCTGATCTCTTTATTATGGTTTTCCATCATATGAATCCCTTTGCCTGCCAAGGGAGATCCGATCAGTTTCTTTTGCAGAATATTATTTACTTCATCAACCACGCTGAGCATTTTCGCTTCATCAATTTCTTCTTCGACCTCATCCTCAATTTCCGGGATAACGTTCATTAGAGGAGGGAGGATTTCAGCTGCTGGAGGAGGTTCTGGTTCAGAGGATTCATCCTCCTGGACTGTGAGCAGGTCCAAGATATCCCTGGGTAGTTGATCTTTATCCAGGTATTTTCCATCCAGATCAAAAACAGGCGATTGGCCTTCTTCTCTCCAGATCTGGAGGATTAATTGGGAATCAGGACTGGGCTTACGAACCCCGGGAGAAGATTGATCTGGCGAATCTTGCTCAACTATTCCCGGTGACGGCTCTTCTTTTTTAGTCAGAGTTCTGGTGAGGGGAGTATCCAGTGACAACAGGAAAAGACCCAGAAAAAAACCTATCGCAAGTGCGAAAAGTACAATAAAGATTAACAATACAGTTTGCATAGATGCTCCTTCTTACCCTGGAGGCATTTGACAGCTTGGGCAAAAATATGTTGACCGTTGTGCAATCTTGATCCGTTTTATTGGAGTTTTACAATTATTACAAGGTTCTCCCTCTAAATTATACACTGAGAGATACTTCTGGTAATCCCCTCCCTGATACATCCAGTCGATGCTGGAACCCTGATTTTGGATTGCTTCTACCAATACTTCCCGGATGCTGATCCATAACTTATGTGCTTCACGGGTGGTAAGTGAATCGGTTTTAGCTGTGGGATGGAGTTTCGCTCGATGTAAAGCTTCGTCGGTATAAATATTCCCTAATCCAGCGATCATTTCCTGGTCCAGTAGGAAATATTTAAGCCCCCTGGAGCGGCTTCCTAGAATTCCCTGGAATTGCTCAGGTGTAAAATCGTCACTGAGCGGTTCAGGCCCCAGATTCGCCAGGAAATCCTCCTGATCTGAGGTTAACCAAACCCTTCCGAATTTACGGATATTGTTAAAAGCCAGGCGATATGGATCAGTAAAGTTAAGGATCAGGCGGTAATGTTTACCGAGCGGATTTGTTTTTTCTTCAACTATGATTTCCCCGCTCATTCGGAGATGAATGATCAGGGCATCTTTTGCCAGCTGGATGATCAGATTTTTTCCCCGCCGGCCGACACCGGTCACAAACTGGCCTTGAATACGCTCGTAAAATTCTTTTGGGCTAGGAGAAGCTAGAGTGCCCTCCCAAAGCAGATCGGCATCACGGATCTTTTTTCCCAGGATGGATGGAGCCCCGGAGTTTCCTTGAAGCAGATGCCTGCGGAATGTTTCAACTTCTGGTAATTCCGGCATGGATTTTACTCGTCAAACATCTCACCGACGCTGCGGCCTTCATGGGCCCTGCGGATAACTTCACCCAGGAGAGATGAAATATCAAGGATATCCACGGTACTGTTTTTCTTCAGCGTCTTAAGATCTACGGGAGGGATGGGTACTGTGTTGGTCGTGATCAAATGTGTGATTGGCGATGCAGCCAGTTTATCTACTGCCATATGTGAAAATACAGAGTGGACAAAAACCGAATAGATGTTCCTGGCGCCATTCTCTTTTGCCAAATTTGCTGCTGCAGCCATTGAGCCACCGGTATCGACCTCGTCGTCGACAATAATGACATCTCTGTCATTTGTATCTCCGATTAATGACAAAGCTTCAGCAGCGTTGTTTTTGGCACTTCTTCGTTTTTCGATAAAGGCTATGGGAACTCCCAGCTCGGCAGCCAGGTTTCGGCCTTTTTTTGCAAATCCAAGGTCAACAGTCAGCACCACAGGATCCTTCATGCCTGGGAGGAATTTTTTAATTTGATCTCTGAGCATGTGGAAGGCAGTCAGGACATCTCCGGGTATGGAAAAGAAACCCTGGATCTGGCCTGCATGCATATCCATGGTCATATAACGATCCGCACCGGCGATTTCAATCATGTCAGCGATTAATCTGGCCGTGATCGGAACCCGGGGTTTATCCTTTTTGTCTGACCGGGTATAGCTTAAATATGGGATAACCGCCGTAACTCTTCCTGCAGAATCCAACCTGAGAGTTTGCAGTGTTATCAACAGTTCCATTAAATTGCGGTGGACGGGCCTGGATGTATTCTGAATCAGATAAACATCCTGTCCCCGGACACTGTTATGGAGCCTGACCCAAAGGTTCTCATTGGGATACTCAATAATATCCCTCCCGCTGCAGGGGATATTGAGATAATCCGCTATGCCCTGAGCTACCTCGGGAATTGCAGTGCCGGCAAACAGTTTGATCTCCCCATACATACCGCTGGTATTTGCGATTACACGTGACATTTCCAGATCCTTTTTTTAGTTTCCTTGCCATTCTGATTGCAGTACACTCATTATCATAACATCCACATATTTTCCTTCAAGATATTGTCCCTGACGGTATTTTCCTTCGTGAATAAAACCGGCTTTTTCATAAGACCGGATGGCTCTGGGATTGGTTTCAAATACCCTGAGCCAGATCCTGTTTAAATTCAGACTTTCGAAACCATGCTGGACGAACAACTGCATAACCCGGGTTCCAAAACCCTGGTCCCAGTATTTTTTCTCCCCGATATGAATGCCAATTTCAGTCACACGATTTTGCCAGTCAATCCCGAATAAACCGCCATTACCTACGAAAACCCACTTATCTTTACCGGGATCGGGCTGGATCTCGATTGCCAGAGGGCGTTCGTATGGGGAGCGTTTTAACATGTTCTCAAACCATTCCTCTTCTTCAGCCATTGATAAAGGCAGGACTAATGATAATCCCAGGCGCACTTCCGGATCATTAAGCCATTTCACATAGAAGGGTAAATCATCTTTTTCAATTGCTCTCAATCGAATCTGGTCGCCGATGATCATATCCCGGCTCCTTTTAATAATGCCTCCACAGCTTTGACCGGTGAAGTTTTCCGGGTAATTACTTTGGAAAGGACTTTCTTATATTCATCTTCAGAAATAGAGGACTCCCAGTGAGTTCTCAGGGCTGCACCCAGTAGATTTTCCAACTCGCTTTTCAGTCGGGCAGCTTCTCTGATCTGCCACTCTCCACTTCTAAGCAGATAATCCCGATGGGCAGATACCTGTTGAATTAGTTCCTGAATGCCTTCCCCAGTTGTTGAAACAGTTGGCAGAACTGGGGGTACCCAGGAGATTGATTGCTCTTCTGGATCTGGCAGGTCCACAGCCATCATTTCCCCGTGATGGGTCACCAGGTCATCCTGGGGAGAAGCATGGGAAAGCATGTTTCGTAAAGCCCGGAGAGAATTATCTGCTCCGGGCTTATCAGCCTTATTCACGACCAGGATGTCAGCAATTTCCAGTATACCGGCTTTGATGGTCTGGATTTCATCGCCCAATCCGGGCGCTTCAACAACAATGGTGGTATGGGCCAGGGAGGCAATTTCAACTTCAGATTGGCCGGCACCAACGGTTTCGATCAATATAATTTCAAATCCGGCTGCATCAAATATCTGAACCAACCCCGCTGTGGCTGAGGCCAGACCTCCCAGGGAACCCCGGGAAGCCATGGATCTGACAAAAATTCCTGGATCTCCGGCTAGGTCTTGCATTCTTACCCGATCACCCAATAAAGCTCCCCCGCTGAACGGACTGGTAGGGTCGATTGCAATAATGGCTACTGAGGGAAAATCCTGCCCTTGGTCCGGATTCCTGAGTTTTAAAACAAACTGGTTTACCAGGGTTGACTTCCCAGTACCCGGAGCTCCGGTGACTCCAATGAGATGAGCTTTACCAGTATGGGGAAATATCTCTTCCAGGATCTGTTTTCCCTCGGAAGTATTGTTTTCTATCTGGGTAAGGGCGCGGGTAAGAGCAAGCCGCTCCCCGTTCAGGACATCTCTCGCTCGGGTTATTGGCATGCTTTGCGGATATCTTCTATGATCAGCTGAGTGGATGTACCGGGTCCGTACATGCCGTCAACTCCCAGCTTATTTAACTCCCTTTTATCTTCGTCGGGAATTATTCCACCCAGGAATAGTTTTACGTCGCTGAGGCCTTGTTCATCCAGAAGCTTCAGCACTTTGGGCACCAGGGTCATATGTGCCCCGGATAGGATTGACAGGCCAACCACCTGGACATCTTCCTGGAGGGCTGCTTCAGTGATCATTTCTGGTGTTTGTCTTAACCCGGTGTAGATTACTTCCATACCGGCGTCGCGCAGAGCTCTGGCGACAACCTTCGCACCTCTATCATGGCCATCAAGCCCGGCTTTTGCGATTAATACCCTGATCTTTCCTTGATGATCTCCCATTTTTCCTCCAGAGTACCTTGGTCTAAAAAAATTATACCCCAAAGGGTGGAGCAGAACCTTGGTGAAAATTAGGGGACCTTACCTGGTAGTTCATATTTCGATCTGCAGGCTGACAGGACAGTGATCGGACCCCATGATATCGTCATGAATAATGACATCTTCCACATAATCGACCAAGGCATCTGAGATCAGGAAATAATCCAGACGCCACCCCACATTTCTCTCCCGGGCATTCATTCTGTAAGTCCACCAGGTATATTGCTCCCGATCCGGGTAGAGCTCCCGAAATATATCCTTAAATCCGTGATCAAGGTAAATATCGATCCATTCCCGTTCTTCTGGCAGGAAGCCGGTATTTCCTTGGTTGGCTTTGGCGTTGCGAAGGTCAATTTCCTGATGGCAGGTATTAAAATCTCCACAAATGATGATTTTTTCACCCTGGGCGTGGGCTTTATCGCATATTTCCAGCAGTTCCTGGTAAAAATCGAGCTTGTAGCCAACCCTGCTTAAATCCCTGCCGCCGTTGGGAAAGTAGATATTAAAGAGTCTGAATTTGGGCATCAGGGTTTGGATGACCCGGCCTTCAACATCAAAGCGGGGGATGTTCAACCCCATTTCGCTAGCTGACGGTTCTCCTTTGGAGAAGGTGGCAACACCGCTGTAACCAGCTTTTTCGGCAGGATTCCAGACCGGATGGCGTTTTTCGAGTTTTTCCTGTTGAGGGCCAGTCAGTTGATCTGGACGGGCACGGACTTCTTGCAGGCAAAGCAGATCCGGATCGTGTTTTTCCCACCATTGATCGGCGCCATTTTTGAAGGCTGCCCTAATTCCATTGACGTTCCAAGTAGTAATCGTGAACATTTTCTGATTGTAACAGATGCTGGAGACCTCCGAGGTCTCTTCAGGTAAGATTACCGACCTGAAAATCATCAATAGATTGTGGTGAAAAAGTTATTTCTCCTTCTGTTTCTCTCCTCCTTAGTAGCGGCGTGTGGGCAAAATAGCTCACACGCCGTTGCTTTTCCGACGCCGGAAATCTACCGGTTGAAACCGGGAGAACTCATTTTAGCAGCCATTGAAGATGATATTCCGCCAATTCAGGCAGATGTTTCGAATTTCATGCCGGCTGAGAAGGCGGATCTGGAAGATCTGGAATTAATCGTTGGCCTTCTTATTGGTGGAAAATCCAGAGCCTATCCTGTCCGCCTTCTTAGTCTGCATGAAGTGGTAAATGACCAGATCAATCAAGATTTCTTTGCGGTAACCTGGTGCCCTCTATGTTTCACTGCAATTGTCTATAATCGAGTTATTGAAGATAAGCTGTTTTCTTTTCGAGCCTCGGGATATTTACTCAACGATAACCTGGTTTTAATTGACCATCCATCTGAGACCCTCTGGAGTCAGCTCCTGGGGCAGGGAATAAAAGGTGCCTACCGGGGAACTTTGTTGGAGGTCCTTCCCTCAACAATCACCACCTGGGAAGTTTGGAAAGAGGCTTACCCGGAAACCCTGGTTCTCTCTCCAAAAACCCTGGGTTATGTTGATGATATATATGATCCATATTCAGGTTATTACTCCAGTGGAGCAGCTGGTTTTGGGAGTGCTGCAGATCCTGATCTAAGACTGCCTGGAAAAACCCTGATCGAAGGGATAAGTCTGGGAGATTATCAAATTGCTTTTCCCTTGGATATCCTTCAGGAACAGAGGATCATTCAACAACAACTTGAATCTTATCCCCTGGTTGCCCTTTATTCAGAACTTCAAGGGACCAGCCGTTTTTATCTGCGGCAAATCAACGGGAGTGAATTGGATTTTAAGCTGAACGAAGCCGGGGATTTGCTGATTGATAACCAAACCGGATCTGCCTGGGACATCCTCACCGGTATTGCAATTGATGGTCCCTACCAGGATCAGCAGCTTCAGCGTCTGCCATCACAACTGGTATATTGGTTTGCCTGGACGAGTTTTTACCCTGAGACAGGATTATATAGTCCTCGCTAAGTAATTTCAGAGGGTCTGACAGAGATGCAACCTGGAGAATGTTACAATACAACTTCAGATTCCTTATCTTTCTCTGGAATGAAATGATGGTAAATAATTCCTCTAAAACAATCCGTATATCAAAAAAAACTGCCAGGAAATTTGTACTGACCTACCAGGATCTATATCCCCCCCGTAAATTAAAAGGTAAAAATGGGGCACTTTCATTTCTCAACCGGGTGCGCTCAATTCAGTTCGATCCCATTAATGTTGTAGGGCGCAATCCGGACCTGGTATTGCAATCCCGGGTAAAGGATTTCAATTCACGCATGCTGGATGAGCTGCTTTATCAGGATCGTAAATTGGTGGACAACTGGGATAAGATGGCTAGTTTAAGTCTGACTGAGGATTGGCCATACTTTTCCAGGCATCGGTCCCGAATGCAGGATATGTTTGGAGTTCCTTCTGATGTGGTCATGAGTCTGGCATCTGATGTCCTGAAACAAATCAAACAGGACGGCCCCCAATGTTCCCTGGATTTTAAGGGTGATAAAAAAACTGATTGGGCCTGGGGTCCCACCCGGGTTTCCCGGGCAACTTTAGAGGGTTTATTTAAAATGGGACATCTAGGGGTTCATCACCGGGTCAATAACCGGCGTTACTTTGATTTGATTGAAAATTTACTGGAGCGTGAATTGATCAAAGAACCCGATCCAAACCAGACTTTGAAAGATTACCAAAGTTGGCATGTTTTCAGGAGAATTGGATCATTGGGTTTGGCACATCCAAATGCCGGGGAACATTGGGGGGGAATGATCGGAGTAAAAAGCCCCCAACGCAAAGAAATCCTCCAGAAACTTATTTCTGATGGAAAAGTGGTGGAGATTGAAGTTGAAGAGCTTCCTGGCGAATATTTTTATACACGTCACCAGGATCTGGAAATACTGGGTCTGGTATCCAAATCCAATGCAGCTGCCGGGGCTGCCTTTATCGCGCCGCTTGATAATCTGCTCTGGGACCGAAAATCCGTAAAAAAGATTTTTGATTTCAGTTATATGTGGGAAGTTTATAAACCGAAGAAAATTCGGCAATTTGGTTATTATGTGCTCCCGGTTTTGTATGGAGATCGTTTTATCGGTCGTTTTGATCCTGCATTTGATAAAAAAACGAGAATCTTGACGATCAACAACTGGTGGTGGGAAAACGATTTCAAACCCGATGATAGATCAGCCAGGGCACTTATCCAGTGTATGTCTGATTTCATGAGCTACTTGGACGCCGGGGAAATTAAGTACTCAAAACGTTTACTGGTGAAAGGGGGATTGGATTGGTTGGGGGAGTTTAATAGTTAAGACCTCGGAGGTCTTAAAACCAAATCCACTTTTCCAAACAACTTTCCGTTTATCTGAGGTTGAAAACTTTGACTCCCCGGATAATATTTACGGGTGGTGATAATCTGAAAGCTATGTTTTTTAGTGATTTTGATCTTTTCTCCCGCACCCAGCGTTTTTTGGGAAAGTTTGAATACCTTGGCTGTATGATTTCCATTTGCCCGCAAAAAATGGACCAGGTAATCGATCATCAGATCCTGGTCAGTTTCAGCGGTGGACTTGATTTGAAAAGAGAACTCCACAGATTCACCGAGCCTAATCTGTTTTGGCTCCAGGGAAATTTCCAACACCTCAATTTTAGGATTATTGGAAAACCCTAATAATCCCAGGGCTTGGGGGTGACCGCTTTTTAATAAAGTCCTCAAGGCATGTTTTATCAAACGGCTCCGATCGGTGTTTTCAGGTTTTTGCCAACGCGAGAGTATTCGGATCACAATCTCGGGATTATCTTTGGAGATATCATTGAGGTTATTGGCGACGCTGCGGCGGATTTCCTCCCGGGGATCATCTTTCAGGATTTCCAGGATGGGCATGATGGGTGTTGGATCTGCGACCAGGATTTTGAGACGTAAGCCCCAGGGCAACCGGGGGCGGCAGCCTTCACTGGCCAGCCTTCTCACTCCGGGGTGGGGGTGGCTCGCCCATTCGTGCATCCTGGCCAGGGTTCGATCTGGATAAAGAGAAATTAATGGTCTGATGGCAAACTCGCCAGATACATGCTTGGTAAACTCTTCCAGAGCGTCCATTGATGTATCCCAATCATCTAAGCCAAACAATTCAACATAATCCGGGAAGACCATTTTTTCAAATCCCTGATCTGTAAGATGGGGCAAGGCTCTCTTGAGAATATCCAAACTCTCATGATAATCTGAAGGCAGATAATCTCCTAATATTTGAGTGATATGCCGGACCCTTGCCTTTAAAGCCAAATGACTCCAACTTTTATCAAACACCCTGTTCATGAAATCATTTCTGGGAAAATCATCAGCTTCGCTCGCGATAGCATCAGCTAGCGCAGAAACGGTATCCCTGTTAAACATATCTTTCAGGGCTGGATTATTGGTCATGGAAATTACACCTCAATAATAATTTGAGTATATCTTCATATTTAACCATAATCTACAATCATCTTATGGCAAAAGAATTATTACCGATTAATTCTTAAGTGATGAGTTTTTACTAGAAGTTTGATATACTTTTTTTATCAAATAGATTAGAGGAACCCATGTTAACCAAAGATGATGCCTTAAGAATCCTTCATGAGAATATTCAAAGTAATAATCTTCGTAAACACCATTATGGTGTGGCTGCCGCTATGAAAGGTTTGGCGATCGAACTTGGTGGAGATCCTGAAGTTTGGGAAATTGTTGGGCTGCTCCATGATGCCGATTATGAAAAAACCAAAGACAAGATGGAGATGCATACCATCCTGCTGGCAGAAATCCTTGCTACTGAAGACCTAGGCGATGAAGTAATTCGCGCTATTCAATCCCATGCCTATGAATTTACCGGCAAAAAACCCCAGACCAAAATGGAATATGCTTTATTAAGCTGTGATGATCTAACGGGACTGATTGTGGCAGTCGCCCTGGTTCGTCCTGAAAAACTTGCTGGTGTGACGGTAAAGTCGGTGATGAAGAAATTCGGCTCAAAGTCATTTGCTGCCGGAGCTGACCGGGAAAAAATCAAACTTTGTGAAGAGAATCTTAAAATTCCGCTGGAAGAATTTACAGGTCTGGTGGTAAGAGCCATGCAGCAGGAAAAAGATCTGCTGGGTTTGTGATTGGAAATCAATTAATATGTAGCTCACAGATTTTATTAAAGTGATATCCATAGATAGTCATGGTTACAGCAGTAGCAAACATAGCAGGACGTTCTCTCAGTGTCCAGAACAACAAATCCCAGTAATGGCGCCTTTCCCGATTGATAATCCCAATATGATAAACAGATCGGAAGAAAGCCAGAAATTTCTGCCAGGTTAGGGGAGTTTTTGTCTTAGGTGATTGATATTCTAGGAGGAATGTTTTTATTCGTTCATAAAAATGAGTTGGTGAGTAGATTTGTTTCATTAAATACCGGTACCCAATACGAAGTTTTTCAATCCCCATTTGAGGGATGATGTTGGTGCTGCCATCCACGTTATCTCCAGACATTCCACCTGATAACCGATTTTCTTTCTTCATACGTTCATAAAGTTTGGTACCGGGAGGAGCCTGCAACAAACCCACCATTGCAGTGACGATACCACTTTTTTGAATGAAATCTATTTGCCGCTGGAAAATTGTCTGAGTATCAGAATCGAAACCAACAATAAATCCTCCTTGAACTTCCAAACCAGAGCGCTGGAGTTGTTTTACATCCTCAACAAGATCGCGGTTTACATTCTGCCCTTTGTTGCATTCTTCCAGGCTGAGGTTGTCAGGGGTTTCGATACCAATAAAGACCTTGTTAAAGCCTGCCTCAACCATTAATCGAATTAACTCATCGTCGTCCGCTAAGTTGATAGAGGCTTCCGTATTAAACGAAAACCCGGTTTTTCCTTTGCGCCATCGAGCCAGGGCTGGAAGCAGTTCTTCCTTCAGGTAGCGACGATTTCCAATGAAATTATCATCCACGAAAAAGACTGAGCTCCGCCAACCGAGGTTGTAGAGGTCATCAAGCTCAACCAGGATTTGCTCAGTGCTCTTGATTCGCGGACGATGACCCAATAAGGCAGTCACATTGCAAAAATCGCAATTAAATGGACAGCCACGGGAAAATTGCAGTGGCATGGAATCGTAGTGATTAAGATTTAACAATGACCAACGTGGGGAAGGGGTTTTGTGAAGATCAGGATATTGTTCAGTTGTGTAAATCCGACGGGCTTGATTCTGGTCTAGATCGCTTAGGAATTCGGGTAAGGTGATCTCAGCTTCATTGAGCACTAAATGATCCACATCATCAAACTGATCATATTCCATGGTAAAAAGGGGGCCTCCAGCAACGATCGGGAGCCCTGCATTCTTACAGCTGTTAATAACTCGTTTAGCAGGATCTCGCTGTACTGTCATGGCACTGATAAACACCAAGTCGGCCCAGTCAAGGTCTTTATTTGAAAGCGACTGGACATTAAGGTCAATCAGTCGCTGTTCCCAATGTTTGGGCAACATAGAACTTACCGTGAGCAACCCCAGAGGAGGAGCGGAGGATTTTTTTCGGATAAACTTGAGAGCATGCTTAAAACTCCAAAATGTATCCGGAAATTCGGGGTAAATCAACAGAACTTTCACTAATTTTCTCCTTCTATCAAAATAGAGATTGTCAAGGCCCACTGCAGACAAACCCCCAACTGGTAAGACCTGTACCGAGCAATATTATAATACTGGTCTTACCAGTTGTCAATAGTGTAAATTCTGAGGAATATTTCCCTCGGCCTTTATAGTATCGAAAGAGAAAACGTCAGATTCCAAAAAAACCGATGAATAGAAGAATAATTATGAGATATATCGTAAAGGGGATCAACCAGAGCAATGGAAGCATTCCTCGCCGCCAGCGTGGATCAACCATTTGAAGTTCCAACTGATATTCCTCCAAAATCCAAGCTGGAGGAAGGGAAATTGAGCTGTAGACCGGAATAAATTGCCTGAAACTACTTAAATACCAGAACTTTGGAAAATAAAAATCAGCGGGAAAATCGCTCTTGGAAACTGTTCCGGATATTAAATATCAGGTTGCGCACCATCCTGTTTAAGGACCGGTTTAGCTGGGCAAGCTTATCAATTAACTTAATTGCCGCCTGTTCAGGTTGGCGGACATCGATCCCGGTGAGCGCAAAAAAGATCAGGATCAAGATCAATACGAACAGGATAATTAAAATTGCTTTCGAAATGTTCATAGGTATCCAATTTGTGATGTGAGATTATTATAAATCACTCCAGCCTGTTTTGTAAGTAATAAGTAGCTGGAAGAGAAATGCTTTCACCGCCTACCAGAGGAGATGCTGCAGCTCCCGGGTGAATGATCATTAAGATCTAGGCACTACATCTAGGCACTACCTTGAAAAGCCGCATTAAGATTGAGCGGCTTTTCACTTTTAACAATATGTAAGAAACTGTTCCTTCTTGTTCTCAGTTAATACAGAAGGACTATACTTGAAGAATTGATGGTAAGGATTGCCTGCTGGAAAAGCCAGGTATCAAACTAACCCGATCAAATATTTTTATCCATATATGTCGTGAATTTACTGGTGAGGATAGAATATGACAGATCCCTTGATAAACACGGAACGACCTTTTGAACTTGGATTGTACACTTTTATCGATGATGGTACTGATCACCTTTCCGGAGCGACAAAACCTCCCGGAGAAGTGATGGAAAACCAGCTGGAGGTCATAGAGCTTGCTGATCAAACAGGATTAGATGTGATTGCGATTGGAGAACATCATCGCCAGGAATACCTGGCATCTGCTCCAGTGGTCATATTAGGCGCTGCTGCGGCCCGAACTAAGAATATTCGTCTTTCTACAGCAGTTACCGTTTTGAGTTCTGACGATCCAGTCCGGGTTTACCAGAGTTTTTCAACTTTGGATCTAATTTCAGGCGGCCGGGCGGAAATCATGGCAGGCAGGGGATCATTTATCGAATCGTTTTCACTGTTCGGATATGATTTAAATGATTACGGGGAGCTCTTCGAGGAAAAACTGAAATTATTAACGCAGTTAACCGATAATGAGATTATAAATTGGTCGGGTAATTTTCGTTCTCCGCTCATAGATCAAACCATATATCCCCGGCCTGTTCAGGAAAGAATTCCTCTCTGGGTTGCTGTGGGGGGATCGCCCGAGTCATCTAAACGAGCTGCCTCCTTGGGATTGCCGATGGCTTTTGCAATCATTGGCGGCCTGCCAAACAGGTTCGCGCCTTTTTTTGATTTATACCGCAAGACATCTCAGGAATATGGATTTGATCCCACCAGGATCCCCTTAAGTGTAAATTCCCATGGATTTATCGCCGATAACTCCCAGGACGCTGTAGATGAATTTTATCCCCATGCGACAGTGATGATGAATAAGATCGGCAAAGAGCGTGGCTGGGGACCTTCGACCCGGGAACAGCTGGAAACCCAGCGCCAGCTCCATGGATCTGATTTCGTTGGTTCACCGGATGAAATAATCGAAAAAATTCTCTACCAATACGAAATTTTCAAACATCAGCGCTTTTTAATATATATGGGGAATAACGCGATAGAGCACAAGAAGATGATGCGGGCAGTTGAACTGTTTGGAACCAGGGTTGCCCCGGAGGTTCGTAAAGAAATCGTCCGTCGTAATACATCCAAATTATAATGGTATCTGGCGGGAACGCCAAAATTTGTCATTCTTACCTACACAAGTGAAGCCTTGTTCTGGCTTCACTTTTATTATATGTAAGACATAAACATGAGCGGGGCAAACATTGGTGCCCAAGTAAGTATTCTCAAGATCATGGTATCTAAGATATATCAACGCAATTAATAATTTGCAATAATACAACTAAGAGAGGTAGAAATGAATATTGTAGGTGCAATAATTTCAGGTTTAGTGGGAACATTAGCTATAAGTATGGTTATGGCTGTTGCTCCCAAGATGGGTATGCCCAAGATGGATATTGTAGGAATGCTCAGCACTATGTTCGGGAAACCCAACAAGGTCCTGGGTTGGATGATGCATTTGATGATGGGAGTGGTTTTTGCCCTGGTTTATGCTTTCATGTGGTCTGTTGGTATTGGCAGCATTGGCTGGTTGAGCGGCTTGCTGTTTGGTGTCGGCCACTGGTTAGTTGTGGGAGTTATGTTTGCCCTGATTCCCATGATGCATGTGGGCATCAAAAATGGTGATGTTGAAGCGCCGGGATTATGGATGACCAAACAGGGCGGCATGATGTCATTCGTCGGCGGCCTAATGGGTCATATGGTATTTGGCGTTGTCGTTGCTTTGGTCTACGGCCTTTTCTAAGGTCAATCTTTGACATTTAACATAAAAAAACCGCTCTATTGAGCGGTTTTTTTATCGATCGGTTATAAACTGACCCTTTAACTGTCTTCTTGCTGTGTGATTATAAAGTTCAAGATCAACCAGTCGAGCAGCTCTTGATCTACATCCATGGTATACCCAAATCTCAATATAAAACTATTTCCATCATAAAAATAACGGATTTCTCTCAATACACCTTCCGCCGTGCTGGGTTCTGTAAATAAATAATCCATACCTTCAATACCATAAAACATAAAGGGATAACTGGATTGGATTGAAGCCATATTGGGTTCAGATTTAGCAGAGTCGTCCTCCAACACCACTATATTCATGAAGACGCCATTCTTGTAATAGATGTTCGAGTGGGGACCTTCTACATCTTCCACCACGACTTCGGCATCGGGGGATGAAGCTTCCAGATCAGACAGCCTGATACCGGAAGTCTGGTTGAATTGGAAAGTCCAATCGTCTGGGATATACATCTGATACAAACCATCAGGTTCGCTGATCAACTGGACCTGACTGGCATTAGTGAATTGGTCTGGATTGACTATAATGGTACTGATGATCTGATCTGATAAAGCTTTGTTTTCCTCTGTAGGAGCGGAAACTGCAATAGAAAGAATATGTCCATTTAAATAGAAATGGTATACGAAGCGGTTTCTCACCCCGGACAGCTGAGTATCAAACCCCCTCAAACCATTAATTTCAATCTCATTTGCATATGCGTTCATAGGTGAGTTAATTGTGTCGTAAGCAAATTGTTCCCATGACACAGAGGAAAGATCATACTGTAAAGATCCGTACATTTGAAAATCGCCTGAGTTCGATCCGCCCGGGTGACCATAATTCTGAATGTAAAAGGCATAGCCATCCAGTCTGCTGGGATCATCATAGTTGACGCCGGGATTTTTACTGACATAAAGTTCCGCAGGGACCTCCAGCGAAATGCCAAGTTGGTCGAACGTGTAGCGCTTTGTGGAAGGACCTGAGGAAACTTGGCTAGCAGTCGGCTGGATCTCTTCTGTTGGCGCAATGAGAGCAGGAGTGGCGGTTTCACTTGTGATATTAATGGCCTGATCATCCGTCTCCACCACTTCGGGCTGCGACAAATTGCAGGCCCCGGCTATTAAAACTAGGAGAAGAATACCTAATGCGAATAATATTCTATTGATCTTCATTTAAGCCTCCAAAGTAGGCTGGTGGAGATGTTCCATTCAGCCTAAAGCTGAAATTTTAAATGCGACTCAATAGTCACATATTTTAGGACGGCTGTTTCTATAAATATGTTCCAGTCAAACAATAACAGATATCAATTTTCCTCATAATACTATCATTTTCACCCAATTAAATCAAAAACCCGCCTGAATGACAGGTTGTTATAATACCAAAGAAGGGGATTCTCCGAATCAGAGCCTTCTCTGGAAAAGTGAGCCGCACAGGACTTGAACCTGTAACCTATTGATTAAGAGTCAATTGCTCTGCCATTGAGCTAGCGGCCCAGAGTGGGGAGATTGTATCTTTTCAGAGGGGAAATGTCAAGAAAACGAGTGGTTTCTGTGGTTTTACCTGGCATAGAAATTAGTTTCGGTGCAGCTTGTCTGCAATTGAGTGGAATTTGTGGACGTCTTCCCCTCTGTCGAGAGGGCATGATTGACGTTGTATATCCCTCTGATAACAAAAATATTTCTCCCCTTGATTTAGGGTTTATTGCTCTGCCAATCGATCTGATAACCTATTATAATTAATTACCACTTAGAGGGATTAATTGAGGGAACTAGATCTTGAAAGTGATCTCTTTGCATTGTATGTAAGTAATGAAATATATCATTTCCTCTCCTGTAAAGAAGAACCGGACTTTTTCCCCACTAATAAACCATGAATTTTCGAGACAAGTTTCCTAACTGGATTAATAATAGCTACTTATCTCAAGTTTCCGTTGCTTTAGCCAGCCTAAGCTACATCGTTCAAAGCTGGATATACTCACATAATCAGGAATCCTTTTTAGATGAAGGATTTTATCTATTAAAAGGATATTTATTTGCCATCGGGAAATATTCACCATTTCAAGAATTTGGAACCTGGACGAATAAGATGCCTCTGGCATTCTTAATTCCTGGTTATATTCAGAAATATTTTGGACCGGGTCTATTAACCGGTAGACTATTTGTGTTTTTCCTAGCTGTTGTGATTTTGATAGGGGCGATCATTCTGGGATATCGCTTGGGAGGAAAATGGGGTGGAGTACTCGCGGCTGGTTTATTGGCATTAAATCCAGCCGTTCTTAAGATTTATAATATGGTTTTATCTGAAGTATTGATTGTATTTTTATTAGTAGCTAGTTTTGTACTGATTTTAGGAAAGAACCGCCCACTTTGGCAAATATTATTAGGTTCTTTTCTGATTGGTATTATCCCTGTAACCAGGATCAATTTACTTCCTGTGCTGCCATTGATGATAATCTACATCTTCTGGGAACATGGATATATGAAGGGAATATATGGATTACTGATTTCCTTGGTACCTTTTTTCGGGGTAAATCTTGCCTATTGGCCGGAAATTCTACAGTTATGGGCCAAATGGATTCCAAAAGGTTTATTTCAATCCCTCGATGCTTGGAGGATAAATTTCAAAGATACTATTGACCTTCATACCACTGAGAGAACAATTATTCAAAGATTCCTGGCATTTATTGAGGGCATACGGTTTCATTTCCCAGCAGTAATGGGAACTTTCACATCTTGGTGTTTATGGCCAAAGAAATGGTCTAGCCGCAGCCACCAACGTCTAGCAATATTCTTGACAACACTTTATATCATATTGTTCATTGCTCACTTTTGGGCATCAATACTACAAAACTACAATATATTTGCTTTTTCAGTTTATTTATCATTCTTTGAGATTGTGGGTATTCTGATCCTAATAATAACTGCAGCGGATTGGAATTATGAACCTCCCTTAATTACCCGAATGTTAATTGGGATTGGGATAGCATGTGTTAGTTTTGGAACTGCTTTTAGTGTTTCGACAGAAAGTAACAAATATGGGCAAATCGTAAAAGGATTGTTACTTAAAAAAGCTTATTCATTTCAGGATGGAAGTATTGTTACTGCACCTTGGAAGTGGTGGGGTGTGTTGTATTCTCAGTTTGGATGGGAATTTTCAACTTCATTAAAAGTGATCGGCATTGTTTTATTCATTTCTATTGTATTGACCCTGACCGTGGGAATATCGTTTCTCTTAAATTTTCTATTTCTTTCAAACGACGATAGTCCAAAGAAACCATTTCTTTCTCAAGTATTGGTTGTTTTTCTTGGTTTAGGGATTCTTTTCTCTCCGACAGATATTCTGGGGGGAGGTAGACATAATTATGATTGTCAGATAGGAGTTATTAGAACATATGATGATGCGGTGGATGAAATATCAAATTACATTGATAATGGAAATCATGTGTTTTGGATAGGTTCTGGTACTCAACCGGTTTTGCTTGGTCTGGTGGTGGAAAAGGGGATAGAGATATTCCCACAACAGCTTAATTCTCAATATTCATTTCGTTTTGGGGGTAATGCAGACCAATTAGCAAGATGGGGATTTTGGAATATTGCCCTTGCTCAAGAATGGATCAATGGATCAGATATTCTGCTATTTGAAAAACAAGCATTATCCGGCTGGTTTGATCCAGTCTATCCTCAGATTGATCTGGAAGGTTTTGAAATGGTAGGGGAAACTTCAATGATTGGCTGTTTTGAGAAACAAAAGATATTCATTTTTAGGAGAAGCCAGTGAAATAAGGTGCCTATACCTTGTCAGGTGTTTAATGATCCTCGTATTAATTTAATAAATACAGCTGATAATGTGTAATCATTGCTAAAAAATTATGAACAAAAACCAAAGCTAATCCACCAATAATCATGCCGAAGAAATATTTTGACTTCTTATTAATATATTCTAAGAATACTCCCACGAGAATTGCTGCTAAAGGGAAAACATGCAATAAATAAGATGCCTTAATCGTGTCCCCTTTTCCAAGATTAGGGTACATAATTAAGAACCATAAATATCCTGCACATATTGTAAAAATAGTGAGTAGAAGAAATGTATAAAATTCTTTTTGGTAAATCGATACTTGACTATTGTTACTTTTAATCAATATCGTTATCAATGCAAAAACAAATGAAACCGGAATTAATACTGACGGGAATATTGAGACAATATTCACGCGTCCAAGATAAGCACTAAATGTCTCATAGTTTGTCTTGAGCCAATCAGGCTGACCACCTTCTGAGAGCACTTCTATTACTTCGGAGGCATTACGAAAATCCCGCCGACGACCTTCTGAGAGTACTTCTTGAATTTCGTAGCCATTAAGAAATTTCGGTGTCCTGGTATCAATGCCATAGATAGAAAAGTAGCCCCAATAGTCTCCCCACATTTCCGAATAGAATATTGGTATGAGTTGATTTGGGAAGTTTGGCCTAACCGGATTATTTACCAATGCCTTGGGATTTACTCCTCTATAGAATTTCCAAGGTTGATTGTTGAATGCAAATTGGGCCTTAGATTCCCTGTTGAAAGCAGTAATTGAGCCGTATCTTAGATTTAGAGAAATGTAAAACCACCCATTTATAACAATGATTAGGACCGAACACAGGCATAGAATTTTGGCTATTGATTTTCGCCATCGCGGTAAACAAAACCATTTATAAATAAGGAACAGGAAAATTGATGGAAACAAGAAAAATCCCCATTGTCGTGATAAGGCACACAATCCCATTGTTATCCCCAAGGCTGTGCCATTTGCCAACGTATATTGTTCTTTGATAGAAATCTTCAAGATGTAATACACCATAACCACAACGAAAAAGACAACGTATGGTTCACCTCGAACAAAAGCAAATGTCTTGTAATACACCGGAAGTATGCCTAAAAATACAAGCGCTCCGAGCTTAAGTGTAGATTTGGGATTTATTAAATGGCATACCTTGATCAAGTACCAGGTCGAACCAACAGACAGAAAAAAATTCAGATATTGTGACATTTTTGCTGCCAATAATACCTTCATGCCTGTTAAGGAAACCAGCAGGGCAGGAAATACGTAAGGAAGGGGCGGAGAGAAAAACTCAGACGAATCTTCTGGTCGTACGAGCTGCAATAGCGAAAGTGTTTTTATATATCTTATATGCTGGGTTGCATCATACCCGATCCTTGGGTCATGAAGACTAGCATTTACAAACACGATACCGTTTATCAATAAAAAAATGAGAATAAGTCCAACATTGAATACATTTTCGGATTGGAATGGCTGCAAGAACACGCGGACAATTTTCTTTATTTGTTTCATATTCTCCTATTATAATGTACTCTTGGATATAGTAACCTGCTCCTACTTTAATACCAATTGTTATGTTTCACCGAGTAGTACAAACACCTTCCATTAAATCCAGATTATTAAAGTAAGCCATGTGTATCCTTAAGCAGGTACGACACCACATTAGGAAAAGACTGTTGTTTTGCTTCAAACAGATCCCCATATTTTGGGTCTGGTCTCGATTGCAATAATTGTTTGGAATCAAATCTTTGTGTTACGGATTGTCCTTGTCCAAATTGATCTAGAAAGATGATAAATATTAATCTAATGACGTTAAAATATCTCACCCAAATATTATTTTGTTCAGTAAGAAGTTGCCAGCTCAGTTTATCTGAGGATTAGGAATTTATTATTAGAGGTGATTGATATGGCAAATTTAACAGAGTTCCGCAAACAAAAAGACTGGTTTTTTGAAAATGATCAACATTCCCCTTTGTCGG
>SDBT01000381.1_pt1 | contig 68550 bp, 50 predicted proteins | sample 2277101 | NCBI WGS metagenome assembly SDBT01 (sample SAMN10404973, study PRJNA504765) | marine sediment metagenome | isolation source: marine sediment core GS10_PC15, 103 cmbsf | place: Arctic Ocean: Southern Knipovich Ridge | collected 2010
AATCATATTTATTTATTGGTCTCTTTGTCATTGGTTATTGATTATTATTTGGTTATTGTAATTTGGTAATTGGTTATTATCCAATCATTGGGGCATTTTGGACTTTGGATTTCATTTGAACTTTGAGCTTTGGTATTTGACATTAGATATTCTTATGACAGGCACTAAAGGGGTGCCCCTAAATCTTTCCTTTCTCCTCGTTCCATCATCCGCAGAACCCCCACTACTTTGCCGATTATCATTACCTCTTCATCGCCTTCTTTCAGGATTAGGGGTTCCATTTGGGGATTAGCCGGCTGGAGGCAAATGAAATCCTTTCCCTTATAGAACTTCTTCAGGGTAGCCTCCTCACCCACCAGTGCTACCACTATCTCTCCATTCTCAGCAGTCTTCTGGGGCCGGATCAGGGCATAGTCTCCATCAAGGATACCCTCCCCGGTCATACTTTCCCCCTTTACCCGGAGCAGGAAGGCGTCCTTCCCCCGAACAAACGAGCGGTCAAGGGTTATGGTCCCCTCGAGGTTCTCCTCTGCCAGAATCGGCCTTCCGGCACTGACCCTACCCACTACCGGAACCGTAAGAGCATCTCTCAGTGGAGAGAAACCCAGGATCTCGATGGCCCGGGAGCCACCTCCTGCCCGGCGGATGTAGCCCTTGCGTTCCAGGGCCTCCAGATGCCTCTTGGGAGCCATTGGCCCGGTAAGATTAAAGTGACGGGCAATCTCCCTTAATGTCGGGGGATAGCCCCGTTCCCTGAGGTATTCAGTCAAAAAGCTCAATACCTTGCTCTGTCCCGGGGTAAGCTTTTCTTTCATAAGATACCTTCCCTGTCATCTACATATGTAGACTTTAATTCATTCTGAAAATCCTGTCAAGCTTTTTTTGGATCTAAACCACGAATTACACGAATTACACGAAGAAATTTTCCTTTTGGGATCTGAACCACGAATTACACGAAGAAATTTTCCCTTTGGGATTTTAACCACGAATTACTCGAATTACACGAAGAAACTTTCCCTTTGGGATTTGAACCACAAATTTCACGAATTACACTAATGGTAACCACGAATTTCACGAATTACACGAAGAAACTTTCCCTTTGGGATCTGAACCACGAATTTCACGAATTACACGAAGAAACTTTCCCTTTGGGATCTAAACCACGAATTACACGAATTACACGAAGAAATTTTCCCTTTGGGATCTGAACCACGAATTTCACGAATTATACGAATTTACCTAAAAAAATGGGGAAAGTCCTGAATATTTACTCTTGTCCTTACCCTCCCTTTATGCTAAAAAATACTCAGGTAAAGTTTAAATACCGGGGCTTGAAAGCCCCGGCTATCCAGTATAGGGGATACACAGGATTCTTAAGAGGATGACCCTGCCCTAATGAAAATTAAACTAAAACAGCTTGATCCTGACTTGCCGATACCCAAATATGCCCATAAAGATGATGCGGGCTGTGATCTCTACAGCCAAACCGATCTAATTCTAAAGCCCGGAGAGCGGGCTCTAATGCCCACCGGTATCCAGATTGCAATCCCCGTGGGCTATGCTGGCTTCATTCAACCCAGGTCGGGAATCGCCCTTACCCATGGAATAAGTATCGTTAATTCCCCCGGAATCGTTGATTCTTCTTACCGTGGCGAGATAAAGGTCATTTTGATCAATCTTGATAAGAAGAAAACCGTTAAACTGAAAAAAGGGGAGAAAGTCTGCCAGCTTACAATCCAGAAAGTAGAAAAGGCCGACTTCGAGCTTGTTGATGACCTTGATAAGACAGAAAGGGGGGGAGGAGGCTTCGGGAGCACCGGACTCAATGCTTAGGCTATTTGATTACCTGGGGAATAAGGTCATCTCTTGGGGAAAGTACCTGGTAGGGATTTCGGCCCTCCTTTACCGGTCACTGAAAGCCTTCTTTACTTCCCAGAAGGAGGGCCAAAAGGTAGTAACCGATGTTATTTTCCGGCAAATCTTGTTTACCGGAGTAGAGGCCCTTCCGGTAATTAGCTTTGTTGCTCTCTTGTTAGGGGTAATTGTAATCGTTCAGTCAATAGCCCAATTTACCAAATTCGGAGCAGAAGACTATTTGGGCCAGGTTCTGGTTATGGTAATAATCAGGGAGTTGGGTCCGCTTCTCACTGCTATTATTGTTATTGGTCGATCAGCTACGGCCATTGCTATTGAATTAGGCAATATGATTGTCGATCACGAAATGGAAGCACTTAAGGTCATGGGGGTGGATCCACTTCGTTTTATTGTTGCTCCCCGTCTGATCGGAGTAATTATCACTGTAATTTGTTTAACCATATATTTCTGCCTGGTAGCTCTGATTGGGGGGTTTATTGTCTCCCGATTTGTGTTAGTTCTGCCCTTTGGGGTATTTATCGAAACTTTGCTTTCGGCAATTACCCTTAATGATATTTTCGTTTGTTTATTAAAAAGTGCTATCTTTGGACTTCTAATTGCGCTCATCTGCATCTTTCACGGGCTTTCGGTAAAGGTTTCCTCTACCGAGGTACCCCAGGTAACTACCAAAGCGGTTGTAAGCTCAATATTCTTCTGTTTCACTCTAAATAGTGTAATTACAGTCCTTTTCTATATGTAAACTATGAAAAATGATTACTATGTTAAGGTAGAAAATGTTTCGTTCTCCTTTGACGACCGATTAGTTTTAGCCGGGATCGATTCGGAAATACACATCGGGGAGACCCTGGTTATGTTTGGCCCCTCCGGCTGCGGCAAAAGCACCTTACTGAAGATCTGTGCCGGAATTTTTTCTCCCAAGAAGGGCCGGGTTCTAATTGGAGGAATTGATATTAACCAGGCATCGAGAACAGAACTCTTAGCCCTGAGGAGGAATATGGGTTTCCTTTTTCAGGATGTAGCCCTGATCGCTAACATGAATATCTTTGATAATGCAGCCTTCCCCTTAAGGTATCATACCGATCTGGACGAAACCGAAATTAGGGAAAAAGTGATTGAATTACTGAAATTAGTAGGGGTTGAAGAGTACCAAGACTCGCTTCCTGCTCCCCTGAGCCTGGGCCTGAAGAAAAGGGTGGGAGTAGCCCGTGCCTTAGTTTTAGATCCTAATTTACTTTTTTTTGATGAACCAACAGCAGATCTGGACCATTTTCACGCCGAGCAGATCTCCCGATTAATTCACAAATCCCAGGAGAAGCAAGATGCTACCTCTCTGATCGTAACCAACGATCTCCCTTTTGCTTACCACAATGCCGACAGAATGCTACTTATTAACGAGGGCAAGGTAGTGGCCGTTGGTAGCGTGGAGGAGATCAAGAATCACCCGGATCCACTGGTTCACCAGATTATCTCAGGGATCAAGGAAGGTCCTTAAAATCCAGATAAAGGAGGAGAAGAATGAAGTTTAAATTTAGGCATCTGGAGAAGGTTGTAGGGGGTTTTGTATTCATCTCCATCGGGATTGCTTTTTTTGCAATCCTCGCAATCGGAAAGGGACAGGGATGGTTTGAAAAAAGTTACCATTACCGGGTCATCTTCAGCAAGGGATATGGTCTTGAGCCGGGAGCCACCGTTACCCTTTCGGGCATTGATATCGGATTAATCAATTCCGTAGGATTAACCCCGGAAAATATAGTAGAGGTACAAATGGAGGTCCAGGAACGCTATCGAGATCGAATCAGAATGGACTCTCTGGCCTTAGTCGGCGGCCCTCCCCTTCTCGGAAGTAAATATCTGGAGATAGTCCCGGGTTCTCCCGAGGAACTGCTTATTGAAGAAGGAGGTCTGATAAATTCTGAGGATCCCAAGGAGTTGACTGACTACCTGGAAGGATTTGATGTAAACGCTATTAAAGGCCGGTTTGAAGAGGTACTGGAGGATGTGGCTCAATTGGCCTCCCATCTGAACGATTCTTCCCAGGAGTTAACTATTACTCTTTCTAACATCAGTGAGATCACCTCCCAATTGAAGGAAGGTAAGGTCGGGGAGTCCCTGGATAGAACGCTTGCCAATCTGGAGCAGGTTACCCAGACCCTGAGCGAGTCTTCCCCTAAGATTAAGGATGCCATTGCCACCGGTGATGAAAGCCTCAAAGAAACCAAGAAGGTAATTAAGGCGGTACAAAAGAGCTGGTTTATCCGGGACAACATTCCCCAAATGAAGGAGGCTCCGGTGCTAAATCTGAATGGAAGGGACTCTCATTATTCAACCTCCCCAGAAGAGTTAAAGGACAAGATCAATAACATAGGGGCTGATGTTCCACCTGATCCGCCTGAAGCAGATCAGCCCGAATAAATAAAATTAATAACGTAGGGGCTGACGTCCTGAGGAGGCTGGCCGTCTCGAAGGATCAGCCCGAATAATGAATGATGATTAAAAAGCTCTTTTCAACAATTCCGTGGGTTTTCCTCACCCTTTCACTCCTGGCCTGTGCGGGAAAGGAAGTAATTCCGGAAGAAAGCTTCCGAGCCCGGGAGATAAACCAGTCGGGGATAAATTATTTCTCCAAGGGAAATTTCAGTCGGGCGCTGAGCCTTTTTCAAGAGGCCTTGAAAGTCTGTGAAGGGATTGACGATCAGGAGGGAATTGCCCTCAGCCTTAACAATATCGGAAATGTCTATCTTTCGTTGGGCCAGCTAAAAAAGGCAGAGCAGTGTTTTCATCAGGCCCTGGAAATCAATCAGGAAATTGGCCGTGATAAGGGAAAAGCAACCAGCCTAAATAACCTGGGTCTTGTTTCCCAGCGACGGGGAGACTATGAGAAGGCCATGGAATTTTTCTCACAGGCCATCCGGATTGATCGCCAGTTAGGAATTCAGAAGGACATCGCTGTCCGCCTGAATAATATCGGGTTGGTCTATAAAAGTATGGGAGAGCTGGCCCGGGCGGAAAGGCGATATCAGGAGGCAAAAAAAATCAATCAGGATATTGATAATCTTAAGGGACTCGCTAGTAACCTCAATAACCTGGGGGGAATCTACGAGGCTCAGGGAAAATGGGAGCAGGCCCGAAGAAACTACGAGGAGGCTCTCGAAATGGATAAAAAGGCCGAGTTCTCCCCCGGAATTGCTGCGGACCTTAATAATCTCGGTAGGATCTGCGAGCAAATGGGAAAAAATGAAGAGGCCCTGCGATACTACCAGCGGGCCCTGAGAGTAAATGAGAGTATTGAATATGAAGTTCGGGTGATCGAGGATCTGAACAATATTGGTCGTATCTACCGGGCCCTGGGAGATAACGATCAATCCGATCTTTACCTTCAACGAGCCCGGGAACTCCTCAAGCCGTAACTGGATGAAAAGGGGGACTTAGTTCCATAACTTTATCATTTCCTCAACAGACCAACCTCTCTCAGCAAGCAATTTCTCGCCCTTCCCTGCCCCCTACAAAAACTGGACTCCATTCCTAATACCCTAAATTTGACAGTCAGTCGGGGTTGTCGTAAAATCGGGATCAGTATGGGAAACGGAGAGCACAAGGAGCTGAGATTCAATCAAATGCTTCACTCAGGGATTGGGCGGATCATGGACTGGTGCGTGTATACTTACTGGATTTTTTATAGGACTGTGAAGATTTTCCGGGAGGATCGGGTTTATTTCCAGGCTAATGCTCTGGCCTATCGGAGCCTAATTTCGCTCGTGCCTATGCTTGCCTTTTTATTTTCGTTTTTTGCGTTGTTCCGGGGAATGCTGGGTGTGGATGATGCTTTAATAGAGAGTAAAATCAAGGATTTTATTTCGCAGTTTTTGATGCCGCAGTCGGAGGCAGGAGATCTAATCATCGGTGAGATTCTCACCTTTGTGCAAAATGCCAAGGCCGGTACCTATATAGGATTCTTGCTTTTGATTGTAACCTCGATTTTCCTTTTCAATGCGATCGAGCGGTCGTTTAACCTGGTCTGGAAGGTTGAACAGCACCGATCTCTGACCCAGCGCTTTATAATCTTCACCGCGATCCTGATCTGGGGCCCTATCCTTATGGGACTTTCTATTTATATTACCGCAAAGGTCCAGGCCCAAGACATCATCGTGCAGATCACCTCTTCCCCCATCGCGCAGGATATACCGATCTCGGGATTTTTAAGCCAAACTATGGATACTATGAACAAAATTGGAAATGTGGTTATTCCTTACTTTTTAGTGTTCTTTATTCTAATGATATTATATATGGCGATTCCCAATACCAAGGTTGAGCGATGGGCGGCCTTTTTCGGGGCGGCCTTTGCCGCGCTATGCTGGGAATTGAGCAAATGGGGGTTTGGGCACTTTGCCAAGAGTATGATCGTCACCCGGGAAAAGATTTACGGCGCTTTGGCAGTGTTTCTGGTGTTCCTGATCTGGATGTATCTGATCTCGGCAATCGTTCTTTTCGGCACGCAGCTTAGCTATGTGATCCAGCATTACCGGCACCTTTTGCGAGTGAATGCGCGGGCGCTCCAGCCTGTGAGCGATATGTATCTTGCTTGCCGGGCCGTGCTGAATATTGCGCACCGATATTTTAAGGGGGAAGAATTGCCAAGTGTCTCGGATCTTGCGGCGAAGTTCTTGGTAAGCATTCCCCAGATGCGCTCAGTAATCCAGCAGATGACCGATGCCAAGATCCTGGCCCGTATAAGTGGAGACATAGAGGACAAGGACATCCGTAATGAAGTGTATGAGCCTAATCGCGAGCTGGACCAGATTACTCTGGGACAAGTGATTGAGGCCACGACCGTGGATCCTTTCTTCAAAACAAACCTTATAGCCGTTGAAAAGGATACCACCAAAAGGAAAAGCGAAGATCGAGATCCTTTTGATGAACGATACCGCGCATACCTGGATAATCTATTTATGAAAGTTCAAAGTAGTGCCCGAGAACTCTCCAGTCAAATTTCACTCCGGGACATCATCTTGACGGAAACCCGGGAACTCGATATTCAAAAACCAGAGTAAAAGGGGCATTTCTTTTTACTTGGAGTTTAAAACCCAAATAATGCGTAAGCACCCGAATTATTTGAATATCAACAATTTATCCTTCGACAAGTAGTGCTCTGCGACATTAATTCTTGTTCGTTCAAGACTCCCCCCTCACCTCATTCCTCTCCCCCAGGGGAGAGGAATGAGTAAACAGTAAAAAGTTCCCTCTCCCCAACGGGGAGAGGGTTAGGGTGAGGGGGAATTTGGCAAAAACTAATGTTACTGAGCAGTAGGGGTGGACCTCCGTGTCCACCCTTTTTCCTTCGACAGGCTCCCTTCGATAAACTCAGGGCAGGCAAGACAGGTCGGGCCGACAGGGACCTGCCTGCGCCGGAGCTTCGGCAGGCAGGCATCGGCCCCTACAGTCATTCTGGAAAGCACTGGCTATCCAGTAGAGGGAACTTTTGAATGATTTTTAATGAGAAAACTTTAGAAAGGAGAAAAAAGAGGGCGAGAAATAGTTTGACCCTTTTTAGCTCAATTGATATTTTTTTACCTTTTCGTAAAGGGTTGAGGGGGCGATTCCCAGAACCCGGGCGGTTTCGCTTTTATTCCCATCATTTGCTTTTAGAGTCTGGATGATTGCCATCCGCTCAATCTCCTCAAGCGAATGTCCGATAAGAGGGGAGAGGACTCCGGTAGCGGTTTTTTCACCCGCGGTAGGAAGAGCAACCAGATCCCGGGGCTCCAGATAAGGTCCCTCAGCGAAAGTTAGCGCCCGCTCAATCACATTCCTGAGTTCCCGGATATTGCCCGGCCAATCATGGGCTTTCAGGATCTCCAGGGCTTCCCGGGAAATTCCTTTAATATTTGACTTTTTGCCCGAAGAGCACTCAAGCAGGAGACTGTCAACCAGGCCCGGGATATCCTCCTTCCTTTTGCGCAGAGGCGGAATGTTTATCCGGACCACGGAGAGACGAAAGAATAGATCCTCTCGGAACATCTTTTCCCTGACCATCTTCTCCAGATCCCGGTTGGTGGCAACTATTACTCTAACATCAACTTTAATCAATCCCTCTCCCCCTACCCTTCTGAGCTCCCGCTGCTCCAGAATTCGGAGAAATTTCGGCTGAAGCTCCAGCTTCAGCTCTCCAATCTCATCGATGAAGATAGTTCCCCCTATGGCCTGTTCAAAGGCTCCCATTCGCCGGGAGGTAGCTCCGGTAAATGCCCCCTTCTCGTGGCCGAAAAGCTCGCTTTCAATAAGATTGGCCGCCACCGAACCACAATCAAAGACAACAAAAGGGCCTTTGGCTCTACTGCTTTGGTTATGAAGGGCTTTAGCCACCATCTCTTTTCCGGTTCCGGTCTCCCCTTCCAGCACCACTGTTACCTCACTGGGAGCTACTTTCTCCAGAATGGCAAAGATCTCCCGCATCTCCAGGGCATTGCCAAAAAGCCCTCCAAAAGAAGATTTCTTGCTGGGCAGAATCTTTACCCTCTCTTCCCGGGGGAGGAATTTAATCGCGGTTTCACCGATCCGGATGATCGAACCAGATTTCAGAAAGGCTTCCCGAACCTTTACCCCTTCCACGAAGGTGCCATTGGTGCTACCTGAATCCCTAAGTAGATAGCCATCTTTCTGCTCAATGATCACCAGATGATGTCGGGAGACGGTGTCGTCGGTAAGAACCAGGTCATTATCCTCCCAGGTTCCTACCCGGAGGGCAGGCAGGATTACCTCCATTTCCTTATTCCTATCCTTTCCCTCAATAACCACCAGCTTGCTTCGTTTAAAGATTAAGGTCCTTGGCTCCTTCCACTCTTCAACCACCCGGGTGGTTAACTCACTATTTTTTAGTGGTCTTGCCATTACCTGCCACCTTTTTGCTCTTCTTCAGGGAACTTGCGGTGTGAACCGCATTTCTGCCAGAGTCCTTGCCTCGATACATCGCTTTATCCGCTAGGTCAATCAGTTCGGCCTTATTTTTAGCATCGTCCGGATAACAGGCCACTCCTACGCAAGTAGTCATTTTAATATTTAGACCTTCATCTTTCAGAAAGGTCTGGGCCTCAATAGACTGTCTGATTCTTTCCGCTACCTGGAAGCCTCGTTTTGAACCAGCCTCTACCAGTATGATCGTATATTCATCGCCTCCATAACGAACTACATTGTCCACTTCTCTCACACAACTGCGTAAAACCTTTCCGGCCTCATTCAGGACCTTCCCCCCGATTGTGTGCCCATAAGTATCATTAATATTTTTAAAAAAATCCAGATCGAGAAACAGCAGTGAAATCTTGGATTTGTATCGGCTGGCGCGTTTTATTTCCCTATCTAAGGTGGTATGAAGATAACGCGGATTATGAAGTTCGGTCAGATCATCTATATAAGAAAGTTCTTTGGCTTCAATATATTTGACCGCATTCTCCAGGGCAAAGGAGACCTCCTTTCCAATAAAAGCGGCCATTCTCATATCTTTCCGGGAGAACTCCTTCTTTTCCCTTCCTCGAAAAACCGCCAGGATTCCCATATTTCGCTCTTGATTCTTCACCGGGGCTACCAAAGCTAAAAGGGATTCCATGCCCTTCTTTTTAATCTGAGGAGAGGTCTTTAGTTCCTGTAGTAATGATTCATTTTTTAACTTGCTCGGATCAAGCTTAAGTGAATCGAGTACTATCTCCCTTAGGATATCAGCTTCCTTTTTATTTAATCCATTATGGACCTTGAGTTCAGGAGAACTGGAGTCCGTAGCGTAAAAAAGTCCTATTCCAAAATCACCCTTGACCATCTTTAAGAAAGAATCGAGGGTTAACTGGTATAACTTATTCTGTTCAAAGCAAGTGGAGATAGCTCGGCAGGCATCGAATATTTCTAATGTCTGCTTCATCTCCTCATTCTCTTCAAACAGTTTTCTTTGCTCCAGGCAGCGAGCTACAGATATCCTGAATTCCTCAGGATTGAGCGGCTTACGCAAATAGTCGGTTGCCCCCAGCTTTAAGGCCTTGACCGCGGTCTCTACTGAGGCCTGGCCGGTAATCACAATTACATCAATGTAAGCCTTATGTTGCTTGATCCACTCCAGAATCGCCAGGCCACTAATATCCGGCATAATCATGTCGGTGAGTACCAGGTTAAAATCTTCTTTTTTTATCAGGGAAAGCCCCTTGCTCCCATTGGGAGCCTGCTTTACCTCATAACCCTCTCTAACAAGAATATCCGAGCAGAATGTCCTGAAAATCTTGTCATCGTCCACTACCAGGATATTCCCTTCAGGCATAATTATCTCCTATTGCAAGTAAATTTTTAATATGCCAATAATTCGGATGTTTATGCATAATCTGAGATTAATAGTTTAATAAAACAATCCCCTTTTGTCAATAAATACCAGTGACAAATATGCAATTCTCGCTCCCGCGAAACCCTAATCCTCAAAACCTATCTCCCAGATAGGTTTTGATCTCCAGCTCCTTGCCATCACACTTTATCTCAATCGCCCCATCCTGATCGGTGCGGTAAACCCTGGCCCCTATTTGCTCATATCTTTTCAGAACCTTCTCCTGGGGAAATCCGAATACATTCTTATATCCAGCGGAAATAACGGCCACTTCCGGCCTGACCTTCTTCAATAACCTGTAGGAACTGGAAGAATTGCTTCCGTGGTGGGGAATCTTGATCACCGTGCTGGCCAGGTCCCTACCGGAGCGGCAAAGCTCACTTTCTCCCTGATATAGAATATCTCCTGAAAACAAGAAACTCAAATCACCAAGGCTTAGCCTTAAAACCAGAGAATTATTATTGAGATCTGATGAATCTTTTCTCTTTGATTTTAACCCCAGGGAGAATTTATCCGGGGGTGGGCTCAGGAACTCGACCTTTACCCCGTTGATTGTCTGATCCGGGTCACTGGTAGAGAGCATCCGCTTCCTGATCCCCTTTTCGTCGATAACTTTTAAAAAATTGCAGTAGGCCGGACACACCCCCTCATCGCCATTCATCCAGAGCTCTTTTACCGGGAAATTCCGGGCAACAAACTTAAGCCCCCCGAAGTGGTCAATCTGGGGGTGACTCATAACCAGGTAATCAATCTTCTTAATTTTCTTCCACCATAGGAAAGGGGCTACGATTAGTCCCCCGGTATCAAAGGACTCATCGTAGAATCCTCCCCCGTCGATGAGCATCTTGATCCCTCCGGGAAACTCCACTAAGGCGCTATCCCCCTGCCCTACGCTTAAAAAGCTTATTTTGAGCTCAGAATTATGATTATTTGCCCAGTACCAGTAGCCAAAATTCCCTACTCCCGCCAGGAGGAGAAGGCAACTGACATACCTCGACCACCTGAACCTTTTAAGATTTATCAGGGATACTATTAGTAGATACCACATACAAATCTCCCCAAGCCGGGGGGTAGTTACTCGAAAGGAAGCAAAAGGGAGATTACCTACCACCTCTACAAACCTGATCGCCAGATCCACGGGAAGGGAAGCAAGGCAAAAGAGAAAGCCGGCTACGCTCTGCTGAATGAGGGCAAACAAGCCAGCCAGAAGGCAAAGAGGAACACTCAGGAAACCAATCAAAGGAACAACTACCAGATTGGCGAAGATCCCCCAGATACTTAACCGATTGAAATAATGAGCAACCAGAGGTCCGGTTCCGATTATTGCCGACAGAGAAACCAGGATGAATATACCAACTCTGCTCATAAATTTTCTGAGGAAGGAAGCTGGCTCACTTACTAAAAGTGTATCTTCCCGCTTAAAGAATTCCAGAGCTCGGGGGACAATATAGATAATTACCCACACCGAGATAAAGGAGAGTTGAAAGGATATATCGAATAAAGACGGAGGAAAAGCCACTAAGATAATAAAAGCAGCCAGTGCCAGGGTATTAAAGATCTCCTCTTCCCGGTCGATGATTATTGCAACCAGATAGGTAACCACCATAATTAGCGCCCGGACAGTGGAGACCCTTGCCCCGGCGATCAGAGTATAAATGACAAGGGGAAAGATGGTCAGAACAGAGGCAACTTTGAAAATATTTATCGCTAAAGTAACCCTCTCCGAAGCCCTCAGCGCTGAGCGGAAAAGCCAGAAAATAACCATGGCCAGAATACCTATATGAAGCCCGGAGATCGCCAGGATATGGGCTACCCCGGCGATTATAAAGGATTCCCTCACCTCCTCCGAAATCTCTCCTCTTTCCCCTAAAATCAGGGCCTTCAGGATTCCCCTCTCCGGATACTCTGAACTGCTCTCGATCACCTCTCTGATCCTTGCCCTCAGCCTTTCTACTAACTTGAGGAAAGGACTAAACTCACCCTCCCCCATCCGGGCGATCTCCCGGCTGCTTCTCAAGTAGCCGGTAGCATAGATCCTTCTGCTTACCAGGTACCGCTCATAGTTAAATCCTCCGGGATTGTAAAAATTCCTTGGCCGTCGAAGCTTGATAATCGTTCTCACCCGATCTCCATAACCCAGCCCCCCCTCCCACTGTTTCACTGAAATCATTACCTTTCCGTCGGTGGGAACCACTTCATTATCGCTATATATCCTTTCCACCCTCAGATATACTCTTGTCTTTTTCTGAGTTACCTCAGGAGGTCGGTAAAGGGTGCCCTCGATCTTTATTCTCTTGCCTCCGGCATAACTGGCAATATGGCCGGGAGGAAGCTGAAAATGCAGATAGCGGCCGATAAAAAGAACACCCAGAATCAGAAAAAGGAGAAAAGGTAGATAACTGGCCAACTTGTGCCGCCGGACAATCGAAATTAGATAGGCGACAAGAAGGAAGGGGACAATTATCAGCAGCCATCTGGCGGGAAAATTAAAATAACTCCCCAGAATCAACCCGGTAACATAGAAGAACAGCAAACCGATCAGTGGCCTGGTAATCACCGATAACCTAACCTCAAAGTCTTCGATAAATAGTCTTCCGAGATGGAAGCTGAGCAGAAGGAAAACTACCCATAATATTATTTAAATTAACAAAAAAATCTACTGCAATTCGTAGAAAAGTTTAAAAATGACTTGACAATTACTAAAAAGTTATATAATGGTAATATGTAATTCGGGTGAATTAATGAAAGGAGGAAAAATATGGCAGAAAAAATACCGAATGACATTGAGGCCAAAAAGTTTTTCGAGGAGATAGTTCCTAAGGAGTTTGAGGAGCGGATAAAGGACTCCCCGATTGAGGGCATGGAAGGGACCGAATTTGCGGTACAATTTAGCATCACCGGAGAGGGAGGAGGCACCTGGACCCTCGTTATCGCTGATGGGAAGAAAATGGAGGTAAAGCCGCAGGAGGATGAAAAGGCCCAGATTACTATGACTCTGGATGTTAATGACTGGAGAGACACAGTTACTGGAAAGATACCTGGAATGGACATAATGCAACAGATGCAATCCGGCAAGGGAGGTAGGGCTCAGTTTGATAAGCTTAAAACGGTCGCGGGGACACTTAGGCTTGAGCTGACGAAAGATGACGGAGGTGTGCTCCCCATGGAGCTGATGTTTAATAAGGGAGCTGCCCCCCAAACGACCCTGAAAGCGAAAGCTACTGACTACGCTGATATTCAGTCCGGGAAGCTGAACGGACAGCAGGCCTTTATGAGCGGGAAACTTAAGATCTCAGGGGATATGGGCTTTGCAATGAAGATCGGAACCATGATGATGTGATTGTGCCGGAAAGGGACTTGAACGGAATTAAGGGGCTAATCAGTATGAGGTTAGCCCCTTTTTTATGATCCTTTCCTTCGACCCCGATGCCCCTCCGGGGCGTAGTCCCCTACGGAGCGGAGCCCATCGGGGCTCAGGACAAGATTTTAGGGCTTCTTCAGGAGGGAATCTACTTTCTCAACCAGCTCTTGAGAATTGCTGGATTTTCTCAAAAAATCATCTGCCTCCGATTCCTTTACCAACTTCATAAGCTCATCTTCATCTTTAATAGAATAAAGGATTATTTTCATATCCTTATTGATATTGCTCTCTTTGAGAATCTTGCAGATCTTATCCCCCCTCAGACCAGGCATATTTACATCCATTATTATTAAATGAGGTTTAATTTTTGCTACCTTCTGGCTTGTACCTAATGATTGATCTGAGGTAAATACGGAATATCCCCTTGGGGTAAGGACATCTTTTGCTATCTCTAAAATTAGCTTATCATCATCAACTATCAGGATCCTTTTCTCTTCCATTTTCCCTTTCCCCCCTATCTTTATGACTTAACAAACTTTCGTTTTATTCTATCGCATATTTATGGTATGTTCAAGCAGGGTATTACTTACTGGCTTAAACCCAGTGGGTCATAAGGCTCAATATTGCTGGTTACCCAGCGGAAATATTCTTTCATTATTTAGAAATTGCAGGAAAAACCTTATACTAATCTATATACTTTTTATATTTTTGTCAATTAATTGTTTTCAGGGGTTTACTCGGGAACTTTTTATTCCTGTGGGACCTGCCTGCGGCGGACTAAATACCGGGGCTCGAAAGCCCCGGCTATCCATTATAGGAAACTTCAGTAAAGTTTTTTATTGACAGAGAAATAGTAGCCATGATATTGATTTCAATAGTTGTATTAAAGGAGGTGTAAAGATGGGATTAGAGAATAAAGTAGTTATTACCACTGCCCTGTCCGGGGGAGGAACCTTCAAATTTCAAAATCCGGCAGTCCCCTATACCCCGGAGGAGTTTGCCGAAGAGGCCTACAAAGCCTATCAATCAGGGACATCTATTGTACATATTCACGCCAAGGATCCAGAAACCGGAATGCCCACACCCGATCTGAATATTATTCGAAATACAGTCGAGGCAATCAGGGCAAAATGTAATGTTTTAATCAACCTGAGCACGGCGATTGGCGCCGGGGTGAGCCCTGATGATCGAATCAGGCCGGTTACAGAGCTCAAGCCCGATCTGGCCTCGCTTAATACTAACACCATGAATTTTGCTATCGCTGATCACAAAACCGGAGAGATCGGGATCGAGATTATCTTTGAAAACACCTTTGCCATGATCAAACGGTTCGCCCAAGAAATGAGGGAAGCTAAGACCAAACCGGAATGCGAGGTCTACGACATCGGGCATGTCTACAATGTTGAGCTCGTACGTAAGCAGAAAGTATTCGAAGAACCTCTGCACTTCCAGTTTGTCTTCGGGGTGGCCGGTGGGATTCCTTTCAACCCGGCAAATTTTATCAGATTTACTGAAAGCTTACCTAAAGATGCAACCTGGAGTGCATGCGGGGTTGGTCCCAACTCCTTCCCGGCAGCCTTTATGTCGGCTATTATGGGAGGGCATATCAGGGTCGGTCTGGAGGACAATATTAACATAACGAGGGGAGAGAAGGCCAAAGGCAACTATGAGCTGGTTGAAAAGGCGGTTCAGATCGCCAAGCTGGCTGAACGGGAGATTGCCACCGTCGAGGAAGCAAGAGAGATCCTCCAACTGCCTAAGCGTTAAAAATGGCAAAAATCAACCCAGATTACGCGTTAACATCCGAATTAGTAACGTAAAAAGAACCTCCCTGCAGCAAGCTGCAGGGTATCATAAGGAATATATTCTACTCCCCCCCTCACCCTGACCCTCTCCCCCGGGGGAGAGGGAAATAAGGGGAAACCCTGTAGCAGGCTACAGGGAGTAGTCAAGTTTAATATTATGATAATTGAGTCTCTACATTAAAGCATTATTTGGGATTATGCCAGGAGGACAATATGGGTAAATTACTTTGGGAGCCATCAGAAGAACGAAAAATAAATGCCAATATCACTAAATTTATGGATTTCGTTAATAAACGCTATGGCCAAGACTTCCATTCTTATAACCAACTTTACGACTGGTCAATAAATAAAATACCTGATTTCTGGGCTTCGGTGTGGGACTTCGTCGGCATCAAGGCTTCTAAGGACTATGACGTTGTCATCGATGATGTAAACAAAATGCCTGGGGCAAAATGGTTCGTCGGGGCAAGGCTGAATTTTGCCGAGAATCTGCTTAGATACCGGGATGATCATATAGCCTTTATATTCAAAGGAGAGACTCAAAAATCAGTCAGGATGAGTTACGCAGAACTTTATGACTCGGTGGCACGTCTGGCAAAGTCGCTTCGTGAGCTTGGGGTTGCGCCGGGAGACCGGGTAGTCGGGTACATGCCCAATATGATAGAAACGGCGGTTGCTATGCTTGCTGCCACTAGTACTGGTGCGGTATGGTCCTCCAGTGCCACTGATATTGGTCCCGGGGCGGCGGTGGAACGCTTTGGTCAGATCGAGCCGAAAGTTTTGTTCACTGCTGACGGATATTATTACAAAGGGAAGACCTTTCGTACTCTTCCTAATGCGGCTAAGGTTGCCCAAGGGATACCTTCGATCGAAAAAGTTGTAGTGGTTCCCTACACCGAGGACAAACCTGATATCAGCGAAATTCCTAACTCCGTACATTACGATGACTTCTTATCCAAAGAGACGGGACTTGAAATTCAATTTGAACAATTGCCTCCTGATCATCCGGTGTTTATCATGTTCTCCTCCGGCACAACGGGGAAGCCAAAGTGTATGGTACAGGGAGCTGGTGGAATTCTCATTAATCATTTAAAGGAGCTGATAATCCATACCGATTTAAAACGAGAAGATGTCCACTTTTTTATAACAACTTGTAGCTGGATGATGTGGAATTGGGTGCTGAGCTCTTTGGCGGTAGCAAATACTATAATTTTGTACGACGGGAATCCCAATTATCCTGATTCCGGTGCTATGTGGAGACTGATTCAGGAGGAAAAAGTAACGATGTTCGGTTGCAGTGCAACCTATATCAATTTTATCAGAAGCCAGGGACTCAAGCCGGGGAGGGATTACGATCTGTCATCATTGAGAGAAATATGGCAAACTGGTTCAGCTCTTCTGCCCGAAGGGTGTGAGTATGTCTACCGGGAAATTAAAGAAGATTTGCATTTTAATTCAAGTTCGGGCGGCACCGACATCAATGGATGTTTTTATACTGGAAGCCCTATCACTCCTGTGTATGCCGGCCAGTTACAGAGCCCAGGTTTAGGAATGAAGGTGAAAGCGTATGATGAAAAAGGCAGTCCAATAGTTGATCAACAAGGAGAGCTTGTTTGTGAAGCCCCCTCTCCCTCAATGCCCCTCTATTTCTGGAACGATCCAGACGGTAAAAGTTATAGAGAGGCTTACTTCACCGTCTATCACAATATATGGCGTCATGGTGATTACATTATGGTTCATAGTGACACCGACGGTATTACTTTCTTCGGCCGCTCTGATTCCGTCCTCCAGCCTTCCGGAGTCCGAATAGGTACGGCGGAGATATACAATCAAGTGGAAGAGTTGGAAGAAGTTGCTGATAGCCTGGCGATCGGACAGGATTGGCGGGGGGACCAACGTATTATTCTCTTCGTTAAGCTTGCTGAAGGATATCACTTAACCGAAGATTTGAGGAATAAAATTAGAGTGGTTCTGCGTAAAAATGCTTCCCCCAGACATGTTCCCGCTAAAATAATCGAGGTACCAGATATCCCCTATACCTTGAATATGAAGAAAGTTGAAAGTGCGGTCACGAATATAATATGCGGCAGACCAGTTCTAAATAGAGACTCTTTAATTAATCCAGAATCATTGGATTATTTTGAAGACCTTAAAGAGCTTAAAACGGACTAAGGGCACCTAGTGCTCTGTGACATTAATTCTTGCTCGTTCAAGACTCCCCCCTCACCTCATTCCTCTCCCCCAGGGGAGAGGAAGTAGTAAACAGTAAAAAGTTCCCTCTCCTCAACGGGGAGAGGGTTAGGGTGAGGGGGAATTGGGCAAAAACTAATGTTACTGAGCACTAGTTCAAATCCCAATGACCAAATCCCAATTAAATTTGTAGGGCGGGCATCCAGCCCACCAAGTACTGAGCTTGTCGAAGAGGAGGAGAGTTAATATGGAAAAGCTTATAATCTCGGCAGCAGTAACCGGATCCACGACCATTCCCAGCCAGACCCCGCATCTACCATTAACCCCGGAGCAGATCGCTGATGAGGCGGCCAGGGCCGCCGAGGCCGGGGCAGCCATCGCCCACATTCATGCCCGCGACCCTAAAACCGGTGCTCCCACATCATCCCTGGAGGTCTTTGATGAGATCATCAGCCGAATAAAGGGTAAGAGCAACCTTATCATTAATACCACTACCGGCGGAGGAGTGGGGATGTCCATCGAAGAAAGGGTTGCCGTGGTAACCAGGTTCAAGCCCGAGATGGCCTCATTTAATATGGGATCGATGAACTTCGGGCTGTTTCCGGTGGCCCGGAGGATTAAGGAGTTCAAGTACCCCTGGGAGAAAGGGTATCTTGAGAGTACTAAAGATTTCGTTTTCAGAAATACCTTTTCCGATCTGGAATATATCTGCCAGACAATGAGGGAGAACAAAACCAAACCCGAGCTGGAGATGTATGATGTAGGTCAATTGTATAATGCTGCCTATCTGCTAAAAGAAGGGCGGTTAGATACCCCTCTACATATGCAGTATGTGATGGGGGTGCTCGGAGGTATCGGGGCTACCCTAAAGGACCTGATGCATATGAAAGAGACATCTGACCAACTGTATGGAAAAGATAAATACACCTGGTCGGTTATCGGAGTAGGCTATCCCCGGGAATTCCACCTGGCAGCCCAGGCAATTATGATGGGGGGTCATGTCCGGGTTGGTCTGGAAGATAATATTTTTATCTCTAAAGGTGTGCTCACCGAAAGTAATGCCCAGTTGGTGGAGAAGGTGGTTCGAATTGCCCGGGAACTTGACCGCGAGATAGCTTCCCCGGACAAGGCCCGGAAGATTTTGGGGTTAAAGGAAGATTAATCAGATATCTTCTCTATTTTTATCTCCCCACTTAAATCATAAAAGGTTATCCAATACTTGGTCTTACCATCCCTGCCCTTAAATTCAGCACGCCGATTACTGTTGGATTTAGCCTCATTAAGGAGGAACTTCAAATAAAATATCTTATTTTCTTTAATAAACTTTAATTCTTCAATCCCTTCAGAATCGCCGGTTAATTTCATTCCCTACTCTTTCTCAAAATGTCAATAGATAGGATTCAATCCACCACAGGCGGATTGCTATTCCCCCTGTCCGACGAAGCCTTGGCGAAGTAGAATGCTATTCCCTTCCGCCGTCGTCCCGCGTGAACGCGGGACTATGGCGGACCGGGCCATTCCCTGAAGTAAATGAAATTGTTTACTAACTTCCCAGGCGGGGCCGAGCCAGGTTTCCTTTAATAGAAAAATTATAAAAGCCTTTAGGGTCGGCCTTTGACCGGAGCAAAGGCAATATTTCCTTTAACTCCCCGGATAAACTACTGGCTAACTTGAACCTTACCTTTAAATCAATACTACTCTGGCTTATCTCTTTTTGCAGGCCGAGAGCCCCTTCTATCGCTACTTCCAGATCCTTACCCATAAGGCTTCCCTGCTCTATCACTAATCTATCGGAATCCAAGACTAATTTTCCGTGGCAATCATCAAAGCTCAACTCTGGCAATTTGAAAAGCCCGAACAGCGAAGACTCACCAAGTTCTGCTTCGCTAATTTGAAAGGAAGCAATCCCCTTATTACCAGAGAAATCTTTGGGATCGATGAATAGGTCCAGCTCTCCGGCAAACTTTCCCCTGAGCTTGAGGCCGTAGGCTTCCTGAAGAAGAGGATATTCTGCAATCTCCAGATCCTCCCACTCACAGGCAATAGACACCCGAGAACTTCTCTTGTTGAACCTTCCGGCCAGGTGTCCTCCGTAAAGGTCCGAGGAGAATTTCAGGGAAAGCGAGCCCCAGATCAAGGGGAAAATCGAGATTCGCAGGCGCAATAAACGCAAAGTTAAAGGAGCGGGACTTTCCGAAATCGGCCCGGAAGATATGTTAACTCCTTTGAGAACTAACCCGGTAAAGAAGCTTGGCTGGATATCCTTGACCTCCAGCTGAAGGTGGGTCTGATCTTCCAGATGGCGAATTAGTTTTTCTTTCAACTGAGGGTAAGGAAAACTCCAGTAAGTGAAAAGGAGAAACATCATAATTCCCAGCAGCAAATAGCCAATTATTGCCCACCAACGAGACCTTCTCTCCCGTAAGGTCAAGATCTTCTGGCCCAGTTCATCAACCCATTCTTTCACGCTCTCTCTAACCGCCATAGGCATTACCTCTTCCGCTTCAGTGGACTTTAAGCCGGCTGTAGACTTACAATTTGAAAAGAAACCTCAAGATACTGAGGGTTTTTATAGGTAGGCTTTATGTGAATTTTCTTAACCTTCAAGGGGTAATCCCCGGAAATCTCTATCTTGTAAAGAAACTCCACCAACTGGTCAAGGGTTATCCTCTCTATCTTAACATCTATGAGAGTCTCTTTGTAAGAACCAGAGTCCTTGGTAGGACCAGGCCTGATGGAGTCAATCTTAACATCGGACTTTCTCGCCAGGGTCTCCAGATGAGAGAGAAGAGAAAATTTAGGAGGGAGGGGCTTTATCTTTTTAACCCGATCTTGAGCTTGTAGGAACTGTTCCTTCAGGATCATCATCTCTCTAAGCTCCACCTTCTTCGCATCAACGAGTTCCTCCAGACGGGCTATTCGTTTGATAAAGGGGGAGACGATGAGAACATAAATGAGGATAATGAGAACTAACAGGCTTCCGCCGCCGACCATGACCTTTTCCCTTTTACCCAATTTGGAAAAGCCAATCTTCTGAGAAAAACCCGATAATTTCTCCGTAATCACTTCTTTAATTAAACCTATCATCTTTATATGCTTTCCTTAGTCCTTTTCTTCCACCAGAGAAATGTTTATCTGAAAGTTAAAGATCGATTCATCAACGCCCCTCCGGGTATCTTTCACTTCTACCTTCTTGAACCTTTCATTTTTCATTAGCTCAATCTTAATCTTATCAACCGCCTCAATGGACTCTGTCTTACCTTTAATGCGAACTTGCTCAAAATCAATCAGCAGATCCTCAATATCAACTCTGATCTCTTGGGGAACTCGATCACAGATCTCCTGGAGAATGTCCAGGATCGGACTATTATCTTCCGAATTATAACCAATCTTCTTCTTCATCTCCTCCAGTTTTCTTTGCATCTGTCTAACCGGGTCGACAATCTTTCCCTCATCAGGGAATGTCTCAGCAAATATAGCCCTCACTTGTGTCCGGAGATTCTGGTGCTGGGAGCTGAGCTGAAAATATTGGGAAAAGAAGCTGAAGGAAGCCAATAGAAGAATGACTGCGGCCATGACTCCAGCAAATATCAGCTTCCCTTGGATCTCCTTAATAGCCTTTCTGAAGGAAAATTCTCCCTTGCGAAAATTAACCCGGGAGCTTTCTATTCCGCTAACTTCTCTTAAGCTCAAGGCTAAAGCTTGCGGCAAGATACTATCCACCTCCGCAGTCTCCGGAAGCCTATGAGGTATCTCCTTAAGAATGTTTAATTTCGTAACCTCAATGCCCAGTCTTTTTGCCAGATATTCCGGGAGATTCGGTAACCTGGAGGTTCCTCCGCAGATAAAGGCTTTCTCCACTCTTTTTATGCTCATTTCCCCAGAATGGTAAAAAGTCTGCCAAATCTCCTGGAGCAGCGGCTCAAGGGTTCTTTTTATCGTCCGGGAGACCTTTCCCTTTTCCCTCTGGTTAAGCTCTCCACTACGAAGCTTCAACTCCTCGGCCTGGGTATAAGAGAATCCAAATTCCTTCTGAATAGCCCTGGTTATGGCATCACCGGCCAGAGGTATGGTGCGAATGAAAAAAACTTGACCTCCACTGAATATGCAGATCGAGGTCTTCGCTGCTCCGAGGTCGATCAGGGAAAGACATTTCTCTTTATCATCCTCCGAAACCATCTGATAAAGGTTAAAAAGAGCAAGAGAATCGATGTCCACAATCCGGGGGTCGATACCGGCAGCAGCAAGAATCCCGAGATAACTTTTAAAGAGCTCTTTCTTAACTGCTGCCACCAGGATCCTCGACTCGTTCTCCTTTTTCTGGAGGATATGATAGTCAACCACCAGCTCTTCCAGGGCAAAGGGCAGGTCTCCTTCTACCTCAAAGCCCACCACCTGATCGATCTTCTTCTCCTCAGTAAAAGGAAGGGAGATAATTCTGGTGGATACCTGATTACCGGGGATTGAGGTGATAAAGGTATAATCGTCCATCTCCCCTTCCGAGACCAGCTCCCGGAGCGTGGAGGAAATCACCTCTTCCGGGGGAGGCCCGGACTCACGGGGAAGAGGCTTCTCGTAAAAAGCCTCCAGCTCAAAGCCGCGAAAACTGCTCTCCAGCCTTACGGCCTTGATCGAATAGCTCCCGATATCCAGTCCAATGATCTTCTTAGGCATCTATTTCCCTTGCTAATATGAGATAATTTCCTTCTTTACCTATTAATAACATATAAAAAAAGAGGCTTTTTGTCAAGTCGATAGAGGTCTGGAGTTTACAATTCAATCATTTGCAATTTGCATTTTTCAGTTTGCAATTCGCTTCAAGCTGATCAGCGTCCACCATTTTTCGGGCCGACAGAAATTTCAGCTCTTACATTCATTCCCGAAAACCAAAACCCTACCTATCCACTTGTCATTCTGACACTGTATCCGCCTCATCCTCCTTAGGTGGAGGAAAGGGGAAGAACCTTTGGTAAAAAGTTAATAACAAAAAACAACTGATAAAAAAGAATATAGTAAAGCTATAATATACTTTAAATCCTATAAAAATAGGAATCAATAGTGATATTAGTCCCCCTATAAGAGTCCCTATTGCATCAATCGCAAATACTATAAATAGTCTCTCCTTTTGCCCCCAAAATAATGAAGGGAAAAATGTACCTGTCAAAATCGCAAGCGGAAAGATAACAACTAACGATGTAAATAGTTGCTTATTAAAAGCAAAATAGCCGATAACTGATGTTGCAACAATTATATAAATAATCGGACTTTTTTTGGTAGGCAAAAGAAGACTACCAAGACCAGTAAGAATTAAAAAAATAATTGTTCCAATAAAAACAGCATCCAAAGGGATGGCAAGAAATTTATATAATTTGAAGATAATAAAATTTTCTATACAAATAAAATTAACCCCGACAAAAAGTGCTGACAAAAATAAGTAGTAAAAATTCTTGGAACTTATTCCGTACGAATAAATTCTTTTTTTCATAAAATTAAGCAATCCCCAAATTAAAAGTATAATAAGCGGAAGAAAACCGAGTAAAATGGTATAAATTGATTTTAAATCTAAATAAGTAGAAAATACACTTGCATTGTATGGTTTATCATCAGTAATTAACATAATATCCGAGGTATCAATTTCAGATACTTCAATAAAGCCATTTTCCTTGAGAAAATATCTCAAACTATCCTCAATTCCTTTTTTCATCTTACCATTGTAGGCAATAATAATTGAACGACCTAAACCAAAAAAACCACCAATTTTATTTTTATCCATATCATCAGTTCCTACTCTTTTCTTAATGATATCCAGATAATATGGGTTGTTAACAAAACCATAGGTAACTAATCCAAGGCTCTTAAACTGGCTAAAGTACTGTTTAAATTTTATTCCTTTAAAATCTACTCCTACAGTCTTTTCGATTACAATAATTCCTCCCTCAGTTAAATACTCTCTCATTTCCCTAAAAGAATCCATGGTAAAGAGAAATGAAGACACTTCCATTGCTGATTTTAAAGTAGATATTGCTGACTCTGTCTGAGGGATATAAATTAAATCAAATTTCTCCTTAGACCCATTTAAAAATCTTCTCCCTTCCATTTTAAAGACCTTAACCTCTGGCTGATTAAAAACATCATCTACATAATAATTAAGCTCATTCTGGAGAACTTCAATTACTTCTGGTATTATTTCAACTGCATAAATATCTTTTATTCCACTTTGCAATGCTTCTCCTACTTGTTTCCCTCCCCCAGCGCCAATAATCGCAACCTTCGCATCCTCATCTAACAGAAAATAAGGGAATATTTTAATTTCTTTTGCTTTTCGATTCTCTTTTCCTGTGAAGGTATTTTTGGGATATGTCCATATAAAACATCCATTGTAATAACTTACTATACATCCTGTTTTTTTATCTTCAAGAAAAGTTATATAAACATATTTAGACCATTTTCTATAAACTAATTCGAATCCTTCTCTATAAGAGGAATAATCTTTGAGAGGACTAAAAGTTCTATGTTCAATTAAACTCATAAATTTATCATCTATATTCGGAATGAAGATGCAAACGAGAAGAAAGACCATAAATGTATTCCTCAGTAACGGTCGGTGATTTTTAAGCAAAATATTTGCTACTAAAATTATTGTTAACATTGATATTATAATAAAATGAATGATACCCAAAGTACCAAGCAACCCTCTTAAAAATAGAAATGCTGCTGTAAGTCCAAACAAATAAATAGCATATACTATACTACTTTTTTGATGAAGAAATTTCATACCCAACTGATATCCAACGAATTCACATGCACCATAAGCTGCGAAAAAGGGTATAAACATTATGCTTTGCAGAATTATAAAAAGCGTAACCACAACTATCGATGGTAAGAAGGTTTTGCTGGACTGAGCTAAGTAATATAAAAGCCAAGGTGTACTTACCCTTATACAAAGGAAAGTTATAAGGATTGAGAAGAACATGGTAATCTGGAGAAGGGTAAGGCTTTTCAAAAAGCCGCGGGTGTTGTTAGTGAAATACTTTAAAGACAGAAGTCCACCGAGAGGCATACCAAATAACAAAAGGATAATAAAAAAAGATGTCGGAATAATGAGAAATCCTAATAGTTTGAAAATGCAGATCGAAAATAACCCGGCACCGAAAGAAAGCAAAAATAATGAAACAATAACTGAATATTGAGTTCTAGATTTATTTATTTTCATTTAATCCTCATCAGCTAATGCATATATCCCAGGGACCTCAGCCTTTCCCTGGTTTCTTCATTAACCTCTACCTCTGCTGCCGGCCCAAATGATCGGGAAAGAACTCCGTGTCCACCCCTATCCCTTCAACAAGCTCAGCCGAGCAAAAGCTCCGCCTATCCACTTTAACCAGGCAATAAGAAGATAATAGATACCTGCCATCTATTTCTACTGATTCAACCATTCCTGATAGTCTTTCATAAAATTCTGATAGAATGGCGAGTACTGCGGATTTATCTCCGCTGCCCGGCGATATGCTTCAAGGGCATCGGGGGATAAACCCTTTTTGTAGTAGAGATTGCCCAACTGAAAATGGGCCTTATCAAACCAGGGAGCTAATTCTACTGCCTTTTGGCATTCCCTTATTGCTTCATTTAATAATCCCTTCTTCTCATATAGGCCTGCTAAATTATAGTGGGCCCGGGCAAAGCCCGGAGATGCCTCAATTGCCTTCTCATAATTATCTATTGCCTTATCAACCATTCCTTTGAGTGTATAAATATTTCCCAGGTTAAGATAGCATTCTCCGAATCCGGGGTCAATCTCCAGGGCCTTTTGGAATTCTCTGGCTGCCTCATCATACTGAGTCTTTCTAACATAAATATTTCCCAGATTGAAATAAACTTCGGCACTATAACCCGGATCCAACTCGATGGCTTTACGAAATTCAACCAGTGCCTGATCATACTGTTTATTCCGGTAATAGTAAAATCCCAAATTGTGGTGAGCGGTAACGGATCGGGGGTTCTGGGCAATTGTCCTTGTCCAGAGGGTATATCCATTCCTCCAATCCCTATTTCTCTTTATGGTCAATAATGAGTAAGATGATACTACTATAATTAGCAAAAAAACGGCAATCTGTCGGTGAGTTTCACCGGAAATCCTCTTAAACAGAAACCAGAAGAAAGGGGCCAGCACTAAAAGAAGAATGGTTATTCTCAAGATAAACAGTGACAAAAACATATTCCCGGCTGGCAGAGGAATATTTAAATTATCTATTATGCTGATTCCATTGGATTTAGATATTTCGAGTAATCCAAAATTGTAAGTCAGGATCGCTACCAATAAAAACCAGGGCAGAAATCTCTTAAACTTATCTGAAGAAACTTTAGCCTTGCTGTGGTAAATAAAATATTCAAACAGACCCGCAATTATCAGACAAAAACCGGCCGATGGAATATAAAGATAGCGATCGGCAAGGATATAGTTGGCCGGAATAATGTTTAAAACCGGCACAAGGTTAACCAGAAACCAGGCCAGTCCGAAGGAGAGAATCCGGTAATTGCGGTAGGCTTTAACGGTTAGAAATAGCAGAAAAGCCATTGCCAAAACCGAAAGAATTACCCTACCCTCCAGAAGAGAAGTGGAGAGAGGGAAGTAATAGTCAATGGATAAGTTAAAGGGAAAAAGCAACAGTTGAATATACTTAATTACTGCCCGGGACATCGTTGCCAGAAGTAATAGATAACTTTCTCCCATAAAATCCTTGAGTGAGAAATAGGAGAAGGGCTGGAAGTCTCCATATCGAAGGATGATTCCTAAAAGAGGAACTATTAGATAAGGGAGATAATATCGGAAATTTTCCTTGAGTTTCTTAAGGGGTTCTACCGGAGAAAAATAATAATCATATAGGGCCAGCAGTAAAGGTAGAATCACCACCACCTGTTTGGAAAGTAGACCGAGTATATAGGCGAAAAGGGAAGCCAGATAAAATCCAAGAGAACGGTCTTTCTTCAAGTAAAGGATAAAGCCCAGAACAAAAAAGACCATTGCCAGCAATTCTTTCCGATGAGAGATCCCAGTTACTGCCTCGGTATGGATGGGATGAGTAATAAAGAGAATTCCTACCATGAAAGCAAGTCTTCGATTATGAGCAATGATATCGATAAAAAAATAGAGGAGAGCCGTAGCCAGAAGGTGAAGCAGGGTGTTCGTCAGGTGGAAACCAAAGGGGTTTTGACCCCAGATCTGCCAATCGATCATAAAAGTTATGGCCCTGATCGGTCTTCCAATTGTGAACAGCTCAAAGAAATTTCTCCAATCCTTGATTAAAGGATTCAGGGCTATTAAATTAATATCATCATAAAGAAATGTATAAGCAGTTTGATGAATATAATAAGAAATCAGAGCAAATATCCCAATCGAAGTCAGATGGTATTCTCGATTGGTTTCCGAAAAAAGTTTCAAGATCCTCATGATTTTATTTTCAGGAGTTTCCCCAAAAAGGGGCTTGTAGGAGTGGACCTCCGTGTCCACCCTTATTAGGGCCGACAGGGACGTCGGTCCCTACATTCATTTCCACTAAAAGACAGCATAGATGAAGGGCATCAGTGCTGATCCTTCAGTAAGCATGATAAAGAGGCTAAGGAGCAGCAGAACTAGAAAAATTGGAGCCAGCCACCACTTTTTTCTCTCCCGCATAAAAAGATAAAACTCTTTTAATAGATAAAGTCTATTCATTTCTTCCCGGGGTGTTAAATTTTGGTTATAATATTTTCCGCAACTTCAATTCCCATTTTCATACACTGATCCATATGGAGGTATCTGAATAACCCCTGCCGACCGGTTATAAAAAGATTTTCAATACTTCCGATATAATCATACAGTAACTTTCTATTTCTTTCGTAGTGCAAATCCGCAACCGGGTAGCCATTCTCTTTTCGAGTGACAAATGCATCTACAACATCATCTTTGGTAATGAGTCCTTCCTCTTCTAATTCCTTGATCACTCTGTTACAAAGCTCCTTCTCATCAGCATCCCAGATTTCTTGATCCTTATCACACGCAATTTCCGTACACAAACCGGTTAAACCTTCAGGAAAAAGGTCTATGCTGAATTTATTCATCTCTGTAATCCTGCTAAAAGTTCTGTTTCTAACATAAATCATGCGTGCTTCTAAGACATCTTGTTTCTTAACGATCAAATCAACAAAAATTACGGCTCTGAATTTTAATGAATTACTGGCATTGAGAATTTTGGAGTCAACTCTTGGAATAATTAGTTTCACTAAATCATTGATTGGAATAGTTGAAACTACGAAATCAGATTCTACTGTCTTAATATCCGCATCCTTTTCAAAGGATATTTTCACTACCTTATGGCCATCAATGTGTATACTCCTCACTTGTGAATTTAGGTAAATTAAGCCATTTTTACTGTGGATCTCATTGGCTAATTTATTAAAATAAGCCATTGGCCCCTTTTTAGGATAATGCCCCAAAAAAATATAGGGGAACTTTGTTGTATCCTCTTTCTTTAATAATCGTTTGGTAGCTTCTACAATACTAGTCTTAAAAGTTTTACGAAGATTTAAAAGTGGAATTCCTTCCTCTACAAAACTTGCAGCAATATACTTTGGATGGAGTCCCCATACTTTCTCGGTATATTTTTCAAAATACATTTTATACAAAGCTTTACCAAATCTATTAATAATCCAAGATTCCGCTGAGTCATCAATAGGTCGTTTGGTTATCATTTTGGCCTTTGCGAAAATATAATCGAATAAAAATTTAAACAACACAAATGGACTTGACTTAATCAAAATATCAATAGCATCTAAGGGATAGGAATAGTATTGATCATCATATTTAATCAAAGCATTTGCTTTAAATATATTCACTTCTTTCCTATCGATTATCCGGTAGAATTCTTCTTGCATTTTCTCATCGAGAAAAAAAGTATGGGGACCATAATCAATAAAACAACCGTTTCTTTCTATATGTCCCGCCAGTCCTCCTATGCATGGTTCCATTTCTAACACTATCACCTTCTTTCCTTTTTCGGCCAATTTATATGCTACCATCAACCCAGTGATGCCCGCTCCTAATATGATTATTCTCTTATTTAATATAAATTCTTCTTGCATTACATCTGAATTATTTAAAATGTTTTATGCTATTGATCACATAACATTGCTCTTCGTGGTTCATTTGAGGATATAATGGCAGAGTTATGCTTAATTTACAGGCCATTAGTGAAGCCGGGAAATCACTTTCTCTCAAACGGTACTTACTTTTATAATACTTTACTGTATGCACAGCTTGGGCTCCTGGGACAGTTGCGATTCCCTTTTCCTCTAATTTTCTCATAAATTCGTTACGCTTTCGGTGCATAGACCGCAGCTGATCCAGATTAATTCTGTCTCTTGCTAATTTACCGGGAGTAAACAGGCAAACATAGGATGGATAGGGATGGACATAACCCTTAGGTACCTTAGGTATAGTTAACCACTCCAAATCTTTTAATTCTTGATCATATATCTTAGCCAATTCTTTTCTTCTTTTGAGAATAAACTCCAGTTTTTCCATTTGTTTAACACCAATACTGGCATGGAGATCAGTCATCTTATAGTTATATCCTAATACATTATATTCTGGAAGGACATAAAATTTCCTTTGATGCCGTTGCAAAGCAGAGATTGAGGCACCATAATTTCTCATAATCTCTATGTTGTGGGCAATCTCTTCATTATTTGTTATAACCATGCCCCCTTCACCAGTTGTGATTATCTTTCTGGGATGAAAGCTAAAGCAACCAGCATCGCCAAGAGTGCCTGCGTGTCTCCCTTTATAAAAGGCCCCAAGTGCAAGAACGGCATCTTCAATAACTTTTAATTTATATTTCTTTGCTAACTTCAGAATGGGGTTCATATCTGCACAAAGACCAAACATATGAACGGGGATAATGGCTTTTGTATTTTCTGTAATTGACTCCTCTATTTTAGAAACATCAATGTTAAAAGTCTCAGGATTAATGTCCACGAATACAGGTTTAGCTCCTATATACTCGATAGGATTTACCGTAGCAACACAAGTAAAAGGAGATACAATGATTTCGTCTCCTGGATTAATACCACAGGCTAACAAAGATAGGTGCAGTGCCGCAGTTCCCGAGCTTGTCGATTTAGCATATTTAGCTCCTGTATAATTACTTACTATATTTTCAAACTCCTGAACCTTGGGTCCCTGCATTACCCACCCACTCCTGAGTGGTTCGAGAATCGCCTGTTCCTCACTTTCATCAAACAAAGGCTTAGCTATGGGGATTTTCATTGTTAATCTCTCCTTATTATTTTCGCTGGAACTCCAACTGTGCCTCGAGTTCCAAGATTCTCTTTCGTTGGCGAGGCCGGAGCGGTTTTGCAGGTGAGCCAACATAGATCATCCATGGCTCGCAATCTTTCGTAACAAGCGAGTTTGCTCCAATTGCTGAGCCCTCTCCAACAGTTACTCCCGGTAGAACTACTACATTAGCTCCTAAAATAGAATGCTTTTTAATTACAACAAATGATCTAACTATGTTTCTAAATTCGGACGGGATTGTTGGATTCGTTAAAGATGATCCGGAAAAGTCTTCACTCCCAGTAAAAATTCTACACCCAGAAGATAATCCAGAAAAATCTTCCATAATAAACTTACCTCCTCCAGTAATATTGCAAAAAGATGCAATATGAACATAATTGCCAATTTGGGTTTCCTTTCCGCCCATTAATAGAACAAAATCATCGATAATTACATTATTACCAATAGCAATTACCTCCGGATTCAAAATTTTTGCGAGAGGATATATTTTCACATTTTCACCTATTTTTTTAAATTCCATATACACTGCCTCTAAATCATCTTTTTTTGTTCTCTCTAAATAATTCCTACAATTTCATATTTTTGCTCTTGCTCAATTGCGTCTATAACAACTTTAGCATGTCCACAAGCACCATATATAAGTACTTTATCCTTCATCTTTTTTTACATTTTTACATTGGGCTAAAAATCCTGATTTGAATCTCCCACTCGTAAGGATTATACATTTCACTAAACTTTATGTCAATTTATTATGCTGGCTGACCACCTGGGAAACACTGAACTACGGATTTCTAAAGCTCTTTATCAATTGGTTTCAAAATTTTTCTGAAGAGATATCAGGAGGATTTTCATTCTGATTGTAAGGCGGACTTCCAGCCCGCCATTATGTCGGGCATAATGCCCGACCTACAATTGTCCTTGGACAGATTCAAAGATCTCTCGGGCAATCAGTTGATACCCCTTTTCATTAGGATGGATAATCTCCTTTGCCGGATCATCGAAAAATTCCTCACCTCTCCTTTTATCAAAGACCCGCGCCAGATCCATCAGAGGAACCCGTTTTTCTCTGGCCAGCTCTCTTACCACCTGATTATAGCTCTGATGAAGCGGGATAAGCTCATCCGGGTACTTAACGAATCTCATCTCCTGTAGATACGGAGGTATCTCCCCCTCAACTGCCCCTGAAGGTGCGGTAAGTAAGAATATTTTGATTCCATTATCTCTGGCCAATTCAATAACTTCCCTTAAGTTTTCCCGATAATCTTCCAAAGGTACTCTGTATTTCAGATCTGATTCCTTAGCCACTGACCGCCGATACAAGCTTAACTCCTCCCGGATTGACCTGTGAATACTGTTGAGGAATTGATAGACCCGGAATCGATCGAGGAAAAACTGAATTTCAGCAACATTCTCGTCCACCGACCTCTGTTCCTTGTCGGAAAACCCCCGGGCCAGCCAATGATCATTCCATCCGTAGAGAACAATAATCAAATCAGGCTCCAGATCCAGGACACGGGTCTGAAAAAGTCTCCGGCCCTGAAAAGAGCTGTAGCCAGGAATTCCGGCATTGATCACCTCAAATCTTTTACCGGAGACTGAAGAATCCAGAAGTTCCTGGAGCCTTTGAGGATAGGAGGCCCTCTCTCCAAAGGTCACTGAATCCCCCAGGCATACGATACGAATACTCCCTTCCCTTTTCTTTTTCGAGAATTCTCTCCCGCGAAACCCTGAGGAATTAACTCCTTCGATTTCTGCCCCGGGAAAGTTGAACCCGGACACCAACCTCCAAAACAGATCCGAATCGGGCCTAAAAATCCTAAGTAGTGTGTCGGGGTCAGGAAAACCAAACCTCATATAGGTTGGCCCGGAGTGAAATTGAAAGCCGGTTACCCGCAGTCCCAGCTCAGCCAGAGAAAAGAAAACTACCACACTACCTAAGGCTATCACTATATTTATAGCCCCGTCCTTAATCTTTGCAGAAGTTTCCTCAAAAATCATTCAAGAGTTCCCTATCCTGGATAGCCGGGGCTTTCGAGCCCCGGTATTTACTTTATCCGAATCTTCTTAGCGGGGAATGATAAGCAAAATATGATAGGGCCAAATGATGCTCAACAAATAGGACTTCCCCGGGAAATTTTAGTTCCTTCTGAATTATTGACTTTTGTCCAGAGCTTCTGACGTAACCACAAAGGAATGGCGTAGAGAAAAGAACGAAAGGAGTAAGGAAAGGTATGAAGATGAGAAAGCACAATCCTTTCAAATTTTAATATTGGCTTCTCATAAAAGCCCACATAATCTAACTGGTCAGCAGTTATTCCGGCATAATCCAGACTGAATTTAATGGCATGATGAGGAAATTCGAGGCAGTGCTTCTGCCGGGTGAACCTTTCCTCAGCCGCCGCCGCCACAATTACTCCATCCTTGAGCAGAGCGGCAGCCGCATCATGATAAAAGCAGGAGATCCCCAGAATATACATATCACTCGATAGGCTCAGGACAGGCAGGCAAATCGCGAATTAAAATGCTTAAATCAAAAATGAGGTAAAAAATAACCCACTGCGCAGGTGAGTAAAAATAATCTGGACATTCTTTACTGAGACCCCAAGAGCGAATAATTATGTTTTATAGAAGATATTTGAATTAAAATGAAATAAGTTGATATTTCCGCTAATCTTTCCCTAATTAGGAGTAAACCACCCCCTTTTCTTGACTAAAGTTGGCGCGTTCTCAAATCTTTATAATATTTGATAGTCTTCTTAAGACCATCCGTTAAACTGGTTTTAGGTTCCCAGTTCAACCTCAATCTAGCTAAAGTTATATCAGGACTTCTCCTAATAGGATCATCTTTGGGTAATTCCAGGTATGCAATTTTAGATGTAGAGTCTGTTAATTTAATAATCATATTAGATAATTTTTTAATACTTATATTATAGGGATTTCCAATATTAACCGGACCAATAAAACTTTCAGCATTCATCATTCTACAAATACCTTCGATTATGTCATCAATATAACAAAAGCTCCTTGTTTGAGTTCCATTACCATAAATGGTAACAGGAGCATTTTTTAGTGCCTGGTTAATAAAATTTGAAATTACTCTGCCATCGTCAGGCCTCATTCCAGGACCATATGCATTAAATATTCTTACTATCTTAATATCTGTTTTAAAGGTTCTATGATAGGCTATTAATAATGCTTCACCAAATCTCTTCGATTCTGCATAACAGCTTCTAATTCCAACGGGATTCACATTACCAAAATAATCTTCTTTTTGAGAATTTACCTGAGGATTGCCATAAATTTCCGAACTAGATGTATATAATAGCCTCGAATTATTTCTCCTTGCTAAATCCAACATATTTTTAGTACCGATAGAATTAGTTAGAGCAGTATCAATCGGATACTTTTGATAATCATCTGGACTTGCTCTTGATGCTAAGTGATATATTTGGTCGATTTTACCATCAACCTCTATGGGTTCGATTATATCATGGTCTATGCATTTAATACCTAAACTACATAATTTCCTATAATGATCTTCGCTTGATAAGTCTAGGCGGTCAATAACTATTACCTCATTATTAAAACTAAGTAGGTATTTGCAAAAATTAATACCTAAAAAACCTAATCCACCAGTTACGATTATCCTCATTTTTTAATTAGCACCTTTTCAAAATTGCCGGTAAAATCTTTCCAGCTCGGGTTTTTCCCCTCCCGCTCGATCCAAAAGGAATTGGCTTTTAGGGTCTTCGAAGCCAATAGATCCTTCTTGAATAATCTTACCAATAACCAGATAGGTCCGAGCAGTAAAATATATACCAGTGACAGGATAACCATATTCTGAATACTCGCAAACCCGCGAGCAAATTCGTTCCATCCCTGGTAAATATGTTTAAATACATTTTCCATAATATTTATTTCATTCTCTTCAAAATCGTTATCTTGTCACTTGTAAATTCCGGGGCTCGAGAAGAGTAAAATCCTTCAAGAAAATACCCTCCTTCAAATATCCTTACCACTGTGTAGCCTAATTCACCCGATAAAAGAGCTTTTAGAATATCGTCAGGGACTGCCCTATTTGCCCGGACAAATTTTGGAAAATTACGCCGGGAGATAAGAATATAATCCGGATCTTTATCAATTAATAAATCCCTTGATAATTTAAGATGGGACTTGGAAGGGGCTACAACGATAAACTTAGATTTATTCATCCAAACCGGAGGGAGGAAGTAAGCAACCTTGCTCTGGTGAGGGATATTGCTTTTAATCCATTCTTCCGCATTGTGATAAGTTAATAGATTGCGGCTGCTCCTGGAAACTGAAAGCACGGAAAAGGTTATTGCCAAAAATAAACCCGAGTATCCCAGAACCTTAATAATCTTTACTTTATTTATCAATAAGTTATTTATAAAGATTGACCCTAAAAGACAGATAAAAGGTGTCATTGTTGAATGTTGATGTTCAAATGAAGTATCCGTCATACTGCCGGAAAAAATAAAAAAAATAACCGGATAGGAAAGCAGCATCATTGCTCTCTTTCTATCCTTTGTCGCTAAGAAAATAATGCCACCGATTGAAAAAATCATAAGAGGAATCCCGATCATTCGGGGATAGGTTAAAAAAAGCTGATAAAGGAATCTCCAGTGTAACCAGTCTTCCGAAGATATCCGGTAACTCGAGCCGACTTGACCACGATGATATTCCTCCAATAGATTAGAAAAGGCTGTTTTAAAATCGAGTATAACATAAGGGGAAGTAATAAGGAAGATGACAACGGATGAAAACAGCAATAGAATTATTTTTCGATCCTTAAGCGTCAATAAAAACTTCTCCTTCGTGGGCAAGTTATAAAGAAAGTGAGCAATTATGGCGGAAAACAAGGGGAAAAAATTATATTTGGTTGCGGTTGCTATGCCGGAGATAATTCCACAGCAAAGATAATCTCTCCATTGTCCTCTTAGCATTATTCTCACCGCAAAAAGAAATGAAAGGGATACCCAGAAGATGACAGCAGCATCAGTTTTCACCAACTGAGATAAATATATATGTAAAGAGTTAAGCGAAATAAATAGTGCTGCTATTAAACCAACATTTTTATTAAATAATTCTTTGCCGATTAAATAAACAACAATTATCGTAGCGCAACCAAACAGAACTGAGGCGGATCTGCCAAGTATAAATAAACTGCTATCCTCGATCCCCGGATAAATCGCCTGAGCCAAAAAAAATAGGAATGACATTAGATAAATATGAAATGACGGATACAGAAAAAAATGAGGGTTCAGGTCTCCGGTTAATATGATGCGTTTTGCCGCAAGTCCTACAGCCAACTCATCCCATGTAATGAAGTATTCGATTAAGTAATCGATTGTGCGGGTTCGTAAAATCAAGGCCAAGATCAGAATCAAGATCAGAAAAATCTCTTCTCTTCTGGCAGAAAGGAAATTTATATACCTATCGAACTTCATCCGTTTATCTATCTCTTACAGGATTTTCCTCAAAAATCCTTCATTGTAGGGCGGGCTTCCAACCCGCCATTATGTCGGGCAAGATGCCCGACCTACTATAACTGGATAGGCGGGGCTTTCGAGCCCCGGTATTTTGAGTTTATTTAAATCCTCTTAGCGGGGCTGGAAAGCCCCGCCTATCCCTATTTCAATAAATTATCCCATAAAAACGCAAAATCTTGAGGAAACTCCAAATCTCTTACTCCTAACAAAGAAAAAATTAAATTTTCTTGACTACTTTGGAATAAACCCGGTTAATCTCCTCTATCATGCTTTTAACAGTAAAATTATCTTTCACAATCTTAAGTCCGTTTTCGATTAGTTTCTCTCTAATCTTTTCATCTTTCAAGGACAAACCCACCATTTGGGCTAATTCCCTGAAATCTCCGCGTTTAAATAGCAGACCATTTTCACCATCAGTAATTATCTCAGGAATACCCCCCACTCTTGAGGCCACCACAGGGATGCTGGCAGACAGAGCCTCCAAAATGCTTATTCCAAATGCCTCGATCTTCGAAGGAAGAACAAGAACCCTTGTCTTTTGGTAATATCTAACAAGCTGGTCTCGAGTCAGACCACCGGTAAACTCAACCGGCAAGCTAACACTAAGGAGCTTCGATAGCACTCGTGAATGCCAGAATTCTTTACCGACAATTACCAGCTTGGCCGTGGGGAATTCCTTTAAGATTAATGGTAATGCTCGAAAAAGTGTGAGTATCCCTTTTCGTAAATAATCCCTCCCGACAAACAGGATTATATCCTCACGAACCTCTGTAGATTCGTCCTTTTTAAATACTTCAGGATCAATTCCATAATGAACCAGGAATTTTCGGGGATGCTCTATTTTCTCCAGAACACAAATGCTGTGAGTAATTACCGCCGCTGCTCTCTTCAAAATATTCTGATATTTTACATTACGGTACTTTTGTAAAAGAAAACGCAAAGGAAGATCGGGAGAAAAGAAGGGATAGAATTTAGTCCAATAATGGTCATGAACATCGACGACCAGAGGGCATTTCAATCGCTTAATTACTTCTCTGGGCAGATGCTTAATGTCAAGGGCATGGGCAAGCTCCCAGTGCTCATCCAAATCAGCCGGAGAGTCATAAATTTTTATCCGATGGTGCTTCTTTATCTCCCCCAGCAAAAGATCCTGATAAGTTCCCGAACCGGTAAATAGCTCTCCCCTTATTTTCAAATATAAAATTTTCAAATTAAATAATTATCAGACAATTTCATAAATATTTTAATTTTTCTGGAAAAGGTTTTTTATTAGCTTTTGCCATTTGGTGATTTTAAATCTTCTAAAACCAATTATACACATTATTAAAAATAAAAAACCATACCTAAATCTTGTTCGGCTGATCTTGATATCTCCGTGAACCCTTGCCCGGTAACGAACAGGAATTTCAAAAATCTTCAATTTTAACCGGGCAGCCCCAAATAGGAGATCAAAATCTCCCGTCGGATCGAAATTGCCAAAATAGCTTCTTCCTCCCTTTATTTTCTCATAATCCTTTTTAAATAGAACTTTTGTTCCACAAAGAGTATCCGTAATTCTCTGCTCAAGCAGCCAGGTAAAAAATATGCTAAATGCCTTGTTTGCTAAAAAATTAAGCGTTCGCATAGCTCGATTTTCCATGGGATACACCATTCTTGATCCATTAACAAACTCTGCCTTCCCCTTTGCAATAGGGTGATAGAATTTAAGTAAATCCTCGGGAGGAACGGTCAGATCGGCATCAAAGATAAAAAGAAGTTCACCGGAAGCAGCATCAAACCCTTTTCTAATAGCGTCCCCTTTCCCTAAATTTGGCACCTGTCGAATAAGCTTTATATCCTTTTCCCCTTTATACTTTTCCGTCATCTCTTCAATTTTTTCCACTGTTCCATCACTCGATTGTCCATCAACAAATATTAACTCAGTATGACTGCCTATCCTTGGTATTTTTTCAACACAATCTTTAATATTACCTGCTTCATCACGACAGGGAATGATAACTGAACAGGAAAATTCTTTAGCTTTATCATTACTCATTGTCTTAACTAAGTTTTGGCTGGCAGATGTATTTATTTCATTCAAATCCAAATGTCATTTGAACTTTGAATTTTGGCATTTTTCAAATTCAGGGCTTCGTCAATGCACAAATCTAAAGCTTCGTCTAAAGATACTATGGGCTGCCAATTTAGAGTTCTCTTCGCTTTTTCAATAGAAGGAATTCGAATTCTTACATCATCTTCATAGGAAGGAATATTGATAAAAGATAGTTCTTTTTTGGATTTAATAATACCTCTTTCCAGGCACTTTCTATATATTTTTTTTGCCAACTCCTTCATAGTAACTGGTCTCGGATTACCGAGATTGAAAGTTTCACAATCAGTTTTATTGCTAAAAGAATATTCAGCGATTGCATGTGCCACATCCCCAATCCAGGTGAAGCACCTGACCTGCTCACCGTCACCAAATATTTCCAGAGGATTCTGTCTTTCAATGATTATTTTCTTAATAAAATCAGCAAATACATGGGCTCTGCCATATTCTATCTCTGCTTTTTCATAAGGGGTTATAATATTAAACGGTCTCCAGATAGAAAAATTTAAATCATACTGCCTGTTGAATGCGCGACATAATCTTTCCCCTACCAGCTTTGATAAACCATAATCCGTATGTGGTGTAGGTATATCTTCCTCTTCGGTACTTGGTATTTTCTTGCATCTCTCATATACCATAGATGAAGAAATGTATACTACTTTGGATAGGTCGTTTTTTATCGCCTCCCACAGGATATTTTGATGCAGTTCGATATCCTTTGAGAGAATATCAGCCGGATAGGTATGAAACCCCTTGATACCAAAGATTCTACCCGCAGCCTGAAAGACGATCTCCACTCCTTTGTAAATTTTCTTAACGAACCCTTTATTGCCCAGATCTCCCTTAATAAATTCATATTCTCTTCTTCTCTTTTGTTTTCCATATCGAAAATAATTATCCGCACCGATAACATCATGACCCGCTTTTAAAAGGTGAGGGATTACCCATTGCATTAAAGACCCTTCACTTCCGGCAACTAACACCTTCATTTGGGAACCTCTCTTCCCCAAAAAAGCCCGTTTTCTGACTTATATTTCATCTCTTCCCAAAATCCCCAGATGTCTACATAGAGACAGTCCTCATTATCTGTATATTGTAACATTTTATTTAGATCCTTAAATTCATCATGGGGAGTCATCAATATAATACAATCACTATGCTTTATGTTTTCAATGGGATCGTATTTTTTTAAATTTGGCTCAACCAATATTAATTGATAGCCGCTAAATTCTAATTGTTTTTTTAGCTTAAAGCTGCAAGAGTTTCTAATATCATCACTATTTGCCTTAAAAGTCATACCAAGAATTGATATCTTTTTTATATCATAATCTTTTATTTTTTTTATTATTTGAGCTACCACGCCCTCGTTTATCCTGAAGGATGTTGAAATGAGCTCATTGAATGGAATGTTTTCCAATAAAAACCAGCCGTCCTTATATAGACAGGGACCACCAACATTTGGTCCCGGAGAAGGTATATTTAATCGAGGATAATCAAAATTACAGGCATCAATAATTTTATGAATGTTTGCGTTATAACTGTCTGCAATTAAGTAATATTCGTTGGCCAAAGCAAATTCTACATATCGAGTCATATTTGTTATTAATTTGCCTAATTCTGCCTCAACCGGGGATAACTTGATGCATTTGTTTTTAATAAATGTTTGAAAAAATTCCTCAGCCCTCTGATAACTGCGATCATCGAATGCACCAATTAATTGGGGTAAGCTTTTAATTTCCCTGATTGCTTTACCCTGCATAACCCTTTCCGGAGCATAAACTAAATAGATATTAGTCCCTATTTTTAGACCAAATTTTCTTTCAATTATGTCTTTTATTTTTCTTGTCGTCCCCGGTGAAACGGTGCTTCGTAAAATAATTAATTTATCTTCCTTTATATTTTTACAAATATCATAAGTTAATTCTATAAGATCACTGATTACCGGATTAAAATATTCATCAACCGGTGTTCCTAAACTAACAATTATTACCTCAGAATCAGACAATACTGAAATATCAGAGGTCATCTTTAATCTTTTCTTTTCTATCGCTTTTTTAAGGTATTCCTTTCCCATATCTTCACGAAATGGTAAATTTTTATTCATAATCTGATCATTTTTCTTCTGATCAATATCAATACCGTACACAAAGTGGCCCGAATCTGCTAAAACTAAACATAATCCGAGTCCCACATGACCAGCCCCACCAATAACCGCTACTTTCATTTATTAATCCTTCTTAAATTACAGACTTATAAACATCACCGGTAAAATTATACGCTATTAAGTGGACATTAACAAAGCTCATCCCGGATTATTGTGGGTAAAAAATCCAAATGTCAATAGATAGGATCCAATCCGCCTCAGGCGGACTGCTATTCCCTTCTATTCCTTGCTACTCCCCTGCTACTCATTGGGCCGACAGAGACGTCGGCCCCTACGTAGGGGCGGACCTCCGTGTCCGCCCTCTGTTTTCTTGCTACTTCCCTTGCTACTCCCTGCTACTCATTCTCCGCACTATATTCCGTTAAGAGCCAGAATTCTTATTGGATATACCCCAAAGAACGAAGTCTTTCTTTCATCTCCTCGTCGATCCTGACCTTCTCTTCTGATGGATACTCGCTAACCGTGAATGATTTTTGAATATTTTTCATTAACTTTAGCAAATCACCAACCAGCTCAAATTCTTCAGCAGCCAGATTACGAGTTTCGTAGGGATCACCCTGAAGATCATACAATTCTATCTTCGAGGCCGAGTAATCAGAAATTAACTTCCACCTCTTCGATCGTAATGATATTTTACCTCTATCCTTTAACTTCCCGGTTTCACTGAAGGCAGTTAATTTTAAATCCTGATCTTTCCCTGACAGCAACGGCAGGAGACTCACTCCTTCTATATCTTTAAACTTCGGAATACCGGCAACATCGAGAATCGTTGGAGCAATGTCAATGCTCCGGACAACTCCTTTTACGATCTTCCCCCGGGGGAATAAATCCGGATACCGGAAAATTAAAGGAAAATTTATTAATTCTTCGTATACAGTATGAATGTGACCGATCCTACCATGCTCAAAAAACTCGTCTCCATGATCAGCCATAACAATCAAAAGGGTATTGTCATCTATACCCAACTCCTTTAATTTGGACAACAATTTTCCCAAATAGTAATCAACATATCTGATCTCTCCATCATAATATGAGATTATACGGTCAATGTCATCCTCACCAGATGTCGAGTATGCATCTTCAACAACTTCCTTTCGATTGCTTAATGCCACTAAATCCCCCCTCCCCCCTTTTGAAAAAGGGGGGTTAGGGGGGATTTTATTCAGCATCTCCTTGAATAAAGAAGGAGGATTATAAGGGGCATGAGGGTCCATATAATGCAGGTACAAAAGAAAAGGAGAATTATAATTTTTCTCCAGCCAGGGCAAAATCTGGCTGGTCATACATTCGGCACTTTTCCACCGCCAGGCATCCGTGCACTTCTCATTAAAAGAGTCAAATCCCTGATCAAATTGATAAAGTTTAGAAATACCCGCATTATTTGAAATAGCGCCAGTAATATATCCTTCACTCTTCAAAATTTCTGCCAGAGTAGTTAAGGAATTTTTCAGAGGATAGCCAAAGGGGTTTGTTACCTGGTGCTGCGATGGGTAAAGCGAGGTAAACAGCGAAGCTACCGAAGGCCAGCTCCAGGATGCCTGACTGATAGCATTGGTAAAGATAACGCCTTCCCGGGCAGTTCGGTCAATATTAGGACTGGTCTCTCGGGAATAGCCGTAGCAGCCCAGATGATCCGGCCGCAGAGCATCTATGACTGCCAGAATGATATTGGCCCTGCCTTGCTTTACCATGCTGGTAATTCGTGGGTTGCTAATTATTGAAAAATCACTCTCCGTATCTGGCTTTCTCTTGAAGGGAGGCTCTATCGAATAACTCCCCTTGGTCTCGAAGATAAGCGTTACATTTTGCCCCGAGTATTTGGACAGATCAAGCCTAACATCAAACCATCTCCGATCTTCCTTTCGGTGTTTTGGATCAGTATATTTGGAAAAGAGAGACTTTCTTTTACCTGAGTCATCTTCAAGGTAGAGATCGAACTGAACTCCGTCACCACTTCTTTCCCAGGCTTCCTCTATTACTCCAAACCCAAACAGCAATAGAGCCCCCGGTGGAATCATTCCTCGATATTTCACAGTAGTAGGAGCAGGAACAAACAGGGCATTCCTTATTTCGTTATCTATGGTTATTCGCTTCCGCAGGACGCCCGGGTTTTGATTGGCATTAAACAGAGCAATCTGCTCCGCTTCCGGTAGCCGGTCAAGAACAGCATAAATATCCTCGGGCTCCTGCTTGAATGAACTAATGTTTGAAACTGTCCCAACCACCAAGAGAGTCAATAAAAACAAGGGAAATATGTAACTCAGCCTCCTCCCGGTAAATAGCCCGGAAAAAAGCCACCGGAAAAGGTAAACAGAAACTAAGCAAATCTGCACTAAGAAAAGCAGGCGGAAGTTAATCAGTGCGGTCGAGATCTCCTTCACCCAAAAGATCTGAATTAACCCGCTTGCCAGAAGGGCAAAGCTTATCAGAAAAAAGTGCCGCTTGAATCTCTTGCCCTGGTAAATGTTAGAGAAAATATAAAAGGCTTTGATTATAACAATCAGCCCAAAACTTACCGCCAGCAATATGGTGCCCAGGTAGGGAACCGGATGGATTAAATGATAGGCAAAGCTTAGAAGAAGAAAGCTGGGCAGGTAGGAATAGGCATCTGCTCGGAAAATTCTTGAAGTATCTTCACCTGCCAGTTTTGCCAGGAGCACTGAATAAAAATACCAGGCCAGCCAGTAAAGAAGCAGACAGCCCTCAATAATCATCAAGAGGCGAATGTTGAAAAATACACCAAGCTCTCCCTTAATTAGAGCGGGGCGAAGCAAGTGGAATATAACACCAAACCATCTCTTAATTAGAGCCGTCTGAAGGAAGAGACCAAAAATTAATCCACAGACCCCCACCAGGAAGCTATGAAATGGATTGGCGCGTAAAAGGAGGACAAAGTCCTTTAAGCCTATTTTTGGATTATTTTTAATCACCTCGTCCATAGTATTAATGTATATACCCCAGAGAACGGAGTTTTTCTCTCGTCTCCTCGTCGATCCTGACCTTTTCTTCTGAAGGATACTCGCTGACTGTAAATGATTTTTGAATGTTATTCATTATCTTCAGTAAATCTCCAATCAGCTCAAATTCCTCAGCAGCCAGATTATGAATTTCGTCGGGATCATTCTGAAGGTCATATAATTCTATCTCCGAGCTCGAATAATCAGAAATTAATTTCCACGTGCTCGATCGCAACGATTTTTTGCCTCTACCCATTAGCTCCCCGGTTTCACTGAAGGCAGTTAATTTTAAATCCTGAACTCTACCTGACAGCAACGGCAGGAGACTTACCCCTTCCATATCTTTAAACTTCGGAATACCGGCAACATCCAGAATTATTGGAGCAATATCTATGCTACGGACAACTCCTTTGACGATCTTCCCTCTGGGGAATAAATCCGGATACCGGAAAATTAAAGGAACCCGGATTACTTCCTCATATAAGGTAGGATCGCCTAAGGTAGGACCATGAGCAAGGCTACCATGCTCAAGAAACTCCTCTCCGTGATCAGCCATAATAATCAAAAGAGTATTATCATCTATGCCCAATTCCTTTAACTTGGATAACAATTTTCCCAAATGGTAATCAACATATCGGATCTCTCCATCATAATACGAGATTAAACGGTCAATGTCACTCTCCCCAGATTTATTCAGCATCCCCTTGAAAGGAGAAGGAGGATTATAAGGGGCATGAGGGTCCATATAATGCAGGTACAAAAGAAAAGGAGAATGGTAATTTTTCTCCAGCCAGGGCAAAATCTGGCTGGTCATACACTCAGCACTCTTCCACAAACACGCATCCATGCACTTCTCATTAAAGTAGTCAAATCCCTGATCAAATTGATAAAGTTTGGAAATACCCGCATTATTTGAAATAGCGCCAGTAATATATCCTTCACCTTTCAGAATTTCTGCCAGAGTGGTTAAAGATTTTTTAAGAGGATAGCCAAAGATGTCTGTAACCTGGTGCTGCGACGGGTAAAGCGAGGTAAACAGTGAAGCTATGGAAGGCCAGCTCCAGGATGCCTGGCTGATAGCATTGGTAAAGATAACGCCTTCCCGGGCAATTCGGTCAATATTAAGGCTGGTCTCTCGGGAATAGCCGTAGCAGCCCAGATGATCCGGCCGCAGAGCATCTATGACTGCCAGAATGATATTGGCCTTGCCTTGCTTTACCATGCTGGTAATTCGTGGGTTGCTAATTATTGAAAAATCACTCTCCGTATCTGGCTTTCTCTTGAAGGGAGGCTCTATCGGATAACTCCCCTTGGTACCGAAGATAAGCGTTACATTTTGCCCCGAGTATTTGGACAGATCAACGCTAACATCAAACCATCTCCGATCTTCCTTTCTGTGCTTTGGATCAATATATTTAGAAAAGAGAGACTTCCTTTTACCCGAATCGTCTTCGAGGTAGAGATCGAACTGAACTCCGTCACCACTTCTCTCCCAGGCTTCCTCCATTAACCCAAACCCAAACAGCAATAGAGCCCCCGGTGGAATCCTTCCTCGATGCCTCATGGTAGTTGGGGCAGGAACAAACAGGACATTTCTTGTTTCGTTATCTATGGTTATTCGCTTCCGCAGGACGCCCGGGTTTTGATTGGCAGCAAACACAGCAATCCGCTCCGCCTCCGGCTGTCGGTCAAGAATAACATAAATATCCTCAATATCCTCCGGCTCCTGTTTGAAGGAACTAATAGCTGAAACTGTCCCAATCAAGAGAGATAATAAAAACAGGGAGAATATGTAACTCAGCTTCCTCCCGGTAAATAGCCTGGAAAAAAGCCACCAGAGAAGGTAAACAGAAACTAAGCAAATCTGCACTACTAAGAAAAGTAGGCGAAAGTTAAGCAGTGCGATCGAGAGCTCCTTCGCCCAAAAGATCTGAAATAACCCACTCGCCAGAAGGGCAAAACTTATCAGAAAAAAATGCCGTTTAAATCTCTTGATCTGGTAAATGTCAGAGAAAATATAAAAGGCTTTGATTATAACAATCAAGACAAAACTTACTGTTAACAATAGGGTGCCCAGGTAGGGGACAGGATGGATTAAATAATAAGCAAAACTTAACAGAAGAAAAGTGGGCAGGTAGGAATAGGCATCTGCTCGGAAAATTCTTGAAGTCTCCTCGCCTGTCAGTTTTGCCAGGAGCACTGAATAAAAATACCAGGTCAGCCAGTAGACAAGCAGACTGCCCTCAATAATTATCAAGAGGCGAAAGTTGTAAAACCCCCTAAACCCTCTCTTAATTAGAAATGCCTGAAGGAAAAGACCAAAAATTAATCCACAGACTCCCACCACGAAGCTGTGAAAAGGATTGGCGCGTAAGAGGAAGACAAAGTCTTTCAAGCCTATTTTCGGATTATTTTTAATCAACTTATCCATATTCCGTACTGAATTTTTACCCCATCCTTCGACAGGCCCTTCGGATTCATCAGGACTCGGCTCAGGACAAGATTTAGATTTAAATATTAGCATATTTCTCAGGATGGAGTCAAATTTCAGCCTACCTTAAGCGGAGAGAAATAATTCGTGGAATTCGAGTAGTTCGTGGTGAGCCAATTTCGTTGTTAAGAGGGCAAGTATACATGCAGAGTATAGAGGCTTCGGAAAAAACTTTACCCCAAATTAGAACAGTTTTTCAAGGTTTGCGGGGCATTGTTTATGGGAAAGGCAAAAATTCACCCCCACCTTTATCCTCCCCCATCAAGGGGGAGGAAATAGCTTCTCCTGAGCCGTCTCGAAAGATCATGCCAAAGCAGGGTTGAAGAAATAGGGAGAGGATTTGTTCATATCATTCGACAGGCTCAGGACAAGATTTTTAAATCTTAGCATATTTTCTGGAAAGGAGTCAAATTCCCGCCTACCTTCCACCGCCTACCTTAAGATGAAAGCCCCCCCGGAGAAGAATAATTCGTGGAATTTGTGGAATTCGTGGTTCTTCCGGTATTGTTTTATGTGGCGAAACCTGTTATATTGATTTAGAAACCCAACGGAGTTCACAGATACAGAGAAAGTGAAAGTTGTTTTTGTCTACAATGGCTCAGAAAGCTTAGGGATCGGGTACCTGGCCAGTTTTTTAAAAAGTCATGGGCACCAGGCGGAATTGGTATTCGATCCGGCCACCTTCAGTGGAGATCGGGGAAGGCAAAACAAATGGCTCTCCACCCTCTTCGACATGAAGCCAGAGCGGATCATTACCAGGGTTCTTTCCTTTCAGCCCGATTTAGTAGCCTTTTCAGTTCACTCCGCCAATTATCGCTGGGCCCTGAAGATCGCTGAGGAGATAAAGGAAAAGTTAGAGGTTCCCACCGTCTTCGGAGGTATCCACGCCACCTCGGTTCCGGAAAGGGTAATCCGAGAAAAAGTCGTGGATGCAGTAGTGGTTGGAGAGGGTGAACTTCCCCTCCTGGAGTTAGTAGAAAACCTCTCCCAGGGCTTCTTTACCGATTATACTATTAAAAATGTCTATTTAAAACGTAATGGTGCTATTGTTGCCAATCCTCCCCGCCCCTATATCAACGATCTGGACCAGCTACCCTTTCCTGATAAAGATCTCTTCTATCAAAAAGTCCCCTGTCTTGAACGAATTTATTTAATAATGACCTCAAGGGGTTGCCCTTATCGGTGCACCTATTGCTGCAATAATATCTTCTTTCAGCTCTATGCAGGGGAGAAACAGCATTATCGCCGCCGCCTCGTGGAGAATGTTATCGCCGAACTGAAGCGGTATAAAAAGCGAGGAAAGATGAAATATGTGGCCTTCTGGGATGACATCTTTGCCCTGAATCTCAAATGGCTCCAGGAGTTCTCTCCTCGCTACCGGGATGAAATCGGACTGCCATTCGTCTGTTATGTTCATCCAAGGTTAGTTAACGAGCAGATGCTTCAATTATTAGTCTCGGCCGGATGCGATCATATAAAGATGGGGATCCAGTCAGTCTCCGAGACAACCGGGCATAAAGTACTCCGAAGGCATTATTCCTTAAAGGATGTGGAGAGAAGCTCCGCCTTGATTAAAAAATATCGGGTCAGGCTTACTGTGGAACACATTCTGGCTCTACCCTTTGAGGGAGAGCAGGAACAGATCGAGGCAGCCCGGTTCTATAGCCAGATTCGACCAAATAAGATAGTATCCTTCTGGTTGACTTACTATCCCCGAACCGAGATTATCAACCATGGAAAGAAGGCAGGACTGATTACCGAGGAAGAGATTGAAAGGATCGAAGATGGATTCGATTCTGAAACCTATATGTATCCCCGGGGTAAGCTTACCCCAGAGAAGAGGATTTTCTCTCGCTTTCAGATCCTTTTTGACTTGATTCCCTTACTGCCTCAGCGCATCAGCCGTTGGATTATCAGCAAAAGGCTCTATCGCTATTTTCCTTATCATTCTATCCTCCACCAGTTTTTGCTGGTCCTGAAAGCCACGGTTTATCACGATCGGGAGATACTGAGTGCAATCCAGTATGTTTTTGCCCCCAAAAAGACACCCTGATAGTCATTAGTCTTATGGATCTTTCCATTATAATCTTGACAATGAATGAGAGAGATAATTTAGTCCATCTCATCCCGGAACTGCATAAATGCGTCGATTCTTTAAAGGTAAGCTATGAGATTCTTATCCTGGATGGAAATTCATCTGATGGCACTCCCGAAGTTGCCAAAGATCTGGGATGCAGAGTTGTCATGCAGACCAAAAATGGTTATGGCAATGCACTGAGGCAGGCATTTCAGGAAGCTAAGGGTAATTATTTAATTACCATTGATGCCGATTATTCCCATGATCCTGAATTTATTCATCATCTGTGGGCAAAAAGAGCCTCAGCCGATATGATAATTGCATCCCGTTATGCAGAAGGTGGCAAGGCGGAGATGCCCCTAACAAGGTTGATTTTGAGTAAGATCCTGAATAAGGTATACGGCTCAATCCTCTCCCTACCTTACCGGGATATCTCGAGTGGGTTTAGAATATATTGCAGGAACGCCCTGGATGAGGCATTAGAGAAATTAAGCTCAGTGGATTTTGATATCTTGGAAGAAATATTGATCAGGCTGCACTGTGACGGGAGACAAATTCTGGAGATACCGTTCCTCTATCGATCAAGACTTCATGGAAAGTCAAATGCAAAAATTGTTAGCTTCGGCCTCTCTTATTTAAAAACCCTTAGAAAAATGTGGCTGTTGAGAAACTCACCATATTCCTGTGACTATGATTCGCGAGCCTATCAAAGTCTGATTCCCCTTCAGAGATACTGGAACAGGAAAAGATATAGAATCATTAGTGATTTCATTAAAGACCACCGCAAGATCCTGGACATCGGATGTGGTTCAAGTAAGATCATCCAGAGCCTTCCCGCGGCTGTCGCTCTCGATATCAACCTGAGAAAGCTCAGATACCTGAAAAGCTCTAATCCCCTTTTAATCAGAGGCGACCTTAATTATTTACCCTTCAAAGATAATATCTTTTCTACTATTATCTGCTCTGAAGTTATTGAGCATATTCCCAAGACAGAAAAAATCTTTCTCGAATTAGTTAGGGTCTTAAAAGAAGATGGGGAACTTATTATCGGCACGCCCGATTATTCTACCCTGACCTGGCGCTTTATCGAGTGGTGGTATTATAAAATATTCCCCCTGGGATATGTCGAGCAGCACATCTCTCACTACACCAGGGTAGAATTAGATGATCTTTTTAAAAAATTTGGTTTTAAAATTATTGATTATAAATATATAGGAGGGGCAGAATTAATTTACCAGGTAAAAAAACTTGCTGGCACTAAATCCAGTGAATAACCCCGCCCACAGGGCGGGCTTCCGGTTTGTATCCAAAACAACCTTCTCCCCCTTGCCTGTCCTGAGCCTGTCGAAGTATTGGTATATTAACAACTTACTTGTACCTATTTAGTGTAGAGGCTTGATTTTCAGCCTTCGTAGTCCGCCTCAGGCGGACGAAGTAGGCCATCAAGCCCGTCGGGTTCGATAAATCGAACCCCTACAATTACTGTTTCGGGTTCAATAATTTATCCTGAGCATGTCTAAGGATTCAGGCCGATCCTTCGTGACGTTTCGCTCCTTTCCGTGTTCCTGAGGAGGCTGGCCTCTCCTTCGAGACGAAGCCTTCAGCTTCTCCTCAGGAAATCGGCCAGCCGTCTCGAAGGGTTCAGGACGTCGGCCCCTACAGTATTGCATTATTTGGGACTAATTTCAGGCTTCTATCTACCTTCCCGGCAAAAGCTGAAGATAAATTTCCATTAGCTCCCGGACATTGGTCTGAATAGATTTGACTGGCTCTATATTCTTTTGTAATTCCTCGATAGTAGCCGGGTTATCCAGTAACCACTTAATTTTTGAGTAGAGATCATCTACATCTCCCGAATTAAAACACAGCCCATTTTTACCATCCCTAACTGCTTCCGGCAATGCCCCTATGGCCGAGGCAATAACTGGTATCCTGGCTGCTAGTGCCTCCCGGAGAGTAAGGGAGAAAGATTCCGGCCAGAGAGAGGGAATTACCAGAAGATCCATTTTTGACAGAATAATTCCAATATCTTCATTTTTATAACTGCCCCGAAAGAAAATATTTTTATTTTTTGCCAGTTGCTTGAGTCTCTTTCCATAATTCCTCTCTCGATGAAATCGCGCCTCCTCCCCCCAGATCTCCAAGCTAACTTTGCCCGGATCTAATCTATTGAATGCCTCGATCAAAATATGCACTCCTTTGGAAGGAATAAGGGAGCCCAGATAGCCAAAACGAATTAGAGGAGAGGGTTCTCTCTTAATCTTGGTGAAAAATTCAAGGGGCAGCCCGTGGGCCACGGTCATTAGCTTTTCCGAAGGGACACCATATTCCAGGAACTTCCTCCTTAGAAAATCAGAAGGCGCTATCAGGATGTCTACCAATCTTAGCATCTCCTTCATCTTATCCTCAAACTCCTCCAGCAACCGCTGGCCGGTGCGGAGGGAGAGGAGTCCCCGGAGGGTCTGCGGGCGTAACTTTCTGACTCCCTGCCATTGGGGCTTCAAACACTTAATGCAATCATCCCGTTTAACTACTTCGCAAACGGTCAAATCGTCCCGGATCATCTGCCCCCGGGGGCAGATTGCGGAATAATCATGAAGCGTCATCACCAGGGGAAGATCTCTATCCTTAACCAGTTTTATTAGGGTAGAAGAAAGATAGGCTAAGTGATGGATATGAACCAGATCGGGCTTAAAAGAATCAAGATATTTACCGAATTCTCTTTCGATCTTTGGATTAATATAAGCTCTGGTAAAGCTGTCAAAGTCGCGGGCAAGATAGTTTATCCGGGTAACCTTAAGGCCTTTATACTCGGAGCTAAAAAGCTGGTAGTCTTTTCGGGCAGGATCTGCCCCCCGACAGAATATTGCTATCTGATGATCCCGGGAGAGCTCCCGGGCCAGATAATAACAGTGGAGCTGGGTCCCTCCGCTGCTTTCAGGCAAAAAGCCCTGGAGAATGAAAAGTATCCGGATCGTTAAACCCCCTTTTTCAGAAATCTATCAATAAGTATATACCACCTTATTTTCTCCAGCCACCTGTTGGAATGAGAGCCCAGATACTGGGCTATATTTTGAGATAAAGTATAGGGGAAGGCATAGGCTCTCCAGTAAAGCCTTTCCTTCCAGGAGAAAGACCCATTTAATCTTCCCCAGAGCCTTCTAACCTCATTAAAGCCCGCCCGGAAGATCTCCCAGAATCCGTGAAACAAATTCATCCCGATAAGTTGATTCAGGCCCTGATGATCTAGATAAACCCGCTTAAATTCATACCAGAGGGAGTTATTATGAGAGTGGACAACCACTGATTCAGGCTCAAACACTATTCGGTATCCCTCCTCCACCACCTTCTTGGCCCAGGCAAGGTCTTCCCCAAAATCCCTTTTCTCAAAAGGATACCTCTCCCAGATTGCCCTCCGGATACAGGAGCTGACATTATCGAAGGCAAATAGCTTAAATCTCTCCCGCGGGCTGAGCCCATTAAGCTCTTCCGGGTTCTCTATCCCCTGAACCCTACGCAGCTCTCCCCCGGCGAACCAATCTCGCAGCCTCTCTTTTATGAAAGGATTGCAATTATCCCGGGGTATCTGGCGGCTGTAGGCCCCGGCTACTCTCTCATCCTCTACCAAGCACCTGACTAAAGATACCAACCAGTTTTCATCCTGAGGAAGAGCATCCTGGGTCATCAGAACTATATATTCCCCCTCCGCCTTACTCACTCCTAAATTTCTGGTTAAGCCGTGGTTAAAATCCTCTTTACGGATTTGAAATAACCTTGCACCAAAATCCCTGGCAACCTCTATCGTCCGGTCAGCAGATCCGGAATCAATGCAGATCAGCTCCCAGGGATAACTGCTCCTTTGCCGCTCAATCATTTCCAGAACCTCAGCAAACTCATCCCCAGCATTATAGGTGGGAATAACTATTGAAACCTTCTTCTTGCTCATTGAACATAAATCTTTAAATTTGCACTTTGCCCATAATTAAGACAAATATTACCATCTTCTCCTTCATCTGTCCAACCCCCCCCTCAATCAGGGTAGCCGGTGCTTGTAGGGGCGGACCTCAGTGTCCGCCCTTATCCCCGCCTAGGGTGGGACAGGAACCTACCTACGCTGAGCCTACTCCGCCGAAGTCGCTACGAAGGCCGGGAGCTATGGCAGGCCAGGCGTCGACCCCTACATCATATGAATCACCTTAGCGGGGCTGGAAAGCCCCGCCTATCCAATGTAGGGGCAATTCATGAATTGCCCTCAGGAAGCCTTAGGCAATTTCTATTGATAAATTCTCTCTTTTCTGATAAAAATACGAAAGGCTAAGAGTGAGTTTCAAAATGAGAAGACCCCGAGCAATCAAAGAAATAGTAATCTTCTTAAGCTACGCTGCCCTAACTTTTGCCTTGACCTATCCCGGTATACTTCGAATATCCACCCATTTTATGTGTGATACCGGTGATGGCTTTTTAGGGGTATGGAACATGTGGTGGCTCAAGACCGCATTGCTGGAGCTCCATACAAATCCGTTCTATACCACCCAATTTTATTATCCGAATGGGGTAAGCTTGCTCCTTCACAACTTCAATCTTCTCTATGGCCTAATTTCAATACCCCTGCAGTATCTGTTCAAAATGGAGATTGTCTATAATTTGATTGTCCTATTTTCTTTCATTATGTCAGGATTCGGCATGTATCTCCTGGCACGCTACCTCACCGATAATCAATCAGCCGCCTTCATTGCGGGAATAATCTATACCTTCTGCCCTTACCACTTCGGGCATGGCCTCGGACAGCTGCATATGATCTCCCTGGAATGGATACCATTCTATGTACTGTATTTATTTAAGACTTTCCGAGAGGGAGGATGGAGAAACGCTGTTCTGACCGGACTCTTTCTCATCCTGATTGCCTTGAGCTCCTGGTACTACCTATTCTATTCATTTTTCTTTATGCTTTTGTTCTTGACTTACCAACTCGCAGTTGACAAATCCAGGGTTTTAAACCGAGCCTATGTCCAGAACCTCTTTTTATCGCTCCTGACATTCTTCACGATTATGTCGCCCCTGCTAATCCCGATAATTTACACCTATCTGACCCAACAATTCCACGGTGTGCATGACCCGATCTACTGGTCGGCGGATCTCCTCAGCTTTTTCATACCCGGCGATATCTCTACCTACGGAGAATATTTCCGAAAAGTCTGGTCTACATTTTCCGGCAATACCGCGGAGAACTCTAATTATATAGGCTACATTGTCCTTTCTCTGGCAATCTATGCTCTGATAAAAGTGAAGGATGCGAAATTCTGGGCAGTTTCGGGATTGATATTCTTTGTTTTAACTCTGGGACCTTACCTGTGGATTATGGGAGTAAATACCCAAATTCCCCTGCCATATTTGTTACTTCACCACTATGTTCCGCTCTTCTCATTTACCGGCATAGCCGAGCGCATTGATATCATGTTAATATTCTGCCTGGCGATCCTAACCGCTCTGACAATTAAGACACTATCCAGCAAGATAAATAGTAGCCGGGTAAGAACTATGCTCATAGCTATAATCAGTATTTTAATTATTATAGAATATCTGGCAGTGCCCTATACTACTACTCTGGTCAAAGTTCCTGAATTTTATAGCCGGATGGCTGAGGAACCTGATGACTATGCAATAATTGACATCCCTCACCCTTTCTCCTTAACCTTTCTGTACTTTCAGACTATTCATCGAAAGAAGATGGTATCGGGCTATGTTTCGCGAACCCCTAAAAAATCTTTAGAGTTCCTGCGATCAATTCCTGTCATCAGCGATTTATTTTTCCTGGAGCAAGAGGAACACAGCTATCCCGAGCCAGTGAAACTTGCCCGCTCAATATTTGATCGGAATAATATTAGATATATTATCCTTCGTCCCATTGAAAGGAAAGAGCTTCTGGAAAAAGAAGATGAGCTGCCTCCCTGGTTCAGGAGAATGCTTCATCGATTTATAAGAACCGAGGATTTCCTGGAAAAGGAGCTTAAGCTGCCCGTGATCTATGATGATGGAGGAACATACCTATCCGGAGATCCTTCTCGGAATGAGTATTATGTGAATGGGGGAATAAAAGTATATGACTGCCGAGGAAAATCTGACCATTAATTTTACGCTATAGCCTTGCCTTATGAGTAAACCCCGTTAGAAGCTCACACGTGGCCTTAGTCTGCCTGAAGCGGATTTCTAACGGGGTAAATACCGGGGCTCGAAAGTCCCGGCTATTCGCTTAGAGTTCATCTTGCCGAAAAATCATCAACTAATTACCCGATCTCTCCAGCAACTGAACGATCTGGCGGATTGAATCGGCCTGTTCAACATTGGAATTAAGCTCCAGGGCACGGCGGAAATGAAGCAAAGCCTTCTTATTTTCCTTAAGGTTATTATAATATACTACTCCCAGATTGGAGTGGGCTTCGGCATAATTTGGATTTAACCGCAGGGTTTCCTCAAATGCTTTGATTGCCTCGTAATTCAGACCTTTTTTATAAAGCATAATCCCCAGATTAAACTGGGATTTAGTATGCTGGAAATCCAGGCTTATCGATTTCCGATACTGAGCTATTGCCTTGTCGAGCCAGCCCTTTTTATGATAGGCATTGCCCAGATCAAAGATTGCCTCTACATTAACCGGATTAATCCGCAAGCACTTCTTATACTCCGTAATCGCCTCATCAAGCAGGCCCTTTTGCTCATAGGCCAGGCCGAGATTAGCATGAACCCTATCCTTAAGCGGTGCCTTCTTCGTTGCATCCTTCCATAATTTAATATTGCTGCCCCAGACCGGATTCCTCTTTATCGTTCCCAGAGAGAAAATCATCAGGATCAAAATCAAAGTTCCCATCATCCGGAGAGAAGAGAACCGGAAGGATAACTCCCCTGCCCTGCTTTCACAAAACTTAGCAATAAGCATTCCCATCGTCAGGAAAAATCCGATAGAGGGGAGATAAGCACGGTGCTCAGCCATTACATCCTGAAGGGAAACAATGCTTGAGGTGGGAAGCAATGCAATAAAATACCAGAAGATGCCGAAGGAGATTAACGGATTTTTTTTATACCGACGCAAGGCTATAATTAATATCAGAGCAATTATCGCGATCGAGAGCAGAACTGCTGGTTCCCGCAGGGAAGTAGAAGCTGAAAAATTCGGATCGGCGCTTTGATTATGGGGAAAGAAAAGTATATTTAAATAACCAACCATCACATGGAAACCACTAAGCAGATTTGAGTAAATGCTTCGGGAAAACTCGATATTACCCAGAGTCCCGACAAGGCGGTATCTCACGATCAAGAATAACATTAAAGCCATCCAGTAAGGTAAATAATAGAGCCTCAGCTTAAATCTTCCTTTCAGACTCTCCGGCTTATGGCGAAATACAAAAACAAAATCGTAGAGGAGGAGAATAAGCGGGAGGGTGGCGGCAACCTCCTTGGTAAAAAGAGCTAACAGGAAACATAGAATAGAAAATAGATAATAGCCTGCGCCATTAGGGAAAATATAGGGGGCTTCCCGACCTCCCCCCCGGGCCCTGATAAAAAGGTAGAAGCTTAAAAGGTAGAAGGTGGTGCAGAGCACCGAGGAGCGGCTAATTATGTAGGTTACCGCCTCCGTCTGGATTGGATGAACCACAAAGAGCAGCGATGAAAAAAGAGCTACTGAATTTCCCCCCTTGTTTAAATGGCCGGCTGAATAAGCCTTTGACATGCCAACAACAACAAGGTATACCAGGATACCATTAAAGATATGGAGGAAAAGATTAACCAGATGATAACCCCAGGTGCTGGTTCCCCCAAAGTGATAGTTTAAAGCAAAGGTTAGAAAAAGAACGGATCGGGTCCCGTTAGTACGAAAAATCAAAGGAATATTTCTTATGTCCCTTATGCTGGCATTTTCGACAATTGCCTTGAAGTCATCGAATTGGAAACCCGCCCTGAAAGAATTTTGGTATATCAATATGGAGAGAAGAGCGATTAAGCCAATAGCCAGCAAGTAAAATTTAAACTGCTTCGCTAGATAGATATAGGTGTGATTGTGGTAATCTCTCTGCATTGGTTTCTCTTTTCCTGCGGATACGTTCATCATTTATTTTTACTTTAACCCAAATAATACGTGAATATCCTAATTATTGTTATATTAACAATTTATCCTTCGACCCCGCCACAGGCGGGGCTCAGGACATGCTTGTACATATTTAGTGTAAGACAAACTTGATGAGGATTGTAGGGGTGGACCTCTGTGTCCACCCTTTGTCGGGCCGACAGAGACGTCGGCCCCTACATTCACTCTTTATTTGGGTCTAATAACCTATTAATTGTAATCGAGCCGCTCAAGGTTATGACGGGCCTTCATAAAATGTGGTTTGATTTGTAAAGCCCGGTTAAACTGAAGGAGGGCCTTTTCCTTATCACCCTTTTTCAGATAAGCCACCCCCAGATTATTATATGCCTCCACATCCCGATCGTTGACTCGTAATGCTCTGTTAAACTCCTTGATTGCCTCGTCTATCCTACCTTGAGCCAGATAGGCAACCCCCAGATTATCAATTGCCTGAAGGTGAAGGAAATTATTCTCCAATGCCTTCTTAAACTCAACTATAGCCTCATCCACCATTCTCTTTCGGTAATAAATTGCACCCAGAAGATTATGAGCATCGGCATTGTGCGGATCGATCTCCACTGCCTTTCTTCCTGCTTGTAATCCCTCATCGTATCTTCCCTGATTCATCCGGGCCAATCCTAAATTGAAATAAGCCTGAGCATAATCGCTTTTAATAGCTATTGCCTTTTTTAACTCTCTGACAGCATCATCGGACATCCCCTTTTTCAGATAAGCAATTCCCAGATTCATCTGGGCCAGAACATAGAGAGGGTCATAGCTTAAAGCCTCCTGGTATTTAATTAGAGCCTGATCAGGCATCCCTTTCTCCTTCAGGGCATTAGCAAAGTTATTAATAACCCTGGCCTTTCGAGGAGATTTTTTGACGGTATCCTTCCACAGAGAGTAATCATCTTTATAGACTGAGTTGCGGGCAACCACACCTACGGAGCAAAACAAAACGATACTCCCCAGAGCAGTAGCTATTATTGCCCCGGCTTTTCTGGAAGAATATCTTTGAGAAACGAGCACGGCCAATTGATGAATTAATACACCTACTAACAGGTAAAACCCGAGGGAAGGAAGATAAAGTCGGTGTTCAGCCATAACATCGTCGAGGGGAAATATGCTGGAGGTAGGGAGCAAGGCGATAAAAAACCAGAGGATGCTAAAAGAAATAAGTCTATTATTTGCCAATACTTTAAAAGCTGCGATCAGGATAAGGATAATCGCCCCTAAAGAAAAAATAACCGATAATTCAATGATTGAGGTTGAGATAGGAAAATCGGGATCCACATTCAAATTCACCGGGAAAAGAAGCAAGCGGAGGTAATTTATGACAACTCGCGCCTCGGTGAGAAGGTGGGAATAGATACTGCGGGCGTGAGGAAGACCACTACCCTGTTCCAGAAGATAATATCTAAAGAGAAAAAACCCAAGAGGAATCATAAAGAATAGCCAGTAATATTTAAATAATCGTTGGAGAAAAATCTTTTTATCTCCCCCGGAAATAAAAAAATATTCATACAAGAGAATAATAACCGGAAGGGTGGCCGCGATTTCTTTGGTTGCCATAGCCAGAAGGAAGAAAAAAATGGAAAATAGGAAATAATAAATGGAAGGACCCTGGCCAGTTTGGCGAGCCCCTTCAGATCTCCCCCGGCACATGATAAAAAAGCAAAAGCTTAAAAGATAGAAGGTAGTGCACAGCACCGAAGAGCGACTAATTATATAAGTTACTGCTTCGGTCTGAATAGGATGAGTGATAAAGAGCAGTGAAGAAATCAGGGCTATCCTTAATGATGGGATAGAGGAACTTTTCCCCGGCAAGATAAAATACTTAAAGCTTAAATCTACGATAAAAAAGAGCAGTAACCCATTTAATATATGAAGAAAAATATTGACCAGATGATACCCTCTTGTTTGCAGCCCCCCGAAATGGTAGTTAAGGGCAAAGCTCAGAAAGAGCAAAGGGCGGGAGGGATTAAAGCTTATAATGGAGCTAAGATCCCCTATTTGCTTTATCTTAGGATTGTCTACTATGGTATATTTATCATCAAAGTGGAAGGAGGCTTTCTGAGAATTAGAATAGATTATCAGGGAGATTAGGATGATTAAAATCATCGCAAGGATTGTGTAGCTTATAGAATTTTCTCGGCTCATTACGAATTATTTTTGGTAAACAATTAAATCCAAATGCCAATAGATAGGATTCAAGGGTTTAAATCCCTGCTATTCCTTGCTACTCCCTGCTACTCCCTGCTACTCCCTGCTACTCCCTGCTATTCCCTGCTATTCCCTGCTACTCCCCCTGTCCGACGAAGCCTTGGCGAAGTCGGACCTGTCCTTCGTAGCCTTGGCGAAGTAGGATGCTATTCCCTTCCGCCGTCGCTGAGCCTACTCCGCCGAAGTCGCTACGAAGGCCGGGAGCTATGGCGGACAGGGCTACTCCCTGAAATAAAAAGTTATTGCCTTCGGAAATAGTTAGATAGATTTTTTAAACCCAAAATCAGGGTCTTCCAGAGACCGAGATTGGTGCATCTTGAGTACTGCAGACCCAGAAAGATCAGATAGATGATCTCGAAAAACAGATTCGGCGGCAATTTAATGACCATTTTAATAATTGGCTTTAATCGGGGAAAGATAGTTCCCAAGGCGCTAAACTTATGTAGATTGACGATCTCTCGAATGTGATCCTGCTGCAAGGGACTGTCTTTAAAATAGGTCTGACTGAAATCGTTAATATTATAATCATTCCCCACCAGGCCTTCATTTAGAGCATAATCTCCTAACGCAGTCCGGGGATAGGGATGATAGATAAAAAACCGGGGATAGCTGGTTTTGATCCTTGCATTGATCTCCATTGTTTTATAGGCATCCTCAACAGTTTCATGAGGAAGACCCAGCATATTGAAGGTGAGGAACTTTAAACGGTATTTCTGTAGAAGACGAGCGGCGTTAATAATATCCTGATCACTGGTATTTTTCCGGAGCAGTCCCTTTCTGGTCGATTCCTTTCCACACTCGACTCCAAATTGGACGGTGACGCAGCCGGCTTCCTTCAAGCCTTCGGCCATCTGCTCGGTAAGGCTCTCTGGTCGAATGTTGCAGATAAAGGGAAGTTTTATTTCTTTTTGATATCGGGATAAAAATAACTCAGTCCACTGGGGGGAAAGAATAAGGGTATCGTCACCAAAATATATGGTCTTTACCTGAGGCTCTTCCTTTAGAAATTTAAGCTCGGCAATAACATTTTCCACACTCCTCTGTCGAACATATCTACCTTTGCCCAGTAAAAGAGAGCGGAGCTGGTGGTTGAAACAATAGCTGCATTGATAAGGGCAACCCCGGTTAGTAATAAGGTGTCTGATGGGATCCTTTTTAAAGAATTTATATTTTTGATAGAGGGAGCGATCAGGAAAAGGAAGGGTATCCAAATCACTGACTAATTCACCGAAATCGTTTTTAATAATTCTCCCGTTTTCCTTAATCCAGAGATTTTTAATATCGTGGATCTCCTTTCCCTGATCAAATCGATTCAGGAGTTCGAGGATTGCCCTTTCTCCCTCACCCCGGCAGATGATATCAACATTAGGATCAGTGATTACTTCCGGAAAGAAGGTAGGATGTGGCCCTCCCAGAATGATATGCACCCGAAGACTTTGCTTAAGTTGACGAGCGATCTTTAGAGACCAGAGATGGCTCCCGGTAATGGTTGATGTGCCCACAATATCAGGGTTTGCCCTTTCGATGGCCGAGATCAGATCCTTCTCCCCTCCCGCCAAAAAGAGCTCACAGCGGTGCCCGTGGAGCTTAAGATAGGAAGAGAGGTACATCAAGCCCTGGTGTTCATACCAGATGTTTTGAAAGAAAACGATTTTCGCCATTTTATAAAATTATTAACAACTCATTTATTGTAGGGAATAACACTTATGTAATCAATCTGCATTTTTGTGGGAAAGCTCGCTGGATCTAAACGTAGTCGGGTAATAATTCCGCCCATCTGCCAATAGATATTGCTGCCCACTGGCACCTGATAGGTGTGAAACTCACCATCAGCGATGACGGGAAAGTTTAGATGCTTCCTCCCTGCCCAGGTTTGATCATCCTCGGTCATCCAGAAGATCTCACCATTGCTCCTCGGTGGAGATAAATAGGTTAGCCGGGGAAGCCTCATCCTGATTTCAATCTTTTCTACAATTAAGGAGGGAACCCTGATTTCAGGTCCTATCAGGTAGGGATCCTCTCCGGTTGACATTAAGGTAGGAGGAGATATACCCATATTCTTTTGATCAACCGATAACATTACCTGATTTGCCAGTTCCCATTGACCAAAGTCCCTTTCCTGAGAAAAATTCCAGGCTAATACTTTACCATACTCTTCTTCTCTGCGTAAATCTTCCCTTTTCTGAGCCAGCGACATTATCTGTTGGGTAATCTCTCTAAATCTCCCTTGCGAAAGGTATTCAAAGAAATTGGCATTCTTATCAGTTATCGAAGCATCTAAAAGATCAGGGGAATTAACCGATTCCATGGAATTTCTTTCATCGGCAAAAAATACCTTTTCGCTGATACTGGAGATTCTCTCTGAAGCTCCGGATTCTTCAAGAGTCTTAAATCGCCAGATAAATGTAGGTTGATCCCCTAAAATAAAATAGTATTCGTGAAAAGATTGCGGTAAAACCAACTTAAACATAACATCGAGAAAATAGAAGTAATTCCCCATTCCCAGAAAGTAGAAGATATTTCCCGGTGGAAATCTCGAAGGGTTTTTCCGGATAAGATTCTCCATAGAGGAAATTATTCTTTTATTTTCATCACACCTGCTTTTCCAGACAATGTTTTCCTTGATTGATATCAGAGAATAAATGCCGATTAACAGGACCAATACCCCAGTGGAAATTCTTCTTCTAATACTAAATTCTTCCTCCAATGATGAGATTAGGAGGATGCAAAATCCCACCATGGGGAGATATAAATAGCGATCTGCTTCGAACTTTAATAGATGAGAAGAGGTGCTTAGAGGGATAATGGCAATCAATATCCAGGTCAATCCAAAGGTAAATTCCTTATTTAGGATGAAAATCCTCCTTTGATAAGACAGGATCATAAGAAGGAAAAAGATCAGGGTGAAACCTGCAAAAATGAGATTCCTACCTTCACCCATTATCGAATAATTGGAATAAATCATTTTATAAAAGACATTATAAAATAATCTGGGCAGATGGTAGGACATTTGCGAGACAAAGCCGGATAGGGTTATCTTTTGAAACTCATACCCCCCCCATCCACCCAGGACATACCATCTCAACCCCAAGAAGATAACAAGCAAAAAGAAAAAGGGGAGATATAATTCAACTCTCTTTATCCAAAGGCGTTTTTCTCCCCAGTATAAGTCAAAGGCTACAATCAAAAGGGGTAAAGTTATCATTGTCTCTTTACAGAGGAAAGCGAACGCTGCGAAAAATAAAGAGTAAAGATATAATCTATTTTTCTTCTCCAAACTGAATTTAGCGAAACTCCAGAGCGCCAGGAGATAAAAAAAACTGCCCAGAACACTAAATTGACAGGAGAACCAGATAGAAGTCTGGGTGCAAATAGGATGGACAGCAAAACAAGCTCCCGCAATTATCCCCTTCTTCTTATCAGAGACAAAAAGATTTATTAATGAGAGAACCATGATGGAGTTAAAAAAATGCAAGCCCAGGGCAACTACATGATAACCCAGGGGGTTCGACCCGGAGATCCAAAAGTTAGTTGACAGTAAGAAAACGCCGAGAGGACGAAACCAGAACCCATGGTAGATGTCAGAATAAAAGAACGACCAGGGGTTCTCAATAAAACGACCGAGAGACATATAGTAGAAATCTCCTTCGAAAAAATAGCGCCGAAGAAACCACACCTGAATGCTCATTAAAAGAATAAAAATAATAGAAAAACCGATAAACCAGTCCCGTCGCCCTTTGTTATTTTGCGATCTAAGAGTCATGTTGGTCATAATAACTATATTTCAGGAATAATCTATTAAGTATGATAATACTTTCCCCATATCAAATCAAGGAATTTAATGCTGGAGTTTCTTCAAAAATCCTTCATTGTAGGGCGGGCTTCTCCCGCCTCAGGCGGGACCATTATGTCGGGCAAGATGCCCGACCTACTATAACCGGATAGCCGGGGCTTGTATGGGTGGACCTCCGTATCCACTCATATTCGGGCCGACAGAGCCTGTCCTGAGCTTGCCGAAGGAGACGTCGGCCCCTACATTCATTTTGCAAAATCCCGGTATTTACTTAATCCGAGTCTTCTTATTCCGCCTTAGGCGGAATGGAAAGCCCCGCCTATCCGCTGTTTTAGTGATTTTTACCACTTTTGTTGAAAAACTCTGGAAACTCCGAATTTAATGACCAGCAAAAAATTGACAGTAGCAAGGTAATAGGATAATATTATTCGAAACGTAAATGTAGGGGCCGATGTCTCTGTCGGCCCGAATAAGGGTGGACACAGAGGTCCACCCCTACAATCCGCTAGGGATTTCCCCTATGAAAGTAGCTTTGATCACCCCACCCTATGATCTATTTAGGCAGGGGTATGATTCAAAAAAATCTATTAGTAGAGGATATATGCCCCCTTTAGGAATTGGTTATATCGCAGCAGTGCTTGAGAAAGACGGTCACCAGGTAAAAATCATCGATTCCGCTCCATTAAAATATTCAAATATTGACATTAAACAAGAGCTTGATAAATTTGCCCCCGAGGTAATTGGAATTTCCACCAATATAGGGGATGCCAGGGAAGCTCTGGAGTTAGGAAGCTTTCTAAAAGAGCAATTTAATGTCCCAATGATTATGGGGGGACCATACGCTACTAACTCTTTCGAACAGATTTTCCAAAGGTCAAAAGACATCGATTACATTGTAATCGGTGAAGGAGAAAGGTCAGTACCTGAGCTTTTAAAAGCTATTGATGCCAACTTACCTCCGGAAGATATTAAAGGAATATATTCCCACAAATCAAAAGTAGACACCAATACGGACCCATTTAGCGAATCTATACACAATTTAGATGAGATTCCCTTCCCTGCCCGTCATTTATATGACAACACCCTTTACATTCCCCTTCCCAATCATTCAAAGCAACTCCCGGCCACCAGCATGATCACCTCTCGTGGATGTCCTTATGCCAGATGCAGTTTCTGCTATCAGGCTGGCACTTTCGCCCAAAGATACCGAAGACATACCCCGGACAGGGTAGTAGAGGAGATAAAAGACCTGGTTGAAAATTATGGCATAAAAGAGATATTGTTCTGGGATGATTTATTTACCATTAATTCTCAATGGATCTCTAAATTTTGCGAACTGCTCAAAAATCAGAGAATTGAGATTACCTGGTCCTGCTATGGATGGGCTGCTACCGTCACTCCTGAAATGCTACTGAAGATGAAAGAAGCCGGGTGTTATCTTGTCAAATACGGATTTGAATCATGTGATCAAGATCTCCTGGATTCTCTTAACAAAGATATAACCATTGACCAAATCCGTAATGCTGTTATGTGGAGTAAACAGGCCGGGATAGAGGTAGATGGATCCTTTATTTTAGCTTTACCTGGTCAAACTCCAGAGAAAGACAGAAAAATTATTGACTTTGCAATATCTTTAGACCTGGATGTGGTAGGTTTTTGCTCCTTTCATCCCCTTCCGGGAACCAGACTATACAACTTGGCTCTTGAGAAAGGCGAGATTGATGAATATCAAGGACTTCACGAACCCAACTTTGTGCCCGAAGGATACCAGAGCAAAGAACAAATTAGGAAAATGGTAAAGGATGCCTATAGAAAATTTTACTTGCGCCCTAAATTTATCTGGAAGACATTAAGAAAAATAAAAACCTTTAAGGATGTTAAAAAGTATCTTCAAGGATTCGTGTTGTTTTGGGGAATAAGCTCCTAAACTTCCACTTATCCCTATACTTTAAGCGGCTTTCAAGACAATTGTAAGTTAGTAATTACCTTAAAAATCTAAGAATGAAGATCCTCTTTTACCATCGAGGGGCTGAATCCCTGGGAATTCAATATCTGGCAGCCGTACTGAAGACCGCTGGGCACAAGGTGGAATTGGTCTTCGAGCCCGGCTTTGAAGATACCTTATATTTCCGGCTCAAATTTTTAAAATCCCTCAACCGCCGCCAAAGGTTGCTAAAGCTGGCAAAGAATTTCTCCCCTGACCTCATAGCCTTCTCCTGTCTTACCAACCTTTATCCTTTTATTAAGACCGTGGCTTCTTTGCTAAAAAAAGAGATGAACGTGCCGATAATCGTTGGAGGCCCCCATGCCACTACTCTTCCTGAATATCTTCTGAAAAATAAAGATATTGATATGGTCTGTCTGGGGGAAGGGGAAGAGGCATTGCTGGAACTGGCTAATAAAATGGAGGCAGGACAAAACATATTTAACACCAAAAACATCTGGTTCAAATGTAAGGGGAAGATTATCAAAAACGAGCTTCGACCCCGGATTCCGGATCTCGATCTCTTACCTTTTCCGGAAAAAGATCTATTCTATAATTGGGGAGTATTCAAAGATTATCTATTTCTTATAACCAGCCGGGGATGTTCCTTCGATTGTTCTTATTGTTATAATAGTTTTTACGAAAGTATTTGCCCTGACCATCTGAGGGTAAGACGCCGGAGCGGGGCTAACATCATTAAAGAATTGCAGCTTTATCAAGAAAAATATAAAGCCAAACATTTCATTTTTATGGATGATGACTTCTTAACCGATAAGAATTGGATCCTTGAGTTCCTGGAAAACTATCGTGAGCAGATCCAAACTCCTTTTTCATGCCTCGCTCATCCAAAGGCAGTGAAGAGAGAAATAATCACCGCTATGAAGAAGGCGGGCTGCGAAAATATCTCCATGGGAGTGGACAGCGGAAGCGATGAGCTAAGGAGAAAAATTTTAAACCGACCGATGAACGAAAAAGAGATCCTTGCCAGCGCTGAGATAATTCAAAATATGGGAATCAAGCTTCGGACTTCCGCAATATTTGCTCTCCCCGAAGAAACCCCTGAGGATATGTGGAAGACAGTGGAATTAACTGAAAAGATAAATCCTCATGAGGTTGCTACTTATACCCTTTATCCCTTCCCTCAAACCAGAATCCAGGAGCTCGCTATTGAAAAAGGTCTACTTTCTGAGGAAAGTTTACAAGAGATCCGCGAAGGGGAAGGCTCATATCACCGGATCAGCCTCCTTGAACATCCCCATAAGAAATTGGCCTATGCTCTTGCTAAAGCTCTGCCTCTTTATAATAAAACCCCTTCTTTCTTGAAACCCCTGGTTAAAAAAATAATGAAGGAAAGACACCTTAAGTTCTCATTTTTTCTCTATAATATACTCATACCGCTGCTTTCCCCCTTCGTGGGGATGATCGCTCTAAAGGTATATATTCGCCTGGCATTAAAAGCAATGACCAGGATTCCCTCTGAAAAATAGCGGAACTCTTCAATTATCTTCTATCATTTTTGCCATTTTACTCGCATATTTCAGGGGAAAACCTCATCCACCTTACGGACAAAGAATTCCATTACGGCTAAGGATTTTAAGAATATAGTTTTTAAAATGAGATTAAAACAAGGAAAATTAGGAAAATAATGATAGCTTCTAAGTTAATGGGATATCACCTATGAAAATCCTATTGGTCAACCCTCCGGTCACCCATAGTGCCACCATTCCTGGTTCTACCCAGATTCTGCTCGAACAACATAATTTCGCCCCGCCTTTGGGCCTTTTGTACATTAAAAGCTACCTCCAGAGCGTTACGGGTGCAGAGGTCAAGCTCTTCAATTTCCAGGTGCCCAATGGTCCATTCATCTCTGATTTAGAAAAGACCCTCATTGAATTTAAGCCTGAAGTAGTGGGAATTACGGTAATGACTATCTTCTGGTATGACGTATGCCAGATCGCCAAGAAAGTTAAAGAGATACTCCCCGATACCCTGGTAGTGGGCGGTGGCTCTCACATGTGGCTTTATCCGACCGAGTCCTTGGCCCACAGGGAATTCGATGTGGTGGTCCAAGGTGAGGGAGAGAGCACATTCACGCAGTTGGTAGGGCGGCTGGAATCGGGCCGGGATCTGGTATAGATCCGGCGACCAGGTAGTGAAAAATCCCCCCCGACCGGTTGAGCCGAATCCGGAACGATTCCCCTTCCCTGATCGCTCCGACTTCGATATCAAACAGCACCGGTTGTCCATTGACAGATACTCCCCGGCCGCAGTGGTCATAACCAGCCGGGGCTGTCCGTATCATTGTACCTTTTGCCAGAACAATGATCATCATTATCGGCGCCGGCCGCCGGAACGGGTAGTTGATGAAATCCTGGAATGCAAGGAAATGGGTTACTGCTCGGTGGATTTCTACGATAACAACTTCAACCAGTCCAGGAGACACGTAGAGTCCTTGTGCCACGGGATGATCGAGCGCAGGGTGAACATGCCCTGGATATGCCGCGCAAGGGTCGACCGGATTGACCGGTACCTAATCAGGTTGATGGCCGAAGCAGGGTGCAAAAGGATACACTTCGGCGTAGAGTCGGCCACCCAGCACATTCTGGATAAGACCAATAAGGGAATCAGGGTCGAACAATCCCGGGAGGCATTCGCCTTGGCCAAGGAAGCCGGAATTTCAATCGTGGCTTACTTTATCATCGGATTTCCCGGTGAAACCCTTGAGGAGGCGAAGAACACCATTCGCCTCGCGTTCGAGCTGGACCCTGAGTACCCCCAGTGCCTCGCCCTGATGCCGATCCCGGGGACGCCTATCTACGAGGAAGCGCTTAAGGACCCAGCCCTTTGGAGGGGATTACGCTCGGAAGTACGTACTGAATCCTATCCCGATTTGTGCGTAAAGATCTGGCCCACCGCCATGACCGAAAAAGAGGTCTTGACCATTCTGCGTAGATTCTACCTGAGATTCTATTTCCGCCCCCGCCAGATCAGTCGATACATTTCCCGCCTCACCAGCCTCGAAGACCTTTTTACAAAAGTTAGGATTGCCTTGAAGCTCATAATGCCGAGATGATTTGCATCAAACATATTATTCCCGGGCGATAATCCTACCCTTTGCCGATCTGTCTTCGCGGTGTTTACTGCGAATCGTCAGGGGACTTGACAACCAGCTTCAGACTCATTTTTGACAGTGGATAGGCAGGATTTTCCAGCAAGAATGTAGGGGCCGACGTCTCTGTCGGCCCTAATCCTTCGACAAGCTCAGGACAGGCAAGGATGGACACAGAGGTCCACCCATACAAGCTTCGGCTATCCAATGTAGGGGCAATTCATGAATTGCCCCTACTTGAAGGATTTTTGGGAAACTCCAGACACTCCAGAATAATTCTATTGACAGTTGACCATTTTAAGAATATGATTTTTTAAAATGACACTAAAAAGGAAGATTAGAAAAATCTTGCTAATATTTCCTCCCAGCACCGAGCTGAGCGGGGGGTTACGAATGTGCGCTCCTCCTCTGGGAATCGCTTACCTGGGAGCAGTTTTAAGAGAGAACTACCAGGTTAAACTGCTGGATGCTACTGCTGAAGGCTACGAAAATGTGGAAGATCTGCGAACGGGATTGGTGAAATATGGCTTATCCTATCAAGAGATTAACGAAATAATCTCCGATTACTCCCCGGACCTGGTTGGGATCACCTGTCTTTATTCAACCCAATATCCTTTCGTCAGGAGGATCTGTCAACTTATAAAAGAGGCCAACTCAGAGATAATTACAGTTATCGGGGGGTATCATCCCACTTTTTTAGCAAAAGAATGCTTAGAAAAAGAGAAAAAGAAAGATATTGACTTTATCGTCCTGGGTGAAGGGGAATATACCTTGCAAGATCTACTCAGACAAATTGAACTCGGGAAAGACCTTACCCAGGTAAAGGGAATCGCCTTTCGACAGGGCAATAAGCTTCAGATTAATCCGAAAACAAATTACATCGAAAACCTTGATGAATTACCCTTTCCTGCTCGGGATGTCTTACCGATGGAAAAATACTTTTCCATTAATATTCCGATGAGCATTACCTCAAAGCACCGGCGGTGCACCTCGATCATGACCTCACGGGGCTGCACTGCCAGGTGTATCTTCTGCCCCTCTCCCAATTTCTGGGGGCACCACTACCGCGCTCGCTCCGCGGAAAATGTTCTGAATGAGCTGGAACTGTTAATTAAAGATTATCAGATTCGGGAGATTCAATTTCACGATGACAATCTCATCCTTGACACAAAAAGGGCTACTGAGATCTTTCAGGGAATGATTGACCGAAAATTGAAACTGCGGTGGAACACTCCCAATGGGATTGCCCTTTGGAAGCTGGACGAGCAATTATTAGAGCTGATGAAGGCCAGCGGATGCTATGAGTTAACTTTGGCTATTGAAAGCGGAGATCAAGAGGTTCTCTCGAAAATAGTCAAGAAGCCTCTGAATCTAAGAAATGTAGAGAAGCTTACTAGAATTATAAAGAAATTAGGGATCGAAACCAATTCCTTTTTCATCGTCGGTTTTCCCGGAGAGACCAAGGAGCAGATACGCAGAACCTTCGAGTTTGCGAAAAAGCTTAAACTGGATTGCTCTTACTTTTTCATCGCCAATCCCAATCCCGGAAGCAGGCTCTACGAAATCTGTAATGAAAAGGATTACCTTCGGGAGGGTTTCGAACTTGAAACTATTGATTATAGCAAATCAAATTATGAGACCCCACAGTTTACCTCCCGGGAACTGGAGGAATTAAGGATGAAAGAATTCCTCAAATTTAATTTAGGCTTAATCTATCGTAATCCGAGAGCTTTTTTTAAGAGATACTTCCACATTATCATTACCAATCCCCAGCTTTTATATAATTCTTTAATACACAAGTGGTGGCCTTTTTTAAAACCAAAAATATGAATGTGCTTTGCCGAAACCCCATATTCTTTATCCAAAGATACCTCCTCCTTTTGATTACCAATCCCCTCATTTTACTCGAATTATTTAGATACAGATATTTCACTGTTATTAAGACATTTTTTCGGAAAATAAAAAAGTTGCCAAAATCAACATTCTTAAATCCTGTCCTTAACTGCTTGTATCAATGTCATGGATTGAGAAGATCATATTAGTCTAGCCACCGGACATACAAGCAATTGGCAAATAATGTCACAATGCAAATAACACCTCGGGGTTTTTAGCCCGAGGA
>SDBT01000382.1_pt1 | contig 68533 bp, 76 predicted proteins | sample 2277101 | NCBI WGS metagenome assembly SDBT01 (sample SAMN10404973, study PRJNA504765) | marine sediment metagenome | isolation source: marine sediment core GS10_PC15, 103 cmbsf | place: Arctic Ocean: Southern Knipovich Ridge | collected 2010
GCGCGTTCATGATGCGCTTCTCGAACGCAACAGGATCGAGCTTGGCCACACGACCGATCGTCTCCATGGTGGCAAGACTACGTAGTGCAGACCAATAGCCCACACCGTAGTTGGCGTGGAGCATAGCCACTACCGGATTGACGTCCTGACCGGCGGCGAGCGACCAGCGCGCAGTTTGTTTTACCAGACTGCGTATACCGGCGTCGGTCGTTTGTGCCGGCACGATGCTGGGGCGTACCCTGAATTCGTGCCACACACGATAGAGGAGCCATGCGGCACCCGCGACGGCAAACATATTTCGCAGTGTCGTGCGTAACATGACGGTCGTACGTTAAGGATAGGTGTGAATTTTTTTGTCTGCTATCGTTACGACGACTTGACTTCATCATGAGTGGTGTCTCGCTCAGTCACGATACGGAATGCCGTTCGTTGGGATTTGTAAACAATCCGCCGCGAGGCTATTTTCGCACGGTCAAGACGTGTATCCCCAAATCCAAAAACCTGAATGTAGCGGGAAACCTCTGTGTGGGTGGTGTCGTGCAAACCGATGCGCTCGTGCCCAAAACACTCACCGCCTCGCCGCCGACAATTAGGGTGGAAGGCGATCTCTGCGTCGATGGTACGATTAAAGCGACCGAAGACTGTGCGAACGTTGCCAAAGGTGATGTGCGTTTTAACCAAAGCCCATCGCAAATTGAAGTCGTGCAACGTGGACTCTCTGCCATTGAGCATATTGCCACGGGTCAGGTGCGACTCACGTTGAGCCAACCCGTCGCCCTTGATCACTATCGTTTCGTATGTGCTACGCTCGGCAGTGTGTCGACTTGTGATCACCTTTCGTATACATTTGAAGATGCGTCACAACAATCGCTCTTAGTCCAAACCACCGCCCTTGCTAGCGGCGCAGCGGTGGATGGTTTTGAGGGTGACTTTGCACCGAACAAGTGGGCGGTGATGGTCGACGGCAATGGCTCAGCAACGTTTCAGGATTCGCCACCCGATAGCTTGGTGCTCGTGAGTCGTGATGGAGGTCAAAGCCCGGCTGGTGGCGACAGCAAAGTTTGTATCACGGTTCCATGTCCAACCACACTACGATTCGATTGGCAATACAGCACTGCAAATGAGAGCTCACATTACGATCCTTTTGGTTTCGAAATCAACGGTAACAGCCCCCTGTTTACGGAACTCACCCAACTTGTTTCCCCAACGAATGCGGACCAGTCCGGTTCTGAAACGATTCAACTCAACACAGGCGATACCTTCTGTTTTGTACAACGCAGTGTAGACGGTGGTTCAGGCGCTGCCACGACCATCATTACCAACTTTACATCGACGGAGTGCTGCGATTTCGTCGATCGGTCCTTCTGCTTTGGTGTGGACGAGTGCCCGAATACAAGCACGCTTACGAATACCCTATTCCAACCGCTTGCCTGACTGCCGTGAGTGTGGCCGCACAATTTTTTTTGAATCCTTACTATTAATACGCCCGTCGTTATGAGTGGTGTCTCGCTCAGTACCGATAAAGAATGCCGTTCGTTGGGATTTGTAAACAATCCGCCACGAGGCTATTTTCGCACGGTCAAGACCTGCATCCCCAAAGCCAAGAATTTCAACATTGAGGGCAACCTCTGTGTGGGTGGCATCGTGCAAACAGATGCGCTCGTGCCCAAAACGCTCGACGCCTCACCGCCGACAATCAGGGTGGAAGGCGATCTCTGCATCGATGGCGCACTAAAAACCACGGGTGACATTTGCTTTGAGGGTACCGTGCAAACCGATGTGATTGCACCCAAAAGTACCGACACCTCACCAGAGACGCCCGTGACGATCGACGGTGGTCTTTGTGTGGAGGGTACAGTGCAAACCGATGTGATTGCACCCAAAAGTACCGACACCTCACCAGAGACGCCCGTGACGATCGACGGTAGTCTTTGTGTGGAGGGTACAGTGCAGACGAACGTGATTGCGCCCAAATCGCTCGACGCCTCGCCGCCCAAGGTGCGCGTGGAAGGCGGCCTGTGTGTCGAGGGCGAACTGCAAACAACGGGCGATATATGCTTTGAAGGCACGGTACGAACCAACGTGATTGCGCCCAAAACGCCGGATACGTCACCACCCACGCCCGTGACGATCGACGGTGGTCTTTGCGTGGAGGGTAGGTTGCAGACCAATGTGATTGCGCCCAAATCGCTCGACGCCTCGCCGCCGACCGTGCGCGTGGACGGCGACCTGTGTGTGGATGGCGCGCTGAAAACAACCGGTGACATTTGTTTTGAAGGCACCGTGCGAACCGATTTTATCGCGGCCAAAAACGCGGCATGTGTTTCCGTTGAGGACACGCTCAAAGTGGACGGCGACGTGTGTGTGGAGAACGCCTTGGTTACGGATTGTATCCGGGCCAAAATAGGTGAATCTTCGGGTACGGTAACAGTAAAAGACGCCGACCTTTGTGTGAATAATGGTACAGTACAAACCGATTTCATTGCGCCCAAGACTACGGATGGTTCACCAGAGACGCCCGTGACCATCGACGGAGCGTTGTGTGTGAACAGCACCATCAACGCAAAGAGTGACGTGTGTGTCGATGGCAATGTCAAACTCACAAGCGGCGATATCTGTGTCACAAACGGCACGGTACAAACCGATGCGATTGAGGCAAAGACGCCAGGTAGTCCCGTGTGCATTGGCGCAACGGGCAGTCCGGCCAACTCGGAGTTGCGCGTGGACGTCATTGCGGCAAAGACGCCAGGTAGTCCCGTGTGCATTGGCGCAACGGGCAGTCCGGCCAACTCGGAGTTGCGCGTGGACGTCATTGCGGCCAAGACTGAGGGTTCACCAGAGACGCCCGTGACGATCGACGGCGTGTTATGTGTGAACAGTACGGTCAACGCGAAGAGCGATCTTTGTGTCGTGGGTGATATCAAAAGCACGGGCGGTGATATCTGTGTGACAAATGGCACCGTTCGCACCGATTTTATTGCGCCCAAAACGACGGAAGGTTCCCCAGCAACACCCGTCACAATCGACGGTGAGCTTTGTGTGAACGGCGGTGTGCAAACCGATATCATCTCGTCCAAATCCACGGAAGGCTCACCCGCGTCTCCTGTACCCGTGACGATCGACGGCGAGTTGTGCGTCGATGGTACGTTGCGTGTCGCCCAAACCATCTCGACCAAAGTGGCCGGTACGAATCTCGTGCTTGAAGGCAACGGCAGTGGTATTGTGGTTGTCAATGATGATTTGTGTGTGATGGCGGGTAGCACGGTGCAAACCAACACGATTGAGGCCAAGACAGCGGGCTTTCCCGTGTGCATTGACGCAACAGGCAGTCCGGCCAACTCGGAGCTGCGCGTGGACGTCATTGCGCCCAAAACGGAGAGCTCGCCGCCCACGCCGGTGACGATCAACGGCGATGTGTGTGTGAATGGCAATATTAAGGCCACAACGGGCTTGTGCGAATCGGGCTGTCTCGCCGAGAATACGTATGAGCCCACTTTGGCGATTACGCAGCCGCTCGAATCGCCACCGGAACCCATCGCCTTGCAAAATGCATCCTTTCACAAGTGCAACAATATCGTCACTGTCAGCGTGCGATTTGCGATAACAGATGCGCAAGTCACCGCCGGTTCGATCGATTACAACGTGTTGGTCGATTTGCCATTCTCGTTTCCAGGCACACCGTCGATGTCGTTTGATATTGCCGGCAACGTGACTGTTCATCATCTTAGCGATAATACATTTGCTGCTGGCGTTGTGACAGCCGATGTAAGCGAGGCGTCAAAAGCGCTGGTTCGCTTTAGCGTCACGGCAGCGAGTAATATTGTGGTGCACGCGACGTTTCATTACTGTCTCACGCTGTTAACGTAATCGGTTATTGTCCTGTTTGCGATTTTTTTTGTCTCTCTACTATTACTCCTTTGATTGCGCTATGAGTGGTGTCCCGCTCAGTCACGATACGGAATGCCGTTCGTTGGGATTTGTAAACAATCCGCCACGAGGCTATTTTCGCACGGTCAAGACCTGCATCCCCAAAGCCAAGAATCTCAACATTGAGGGTAACGTATGCGTCGGTGGCATGCTGCAGACCGATTTGATTGTGCCCAAAACGCTCAACGCCTCGCCACCGACCGTGCGCGTCGAGGGCGACCTCTGCGTCGATGGCGCACTGAAAACCACCGGTGACATTTGCTTTGAGGGTACCGTGCAAACCGATGTGATTGCGCCCAAAACACTTGACACGTCGCCGATGACGCCCGTGACGATCGATGGTGATTTGTGCGTGAACGGTACCGTGGTTGCAAAGAGTGAGTTGTGCGTTGACGGTATCATCAAAACAGAGAGTGATGTCTGTGTTGAAGGTACAGTGCAAACCGATTTCATTGAACCCAAAACAACGGATAGTTCACCTGAAACACCCGTTACAGTGCAAGCAGATCTCTGCGTTGAAGGTACAGTGCAAACCGATTTCATTGCGCCCAAAACAACGAATAGTTCACCTGAAACACCCGTTACAGTGCAAGCAGATCTCTGCGTTGAAGGTACAGTGCAAACCGATTTCATTGCGCCCAAAACAACGGATAGTTCACCACCGACACCCGTTACAGTGCAAGCAGATCTCTGCGTTGACGGTAGCGTGCAAGTTGATTGTTTAGTACCCAAATCAGGTTCCATCATCAAATTCAATGGTAGCACAAATCGTGTGCAATTTGATGCCCGTCTCGCTGCCTCAGGCATTCGCGGCGACAATCCTACCCCAAGTTATGTAGCCTTGATTTTCGACGGTCAACGCGAAACTATTACCGCCGGAACCGGTGGTGCCATCAGTATATTGACGTATAGCACGAATGTAAACGTAGACGCAGGCGGTGATGCATACACACTAGCGGACGGCTCAATGCGTGGTCAACTCAAACATATACGTTTGGAATCCACTGCGGGTGGCTCACCGCCGGGCGCAGCGGTCATCACGCCTGCCAATTTGGAAACAGGTACAACGATTACTTTGACTGGCGTTAACGCTGAAGTTGAACTTTTGTGGCGTGGTGCAGGTACAAGTTGGCGTGTCGTCAAAACACATAACGCTACACTGGTTTAAACACATTTTAGTGACGTTTTTGTATAGTTGTGTAGAGCATTGGCAACTTTGGCGAATTTTAATTCATTTTTTACATTCAAACGTAATAATCATGGCCTCACACACCGTCACCAATCATTACAACCAACGTCCCAACGCGAGTCGTGATGTACGGGCGCAGTCGGCCATTCGTCAACTCCGTGGCTTTAACAATTGGGTAAAGAGTGTGCTCATTCGCCAGGTGACACAAGGTAAACAGGCGCTGGCCGTGTTGGATCTCTGTGGTGGTAAAGGGGGCGACCTTGGCAAATGGGATCGGGCCAACATCGAAAAGTACACACTCGTGGATGTCGCAGCCACTTCCGTCAAACACGCCCGCGAACGCTACGCGGCGCAACGCTATCGGTTCCAAGCCATCTTTGCCGTCGCCGACGCGTTCGCACCCAAGTTGCCTGTCAACGGCCTGTTTGACGTAGTGAGTTGCCAGTTCGCATTGCATTACAGTTTTGAGACGCAAGCGCGTGCCGAACAGCTTTTCAAGACGGTGGCGCGTTTACTCAAACCGGGCGGCGCATTCATCGGGACGATCCCAGACTGGCGTGTGCTCACCGCCAAACGCAAGCAACACGGCGAGCGTTTTGGGAATAGCGTGTATACCATCGCGTTTGACAAGGCAACAGGCACATCCCCATATGGGCAGCGCTACACTTTTACCTTGCAAGACGCCATCGACGCCTGTCCCGAATACACGGTGCCCATGCACACGCTCAAGACGCTGGCGGCCAGCGTCGGCCTGAAATTGGAGCTAGTTTTGAACTTTCACCAGGTCTACACGCGATTCAGTCAGGGCGCACGGGCACTCATGCAACGGATGGGTTGTTTCGACGCGCGTGGCCAGTTGCCCGCGGAACAATGGGCGGTCGCCGAGTTGTACTTGGCCTTTGTGTTTCGCAAGGGTTGACTCCGCTTTTTTTTTACCCCGTAAACATGCCGTCTTTACCTCGTTTACGTATGCTCCATTCGCCTAAAAACTGCGTTCAGGTGGGGCCTCGTATTTTGTCCACACGCAGTGTACGTGCCTATACCTACTTTTCGTAGTATAGTGCCTTTATTGCACGTTTTACGCCGTTTACATCACCATGAGCCAACTCACCAAAAACGACCTCGATCGCATGACCACGGCCGCTGCCGTGCACCTTGCCCAGCGCCACGCCAAACTCGAGTCGGATCTCGTGCCGACCGCGGTGAACATGGGTCCGGCCATTGTGCCACCCACGCCACCACCCGAGGAGACGCTCCCGTGCGTCTACGACGAAGTGTATCCGTTCGAAGACAGTGTACCCTATCGTGAAGTGATTACGTTCGGCCGTGTCGCACGGTTCTTCCTTGATCCGACCGACAACTACGCCCATCTGCGCACCTTGGTGAACATCAAGACGCGCAGGGCCGACATTTCGTTGCGTCTCATTGAGTTCTTTCTCACCAAATACGTGAGCACCAACGATACGGCGCGCGACGTGGGCTACTTTATCCCCGAAGAGACGAAGCAGAATGGCGTGTGGTTTAACGTCGGCATGGGCTACAAGAACGGCCTTGACATGTACACGAAAAAGTGCTTTGACTTTTTCGCACGCGGCAAAGACAAGTTCACGTTCGGCGTGCGCGGCAAACCGGCGCTCCAGATTACCACCTCCTTGCGTCAACTCAACTTTTTCAAGTGGGCCATCCGCAACAAGGTGATTGACTACGTGCGCAAGCACCGCGACGAGATTGCGGCCAACATGAAGCGGCTCGATCAAGCGGAACGTGCCAACAAAAAACGAGCGCGCGAAGAGCATCATGTCGACGACATGGACGTGGTCAGCGAAGCCAACCCTGGCGTCACTGACGACGTGCCGCCGGCCAAACGTCAACGTCTGGTGACTGCATAACCTTCAAGTTGTGCTCAGCTGTTTTTTTTAATCTTTGCTACTGAGTAACCTGTGGTCTGTAACATGAGCACTACGGATTTGACACTCCGATTTAAGGAGCAGGGTCAGCCGACGACCCTGTTGCCCAAGCAAGTGCCCGTCGAATTGACGCTAAAGCCGTCGCAGCTCTCCGATGCGTTTGGCAATCGCACGTGGCCGTTCCCGTGGTGGGATGGACGTCGTATAGATTATCGCAACAGTGCCGCCGGCGCACGCTATCGGTTCGAAGAGAACTTTCCCGACTTTTGGTCCGAACGCTACACCGGCGGGCCAATGCGCATGTACCACTCGCACCCACTCGGCCACAAACTCAATAACATTGTCTACAAAGGTAGTGCGCCAAACTATTGGATGGGCTTCTACTCGCCTGTATGGCGCCGACCGGATTATTACAGTGTACAGGGCAACCCATTCCGCTAAACACACTACATTGCTTTCGCGCTCTTTTTTTAAATTTCGCTTTGGCGTTCACGGTACCCGGCTGCTGCTTTCGCCTCCCGTCGTTTTATTCGCCTGTTGCCTGGCTGGTGTGCAACCGCGGTCATGTCGTTGTCGGACGATGGGGTAGGCTTGCTCGCGTACGAGTCGCTTAGCTTTTCGGACGACGAGTTCATCCTTGGTGACGGCTCATCATCTTTGCTCAACGCGTTGGCGAGCAACGATGACGACTTCGACTTTGACCGCATGTTCATGCCACAGCCCCCGCAGCCGCGAAGCAGCCTGGCGCAAAGCGCTGGGAGCAGGGTTCCAGGGTTGTCTTCGCCGACCAGCTTGAAGGCGTCAGGCAACACGAATGACGTCACGGCGACGGCGGCCAACAACACCACCACTACAAGTACAATTACAACGCCCCAACACGCGCCGCGTCTGCCAACCGCGACCGACGACAATGCGCCCTACAGCGAAGCGGCCATTCGCAACGACCTCGTGCAGAAGTGCACAGCCGTACAGGCGATCGCCGCGCAGAAGGCGCTATACAACAGTATTGTCGAGCTCAACACCTGCACTACGATGGAAGAGCTCCCGTCGAGCACACCGCAACTACTCCTCACGAACGGTCCGCGACGCAAGCGCAAGCATTACGCCTACATGAAGGACCTCTCCGCGCGGAATGCGAAACGCCGCAAGAAGAACAAGGCGTATCGCGCACAACCGCATCGCGGCCCCGGTCGCGGCTCCGGCCAGAACAACAAGGGCAGCGACGCATGGGCGCTCACGGCCACACGTCTGAAGGTACGGTTTTATCCTGTCCAGTCAAGTGTTGTTGTAGTTTGCGCTCTTTCTTATCATTCTCTATCATTCTGCGTGTGTAGGCGGGTGACGCCAGTTACGTCAAAAAGCGCTACCTCTTCGTAGGCTACTTTCTGTTGGACATGCTCGCACATCCCGACCAATATCCCATCGAAGACGGCGCCCTCGACAAGTGGCTCAATTCGATCTCGCTGCCGACGCTCTTTGGCAAGATGCAGCAGTATCCGCGTCTCGTCGCCGACATTCAGGCGTCCGGCGGCTGGTCTTTCAACGACTTTCGCAGTCTGCGCGTCTCGGTGCTCGTGCGCAAGCACATGTCCAAGTACTACAACGCCAAGAAACGTCGCGTCTGCGTCGCGCAAGACTATGGCTGGTTCACCGTGCGCAAAGGCAACAAGCGCACGCAACGTCACGTCGGCTACAAGCTTAACAAGCTTCTCTTTTGCAGCGTGCAGGTGGAACGCACGCGTCTACAATACAATCAGCATCTCGTTGTTCTGGCGCATCTGCAGCAGACGAACAGCCAGATGCACAAGCGCTACCAACGTCTGCATTACGACCCGATCGTCGAGCTCGAGGAGCGCTTTATCGACATGAACGATTTTGAGGTGGAGGGCAACGGCTTGAGTGAATTGCTTGTGCCGCCGTTTGCGTTTTTTGAGGCCTATCGTTTTTTTGTCATGCAGATGCGTGAGGCGATGGAGTACTTTCACGAGCGCTATGACATGCCTGTGCTCGAGGCAAATGTATTGAGCATTGGAAACTTGTAAATAACGTGTACAAAATAGGTCAAATAGTGGGGACGTTGAAATCTCAACATCTTGACATGCAGAGCATCGCGTTACGGATGATACACTCGTTGGAGCGATTGAATGTTGCCACGACAGAGTGGACACGTTAGTAACTGGTCACCGCAAATCTGACAGAGCGCCAAGTGCCCGCATGGTTGTACGATACGATCACGCGGCCGCTCAGCACAGATGACACACTGCTCCGCCTTGTTCTGTGCCAATTCATGCCGCACGCCGTGGAGAAGGTTGGCATACGCGTGATCCCAAATACGCCATCCAACCCAGTTGAGCCAAAATAACAACACCAATACGACCTGAAGCGCAAAATACGTTTGTATGGAGACGTGCGTCTCCGTCCATGCGCTGGCTCGGGCAAGCCAAGAATCGGTGTCGTTGTGAAACGTTATTGTTTTGGGGCCACTCCACCGAGTCTTCTCTTCAAGCCAGCAGTGTTGTATAGCTTGCATGACCTTACTCGAACCAAGGTAAGCTTGTACGCGGTGAAAGGCCGAAGATCTGTTTGCACAGCCGATCTCATCGCCCATGCACTTGTGCGTTATACTGTCCCACGAGCGTGTTACCTGCAAGTCTTTCCAGCCGTCGCCGTCATCGTACCGATAATGCGTGTTCACGCTGTAACGCATCTCGTATGGCCACAACATCAGCGGCGTCCGCGTGACGGTTACGTCTTCAAAATAACATTTCAATGGCGTGTATTTGGTTTCAAACGCAAACACCAATAACAACACACATGTCGCGATTGAGCAAACAGCAGCAAGAACACTATCCACGACGAGGTTGAGTTTGGCACGCATCGTGGTGTCGTCATAATACAAATCTGGTTGACATGAACGTGTGCAACGTTTCGCTTCGTTCGCATGCATTGTACTACTGACATATACGAGGCGAAGGCATCGGCAACTGTGCGAACATATACACGTAGTATGGCTTTTATGCCGACATTTCACAGTGCTCATGTTTATCACGTTCACGCTGACACTCATTACAAGCCCCCATCGTCACGACAATGGCCGCTGCACCGCAGCCAACTAAACACAGCGCCATGGCAATCGCAAACCATTGCGTCAAGTCGCGTCGCCATGTGCGCTGCTCGATGAGAAAAAAACTATACACGTAACCCACAGCGCTTGCCGCAAACGCCAAGTAGAGTACGACGGCACCGAAGGCACACCAGAATCCGCCGCATCGCTTACGACGGGCCATCTTGTGGATCCGGGAGCAGCTGCTAAGAACTAAACAACGGACACGATGGCAAGCCTGTGGCGAAAGTTCCGGCAGTAATATTACTACTAATTCTTGTTTTTGTTATGTACAACAGGTACAAGGTTTACCGCGCTTACTTGCGTGGTTTGTTCGGCGTAGTCAGGACTTGGTACATGACGGCATCCATCAGATCGCTGTACAGCTTCAACTCATCATCGTCAAATGCAAGGTCCTTCAAGGTGTACTGATCGCGATCCCACACAACTTCAGGCGTCCTTTGAAAGAAGCGGAGGAGCGCGTCGAGCGGTTGCAGATCCTTGAGATGAGACTTCAAAAAATCAACATACGCTTGAAAACCCCACTCCAACTCAAACTCGTCGTCCGTGTAACCGTTGTAATGGCATCCGAGACAGCCACGCCCCTCGCAATCGCCGCACAAGCTTGGATACTCTTCGTGCAGATTGCAGTTGCCATTGTTGAAATAGTCGTAGTTGAGTTTCGTGACGGCGCGAATCATCTCACCATGCACTGTTGCAGCTTCGCCGTAGGGTGGTATAAGTTTGTCATAAAGAGCGCCGTACTCTTTCTGATAGGCGCCGCTGCCTCCCCAATAGCAACCACCGCGTTTCGTCACGCGTTTCTTGACCGCCTGCACACCATACAATACCGTTAACACATCACATCCTTCACAAGAAATACAAAAACAAAAAACAAACGACGTACCACCTTGGGACGTTTTGAAGCGTTTTGCATCGTGTCCTCAGTGCCAGTGCGTTTGCGTTTCTGACGCAGCGCTTTCTCTTTGGCACGACGGACCGCGCGTTGTCCGCGACGTGTGAGCGACATGGTTGGTTTGCACCTGTCTCGCACGTAGTTCAGAGGAGAATAAAAAGAGGTGGGAGTGTAGTAACTTACTACATTTTTCATTCACCGAAAAAATTCTACTACATTCTCGCTCTTTTTTGCTTTGGTGTTTTAACGAGAATGTACTACAAATTTTCAGTGAATGAGAAATGTAGTAACTTACTACATTTAAGTTGCGCATCCCGTTCTCTTTCCATTCTCCTCTGGACTACGTGCGAGACAGGTACAAACCCACCATGTTCTTGCGTCTCATTGTCTTCTCGTGCGCCCTGCTGTTGGCAGTGGCCACGGCCCGCGCGCGCTCCGTTACCGCCACTTTCCAAGGGTCCTGCTCGCCAGGCGAAGTGCAGAAGGCGGTTGCCGATTTCACCGTGCGCCGCCAGAGTACCGGCACGACGAACGTCACCTTTTCGCTCAACCTCTACACCAGCGCCCCGAATAACGAGCAGTTCATCTACAATGTGAGCTGCTGCTCGTTCAGCAACTTTGGCCTGGGCAAGTATCCCGGCCCGACGCGCTGTCTCGTCGGCGGCAACTGGTGCGGTACGAACGGTGGCAACGGCGGCTACTGTTACTGCGACTCCAAGAATCCGTCGCCGTCGCGTTGCGCCTCCTTCCCGTTGGAATGGACGACTGTCTTCAAGTGCCCTGACGACGCGCCGCACTGCGAGACGCGCTGTGTGTTGTACTGGCAGAATAACGACTGGTATTCGAACCAGAACGTGTACATGTCGATCAACGCGGTCGAATAATGAGAGATCAGCCTTTTGTACAATTTGTTATACGTACGTGTGTATCTTGACTCACGAGCCGCTCGACAACGTGAAGCCGAGACCACCGGTCACGTGCACGCAACTCTGCTGCAACACGCGTACTGCACCGTGTGTGAAAAAAAATAACAAAGTAGAAACGAGTCAGTCTGTTTACGCGTTTTCCAGCACCGTGAGACGTGCTTCCAGCGCTTCGATTTGCGCTTGTTGTCGCTGGATGAGCGCGAGCATGGGTGTAGTCAGTTTTTGATACTGCACCAACTCAATTTCACCCTTAGCGTTGTTTACCACCATTTCTGGCAGTACCTCGTACACTTCTTCCGCAATCAAACCATAATGGACTTCCTTCGCACCCTCTTCTGATTTGATGTAATCTGCTTTATAGTTGAACGAAACAGGACGCAACGACAATATCTCATCGAGTTTTGAGTCGGTCATGTTGAGAACGTTCTGTTTGTAACGCAACGAAGATGGATTTGTCGTAATCTCACCGTTGACACCCGCAAGCACTACGACAGCACCAACGTCCGGATTACCGAAAACACCGGCAATGCGACACCTGGCTTGTACACCTTGTTGTCCAATACGTACCTCGGGAACACCAGCGGGAACACCAGCGCCATTGTTGGCAATACAAATGTTATTGTTTGTTGCTACTGGCAAGGATCCTCCAGAAGCCGTACCAATGCAAATATTACTGCTAGCTGTCGTAAGCCCAGCGCCAGCAAAGTGACCAACGCCTACATTGCCTGTACCTGTTGTTAGTGCGCCCAAGCTGAAATGACCCACAGCCGTATTGCCGGCGTTTACTACGGACGGCGTACCTGTATACACGTTCATGGATTGATACCCCACGGCTACATTGTGTGACGAGGCTTGACAGGCTTGCGCCGCCAGTGCACCCACAAAGACATTGCCGATACCTTCTTTGGTCGCGTTATTACCGAACACTGCCCCGGCCCTCGCTCCAACCGCAGTGTTGAAAAACATATCAGGACCCGATATCGCACCATTTAACGCGCTATCACCAATGGCAGTGCATGAGCGTACGTCCGTGCCGATAGACAGGGCTTCGGCACCAACGGCCACGTTATTTAAACCGTTTACGTTGGCCGTCAATGCATTGTAACCCACTGCCGTGTTGTCTCCGGCAAGACCATTTTGCATCGCATTCATGCCGACGGCCGTATTTTGGATAGACGCTTGGTTGTTTTGGCCGGCACCTGCACCCACGGCGACATTGCTCGTGCCGATTGTATTACCCAGCAATGCTTTCCAACCGACTGCCGTATTGTTATCCGCGACCTGACTGTTTTGCAGTGCTTTATGGCCTAAGGCCGTGTTGAAATGACCGGTTGTATTCGCAACGAGAGTGTCTTGACCAACGGCGACATTGGCTATACCTTCTGTGTTGTTAACGAGGCAGTTCACACCTATTGCGACATTCCGCACGCCTACCGTGTTGTCCAGCATATTTAGAGCGCCGATAGCTACATTATCAAAACCTGTAGTGTTCAGCCGAAGCGTGGCGGGGCCGATGGCAACGTTTTGCTTGCCTAACGTGTTTACGGCGAGCGTCGACGGACCAAGAGCCACATTACCAAAACCCTCAACAAAACGCTGCGCAAAAGACGACGGTTCGTTTAGAGCCAGCGCGTTATCACCGATGGCAACGTTACTCAAACCAAAGGTATTGGCCGCCAAGGCATTGGTACCAATCGCCAAGTTCGGTGTGCCGGAAACGTTATTTTGCAAGGCCTGATGGCCGATGGCAATATTGTCGCTGGCCGTGTTCGCACCAAGCGCATCCACACCAAGCGCGATATTAGATGTTCCGCCTATATTCGCGCCAAGTGCTCGTGAGCCAACAGCCGTGTTGTTTGAGGCGGTATTCAATAAGAGCGCATTATAACCGAGTGCAGTACAATCAGTATTGGTCGTGATTGCGCCTAGTGCATCTTTGCCTATTGCCACATTATGTGTACCCGTCGAATTCAGATCCAACGCATTAGTACCCACTGCTACATTGTCATTGGCAGTATTGTTCATCAGCGCATTTAAGCCTATAGCGACGTTATTGTTGCCGCTCACATTCAAACGCAGGGCACTTTGGCCCATAGCGACATTATCCGAGCCTGCCGAGTTCACGAACATGCAATTGGCACCGACGGCCGTATTATTATTGCCTGTCAAGTTTGCGACCAAACACGATTCACCCACAGCCGTCAAATTGTTGGCACTCATATTGGCTTGGAGCGCAAAGGTGCCCACAGCGGTATTGCATGTACCGTCCGAGTTGGTACCAAGTGCATTGCTACCAATACCAACGTTATTAATGCCCGTTGTGTTCGTACGCAGCGCCTCGGTACCCATGGCAACGTTGTTGCCACCGTTCGTGTTCGCAAACAGTGCATCAAAACCAGTCGCCACATTGCGTGTACCGCTCGAGTTGGTAAAAAGTGCGCGTGAACCCACCGCTGTATTGAGAGGTGCGTTATTAAAAGCGAGCGCGTTGAAACCTAGAGCCGTGCAATTGCCATTGGCACCAGTAATGGTACCGAGTGCATCCGTACCCACCGCAGTGTTCCGTATACCGTTTGTATTGACATCTAGCGCACCTGCGCCGACGGCGGTGTTGCCGATGGCCAAATTATTCATCAGGGCATGGTAGCCGACGGCGGTGTTAAAATCATTGTTGGTATTCGAAGTCAAGGCATCAGTACCAACTGCCGTGTTGCCAATGCCCGCATTGTTTGTACCGAGCGCACGCGCGCCTACCGCTGTGTTATCGTTTCCCGCCGCGTTTGTACCGAGCGCACGCGCGCCTACCGCTGTGTTATCGATGCCCGTCATATTTGCATCCATGGTGAGCGCACCCACCGCCGTATTACCGCTCGCCGTATTCCCCAATAGCGCATTGTATCCAATTGCAGTACAATCAGAGCCTATAACGTTGAAGAGCAGTGCTTCCGTGCCCAGGGCCACATTCCGTGTGCCCATCGTATTGGCATCCAATGCATTGTAGCCAACCGCAACGTTGTCATCCGCTATACTCACACAGAGCGTGTGAAACCCGATCGCAATGTTTCGACTTTGTGTGGTAATTGTATTTAACGCAACGCTTCCGATGGCAACATTAAAACTGCCGCTCATATTACTGTCCATAGCACTGTTGCCAATAGTGATGTTATTGCCGCCTGTGATATTCGCGCGAAGCGCATCACGTCCAATAGCAATGTTGGGCGAGCCTGACATATTCGAGAGAAGCGCACGTACACCAATCGCCGTATTGAACGAACCGGTGTTGGCCGTCAGGGCTTGATAACCGAGTGCTGTATTGTCAACACCCGTTGTGTTCGCAGCGAGCGCATCCACGCCCACTGCTGTATTTTTGGTGCCGCTGAGCGTGGCGGCGCCCAACGCGCCCTTACCAACGCCCACGTTGTTCGCGCCCAACGTCTCGTCGTTGGCATTGCCCACAGACGTGTTGCCACTCCCGTCGTTGTGTTTGAGCACATCAATCTTGTTAATCTGATACTTTTCGCTCGTATCAACCACCGTTTCAAACTGGTGTGTCATGCTTTTCGGTGGCTAGATACTGTAAACACACAATAAAAAAAGAAGCCAACCACTTGTATGCACACGTGCATGGATACTTAAATGATGAATTCGAGTTGGATGCCTTTGATAATGGCGGTGCCACCACCCGAAACAGATACACGGAATTCGAGAAACTGATCCGTGACTGGTGCAGTCACTACATCGGAAATCGTGAAGCTATACGTACCCGATTCATCACCATCTGTACCCGTCACCGTGTTATAAGCGCACGTAACAATTTTATGTCTACAAAAGGCAACATTGTAATGAGTACGTTAAGGTGGTCCAAAACGAACACGCTCTTTGAACCAAGTCTCCGTAAAGGCGACAGTGCATGGTTTACGTGGGCGTCGGTACCGCACGTCTGGTCAGGCGTGTGGTCGTATTGGGCGCTTGCCAAACTCTTGCCGACGTGGCGTCCACAAAGTCGTTTGCTTCTCGGCACGGCGCTGCACACCTGGGAAGACTATGCTGAAAATACACCAGGTAGTTTTAGTGTCGAGCGGCTCGTCTCGAATGCGTTCCAATGTCGTGTGAAAGGGTGGCTTGAACAAAACGATCACGACAGTATGCAGAATTTTATTGGCGACGGCTTAGCGTATGCAGTGGGCGCGTGGCTCGCCAGTCGCAACGCGGTGCCATCGTGGAAAACGATTGGCGTGGCCGTGCTTGCTCAATTGGCCATGTACGCTGTTGGCTGTCAGCTTCAGCAACGCAACGCCAACTAAACGCAACGTGGCTATTTTTTAATGCGCGCTAGAGTTAACGAACGTGATGCCCGGTGCCACAGGGTGTCTGTACTGCGACGCGTTGAAAAAAACAAACGCAGCGTTGTTGAAGCAATTGAGAGAAATCAAAGTACGCAACGGCACGTTAAGAACGCAACTCTACAAAATGCAACATCTCGAACGTACCTGTCTCCAGCTCAAAGCCATGTACACGCTCACCAAGCTGGATAATCTAAAATTGCAGGCGGCACTCTTTACCACCAGTAATTGCCAAACGGACTGTAATAGCTGTAAGACGAGTGAAAGTTGAACACGTTATGACAGGCGGCGGGATTCCACTCCGGGTCCCACGTACAGCGATAGAGATATGGATCGCTGCTGATAGCGTGGTAGCGGTGGTACGGTACAAAACTGCCTACCATTTGACGTGTGGCAATGGAACCGCCGTAGCCACCGTAGCCAGGACCATACGCAAAGCCGTACGGCTCACGCCACTCGTAATGACTTGGATACTGAAGATGATGCACATATTTGTCACGATGTCGGCGTCCGTGTTTTTTGGGCATGACGAGCACAGAAAGGCTATGCTGGTTAGGCGAGAAAAAAAGTGAAGAGCCGGGCATGGTTATTTTATTTATCTCCTGTATAGCAGTACGTGTTGTTGTTATACACACACAACATTGAGATGGCAGCCATTGGTCTTTTAGTCGCTGCGGCAGGTGCCATGAAATTGATGGCCGATCGTAAGCGCAGCAAAAAGAAGACGCGTCGCGTGGCACAGGTGGCGCCCATCGTTGCCAGGCAACCACCCTTGCATCGTGTAGCGCCGCCCATGACGCCGCCAGCGTCTTTTCTTCCGCGCGTCGCCCTCGACCAATCGTATATCGGTGCTGATTACACAGATAGCCTGCCAACACTCCAGTCCATCTATGGCCCGGACGACACGGCACCACAGATGGCACATCCCGGTGTAGTGTACGGTCATCGCATTCCGTATCGCGCGCGACCCGGCGCCCATCTCTTCAAACACCAGTACAATTCCTTTACGCCGAACGAAGTCGCAGAACGTCAGAATCCAGGCAGGATACCTGCGACAGGCACACCTGAGCGACAGCATATGGGCTTGCAACAACGCGGTCCTGTCGCTGTCGCGCCATCGAACTACTTTGACAATGCGTTTGGCGATCCAGCCAACGTGGATCCGTACGACGCCAACTCGTTGCGCTACGAAGACGGTATCACGCCGTCGTTTGGCTCGACGACAGGCAAAGTGTTGCGCCGCGAGACACTCGAGCCACACCTACACAAACCGGCCAAACGCGAGGTGCTGCAGAACGTGATGCGCCTCATACCGCAACCACAGCGCAATGTCTTTGGCGACCCGAGCATGTACACGGAGGAACACGAGCGCGTGCTTGAGCAGACCAAATTCACACAGGGCAGCGGTGCGCTCGACACGTTCATGCCGTTTGAAGGCTCGCAAACCGGACAACAAGTCGGTTTCTCGTCGGGTCAGTTCATCACCGAGCGCTACGGTGGTTTACACCCACGCAAGCGCTTCTACCCGTCCACCGAGTACAAGAAGGGTGTACAAATGTATGGTCGCCTCGGTAACCCGTCTGAAGCGATCGGCAAGCTGGGTAGCGAGTGGAGCGAAGGTGTGGGTCCGCTTGGCGCATACCGTATGCCGGCGAACGCACACGTGAGCGAGTATGAACGTGAGCCGATGCCCACGGACGCACCGGGCCGCAACCCGGTCGGCGCGCGTATCGGTAGTGTGATTTTGAAGCCGACGTACCGTAGTGAAACCAACAAACCCTATATGGGTCAGGTGAACAACGAAGAGAGGGCGCAGGAGGCGTACCGTCTCAAGGGTCGCTACGTGAAGGGCAAGAACAGTATCACACGCGAGGAAGTCGGCTTTGTAGGCGACGACAACCTCGATCGTGGCACGTACCAGAACGTCGAGTTTGACTTGTATCCGACGAACCGTATGAGCACCAGTGTCGACTCGGTGAATGTCGCCCAACCGCACTTTGAGAAGGCCGGTGCCTACAGCACATCGGAAGTGGTGCTCTATCCGACCAAACGTACCACTACGTCGGTGCCTTCGGAGCACGTCCAACGGCCCGAATTCGAGAAGGCTGGCGCCTACACGAACGTGGAGTTTGACTTGTCTGCGACGAACCGCATGTCGACCAGTGTCGGCTCCGAGAATGTGGCGCAACCGCACTTTGAGAAAGCTGGAGCATATTCAACCAGTTGGGTAGAGCTCCTTGGGCAGAACCGAGATACGACGAGCGTAGGTAGTGAGAACGTCGCCCAGCCGCACTTTGAGAAGGCTGGAGCGTACTCCACAAGCTGGGTCGAGCTCCTTGGGCAGAATCGTGACACGACGAGTGTCGGTTCGGAGAACGTGGCGCGGCCCGAGTTCGCCAAAGACGCCGCCTATCAGAATGTCGAGTTTGACTTGAGCGCCACCAACCGCATGTCCACCAGTGTAGGCAGCGAACACGGCTCGCGCCCGACTGACGACAACCGCGGTACCAACTCGGCCTACGATGCCGTCTACCTGGATCGTGGTGGCGATCAGAAATGGACGAACATTTACTCGCGCCCCGCCAACCCGATCCTCGGCCACGACAACAGTGCGGATTGGCGCATGAACGAGCGTATCAACCCGCAGCGCCTCCGCTACACGCAAAAGGACGACAGCACTGCGATTCTTCAGAGCCCGATCCGCCCACCCAACAGCGACCGCACCGGCGCCATGCAATACTTGCTCGATTTCCCGGCCGCTGAAACACGCCGCGTATCACCCACCATTGTCAATCGCATCGATAGCGACCTCCTCACGCCGTACAAGAGCAATCCGTACACCCAGCCGCTCACTGCCCCGTAAGCCACATCTATTCAAGTGATATGGAACAAAACACACATGCTTCCCACACTTTGTGTGGTATCGGCACGTTCGTCACGTAGACGTCCACGTAGTCGAGTCCGTCCCACCCCGATGCAGAGAGACAGAGTTTTGTGACATCACCTTGCCATTGATAGCGGTCTCTCAACACGTTGAGCATCTTTGCACGATGCGTTGCCCATGCGTCTGAGCGCAACAGTTTGGGCAAGTCCCGCAGGCGACCGCGGCGTAAGAACGTTTGCAGTTTCAACGTCCATTGTCGCACGGTGGCGCTCATGTTGGCCAAATGTGTTATGCGTTCTCCCGTTTTGTCCATCTGACAGAGCACGCTCTTGGATTTCTTGTCCCGTATGTGAACTGTGACGCGTACGTGACCAGAAAAACGCTGATACTCGCGATAGAGCACCTCGTAGCGTTGCTGGTCCTTCTCTTTTTTGGCCGCCATGACAACCACGCACTCGCACACATTGTGCGATGACCATTTTTTTTTCTCCGAATTATCAGCGTATGTGGTGGCCCATGAACGGGGAAGGTGAGAAAAAGATTACAATCGTATGTTTCTTAGCCACACCATTGGATGGTGTACGATATCGTAAACATTGCAGGTCCATACAACTCTGCCGGACGCGTGCACTCCACTTTATAGCCATTGTGCTTGGCCAAGTGCTTGATAAAATACGCAACAAAGTCAGATATGGATGCGTTCGGCTTGGGCAGTTTCGCACGCTCGTCATCGGTGATGTTGTTGCCAAGTTGCGCTAGCAAAGTGCGCATCTTGTTCGAATTTTGCGCACGCGTGCAACAGGTCAAGGTCAACGTGCTCGGCAGGGTTTTGGACCAGAGCTGGCGCACAAAGGCGATCGTGATGTCGTAGAGCGGATGCAGGTGCTCCTTTTCGTTGCCAAACAAATGGCCACAATTATCAAAGCAACCAGTGTTCATAGAGAATCGTGGCACCTTATGCACAAGAACGTAGGCCAGCAGACTGTTGTACTGCTTCACGTACTTCCCGCCTTTCACGCGTGTGTACGGATTGGGCACCTCGATCGTGAGCGACGCACAATACGGTGCAATGGCTTTGTGCAACGCACGCGACGTGTTGCCTTCCTTAGCGTCCAACACGATGGCCTTGTAGTGTATCGCCGTGTTGCCACCCTGCACAGCCAGCGCCACGTGGCGGAGCGCCTCTTGAGCCAGAAAGATATTGGCCGCCGTCTTGATGTTCTGATGTATGGCACGTTTGGTCTTGTGATGCGGATGCATTTCGGTCGTCGACGCCGGAAGCTTGGTGAAGAGCGCGTGTTTGCTCGCTAACGGGTTGGCCTTGCCGTCGGGTAGGGCGACGTGCGTCAGGAGCGTAGAGAGGTGATCCACCGTATCGTCCATGTGCAACAGGCGATGCTCGGATGACCAGAACTCGTTTTCCGCCACGCTCGGGTCGTCGTCGTAGAACACCGTGTAACACACCGTGTCGGGATTGTAGTCCTCAATCTTGCCCGTCACCCAGACGCCGTCGTCGAAGCGTTGTACGCGACGACCGATAAAACTCGCCCCACCGTCGCGCGTCACCTTCATCAGCTTGTGAATCTCCTGAGGGTCGATCAAATGCAGCGGCACCCAAGAACGTTCGCCGCTGTCGTACTCGACAAGGCCGCTCCATTGGCCCGTTGTCTTGTTGCGTCGCTGTTTCACAATCGCCTCAATCGGTTTGATGCCGAGGCGCGTGGTGGTCCGGTGTCTTTTCGGCACAGGCGTGTCCGGAGCGGCATGCACGTGTCGCGGCATCGGACGGACGGTAGCGGGCGGAGGCGTTGGCGGGGTGCTGGGCGTTGACAGCTTGACGCGTTTCGCACCGGATGCCGTGTCGGTGACATTGTCCGCCTCACCACTCATCACCGACGCCATTTTGCGTTTCGCCGGGGCCACGGTTGCTGAGCGGATCAACGTAGTAACGTAATGGTTCAGACACAACCACGTGCCGTTGGTAGTAAGGCATGGGGGTCCCACCGTGCTGCCGCACGTATGACACGCTTTTGCTTTGGTGGCCGGGCTTGCCGAGACGTCCATGACAGTCGGTGTGGTGAGTGTCGATGACGGCGTAGTGCGTTTTGCGCGGCGTCTACGGCGCTGAGACATCTTGTCCTACCACGTTGACCTCGACCAAAAAACTGACCGAAAAACGCACGACCTGGGCATGACACATTTCGCCTGTCCATCCTTCGCCCAGCTTCGCCCGGCTCGTACTACACATCTTGGGTTTTGCCGAAATACACGTTTTGCGAACGCCGCATAAACTACACTCACTCATGTCTTGGGACACGCGCACCGAAGCCCAAAAGGAACGCGGCTTGGCCTATCACGCGTTCTGCAAACAGATACGCGCAACACGGGACAATCTAAACCCGGGTGAACGCAAGCGGGTGCAAGTCCCGGATATCTTGATCTATTGGCAAGAGACGGTGCCACCGCATCCGAGCAGTCACTTGCGTGGGCGCGTGAAAGGTGAAGTGGACTCGAGCATGCTGTTGGACGATTTGGCGTCTTCATGCCACCGCGGCATTGCTCCGGACACCTTTTGTCACATGCGTGTTGTTGGCACATACGGCACATTGGACGTTAGTCAAGGCGTCTATGTGGACATGTTGCGCGTTTCGCAAAAATGATAAACTTCAAGTTATGTTCTTCTTGTCCTCAAGTTATGAGTTTTCGACAAGCTCTAGACTCAAATATTGCATGGTTAACAAACAAAACCGACACCCATCCTCAGTGGAGACCGTATGCGCCAGGAAAGAATTTGGCTGACGAAACGTTACCTCTGGTAAAGTACTTGACTGCTTTGAACAAGGGTGGGCTTTACACTATATGTTCTCAACCTACCGACCTAACTGAAAATGTTGACAACACTGGGGGACCTGGTAAAATAAAGAATCCAAGCAAGTCGCTTTCGTTTCAGGCTGTGTTCAGCACGCGTCATTGCACAAATTGAAGCAGCTGACGAGAAACAACTATCCCGACATTTGCTTTTCATGGGACGATCGTTGCAAGCACGACCCATCTAATGACATCACAACATACGTACGTGGCTTGCCACTTACACACGGATGTTCGTTCGGTGTCAAACATCACATACCACTTGGCTATTACGCCGGTTTAGACGGATGTCCAACAATGTCTATTCACGCTATGGATTGGGAACGCGAGAACACTACATTTTGGCAGCAAATTGTCCAACTTTTCGAATCGCTTCATGCCTCTGAATTCTAATTAACTACGAATATGAAAACGAATCAACAACGCATTTCACAGTCGCGGTCCTCATGGGCAGGTACGATTTCTACAATCAGAATGGCGATCGTCTATGTGAGCGTGTCGGCTGTCGCAAACACAAACGGCTTTGGTTTGCCTACCAAGGATGGTTCTGTGCCGAACATCTCACCGCCTTGCAACAACTACGCGCGCACTTGCTCTCGGTGAAATGGACACGCTTCAGAACACAGTGCACGTTGTTTCAGGAGTACAGTCTGCGACTGGAAGAATATCAGTTTCGCAAAACCGTGGACGGCGGCCATGTCTATCGTATTCGTTTTCTTCATAACACGCTTGTGTGCATGAGGCAGTATTACTTGTGATGAAACGCATATCCCAACTGCAATGTGTACTCCCGTCCAATATTGTAGTCTGATAATCTCGCGTCCGGTGCCATGGTGCCTTTTTGCGGGTGCACAAAGCACATGTACGCTAGACCCGCAAGTTTGTAACGTCGTTGAAGTTGAGCCATCACATCACGTAGTGTATCGGAGGGTTCTGGGTCTAATAGAAAACGTCTCCCGCCAACAGTACGCACGTAAATCTTCATGAAGGGGGTGGTGCAGTACAAATGCGTGTATAACAAATACAGAAAGATAGTTCGCTGTGTATATACAGTTACTTCTGGTCAGCAAAGCCTTTGGCGTTGGGACGCACGCTGTCCAACAGGGCGAGACCTTTGGCCATCATGCTGTCGACGCTGTTGGTGTCGGCGGGCACAATGATCGTGTTGGACGAGCTGCCCAGTTGCTCGAACGTCTTAAAGTACTCGGTGGAGAGACGGGCGCGCAGTGCCGCCATACCGACTTCTTCGCCCAGTGCTTCGCTCACCTTCAGCAGCGCATCGCGTTCGGCGCTGGCGTTGACGACACGCGCTCTCGCATCGGCTTCGGCCCGGACCACAACGGCGTTCGCCTTGCCTTCCGCCTCGTTGATGGCGCGTATCTTGACGCCCTCCGACTCGTTAATGTCCTTCTGACGCTGGCCCTCGGAGATTTGCACCATCGCCTGCTGCTTGGCACGCGCGTCGAGCACATCTTCACGGCGCTTGCGCTCCGCCGCCGCCTGCCTGTCCATCGCTTCGGCAATGCGCGTGTCCGGCACAATGTCGGTGACTTCGTAGCGGGTGACGCGCGTGTGCCACGTCGCGGCCGCCTTGCCCATGTCCTTCAGCACCGACGCGTTGAGCGCTTCGCGATTGTGAAAGAGTTCGTCGAGCTCGAGCGTGCCGCACGCCGTACGCATCGTCGCTTGCGCGTGCTGCACCGTGGCGTAGAGTACGCGACGCACGGCGTAGGATGCGTGGTAGGCGTTTTCCACCTTGACGAAAATGTTGCCGGCGAGCTTCACACGCACATTGTCCTTCGTAGTCGCCTCCTGCGGCTCGATGCGAATCGTCATTTCACGCATGTCGTGCACGTAGCGAATGCGCTGGATGAACGGAATCGCAAGGAACCAGCCCGGCCCCACGGTGCGGCTGTACTTGCCCATCGTCTCAACGACCATCTCTTTACCCTGTGGGCAAATGTTGAGAAAGGTGTTGCCCTTGGACGGCGGGTAGTTGGCCCAATCGACGCCATGGCGGCGATCAAAGAAAAGAAGGCCGTGGCGTTTGGCACTGGTGGTGAAGCGACGCACGGCATGAGGGGCCGAACGTGCGAAGCGGGAGGCGCGAGATACGGTCTGCGAGATACGCATCATGGTGACGCGGCAGTGTGGAGAACGCAAATGATAGCCCTCGACCTGTACGGCGCTTTTGATTTCGCTTGGTCGACAACTCTGTAGTGTAGTGGAGGGCGAATGATGAGACGAGATGAGAGACTCGTGAAACACACGCTTTTCACGATGGTGGACGACGTTACAAGTGGCGTCGGTAGTCTCCTCGGCGGCATTGGTAAACTGTTGGGCGGCATTGGCGCCATGCTTTGGAACACACCGTCCGGTGACGCGATTCAGATCAGCACCAAACACAACGGCAAGGTCGACATTTACTGCGCCAACCTGCCTTCCGAGACGCTACCCGACTGGAAATGTCTCGTCAAAAGCTGCCACGACGTCAAAACACGCGAAGCGTTGCTACTGTGTGTGGAAGAGAGCTTGCGTGAGGCGCGGCCCTAGAATGCCAAAATTAGGCGAAATCAAAACATAAAAAAGCAGGTGTACAGCAGGATTTTAGCATGCACGATGGCCTCACAGATCGCCTCGCTGATTGGGGCGGGTCTGGCGGCGTATTTGCCCGGTGACAATCACCTCTATAAACATTTAATTGGCACGTCTGTCAGCGAGTTGGTTATGCAATGTTATCGTAGTTTACGAACCTCACGCCTGGGCCGCTATCTGAGTCAGAGACCCGTGCGAGAACAGCGCACTTACGAATTGGTCGTGCACGCGGGTGACGGACAGTCTCGCGAGATTTACCGTCGTCTCGAAGAGCTTCTGTTGACAGCGACAGTACAACAAACTCAAAAGCAAGCGCGATTGCGTATTGAACGCGGCGGTCAAATGGCGTTGCGGCACGACCTCAAATTGTATTTGAACCAAGTGAAGCAAGGTCAGTCTGTTGGGTGTGTCGAAGTGCCTATTCCCTTTCAAAACCACACGCTCTACGTGACGGCCGTGTCACCGACACTGCGTATACCGCGTTTTGCCGCCGCGGGCGACAACGACGAAGAGCGCCATCGTGCAGACCGCACAGACCTAGCTGATGAAAGAAGCACAACACAACCGCCCATCTGGCTGTCGAGCACGACGGCGACGTTGGAGGATATGAAAGCGTATTTGGCACAGCTTGTGCAGAAACCGCGACGCTACGAAATGCTCGTGACTGACGACCCCGAGATTCAACACATTTACGAAGAACTGCAAGAGTGGATCTTGCAGCGTTGCACCGAGAAACTCTATAAAGGTCGCGCCGATTCGAAACGCGGCCGCCTCACCGTGATGCCCATGGTGATGAATCAGGCGGTGGAGACGCAGTTTGAAAAACACCTTGTCAAAGTCAGCTTGGGCATGTCAAGCAGAAAAAGGGGCAAAGAGCATGACACCCACGAGGAGGACGGTGAAGACGAGGAGGATGAGGACGACGATGGATACCAAGCGCATGACAAACGCCCCTCGATTTGGATTGTGAGCGAGACGGCCACCATCCCCGTCCTTCAGCGCTTTCTATTTAGTGTAGTTAACGTTGAGAAACCGCGCGTGGCGCGACAACTGCGCGTACATCGGTGGATTGTCGACAATGCGAACAGTCACAAACAGAAGCGTAATCACGCGCGGTGGGTCACCGAGTATTCCATCACGAACAAGACGATTCAGAATACGATAGTGTCCGAATCCGTTGAGAAGGAACTGTACGAAGATGTGCGTAAGTTCTTGCAGGCCGAAGCCTATTACGCCAAGAAGGGGCTGCCGTGGAAACGCGGCTATTTTCTCCACGGCCCGCCTGGCACGGGCAAGACCTCGCTCATCAAGGCGATTGCCAACGAGTTTAACTTGGACATTTTCTCCGTCGACATGGAGTGCATTCAAAACGACAGCGAGCTGATTGCGCTCACGTCCATGATGACGCAAATGAAGAAGGGCAAAAACTACGTTGTCGCTTTTGAGGATGTGGATCGGTCACGCTTTTTCAAACGCGGTCACTGCTCGAGCATCACCAAACAGTGCATGCTCAACGTGCTGGACGGCATTAGCGAGAGTTACGGACGCATTCTCTTCTTTACGGGCAATCATCCGGAGAATGTGACGCGCATGCCAGCGATGGTACGGCCCGGCCGCATCGATCGCCTCGTGCACGTCGACTTTGTGACACCCAAGCAACTGGCGCGCATGTTTTGTCATTTTTACGACGACCTCGAGATGGAGACGTTCGCGGTGGAGCATTTGGCGCGCATTGAGCAACATCTTCGGGCCAAGTCGCAACCGATTTCACCGGCCGCGGTGATGGAGTGTATGATTGAGCACGACACGGCATGGGAAGCGGCCTACACCGTACTACTCGGTCGCCAATTGAAAGCGCCTGCTGAAGGTGAGGATGATGCTGCAATACCACAGCAAGACGACGCTGCACGTAGGGTGAATTTTGATGACGACGCATTAAATTGGCGCATGCGCGCAGGCCGTTTATACCACGGTCGTCGCTCAGGCAAAACCGCCAAATTGACTGACATGGAGCGTCGCCAAAAGCACCTGCAATGCCAAATTAAACGCGCCGACAATGTCGACACGCTCAAAACGCAGCTTGTCGCCTTGGACGAGAAAATCGAAGCACAGCGCGCGCGTGAAAAGGAACGAAAGGAGCGTTCGAAAGAACGCCAACGCAAAGAGCGTGAGAAGGAGCGCCGACAATCGCAAAAGAAACGCGAGGCGGAGCGTAAAAAGAAAGAAGCGGTGCGTATGGCCAAGGAGATTGAAACGCTAAAGAAACGACTCACCCAACAACAGCAGCGCAAACGCAAACGCGAGGACATGGGCGGTCCGGATGCACGTGCTTTCCGCGCAGCCAAACGGGCCAAACGACGCGAGACAGTGTTAAGTTCTGTAAATATAGGGCCTTGTATGTAATTGTAGTCACATGTCTCATTGCTACCAGTAGGCGCAGCAGCTCCCGAAGACAAAAAAAGTGCCAGTGTGTGGAAGTGCACTACAACAGTGGTGTGGAAGTGCACTACAACACCACCGTCGGTGGATGCCCCGCCACAACGCAGTAATGCGTGCCCAATGCGTAAACAGAAAGCTTTTTTGCCATTCCTCAAGCGGTTTTTGGCCGCCTGGGTTGCTTCCTGACGCCACTGACAGGTGTTTCAAAGTCTGGCTGAAGGTTAAATAGCACGTGAGAAAGGTGTGGTGTAAAGAATTATGGTGTCATTGCGTTTCCACGAGACCGTCACGTAATAGAAATTACATATATTTTGGCAATCGTGGCACCGGCAACGTCGCCACACGTTCATATTTTTGTCGTACGACACTCGAACACTGTTTGACGGCACCGTGTAGAAACGAGATTGCCGGTCGCAACGCGCGTATGCGGAGGCCGGTCACAATCGCACAGGCTACGGACCAGGGATGGGTTTGGAGACGATGGATGCTGCGCGCCAAGTAGAGCGCGGCGCACGTGCGTTCGAGTGTGGTGTAGTGATAGCGTTGCGGGTGAAAGAGCGACGCCTCCAGAATAAAATAGACCAGGCGTCGGTGGGTGTCGTCGCGTAGTAGCCCGATGCGCCGATAGTGCTCGATCGTATGCACATCGGTGGTCAATGTGAGACGATAATCCAGTTGCTTTAATTGGGCAAGTTCGCAGTGTTTCAGTTGCGCAAGCGTGAATGCACCGCGAGCCAAGCGCAGCAACGTCTTGATGTGCGGCAGTTTCACTTCTTCGTACTTGGCCGCCAGCCAAAAGGCCGTGGCGCCCCACAATATGTAGTCGGGTTTCTCTTGGTGCTCGACATACCGGTCCAAGAGGTGCACAGCCAAGTGCAACGTCTCGCTTGCAAAACGAAAGTAGGCGTGCAATTCACACAACCATCGTATCGTCGTGTAGCGCTCTGTCATCGACTTGGACCTGCTCTCAAGGGGCGAGCACAGTAAATGAGGAATGTGTGCAAGCTGGGCGGGCGTGCGTGTGCGAGCCTCTTCTAGGCGAAACATGTGCGCGCTCTTTGCGCTTTGCGCCATCAGTCACCATGTTGTCGTTTCGAAAGCACGTTGTCGTTATTTTGGGTACGATCGGCAAAGGCGCGTATGCAAGCGTGTACCGCGTGCTCGACGTAAAGCGCGAAATTGTGTACGCCGTCAAACGCCTCAAGTTAGCCAAAGACGACGGCGACGTGCCCGCGTATGTACTACGCGAAATTGCCGTGCTCAAGGCGTTGGGCTATCACCCCAATATTACGCACCTCCTCGACGTGGCGATTCATCCACAGTGGCACGCATGCGATCTCCTGCTGTCGTACGTACCACAGAATCTCCACCAACTACAGGGTCACAAGCCGTTGCCTTACTACGACCTCAAAGACTACACGCGCCAACTCCTTGCCGCCGTGGCACATTGCCACAAGCTCAACGTGCTGCATCGCGACATTAAGCCGCAGAACATTCTGATCGATGCGGCGACGCATCGTCTGCAACTGTGTGACTTTGGCATTTCGCGTTTGCACCGTGGTGGCCGCACCTCCGATCGCAATCTCACCAACGAAGTCGTGACGCGGTGGTATCGACCACCGGAGGTGCTGTTGGGCGCGTCGCGGTACGGCGGTGAGGTCGACATGTGGTCCGTGGGCTGTGTGGTGGTGGAAATGGCAACAGGACATCCGCTCTTTCCAGGCGATTCCGACATTGACACGTTGCATCGCATTTTTCAGCAACGCGGCACACCGACGCCGCACTTGTGGCCGGGCGTACAGCACTATCCGCACTACCGCGACACGTTCCCAAAGTGGACGTCACCCAAAGCGCTGCCGGCGAATGTGGCGAAGCACTACGCGCTTCGCGTTTTGGTCACCGGTCTTTTGTGTATGATACCCTCGCAGCGTCTCTCGGCGACACTGGCACAAAAGCTTCGGTTTTGTCAACGTTGGTCAGGGGTGCAATAATACAGGTGTACAAGATTGACCTTGCGTATTTTTTTCTCTATGCCTACTAGTAACTCGCGACAGCATTACCCATCCATGAGTCTTACAGTTCGCGATAATTGTCTCAAGCTCAATACCGACCTGCCGTATTTGAACCGCGCCTTTGCGCAGGATGCCTACTTTCCGCAGTTTGGCAACGGTGGTAATCACGGTCTCCGCCAGTGGGTCGACACAGAGAGTGCGCTCACTTTCCCGTACTACACCCGCGCCCCGAACGGATGCTCGGACACGCTTGAGTTGTCGCCCGATCTGACGTTCGACTTTCTGCCCACCAAGTGGCAGCAAGACGATTTTCGTCCTCTGCACTTCCAAGAAAGCACGCGCCAGGCCGTGAAGGACATGTGCTCTACACGTGCCTCCATCAACGACCCGCAACGCTATCTTGGCTGCCAGTACTACTCGCAGCCGGGCATGTGGCAAGAAAGCCGCAACCAGTCGCTTGAGAACATTTTCAACGATCGGTACATCTAGAATTGCCTTGACCGTTTTGGCGAAATTTTGTTATTTTTTTTAGCTTACACATTCGTAACACAAACGAAGGATGTCTCGAAAACGTAAAGCGACCGATGTTACGGCACCTCAAGCCAAACGTAGTAAACATACGCTTTGCGCCTGCGGAAGTAGAGCTTATTATAACAAACGTGGAGAGAAACGAGCTCTATTTTGCAAAAAATGCAGATTGCCAGGAATGGTATCACCGTATCGAGTATATTGCCAGTGTGGCAAATTTCCAACTTACAATTTGCCGGGACTAAAAGCATTATATTGTGCGCAATGCAAAACACCCGATATGATTAACGTCAAAACCAAGAAATGCCAATGTGGCAAAGCCCGTCCTTATTTCAATTATCCTGGCGCAAAAGTGGCACTATGTTGCAAACAGTGCAAATCCGAAGGTATGGTGGACGTTAAATCACCAAAATGCCAATGTGGCAAATCTCGACCGTTATACAACTACATCACCGAAACTCGTCCTGAATATTGCAAAATGTGCAAAATGCCAAATATGATCAATATCATGTCACCTAAATGTTGCGTCTGTCGTCAAGCAACGCCTACGTTCAACATGCCTACTGAAAAACAAGCAAAGTATTGTGGCAAATGCAAACTATCTGGAATGATCGACGTTTCAACACCTAAGTGTTTTTGCGGAAAAGCTCAACCTTCATTCAATATGCCAGGCGAAAAGAGTAAACGTTATTGCGATCAGTGCAAATTACCCGGTATGGTTAATCTCAAAGCTACAAAATGTCATTGCGGTAAGGCGCAACCAAATTATAACAAGCCTGGCGAGACGAAAGCGTTGTATTGTGCACGATGCAAGTTACCTGGTATGGTCAATATTCATATCCCTTTATGCCGGTGTGGTACGAAAGCCTCCTATGGTCTGCCAGGTAAACAACCTACGCATTGTGCTCAACACAAGCATGAAGTCGAAGGGATGCTCTCTGATCCGCGTCGTCGTTGTCAAGGCAAACATATTCACAACCAAAAGCGGTGTACGTTTTTTGCGACGCATGGCACACGTTCCGCTCACGCTGAGTATTGCGACGTGCATGCTCCGGAAGGCTACATCGCGCTCACAAACTACAAGTGCAAGCAATGCGGATCCTACGAAGTGCTTTCGGATGCGCGACTCTGTGGTATATGCGACCCAACGCTGAGCTTACGCTTTCGCAAGGCTAAAGAACGGCAAGTCAAGGCGTGGTTAGATCAAAGCAACGTTCATGCGGATTACAAAACGAACGACGTGCGCTTGCCTACTGAGATGGTGAGCGACTGTGACGGACGATTGAGACGACCCGATTTTCTCTATAATTGTGACACCCACATGGTGATAGTTGAGGTTGATGAACATGAGCATCAAAGCGCGTGCAAACGCGATGAAATTAAACGCATGGCGGATATCGCACAAGCCTTAGGCATGGCTACAACCTTTATTCGTTACAACCCGGACGAATTCTACACCATCACAAACGATACACACGATCTACGCTTCAAGGCAAAAGCAAATAAACGACGAAACGTCGCCGATGGCCGCCGACGTAAAGTGCTCTTTGAGATGATTGCGATGGCGAAACGACAACCGGGTAAACTTTTTTCTGACGATTTCTTACAAGTTGTTTATGTGTTTTATTCTGGTGATAAGCCCTCACAAAACCGACACCTCAACCCCATACCATTGCAAGCACATCTGTAGTAAACATAACATGTGAGCGAAAGAACGCCTGTACTTCTTTTTTGTTGTCGACCTATCTCTCAACCATGTGGGACTTTATTTTGTACGGCGTTGGTGGGTTCTGCTTTGGTTGGATGTTCAATGGCGCAAAACGCCGCGCGCTGACCAACATGGGCGAGGATGAAGCCAAAGAGCAGGTGCAAACCATCAAGACCAAGCTCAGCAAGGTGGAGAGCAGAGTGAAGAACATTGAAGGTGAACATGCCGGTTATGATGTCCTTCTGGATGCGTTTCATTGCATGCAGATGGGCAAAACGCGGCGCTGGTACCACGCCAAGACGTGCGACGTGGCGATGCGGCGTTTCGGCAAATACATGATCTTGACTATGGCGAATCCGAACCAAATGACAGACGAAGTGAAAGCGTTTTTGCAACAAAATGAAAAGCTGCCCTAGTATTGCTATTTTGTAGTCGAATACCACTTATTTTATCATGCATGGTGACCATTTCGTCGTTTGCAGGGCATGTACGCATACACGCTGCTTGCCATATCTTCGGTTAATAACAAAAGGCACACTTTGCAACATGGTGTCGTCCGTTCATATGGGATTGGTAATATGGCTCAGTTTTCTCGAGGGTTACCTTGTGTATCGATACCGACGCCTGACACGTCGCTTTAAGTCTCGCTCCAACGCGCGTCTCACCTATTGGAGACGATACCGCCTGCTAAAGAGTTACCATTACAAGCGTGATCGCTTGCTCACAACGTTCCTCTATGTTCGCGTGTTGCGCCCATTCATCACCATCGCCTTCGGTTGCTACGAGTGGGTAATACATGCAAGACTTCCACTGTGGTGTACAATTGGTGATTTTGTCTGTATCGCCCTCGAACTCGTCTTGATTGAGCGATACCGCCGCAACCGACGCGCTCAACGCGTCCGCCGCATCCGTTTTATTGCCCGACGCATTTTTTTTTTACACACGTCACTCCCACCGCTCAACGTAACGCCTCGTCCATTCGAATTGGACTTTGAACGTAGTAAAATTGTAGTCAGTGCTTAAAACACCGCTCCTGATTGTACGTTTACTTGACCAAGTCGTCGGCCTGTCTGAGGAAGTGTAGTTTGTACTACAATTACATAGGTTTAGGCCCCAATCAATCAGTTCTCTTCATGATGGTCTCGTACGCAATCAATCGGCATCTTTACCAACGCGCGCTCGTCAATGTGGGCGTACTGCGTATCGCGATCGTCTTTTGCCTTGGTTTCGACGGATTTTTCCAGGTGGGGAACCATGGACGCCACCCACTTACGCTCGTCATCTGTCCAGTCTTGTGGTTGCTGCTCTCTAAGCTCGAACGCGTCTTGGTTGCGCGATACCGCCGCCTAACGCAACCTGTGCTCGTATTATGTGAAGAGATTTACAAACGCAACATGAAGCACCTGCTTGAGGCGAATAGTTATTGTAATGTGGTCAGTGCTTAAAACAACGTTCCTGATTGTAATCTTTGCAAAGCTTTCACCTAGTACTACATCTACGTCATTGTCCTCGCTCTAATCTCAACACCACCACCACCGCTGTTCTGAACATGGCATCGGCACATATTGCGACCTGTATACGACATATTGGCGCTGTCGTGTGTACGTTTTCCACCAACATCTATGTCGTACTGCGCGCAACCAACTTGTTCGTGTCGATTGGCTTGATCGAGAATTACACCCCTCCTGTCCGCTACCTGTACGAGTACAGTGCATGCACCAGCCAAGTCAGGTCAATCGATTCACTACTGCGTGATTCGCACCCGTTCTGTGTCCTCTGGCTCGGGTTGTGTGAAAACTACACCGATTCGTCCGACGACGAGCTTGGATCGGACTGGAGTAATCCTCGCCCGCTGTCCTCAATTACACTGTCCTCAATTACACCACGTGACAAGGTTCAATCGACGCCACCACCACAGCCGACATTTCTGACGAACAGTAACGTGGCTATTGGTGTAGGCTCGGCGCACTTGGAAACAGGGGCTATATGGCATGAAAACGGCGCATTTGACCTATCGTAGTAAAACAACGTTCCTGATTGTACGTCTTACGCACTTTACAGTGTTGGCAATGTGCACACACGGCACGTCGTCTTGATGCAGTTGCTGATATCGTGGGTTCATGGCGTTGTGGCGACTAAAAGACGGTGTGTTTCGGCGCAAATGGAAAACGACGTAGAGTGTATTGTGTTAAACAGAATGCTCGCGCTATTCCCGTTGGTAACTTCACCATGTTCAAAAAGGCTCTTTTCGCGTTGGCGGCGATCGTCGCCACCACCGTTTTGTTGAAGTTGTGTATAGAGGTTGAAACCACTACCACACGACAACCCTTGATCAACGCGACAAGAATGTCCGAGGCGCTCAATAAGTCGGTACAACTACAAAAAATGTCGTTTCCAAACCGGTCCGATCCTGAAATCTATCAGATAGGCAATCTCCAAATCAACATGACAAAGTGGAGTCAGTTTTTCAAAGACATTGGCGAATTACCCCCTGAAACACCAACAGAATCATCAACGACAACCGCGCTGCACGGTGTGATGTTTTTTGTTTGTTTTGGTATCGCCTCCATCACCGTGCTTATTCTTTTTGCTGTTGTATGTTAACGACGACAAGGCTCGACGTCCCATTGCCGCCCCCATTGACGCCGATTGCCGGTCGTTGACGACGACAGGAGTTGTTTTATGCTCTTACCATTTCGGCGTAAACCGAACAATATTTGTTGTACTGAAATTATACCCATGGCCGCGTTCCAACGCAAACGGAAAAAGGACGATCGCAAGGTGCGCATCGCGATTGTCGATGCGAACAAGTGCAAACCCACCAAGTGCCAACAAGAATGTCGCAAATTCTGCCCTGTCAATCAAGTGGGTAAACAGTGCATCAGCGTGAAGCGCTCCTCCAAGTTGGCCCTGATTAGCGAGACGATGTGTACGGGCTGTGGGGCGTGTGTGAAAAAGTGCCCTTTCGACGCCATTCGCATCATTAATCTGCCCACCGGTGTGCCGACCCACGAAACGACGCATCGCTATGGGCCCAATGCGTTCAAGCTTCATCGCTTGCCCGTACCGCGTGCAAATCACGTATTGGGCCTGGTCGGTCAGAACGGCATTGGCAAGAGTACCGCGTTGCGTATTCTCGGTGGGCAGCTCATGCCCAATCTCGGCCACTACGCTGACGACGACGAAGCACCGGCGTGGCCAGACGTCATACGGTATTTTCGTGGTTCCACGTTGCAAGGCTATTTTCAACAGCGGCTCGAACAAAACCTCACCACGATCGTAAAACCTCAGTGGGTTGATTTGATCAAACGTGCCTTACATGGCACGGTGCGCGCCTGTCTCGAACCTCGCGATCAACGGCACTGTATGGACACGCTTGTGCGCGATTTGGATTTGACGGCTATTCTGGATCGGGACATTACCCAATTGTCAGGTGGTGAATTACAACGCGTGGCGATTGCCGTCGTGTGCATGCGCAAGGCAAACGTGTACATGTTTGATGAACCGTCGAGTTATTTGGACATTCGACAACGCCTCGCTGCCGCCAATGTGATTCGGCGCCTGGCGCTCGCCCAACAGGATCATTACGTCGTGGTGGTGGAACACGATTTGGCCCTGTTGGATTACCTCTCCGACGAGGTGTGTTTGCTCTATGGCGAACCGGGCGCGTACGGTGTCGTCACCAAACCGGGTAACACGCGCGACAGTATCAATCACTTTTTAGACGGCTACATTCCCGCCGAAAATATGCGCTTTCGCAAGCACGCGCTCTCGTTTCAATGGCACGACGCCCCCTCCGAGCTCGTCGCCACCACGCAACACGATTACACGTACCCGCGTATGGTCAAAACGTTTGGGGCCGGCTTTCAATTGCAGGTGGAGGCAGGCCAGTTTCGCGATGCCAGCATTGTCGTGCTGTTGGGCCAGAACGGCACCGGCAAAAGTACGTTTATTCAATTGCTGGCACGCCGACTCGCACCGGACGACGCTACCACAACCTTGCCCACCTCTCTGAGCGTGTCGTATAAGCCTCAAAATATCTCACCGCGTTTTCCTGGCACGGTACGCGCGCTGTTCGCACGCAGACTGGGTGCACTCGCTCAGCGAGCCGCGTTCAAACGCGATCTTGTCGTGCCGCTCGGTGTAGAGGCGCTCTATGATCAATCGGTGCGCACGCTCTCGGGCGGTGAACTGCAACGCGTCGCAGTATGTCTCGCGTTGGGTGTACCGGCGGACGTGTACCTCATCGATGAACCGTCTGCCTATCTCGATTCGGAACAACGCATGGCCGTCGCCAAAGTGTTGAAGCGCTTTGTGATGCATCGAAAAAAGACCGCGTTCGTTGTCGAGCACGACATGATGATGGCGACCTACTTGGCCGATCGCGTCATGGTGTTTGACGGCGAGCCTTCCATAGGCTGTGCCGCACATGCACCGCAGCCGCTTGTCGCCGGCATGAACCGCTTTCTCCGAACACTAGGCATCACATTGCGCCGCGACGCGACACACGGCCGGCCACGCATCAACAAGTTGGACTCGGTAAAGGACGTGGCGCAAAAAAAGAGCGGTCAGTACTTTGCACAACACTAAACGTATTTTCTACAGGTGTATGTAACCATATGCGACGTCGACAGCCATCCAAACGAAAAGCACCATCACACCCACTTTTGTGGCGTGTGACAAACAAAAATAGTAAGCATTACGGTAAAGTCGGGTTTCTGGTTCAGTACCCGGGTCCACGTGGAACCATGCTGCTGTTGGGTAATGTGCAAGGACCGACGACCTACGGTAAGGCGTGGCAACGCGCCGGTATGCCACATCCTGCGCAAGGGTTTTCTGTCAAAAGGCAAAGCGCCACGCCTGTAAGGGTGTCTACGTTACCAAAGCCGTTCAAAGCGTTTTTGAAAAAACGGCTCACGACGTTATGGGCGGTTGCGGGTCCCTATCCGAAGCAATTGCTCAAAAAACTGTAATCAGTACACAATGTCGTTTTCGTAGTGTTGCATCAACAGGGAGCGTTGTGCCTGATCCGCACCGGCCCAATGGCGATGGAATATGGGATCGTAGTGGTGTGCGTAGAATGGCTGGGCAATGGGTAGTTGGTGCGCGTGTCGGTAGACCCATTGTCTATCGGGGTTTAGGATAAAGACTTGACTCGACGGTACACATTGCAGCCTATTCAAATCTTGCACCATCAAATCCTCATAGAGCGTATATTCTTGTTGACGTGTTTTTGCCATTGTCGTGCGCGCTTGCTCTTTACACAGAGAAAAAGTACACTCGTTCAAGAATTTGGTCAACCCGTGTTCTGCTGGCAAAACAGACTTTGTTTTTTAAAGATGAGCAAATTTCGCGAGCCACATGACGCATTGCACACACGACAGATGGGCCGTAGATTGTTGAGACTGTTCGTCCCGCCACGCGCTACGGCCTTCACATGGCCACATTCAAAGATTTCGAGGCGTATTTCCTCCGCACACACGAAACATTGCCCAACGCGCGCATGTACACCAACGTAATGATTCCACACGCGTAAGCGTTCGGCTTTTGTCATGGCCTTGCGTTTTGGGCGTCGTTTTTGGGCGGTCTGTTCGATAGCAGGCACAATTTGCTGAGGGACAAATTGATCTAATTTCGCAACCCAGTCACCATTTGGAAACAGACCAAAGTAACACGGTTTTGCCTCTGTCCACTTTTGTTTTTTGGCATACGTTGCGGCCTTGCGTCGTACAAGTGCGCGCAGGTTTTTCAATTTATACTCTTCAGTATCGGTGGGGTAACGAAAAAACGCCAGTGTGGCCTGATCACATTTTGCATTAAAGTCTCTCATTTTCTGAAGCAACTGGTTGGCATCGGATACGGTGTCAAGCGCTTGCACGACTGCCTCGGTGAATTGGTGAAGTGTCATGTTCGGACGACGTGGCTTGCGTGCCGTGCTCAAGTAGGGCTCAAGGATCGGTCGGTAGGTGTTCACGAGGGCTTTTGCTTGCTTCATATGTTCAATGTGTGGCGGTACCGTGAAGGATTCGCTGTCATTGAGAAAGCGACACACAGTGACGAGGTCGGATTCGTGTTGGATCACAATAGTATTCACCAATAACGTCGTATCCACGTCAGCCTTCTTGAAGAGACGCACATAGACGTGAAAGCGATGTTGCCCATCAATCAAATAATATTGCGTGTTCAGTTTGACCAAGGTGATGGGTAAATAAACAGGTACACCCACACTGTACTGTTGCCGCAAGGCCATGTACATGGATTCGACGCGTTTCTTGTCAACAAAACGCTGCCAATCCGGCGTTATGATAGGCCAATGTAATAATTCAGATACAGGTATACATTGCACGTGCTGCGTGCCAGAAGCAACGTTGAGCATAAGGTGCATGACGTTGTCGTGTCGTATCTGTACCATGTATTATGTTTTGCTGTATTTTAACGAACTACATTGTACAAATCACACGCAGCTGCACATTCTGGCATATTGCGTCAGCTTGCTACTGTGCAAGGGGATATGCATTCGTAAGGCCTGTCTTAATTTGAATAGCAATATTTAATGCATCCATGTGTCGACCAAGTTGGCCACATGCATGGCCATTTTTTTGCGCCGCCCTTCACCACACCAACACGGCTTTGATTTGCTTAACTCTTGACGTATGCAGTCCGCCAGGGATACGCTTTTTGGTACACATGGCAATAGACGCGATAAAGATAGGCACAGGTGTCCACAGTACAACCCAGCCTGTAAACGAGTTCACGATGAAGATAGCGCATACGGGCATCTGTCGCCACGTGTTGTTCACGAGGGTGAGGTTTCGTCGAAAGCATGCGTTTCCAAAGCGACCGTGCAGACGTTGTCGTTCGCCATGTACGGGTCAGTGGAATACGATCCCGAAGCGAACGGCGCACGTTATTTTCAACGCTCACTACGCCGCAATACGAGCGTCGTCATCTCGATTCTCATTTTGGCGGATGTGTTAACGAGCGGTCTGTTGCCCCTTTTTTTTCTCAAGGCGGCCACCTACACCAAGACGTGGGTATGGCTTTGCATTTTGGCATGGGCGTTCAGTTTTGCCGTGCTCGTCACGATCGCCAAAATCATTCTCACCGGCAGCTGGACCCATGCCATTCTCATTAGCTGTCACATTGTGAGCGGCGCGCTGTGCTTGACGTTGGTGTTGATCACGCAAGTGCATCCTGCAGGCCTCGTGCCACTCATCTGCACATCCGTCATTTTCTTTGTGCTCTCGCAATACGCCACCATCGCGGCTGTGCGCGACAAGTGCTTGGCGTACAAACGTCTCTCCGAGAATGATTAAGCTCGTGGTTGGCCCAGCATCTTTGATGCCAGGCTTGGCGCCTACCGCGCTGAGCGCGTGTGCCGCCGACGTGGTCAGCGGAGCCAACCCTGGCGCCTTTGGCGGTGCTGGGGTGGATGCTCAGGTGGCGTGTAAAACGTAAAGAGTTTGAGTGGCTGTGTCTTGGACGTATTGCGAATCGTATGTTCGACACCGGGCAACACGGTGAGTGCTTTACCGCGTCGTAGTAGCCGCGTGCGTTTGCTTAACACGGCTTTACCACGACCGGACACAATATAGAAGAACTGCACCGTATGTGGGTGCGTCTCGGTGGGAATGGTCTCGCCGGGTCGCAAGCTCATGAGCACGGTTTGAAATTGTCCAGGTACCGTGCGCAAAACTTTGCGATAGAGTGTGTTGCGCCGCGTCACGTCGTGCAAGTCGTAGAGATCGTGGGCCATTTTGAACGCATACTTACATTTAGGCTTACAAAATATTATAGTGTCCCGTTCGCTTGTAATGTCGGATACGTTCACGGACCCATGTGCGTTTCAGGGCCATGTTCGGATCCGCGAGGATGGCGGCCAACACATTATCACGCGCGTACCGCATCATGAGGCAAATAAAATAGTCGTCGGGTAGCCACAACGTCTTTTTGGGTGCTGTCGACGTGCACGTGTAATAATGCTGAATCATGGCGTACGATCCGCGTAGCATGAGCAAGTTGTACACGGAGATGTAGCGCAGTTGATCACAATACACGCTGCAGGGCAAAGTACGCCACGCGCCATCCAAGATACAGCCGCAGGCGAGTTGTTGCCTGTTCACGTGTGGTAAGCATTGGCGTCGTCGCGCACTCGCCACATAATTGTAGTAATCGCGCTGAACGTGAATACTGCTGTGCACGTGAAAGAGCCGCTGAAAGACGCGCAAATCCACCCGATTGAGAATGGCGTGTTTGAGGACGTCTGTGAGCGCGGATCGGCCTAATCCAACTAGCACGTTTGCGTTATGAAACGGCCGACGCAAGAGGAACGGCGTCGCATAGCCAAAGCGACAGGCCCACAGCAGCGCTTTCCATTCTGTTTTCAAACCGTAGTAGAGACAATAGCGGAACCAGAGCCGTCTATAATGTTTGGAGGCAGACGCGAAACGGAGTGCCGTCGTAAACGGCATGCTTCTGAACATCAGGAAGACGACATCGTTGCACGGTGCGCATGGTGTGCGTTTGACGCGTTTAGCTGTTGGTACTACCACTACGTCATCACAATAGTTTTCGTTTCGCTGTCGTTTCATGTGGAATACATTGCGAACGTCAATCACATATGCATAGATGGGAGCGTATTTCGCCACACTTACGCCGTTTTGCCGAATTATGATGTCACACATGTGCATTTCAGCAGTCTGTTCGATCACCATGCCGATAACCAACATTTACACACTCACCACATTGCAGCGCACGCTGAAGCAAATGGATGCGGGTCTCCGGTTTCCTTACACATTCCTGTATTACAAGATTACGTTCACGTCCAAATCGGGCCAACGCGAAAAACGCGTGGCGCGCGCGGACGACTGGAATAGCGTCGTTCTGAAAAAGGAGGCACAGGATTCGACGCGTACCGTTGCCGATGTGCGCTTGTGCGTGGAGCAAGATGTCGGCACCAATCCGAATGCCACGGTCGCAAAAATGAACACCAACGGTACTCTGAGCTTACTTTTCAAGATTTCTGTCGTGCAGAGTGATGTTTACTACGAGGGCGCTCCGAACAATGCGCTGACCGACATTGCGGTCAAGATGATCTGTTGGGATAAAATGTTTTGGTGCGATACGCATCTGAATCCGTACGTGCCTGCCTATTTGCAGTACAAGCTGAAAAAAGCGAAGAAAGTGGGACAGAAGCTTGACGAAACGCTCGTGGAAGACATTTGGCGCAATCAAGTTTGTAGTTACTGCGAAAAAAAGAAACACGCACATGAGCCGACCACCGTGTGGCTTTCCGAGTCGCTCGTTTTTGTCACGTCCGGCACGCGCTTCTCCGCCCTGAACAATCCATTCTTCGCACGTTGGCCCGCGCTTCAAAAGCTCAAATCGATCGACGCGTGCTTTGGCGCATCCTATCTCATACCGTACGAAGGCCAAGGGAACTGTTATGTACGCCAATTGCGCCTTGACGAAACGCTGGCCGACACGCTCTTTGGTAAGGACATTGACGCGCGCGTGGCCTACGCGCTTGGGACACAAACAACAAAAGAGTCCTCTTTGTACTGAATTACATGTATTGTTTTGCGACGTATACGCCGAGACACGCTCCGAGAACCGCTGCAGCAACCTGTTGCCATGAGAGATCCCACGGACCGATTTGTTGTAGTCGGTGACTGGTCAACACGGGGTTCAAAGACGGACAACCTTGCTGCTTCAACGTTTGCAAGCGTCGTTGAAAGTCGGCAGGTGTAGCGCCTAGACCGCGCGCTTGCGTCACACCTCGTTGGCCTTGCACAGGGAAATAACCCGTGTAGACGCGTGCGCCGCTTTCACGCGGATCATGCACTACAGAGGTGGGGCATTGAGGTGGGACTGGCACCGGTATGCCAACCGAAGGGACTGGCACCGGCACCGGCATGGCACCAACCGAAGGTGGGACTGGCACCGGCACCGGCATCGGCGTCAACATGCTCGTCTTGTGCTTCTCGTCGGCGAGCGGTGACATGGCGGGCTCTGCCGGTTGAATCGTGCTATCGGTCGCGGTGCTAGGCGGTGCAGGGAGCGTCGTGCGTGCCCTTTTAGGCGTGACGTCTTTGTACTCTTCGTCAAGTGTACTTCTAAGTCCTGGTGCAGTCGTCATACAGATCGCGTTATTCACAAGGTAACATAAAAAAATATACACCACCACGTGTCAGAAACGCACGTAGTTTAGTTGTTGTGTTCCTCAGCTTGCAATAGGGTGATCATCATAGACAACGGTTGCACGGCCAGATGTGCCGGGATGCTCGTTTCACAGACGACATTTTGATCGTTGTTGGACACGTAAATACGAAGATCTTTGCGCGTATCCGACTCCAAAATGAGATTGGTTTGAATGACCTTTTTGCGTTCAGCACGTTTCAACGCCGAGAGGAAGGCTTGCCACTCTTCGACGCTGGTGTCATATTGTGAGAGTCTCACTTTGAACGTGTTGTACGGATTTCGAATCACCAACAAGTAGCGATCCGGATACCCGTCAAAGGATTCCACCTTGAGGTCGCAGGTAATCGGTACGGCCATTACGATACTGAAGGGGTGTTGAGAATCTTTTTTTCGCTTTCCTGACGCGCACATCGCTGATTTTTGTCTGCGCGTTTTTTTGGCATTCGACAGCTCGGCAGCTATGACGCAGGCAACGTCGACGCGTCCTGTTAAAACGGAACTCGTTTTGGATACGAACCCTGTGCCGCGTCAAACGATCGGCAAAATGTGGGCCACGTGTAGTGTCACGCCGGGCTTGCGCAACACGATACAACGTGTTCACTTTGTCTTTGTGCTCGACACGTCGGAAAGCATGAACCGGCACCAAAAGTGGGCCATTGTCAAAGCCAGCATGCAGTACATGAGTACACAAATCACGCCCACCGACTACGTGTCGTTGACCAGTTTCAACTCGGACGTGACGACACATCTCTGCGCGCAGGTGGGCACCGTGCAGACGCGCGCCCAGCTTGTCAAACACGTCAACACGTTAACGCCGAAGAGAGCGACCAATCTGTCCGAGGCACTTATCGACCACGTGACGCGCTGTCTGGCCACGTGCGACGACAAGGCGAATGCGAATGTGTTGCACGCTGTGTTCGTGCTGACCGACGGCGTGGCGACCCGCGGCCTCACGGAGAGTGTGGCGATTTTGGCGCGCCTGAAACAGGTCTATGCCCCGTACACGCAGCGCCTCACGATCTCCACGTTTGGCTACGGTCTCGATCATCGCGCGAGCCTCTTGTATCAGCTCGCAACCACATACCAGGGCTCGTATTGTTACATGGAACAGGCGAGTGATGTGGCTGCAGCGTACAGTGTAGTGTTGGCGCGGGTGCGCGAACTCGAGATGGCACCGACCACACTCAAACTCAAGGCCTTCCCAGGCTGCCGCATTGTGGGCATTGTGACGACCGCGCTCCTCGCGTGCAACGAAACGACGTTGGCCAAAGAATACGCGCTTCAACTCCCGCTACTCAGCACCGGTAAACCCTTTCAGGTGCTCTTGAAGCTCTCGCTGAACAAGGTCGCTTCAGACACAACGACGCATCTGCTGCTGACCGCTACGGCCAATAACCAAATACCCGTGAGCGCAACGCTGGCGCGCCCCAACCGAGGTGAGCGTGAGGCGCTACCGTCTACGGCGACCATCGTGCGTGAACAGCGCCTGCGTTACCGCATGTTCGCGGCCTTGCAATCCTGTGTTACAGCCATGCAACGCGGCAAGGTCAACGACGCCATCAGCGCACTGGCGCGCATGCTAGGCGCGTTGCGCGACGACATGTCGTTGCAACGTACCACGCCGTATCTGCGCGACATGCTCACTGACGTGACCTTGTGTGAGACACTGCTCAAACAGCTCAGCGGCACGAACAACGACGGCAAAGTGGCGCGCGTCGTCGCCTATCTCCATGCCCTGATGTGCATGTATGGCTACGAGCGTCCGACTAACACGCCGTGGTTGAAGGCGAACAAGACGACGTTGGAGGGTCACGAAGGGTTCATGGTGAATGAACAGCTCATGCAGCGCGATGCGAGTACGTACGGGTACCTCACCACGAGCGCGCGCCAACAAGTGCAACAGGCCACGCGCTACACGTCGAGTTTGTATTAGCTGTTTGGAGGATATGTATAGCGGTATCATTATGAGTTTGGGTTGAGCCCTGTTTTAAAATTATTGTCTCCCTGAGAGTAGCCGCCGCGCCACCTATGGATACAAAAATCGTTGCCCATCGTGGTGCATCTTTTGCCCTCCCAGAAAACACCATAGCTGCGTTCGACCAGGCATGTGCTTTGAACGTGGATGGTATTGAGTTTGATGTGCAACTGTCAAACGATGAAAAAGTAATCGTTTTCCACGACCCTTTTCTTGTGAAGGCTGGACTCCCCAAAAACAAAGTGGGAGAACTAAAAGGCAACACACTCACTCGTTTAGATGTCGGTTCCTGGTTCGGCAGCGCATTTGCGAATCAAAAGATGCCGCTCCTGTCAAACATGCTTCAAAAATATGCTCACAAAACCACCTTGCTTATCGAGATTAAAGCCGACGAACATGATCTGAGGCACGACCTTTTGGTCGATCGAACGGTGCGCCTGATCGAAGAGGCAAACGTCATTGAACAATGTTACTTGCTTTCCTTTAATCACAACGTGCTCCGTCGTGCCCTCAACTACAATGCCAATATCAGAGCCGTTCTTAATGTACACACACTCCATACGAATGCTCCGAAACTCGACGACATGGTGGCTGGATTGACGGCAATTTCAATTGATGTGCAAGCGCTGGATGACAAGACAGCTGAGTGGGTACGTAGGCACGACAAAAAACTGATGGTTTGGAATTGCGATAGTGATGGAGCAGTAGAGCATGCCTATAATCAAAAAGCGGATTATATCATGACGGACAACCCCGCCTGGTTGCAGCAAAAAAGAGCCACACTGCAAAAACAAGCGGCTTAGTATGTGTGCGTCTCGCAGCGTACAAAAATAATAACAACAATGTGATAGCGTAGCAGGGGCAGTATGAGTGGTTCGTCGTGTTGTCCGTCTTGTGGTCATAGTATTGTCGACGAGAAGAAAGCTGACGTGACAAAGTCGGTGTCCACGAAACAAATATTCAAAGAGAATGAAGAGGTTGATACGACGTCTAAACCGCATTACACGTTTGATGCGCAAAACGAACCGCTGCGCTATCGCCAAACGACAGACGAAGCCAAACAATCGCTCAGTGCATGGATCGCAACCGGCGATGGCAACGGGCCGAGCATCTCCACAGAGGAACGTGTCAAAGAGATGCGAAAGCAACATGCCGAATCTGAAGACCTGACCAAGACAACAGATTGACAGGTCATGCACAACGCTTTGTGAAAAAAAACAATCTCTGCTGTTTAGTAGTCAGCACGACAGATACCGATGAGTAATCGCGACGTCGCTCTAGGTTACGTTTCTAATCCACCCAATGTTACGGTTAAAAACTTGCGCGTGCAACACCCACGCCGAAATCGTCGGACAGTTGTAGTGACTGGACCAGCAGACGGCGGTACAGCAGACGCCGCCCGAGCGCTCGTTATGGGTGGCACGCCAGGTGGCAACGTGAGTTTTGAGAATGCGAGCGCACCGCAACCGGGCCAAATCATTGTGGCCACGGACAGCGAAAATGCCGAGTGGCGTGATTTGTGGCAATTGCAGGACAGTAGACGCAGTGTGCGTGCTACTACCATAGTGCAAGTGATGTTGGCCACCGTCATGACCGGTTCTATGATTGATGGCGTGACGTTGCAAGAGGGCGATCGTGTGTTGATCAAAGATCAAACCATGCCCGCCACGGCTGCGGTGACGAACGGCATTTACGTTATACGCACCGGACAGCCCCCGGAACGCGCAGACGATTTTGAAATCATGTCGAACGTCGGCGGCACGTACATGATTGTGCAGGAGGGTGCCCAGAACGCCGACAGTCTCTTTGTCTGCACCAACAATTCGTCGGGTGTAGGCATCAACGGTGACGAGGTTGGCACAGCACATCTCGGATTTGACGAGATAGGTGGCACCGGCGGTGGCGGTGGCGGTACGCCGCTCACCACGTACTCGCTCTTGCCCATCAAAATCTGCGTAGAACATACATCACCGTTGTTGACCGTCGCCAATCAAGAATGGAATGATACGTACCGCGTGAACTATACGAATGGCAAACTCATCATCTCAGTGCGCAATGTGGGCAACGAAATTGCGCCGCCGACGTCTCGGAAGTTGCGGCTGCGTCTCGATCACAACAACGGTATGGGAACGACGACAGGTGTGTTGGCCAATGTAGGCATCGTGTCGATGCGCGAGGCCTGTATCATAATGTCTGCAACGTGGACGTTACCGCTTGACAACGGCGTGTTGAACACTTTGAGTGATGGCTATTTAGAGTTGCGTGTGCGCAAAAACACGAGCGGTGGTGATAATCCCATGCTGTTGGGTGGTTCGCTCAAATTCGAAGTGCCGTAAATATGTACGGTACGTGTTTTTTTTATAGCATTACAGTAACCTTTTTGTAACCATGGCTCATCAATTCAACGCGGTTAAAATTGACAACGACTTGACGGTCACGATGGGTGATGTGAATCTGACAGCCGGTGCTGTCAACATTGACGCTGGTAACGTTGTGCTCGGCGACGGCACCACCAGTACGGACATTGTCTTTGATGGCACCAGCGCCTTGACCCTGACGGCTGATGCCACACAAAGCAACGTACGTACAGTCACGTTTCCGGATGTGACTGTGATGAACGACGTGATTGTCCTCGAACAACAGGATCAGAAACTCCTGAATAAGCAATTGGACGATAATACCGTCGTGTTTTGTGACACAGACGACATCACCAAGTTGGCACAGTTCCAGGTGAACGCCGCACAGACGACGAGCACGACGCAGACGTACACATTCCCGAACGCAAGCGGCGAGCTGTTGTTGAAGGGTGTGGATACAGGTGTCATTGAGAACAAACAGTTTGAGGACGAGACGACGTTCATTGTGGACGATGGTGACAATTCGAAACGCATGAAGTTTCAGTTGGACGGTGTCATGACCGGGACGACGCGCATACTCACCGTGCCGGATGCGACTGATACACTTGTCCTTCAAGATTTCTCCCAGAAACTCACCAACAAACAGTTGGACGACAACACCGTTGTGTTTTGTGATACGGACGACACCTCCAAGTTGGCCCAATTTCAGGTTAACGCTGCGCAAACAACCTCGACCACGCGAACGTACACGTTTCCCAATGCGGATGGTATACTTGTGCTTGAAGATAACGAGGCACCGTTGACCAACAAGACGCTGGGTACAACAACGTGCTTGTTGGATGATCACGTCAGTTTCAAACAGGCGATGACCGGTACGACAGCCGTAACCAACTCGGACGATGTCAAGTTCAACATCACGGGTACGAACAACCGTACGTTGACGTTGGAGTCACCCATCATTGGTGCCTCGCAAACGCTCCTCTATCCCGACAAAGCGGTGGATTACACAACGACACCCGATGACCGCTTTGTGTTGGAGACCAACACCACAGCACTGACCAATAAAACTCTCGGTACCGGCACTGTGCTTCTTGACAGTGAAGTTACCATCAAGGCTGGTACGGGCACTACGGAGACCGTGAACAGCGATACGGTGCAGTTCGATATCAACAGCACAAACAGCGACGCACACGCGCTCATTTTCAACAATACCATGCCGCGCAACTACACGTACCCCGACGAGACGGGTACGCTTGCGTTGAAGAGTGATGTTGATAGTGCCACGGCGGGTCTCGACGTGAAGCTGTCAGTGCGTGCCGCGAGCATTGTACCGTTGGTTAGCAACGCGTCCATTGACACCGCGCTCATATACGTTGTTACTGCTGGTGTGAGTAATCGTGGTCAAATCACGGCGACGCTCGATGTGAGTGATGTGTTCACACTGGACGATGTCACGATGACGAGTGCGAGCGATCCAACGCGTGTGCTCATTCGTGCTGAGGAACTCGGTACGGCCGAAGTGCATTCCGTGGATACGGTGGCAGATGCAGCAGGCTCGTTGAATAGCACCTTCTTCGTTTTCTACACGAATCAGAACACCGGTTATTACGTGTGGTACGACGTAGCAGCAGGGGGTGCCGATCCTACACCAGCTGCACCGGCTGGTGTGACGTTCACGGGTATTGAAGTGGACATTAGCACCAACGACACGGCGAACACTGTGGCGAGCACTACCAAGACCGCCATCGACACTGCTAATATTGATGTGATGGTGGTCATTGACAATGGCAACGAGATGACGTTGACAAACACGTGTGGTGGTCAAGTCACAGACGTAGCGGATGGTAGTGCAATGACAGGTTTTACAATTAGCACTGACACACAAGGTGTTGGTTTGGGTCCGAGCGCCAATGGTATCTGGACAACGACCATTTCCGGATTCTCGTTGACGTTGGACCGTGCGACAGACTTTGACGAGGACGACGAAGTGACGGCAGCGGCGTTCACCTTTATCGAGGAAGGTACAGTGTGTGCCGACCAGGGTTGGGTGCTCGCCAGCGACGATGTGCTCACCGTCGGTGGTGCAGCTGGCTCCGCGCTCAAGTGGACGCAATTCAGCGGCGCTGGTTCATTTGTGGCCGGTGCCGGTATTGTGCGAAATGGCAACACGATTGATGTGGTTGGTTCGGCCACCATCCTTGTGAACGCAGACAATGTGGAAGTGAAATCGTCCGGCACGGTGAACCAGGTATTGTTGAGTCAGGGTTCGGGTGCTGCAGCGTACGGAGCGGTACTACTTAGTAGTTCAGACGCCGTCACGGGCACGTTGGCGGTAGGCAACGGTGGTACGGGCAAGATGACCATCACTGAGAACGCCCTGTTGCGCGGAGGTGCTGCCAACGTCTATAACGAAATCGCCCCTGCTACCGACAGTGTGCTCGTCACCGACAACACGGGCACAGGTGTGGCGAACTGGACAACCACATTGCCGTCGGGTCTCGAAATTCCCAATCCGTACATTAACGATTCGCTAGTGGATGAATTTGCGAACCGCATATTGTGCCTGACAGGCCAAGGTATGGCCGTCACGGAGAACTACGTGAAGATTACGAATGCGGCAGCAGGGTCGGCACCGGAGATTTCGGTGCTCGGCGGTGACACGAACATTGACATGGACTTTCAGGCGAAGGGCACGGGTGTGTATAACCTGTTAAGTACGGCGGACACTGCTGCTGAGTTGCGTTTGCACGAGGACACCGACAATGCTGCTGCACCGCCCATCACTGAGTATACGGGCATTAAGGCAGCCGCCTCGATTGCCACAGCGCATACTTACACGTTGCCCAGTGCGGTTGGTGGCGTGGCCCAAGTGCTTACGATTGCCACTGGTGCTACGGCGGCGGCTGCGGATTTGGAGTGGACAAACACAGCCACGGCGGATACCAAGGGTTATTCTATCATCTCTACAAAACTCTGTGTGGACAATGCGGCGTTTGCGGCAGTCGGTTACTTTGCGTGGGATTCTGGAAAGTATGCTGGTGCCACATCGCGTACGGTGTATTTCCATCTGGATGATGCCGCCAACGGCTTGCAGGTTGGTCATACCTTCTCCATGGACGTTGTTGACAATGCAGGCACTTCAGTGGTGACTGCTGGTCCACTGATGCCGTTCGACGTCGTGGGCACGGCTGGCGACGATTCTGCCACGTACAGTTTTACAATTAACGATGTTGTGACAGCACCGACCACCGATCAGTGGCTCGAATTCCAGGTCCGGGTTACGGGCGGCGGTACTGCCATCATTAAGGGCATCCAACTCGAATTCATCATTTAAAATTAAAAAAAAAGCAATACACATTGTCTCGTTCATTACAGTTATGCGTCGGCAAAATAGATGCTGACTTTGGTGACGTAGTTGAGTGACTTGTCTCCGGGGTTCTGGACGAATTTCACGTCCCAGCCTTTGTCCTTGAAAAGCGTTTCGACATTCTTTTTTTCGTCTGCAGTGAGTTCGTAGCCGAGCAGCACATCGATCGGGTTGTATTGTTTTTGGATAATGTTCGCATACACGTTGCGCTCAAATTGCCAAAAGATGGCCGCTATGCGATTCGTCTTGATAAATTCTTTGGCGTCCGCAGCACTGGGCACGTCCCAGAACGCAGCTGTCGATGCTGTGGTACTCGTAGTAGTGGCTGTCGTCGTCGTTGGCGTTGCCATATGACTGTGAGGTTACTGCTATGACAAAGAATATTTTTGCGATTGTACGGACGCATGTGTGATCTTTGCTTTACAGATTGAGAAGGTATTGAGTGTACAACGCATGTACAATGGTGAGACGTTAAGGCGTGCTCTCCGTGAGCGTGATCTTCTCGCTGATGACGAGTGGCTTGAGCGTGTCCATACGCGAGACGAAGCCGCGCTGAAAGTCGCGAAAATGCTGCGCCTTGTCTTGCTCGTGCAGGAAGAACATGCTGGTGATCAGAATCGCGTTCTTCATGTGATGAAATTCGAGCAGCGACACCTTGTGCTGCTTGTGCGCGTGTTTCATGCGACGCATGAGGCTGCGGGTATCCTTGCTTTTCGTGAGCTTGCTCTCGTCGCCGGCGAGAATGACGCGCAGCGCACCACTCAAAACAGTAGCCTGTTTGTGCATGTCGGAGAACTTCTCAGCGGACGTCGGACTGAGCAGAAAGAAGGTGGAATAGATGAGACTGGGAAAGTGCTTGCCTTTCAGCAAGTCTTTGAGCGTGTCGCGCCACTTGGTATGCTCCTCCAGACTCTGGCGAACCATTTTTTGGACGTCAAAGGTTTTGGAGCTCATGATGATGTGTACCGCTTGCAAGGAAGGTAGGTGACAAATGAAAAGCACAAGCAAGGAGCGTGAGGATGCACAATTGTAGTCAGAACTACGGATTAGTGATGTGCCTCCAGACATACTACACGGTTAAAATACAGATGACGACGTCGTAATCACACTACATTATCCTTCACTGATTATTCTCAGTTTTTTTCTCCTCAAGATTGTAGTCATTTTTGTGCATACATGTAGTCAGTCGACACTCCAAATACTTCGTTCACCACAGGAAAGCTCAAGACGAGCGGCTTGCCCTCGTAGAGAATGGGCAACGTGACGCCTCCCTCTTTGCTGAACGTCATAGTCTCAGCGTTTGGCTCAGGCACCTGCACTTTTTTCACGTCAAACTCCTTGAGCGCCACATACTTGCTTTTCTGAGTCGCCATTTTTTTTGAATTGGTTGTACGCTGTTGCGCTGAGCACCATCAAATGGCACGCTCGAGTTGAAAATCTGCTATACGTCAATACTGTAATCTATTACGGCAAAAATACAACTTCGTAATCGTCTGGACGCTTCAACATGAGTTCTTGCTTGACGTTCGTATTGGGATGCGGTGTCGTGACGAGCTTTCGGAGTCGATGTTGTTTGAGCACGTTGGCTTTGGGTACAAATTCAACCCGCCGCGTTGGGAGTTTCTGCACAAACATGTGCGTGAGCATGGGCTTGCGTTGAAGGTAGAGCAAGATGGCGTCCGCGTCGACGGACCCGTGTTTTGGTCGATCTTCCACGACCGTCGTTGTGACGCTGCCGTTTTGGCGTCGATAGGTGACGACGAGATCGTTCGGCTTTGACGTACTGAAGCGCAGCACAAAGTAACCCGGTGGCTGCCGCGCGACAATCTCTTTGGCCATGCGACTGGTGAGCAGCGTTGGAATGAGGCCTTCGAGCCACAGACTACGGAGTGTGCGATTGTGACGAATGTGGTGCACCAGTTTGCCGAACCACGCCCAGAAGACCTTAAAGTCGTTCGCGTCGAGCGGCGTCAAGGCGAGTTTCTTGTTTGGCGCCCAAATGTACTGTTTGCACCACTCAATAAGGCCGCGAATGTCGAAAGGATAGAGCGGGTGAAAAAACGCATCGGGTTGTAGGAGCGGTTCGTTGTGCTTTTCACTGGCCGAGAGATACACGAGCGCCATGTGCATTTTTCGCGTGTCCTCACTGAGTACGTTCGCCTTGGCGTGTGCGTGCAGCGCGTCGCTTGGGCGTTGGCGTGTCTGTCGCACAAATTCGCGTTGCAGATTCTGCACAAAGCGATTCCAAGTGAGACGCGTCTGCGCTGTGGGAAACAATTCCTTTTTGAGCAAAATGCCTTCCGCGGCGCCCCATTGATTCGTGTTACTCACCACAATAAATTCTTGCGTCGTATGTGTGTCCAGCGTAAAGGCGCGCTGTGCGTTTTCGGGCAAGTGCCGATGCTCACAGAGCACCGCGGCTTTAACTAAAAAATGGGCGGGGTGCATGCGGAGTCCGCCGCGCAGACGAATGTCGTGAAACGTGGCGTGCTGCTGAATGAGTCGGCGATGCTGCGGCCCGCCCTCCATCGAAATGCCCTTCTCCGGGGTCGTGTAGAGCGTCACGCGGTCGTTCACCACATTCACTTGCCATCCGGGTAGTGCAATCAACTTGACATCCATGCTATCGCCAATTTTTTTGGCATTGTGATAGACGCGCTTGCTGGGCATTTTGCTGAAGAAGAGCGCCACCGGCGGACCTTGGCACGCTTTGCCTTTTAATAACGCCGATGCGTTTTGATAGAGCTTCGCCACAACCCTGTACTCGCGAAGCAGGTTTTGTTGTGCCACGGTTGGCGCTGGACACGTACCGAGCGCTTGCAAAAGCATATCGACGCGTACCTGTATGGGTGTGACGTAGCCCAGTACGCCGAGCGCTTCGGAATAGGCAAAAAATGTAGTGCGCAATTGCTGGTTGAGCGTGTCCCACGAGTCGTGTGTTTTCGCCATCCTGCTCGGACTCGAATGCTGACCCCATGACGTCTTGCACCCACTGTCCATCTTTCGCTTCGCTGTCACGCAATCTGTTCACCTTGTTTTTGTTTCACTTTGCGGCTTACGACCACGGAGGCACACCGGAGGGTGCGATGACTACACCAAAGCGACAAAGTGGTTTGTTGAAGAAACGGCGTTCGCGCCCGAATATCAAAAAGACGGTCTATAGCCATATTCCCACAAACTCCGCCTACGTACAGCCCACGACGCGACAGCCACCGAGACGTCCCCAGCCCTCTGGGCCAGGGTTGCTTCCCAGCGGCTTTGCCGCCAGGTTGGGCACCGAAGGTGCTGACCGCCGACCGTCCTCGCATTCGATCCACAAAACGCCGCGCCTGGACTCGTCTCGTCCGCCGCCCGTACCACCTTTACTCTTCCCAGCGTCGCCGCGTGAACGTGCCGGGACCTTCCCACAAACGGTCAAACCGCTCGATACACCACCGCAGCGTGTCGTAGTGGAATCCTGGACGCTGGAGAAGGTGACGGCGTGGCTACATACGATTCACATGCATGACTACGTGGCGTTGTTCAAAAAACATGCCATCACGGGCAAATCGTTGCTCAGTCGGCATTTCGACAGGAACGCGTTGCACGTGCAGCTGGGCATCACTAAACTTGGCCACCTGTTAACAATCCTGGACGCGGTGGACGTACTACGAAAAATCAGCTGACGCCTACGACGCTGGCGACCACGACGTCTGCATTTGCTGCCACAGCGCCATCTGCTCGTCTTTGAGTATTGTGTAGAACGGCAGATTGGCTTCCTTGAATTGCGGGTGGTCGCGCACGTAGTCCAATATATGATCCTTGTACACATTGACGAGCGCTTTTCGACGTTCGAGTAAATGCGGCTGATGAAAACACGAGCGTGTCAACTCGGCGAGACGTGCAAATTGCGCGGTGAGGTACTGCTCCGCAAAGCGCGTATCGTAGTTGGCATCGACGCGACTCGCGAGGTTGCGCGCTTCAAAAGCACATTGCAATTGCTGCACGAGAATGGGTTGATAGGATTGTTTTTGGCGTTGCTCTTTGGACGTGGTACGTTTGCCCAAAATACCTTTACAGGCCTCCACAATGGAACTAAACATGGCGGTGTGTGCGCTACGACTATTACAAACACGCATAATTTTTCGGATAAACTCGTCACACGCAAACTTACTGCTTGTCGCGAGGCGATTGCTGGCCGTGTGTCGGCGCTTGCGGTTGCTGTTGTTGCTGTTGCATCGCCATCATGGTTTGCGCTTGCATCAGTGCTGTGAGGCGTTTCACATTTTCCAGTTCTTCGGGCTTGTCGGCGAGATCGGGCCGCGCGATGATAATACCGGCTTCCAACTGCGCTTCTTGACTCATATTGCTGCCTTGTTGCTCCTGTTTCATCAATTTCTGCAATTCCAAAACTTGCTCTTTGCTGTAGGTGTGTTTCAAGTGTTGCAGGAACGTGGGTCGTGGGATGCCGCGCAAATTCGGATAGATAAAGTACGTGTGGTCAATCATCGCATCGAGAAATGCGTCGTACCCAAGCGGCGTCGACACGTCGGCATTCAGAAACTGGTCTGGCTGCGGTGGTAGCGAAGCAACCCTGAGCGAAGCTTGGGGCATTGCATGCTGACCAAACGACGGCGGCGGATACATCATCATACCAGGAGGTGGTGCTGGTGCTGGTGCTTGCATAGGCTGTGCCTGTTGCGGTGGCTGTGGCGCCGGTTGCTGTTGCTGTTGCGCTTGAAACTGCGCCATAATTTGCGTCAGTGTTTCGGGTTGCGCTTCAGGTTTGTCGGACATGATGATGAATAGATGACACTGACTGAACGAAAGGTACTAAACGTGCCTAGAAAAATCAGGGGTAGGCAAACGCACCGATCGCTTTTTTATGTCTTGTTACTCGTAGAGTACGTGAGGTTCATGAAAACACTGTACCACAACCGTGTGCAACCACGCGAAGTACCCGAGTTTGACGCGTGGACCACGCCAACGCCAGACATGGCACGCTTCTACGGACAGCACCTGAAGCCGTACGGCAGCTTTGCGAACATGTTCTTTGAGGACGCTGTCGAGCCAGGCAACGAGTTTCGCCGCCGCGGGACCTCCGACTTGTCACCCAAGCCACTCAACCCGGCGTTGCGTTTACCGGGTCAAACACCGGTGGCGCTGGCACCCGGCTACAACCCGTTGATCACAGATTCGGTGAACGTGTGGGGTCGTCGCTTGCAGCAGAACACCAATAACAGCATGTCTATGTTCTCTACGCTCGACGACGCGTACTGGGAGAATCCGTGGGAGAATTACCAGGTCGCCAAACCGTATATGGACTGGGCAGTCTATGAACAGCACATTGCCCATGCCGACGACGTTGCCCAACTCTGGTTTCGTTAGAGCGGGGGTATGGAAAAAAGTGTCGTTTTATTTTTTTGTCTCTTAAAAGTACCCCACATCGTGAACACCATGTCTAACTACAGTGCTCCATTCAAACGGTACGGTCTCGTTTTCGCTGGCAAACCGGGATGCCGAAAATCTCTCGTCTATGTGCGCCCAGCCAAGAGCGGTCGCGCTACGCAATACTGCCGCAACCCTCCGGGTAAGAAGGTCGTCACCAAGAAGAAGAAGCGCGTGCGCAAGGCCCCTATCGTGACGAAAGGCATCGTGGGACGCAAGGCGCCAGCCAAGAAGAAGGCGATGACGAAGCTGCAAATCCTCAACAAGATTGGCATGGCACGTCTCAACGCTAAAGGTCTCAATCCGAAAGGCTTCACCAAGAAGCAACTTTTGGGACATACACGTGCGTACATCCGTGGTCTTGCCACCAGGGCTGGCCTCAAGTACTAAGCGTCCATCCTCATCGTTTCGACCGCGTATCTTTTTTTTGGATCGTGCGGAATGCCAAACGCAAAACCATACAGCTCTATACATTTGGCTAAGCCGGAAGCACAGCGAGAAGATTGGCGCCGTCTTGGAAATGAACCGTGAACAAGTTAGGCAACTTCAACGCTGTCACACTTGCGTAGTGATCGTAACCGTCATCCACAAAGACACCAATCTCGCTGGACGCCAACGGCAAATGCATATTCACCCACGCTTTCGAGCCCGGTGCGCGAAACGTGTTGCGTTCGGCGTCGGTGCCTTTGCGCGGCCCACGCTTGTACACAAGAAAGCCACACGCAAGTTGGCCGCTCGCGATACGCGCTTGCATATCCTTGCGCGCCTTTACCCTCGTGACGGTGAGCGGACCGACGTACGAGATGGCACACGTGTGCGCGCTGTTCGGCAGCGGTACGTTGGGTTCGAGTGTATCCAGTACCTTGTGCAAATCTAAACGTACTGTCAACCCAGGCAACGTCTGCAGAAAGGCTTCGGCTTTGGCAGCATGTTGAAAATGAACAAGTCTTTCACCCGGACCGACATACGTCATCAAGTCTTTGTTGCGTACTTTACGACAGCGCGCTTTACAGAACGCCATCGTCACGCGCGTCGTCGCCGACGTCTCAAACGCATCACCACATTGTTGACAAAGGACACTTTGCTTTTTCTTTTGCTTTGTTTTGGACATGATTTGCTGTGACAACACTTTGGTAGTATTATACACGAATAAACAAACATCATTTTTGACGCAAACAAAACGTGAAAGGACAGCGCGTCAGCAGTGGATGTTGGTGAAGGATTTTGCACGAGACATCCGCGGCAATGAAGCGCTACGCCTACGACGACGACTACATGTTGGGATGTAGTGCGCCGCTGTCCAATCACCGAACATTCATACCGATTCTGGTTGAGGGATGCGTGGACGCACGGACTGTTTCATTTTGCCGAAAAATCAAAGTACGTTGACGAGTTTGGGATTATAGTTGTTATTCCCACGCAATGAATCTTGACACAATTCCTTACAACAAGCTTTACAACGCAATGGTAGCACTTGAGGAGGCTGACGTTTTTAACGTAAAAACACAGGGCTTTGCGATTCTCAAAAAGTGTGTCAAAGCAAAACAAGAGCGTGTTGCACTCGATTTGCTCAAGTTCATACACATCGACCCGAGTGGTGATGACAACGCCGTGTTTTATTGGGCCTGTACGTATGGCATGACGCAACTGGTGGAAAAACTTCTCCTAGACCCACGCGTCCATCCCGATCAACCTTGTTCTGAAGAACAAAATGCCATCACACCGTTGCGCTCGGCCTGTTACGAAGGTCGCATTGACGTTGTGAAACAACTTTTGGCAGACGCGCGTGTGGACTTCCAAAAGAACCAAACACGCGCAATCCGGAACACTGTGGAAAAATCTCACCTTGATGTTTTGGATTTGCTGTTGAAACAACCCGATGCAGATGTGTCTGCTGGACACAATGTAGCCTTACGTTGGGCTGTGGAAAGGTGCAACGCACGCATTCTTAAACGGATTCTGCAAGAACCGAACGTCGATCCGAACGACGCACATGAAAATGATCAGTCGGCCGTGCAGTTGGTATTGCAAAGTGACGACGTGACCAAACACATTGCCGCACTTGTCTTGGAAGATCACCGTTCCATCTACACGCAAGCGCAACTGGACGAAGCCAATGGTGTTGGTTGTGGTGGTGAGAAGAGTGCCTATTTACGCACGTTGAAGCCAAAGCCACTCCCGAAACCAGTCGAAGAAGCGTCCTCAAAAACGACGGAGAACCGTTTTGAGTTGCACATTTATGTGCATGTGAAGCAAGAGTAAACGAAGTGTTTCACGTTGGATTCTGTTTTTTCTTTGTCTCCCTGTTATTACAAGACCATGGCAGCACTGGACGCGTACAAAGGCAAGTGGTTCACGGGGTATATTGGCTTTGATGAACACACGCAGTTTTGCGATGTTAATTTGTATATTTTAGACGATGACGAGGCTAAACGTATACAGGGTACAGAGAATATTGCACAGATACCGACTTGGGCCGACCATGACGTTCGTTGGGAATTTGAAGGTATCTACATTGACAAAGACGATACGTTTCACCCCTATACCGAACAAACGGCAGATGATTTTGATGAAGATTTTTGCTATGCGTGGGAACACATCGTGACCATCATCAAAGACAAGCAAGCTGAATTCGAACAACAGGTAAGGTAAAAAAGTTAACAGGCGGTCCGTAGAAGAGCAGATTCGGTATGGCGTTACCGGCTCGCAAGCCACGCCGTGCTCAACGCTTTGTGACGGTCGACGCGCGCGTCGTAACATGCACTAACCGAGAGTGAAGGGTAGGCCGTCGTAGTGCAATAAATGTGTTTGCAGGCGTCGAGTTGTTGTGGGGTGACGCGTTCCAACAACAACCAGAAGACTTCGACAATGTCGGGCGTGAAAAAACCGTGATACCCGCCATAATTGTGATACCCGTACATGCGTATGGGCGTTAGTCCGTTGAGCGTCTTGTGATCGAGTTTGCGCGCGGTCGCGTTGCTGTAAAGATAGCCTACCGAACGCAATGCGTGTTTTGGCGGCAAGGTGTGGATGTAATCGTGCCTATCGAAGGCCACGATTTTGTCGTAGTATTTTTGGACTGCCGCATCCGCTGCTTCCAGATTGAGGACGCTCGTGGGAATCAAATGAAAGACGGGCTTATTACGGTCAGTCATGGTGCGGTAGAACGCATACATGAAGACGTTTGTGTTCATCCTACATTTCGCTGACGACGGCTGGGCACAATACTACTTAACGTTTTTTACATGACGAACGTAATAATAAAACGGCATAAAGTTGTCAGGTAAGAGACCCGGAAACGTGACCGACCAGCCACCGCACGACTTCTGCATGGCGTTGTACAGTTTTTCGTCGTCCGTCGAGATTTGCTTCACCAACGTCTTGTCGTTCTGATAGACCCACTCAAATGTTTTGCCGTAGTGCCGACCAAAACCGCATCCAACTTTAGCGTGCGCAAAATCGAGCTCAAAGTCGTCCGTGCAGCGTTTGCGTCCGCAACGATAGACACTATGGCCGCACATGCTATGCCCTTGGCGTTGTTGCGCATTGTCAAAACAGTCGTCACGATCGCAATGTCGCAAGAAGGTGCCGCAGCCAAACACGCACGCGTAGTCTTTGCGTTTTGGATCGTCTTTTATCGACTGATGGCAAAAGACACATTCATCTCGGCCGCACGGGTAGTTGCAAAGTTGGAACGCGTTACGCGTCCTCCTTGAACACTGCGTACAAACTTGCATCGTTGTCGATGTCATTGTGCCTCGCTGGGTGCGTACGACGATGTGGGTGCGTCCTCAAAGGTACCGCGTAGGACTACAAAAAGTGCCATTTTTCGTCGAAAGGCTTTGTTAAGGGAAGGCAGACAATGTATTAGTAGTGATGTGCAACCATGTCGGATAATATATCGGCGTCTACGCTAGCACAGCAACTAGCATCAACGCTTACATCGATACTACCAACCAAGCCGCTCTCCGAGTTGATGATTGCGATCGTCGGCTCAGTGGATGCGGGCAAGAGTACGTTGGCGGGCGTATTGAGCAAAGGCGAACTGGACAATGGCAAGGGTAAAGCACGACTCTTTACCGTGCCGCTCAAGCACGAAATCGAGAGTGGTAAAACCTCCAACGTCAATGTCATCACTGTGGAGGTGCACGGCCGCAAAATCCTCCTCATCGACTTGGCCGGTCATGAAAAGTACATCAAGACGACGCTGAAAGGTCTCAACCAGTACTTTCCCGACTATGCCATATTGCTGGTCAATGCTCACAAGGGCATATTGCCGATGACGCGCGAGCACATGGGCATTTGCAAGAGTCTCGGCATACCGGTGTTCATTGTAATCACCAAGGTGGACAACTGTCCGCCCGAGGTGCTCAAGAACACGCTGCGCAAGACGAAGCGCTTCTTCAAGTCGTACGGCCGTCGTTTTGTGAGTGAACTCAACACGCCGAAAGTGATTCAAAAATATACTGAACTCTTGGCGCAGAATGCCGGCGTGCTCGGCGGTTACGTGCAACTCTCAAATGTGACGGGTGTCGGCTTGGATGTGTTGCGCACCGTCCTCGCCAAGCTGCCCGAATTGCCGTCCGTGTCGCGCGCCATCACTGCCTACATTAAAACGAAGAACATCAAACAGCTCTTCTACGTGATGACACCGTTCAAGGTGCCGGGTACGGGTCTCGTCGTTTACGGCCGCAATTACGGCGGCGAATTGACAAAGGGGAGCAAAATGTATATCGGACCGTTGGACGGTAAGTTTGTGGAAATCCGTGTGCGCTCGATTCACAATAAGATGCGCCAACCGATCGACGTGCTCGGCCACGAACAGCTAGGTTGTTTGGCGATCAAACCGACCAACGCCAAAGCGGTGCTCACCAAAGAGATGCTCAAGCAAGGCCAGTTGGTGACGGAACATGCGCAGATGGATACGTTTGTGGCGCGCGCTTTCAGAGGCCAACTCTTTGTGCACGCCACACCGACCACCATACGCGAGGGCTACAAGCCGTTCCTCAATTGTGGCAATGTGCGCACCACGGCAACACTGATACATAGCGATATGCTACCGCTGCGCATGGGCAACCGCGCCAACGTGGTCTTTACGTTGCGCATGCCGAGTGTGCTGTATCCCGAGATGCCGTTCATTTTTCGCGACGGCCGCGTGAAGGCGAGTGGCACCGTGTTGCAAACGCTGAACGACGAGGATACCAAAACGCTCTTGGAGGCGGTTAAAAAAGAAAAGGAAAAGGTGGAAGAGGGTGTGGATTAGAGACGAATACCCAATTTGCGCGCGAGTTCGGCTTTCTTGTAGGTACTACGTCCTCGTAAATTGCGTCGCTGTGCAAGTGCGTAAAGACGTTTGTAAGTCCAAGTTTGTTTCTTTGTCACCGTTCGATGTGTTGTGCTGAGTGGTGTAATCGTGTCGCGATGGAGCGGCGCGATAACAACCGTTGTATTGTCACCTGAGCGCCGCTGCTTGACAGCGAGATGCACGAGCGCGCGTGGTACCTGCGCCATCGACACACCTTTGCCCTGGGCCGCATAACGAATGCTGCGTGCAACCTCTATAGAACGAACCACATCCCACAACCCATCGGACGCCAAAACGGCGTACACTTGTCTTGCGGGTAGGATGTAATGTGTCACATCGGGATCGACAATGACTTTGGCACGCGAGCCGAGATACGTACCCGTGCCGCTGACCTTGTACGAAAAATCGCCAAACGCACGCGAGAGCGCCAAGTTGCCATCGACACGCGGCGGTTCGCCCGGCAGCGTTAGCACACGCCCACCGGCCGCACGAATGCGCTTGGCTTCGCGTGCCACATTCGGTTTGTGATCTTGGGTCGCCTGCAGGATTTTACCCTTTGCATCCACCAGGATCGCACGCGAATCGCCCGTGTTCACCAAAAACACATAGTGATTCAATTGGACGAGCACAATGGCTGTGGAGCCGGCTGTGGCGCGTTTGCCACGCATTCCAGGCATGCGACCGTGAAAGAGGTGGAGATCAAACGCGCGAAACGCCTGCTTCAATGCCGCTTTGACTTGGCTCACGCGAATCGGTTTTTGGAGTTTGGCGAGCGCGGCGCGAATGTAACGCACGAGATGGCGTTTGAGTAGGAGTGAGACGCCCCCACCGGAATGGCCGTCAAACACGCCGAATACGCGCAACGACGGCTGGCACGATACCACATAGGTATCTTCTTGATAGTCACGTTCACCTTGTACAGAATATACAAAGGCACTACAGGCCTGTTGACGTGACATACTACACACCGTTACATTTACCCACACAAAAAAAGCTGTGCACGCGCTCATCAGATATCATTTTGGCATGTGAATCGCGTAGACCTTGTTATCCGCGAGCGTCGTGACGTTCAGTACGAAGTTTCGGCCTTCCAAAAAGTCCAGTGCGGAGCCGTGAAACGCGACGCCTGTACCATACGCATATTCCAGTGTCAGTTTGCACGGATGGCGGTTAAAATACTCGGGTAGTGATTCCGCGTGGGCGTTAAAGGCAACATGATTCTCCAGCTGCTGTTTCACCGCTTTCCACGCACCACGTTTGACGATGCGAAACGTGCCCAAAGCGCCGCGCGCGCCCACGAGTTCAATGTCTATGGCATCGTCAGCAATGGCATAGCGCAACGGCACACCCGTCACGGTGGGATGCGAAAAGAGTGCACCCATGACTACACCATCTCCTCCTTCACGACATGTAGTATTTTACACGAAAACGTTCGATTCAGAACAGGAGCACCATGTCTGACAACAAGAACGAAACCGTGCCACATGCACCACCGTTGTGCGTCACCCTGACGACGCTACCACTGAGCTTGCTACCAGACAACTTTGTAGTGTCGGTTGCACAAAAGCAAGAATTTGAAGCGATGGATGCGTGGTTGGCGTCGTTACCTGAGGTTGAAGAGGGGGACGATTGAGTAACTGCATTGCACTATACAAAGTAACCCGTTTTGTCAAACACGGTCAATGTGTCTGGTTTGCGTAGTTTCCATTTGAGTGCAGGATGTAGCCCACTGCCGTAAAGATAGAGCTCTCGCAAACCCTCCGTGTCTGCCACATTCAGATTGATGATGGGATAAATGTCGCGCGCGATGCGATCGCTGCTGTACGCCACGATCGTAATGTGCATCGTCCGGCAGCGTTGCGGAAACGCAATGTGTTCAATGAGCGCAAGGTTGGTGGTTAAATGCAACGTGTTGCAACGCACGTGACTCAAATCGAGATGCGGATCGATACCAGACCAACGGTCGCCGGGCATTCTCAACGCCAAGCTGTCGAGCATGGCGTTCTCGGCCGTCAGGATACGAAAGCCGCTCTGAAAGCGCGACGAGACGGGCGCACCGGGAAAGTCCAATTCGACATGACGCAACGCTGGCGCACCACGCAGATCAAAATCGCCCTCTGTACCACCCAGTACGCCAGAGGTCCAAGCGAGTCGAAAATGTGTAAGGTGTGGTGCATGGCCTATTGTATCGCCCACATAACCACGCTCGGCCTCGAGTTCGAAACGTTCGAGATTGTGCCAGACGCCCGCCTCGACGAGCGCGTGCCAAAACTGTTTCAACAGTTGCGCACGGCTCTTGAGCACGAGTTTGCGCAATGAGGTGAGCGTGCCAAAGACCTCGGGCAAGATTTGCGCGCTGTGCAACGTACCCCGTGTCGTCAGCTTGAGCGTGGAGAGCGACGGGTGGTAACGCAAGTGCCACAAATGGGCGTTCACGAGTTGTTTGCCTTTCAACACGAGCGTGTGCAATTCCGGACAGGCCTGTGCAATGTGTTTGAAGCACGTACCGTTGACGTTGGGGAGGCTGCGCAATTCGAGATGCTTCAACGCGGGCATAAATTGGTTCGGAAAGAGCGCATTGTCGGAGAGTTGTTGGTGCGCCAACACGAGTGTTTCCAAGGTGGGCGCGGCGCTCGCCAGTAGTTTGTCCAGCGCTTCGTCGTAGCGTGCGTCGATGGCTAAGCGCCACATGCCGTGATTGTACAGGTGTAGTGTACGCAGCGTTTTGCCAAGCTGGTGTGCGTGCCACGCGTTCAGCACGCGCGCATTCATTTTTTCATGTGTATGATAAACGAGGGTGTGGAGCGGGGCGCCCAACGCTTCCACGGAGGCTGGCGGCACAACGATATTGTGGGGTATGAGAACGCCGCAAATCACGTCTGGTGACAAGCGCATCACGTGTTGTACAAATTCGGCATCCACATCCTTCACGTTGAACGCCTTTGCCAATTCGTCGAGCGACACCATGCCTTGCTCCTTGTTGTACGAGGGTAAGGTTGGCAACACACGTTGGAGGGTGCGTCGTCGAAGATTGCGCGTTAAAAAACAACCCGTAAAGAACTGGGCACGTCGTGGTAAAAGCCGGCTGACGTAATAAAACGTATCGTAAGAAAAGGCGGTCATACGCGCATCGAGATCTGTTGTTGTTAGGGTGGCACTAAAAAAAACACAATTTCGACAAAAACCAGGGCTTGCCGAGTGTTTTTATTCCCAACCAATATTGCCCAATTGCATGTAGTGGAACATGTTCGCCATGTTTGGGCGAAAATCGGGGTGGTCCTCCGTCGGTGTATGTTTCCCGCGCTTGCGGTAATCGACCTGGTAATGCGGGTGTTCGATGCGCACGCGACCGCTTGGACCGTAAAAGATGGTCATCGGCACGCCGTCGGCCGTTGTCAAACGATCGACCCACTTCTCACCGAACATACGCTTGGAACGCACGTGGCCCTTACCGTAGATCGGGGTGAGAATAACGTTCTTCGGGGGCACGTAGCCGGCGCTGCCGTCGAAGAAGATTTGCACGTGTAGATCGTGCGTGTCCATGCCGCGCAGCCAGAAGGGCTTGTTCGTAAAGTGCATGGCCACGTCGCCGTTCTGCAGCACCGTGTAATGTTCACGTTTGCGCGCGTCCAACGTACTGATTTCGTTCTTATCGAAGAAGAGTATCGCTTTGCGGAAGCTCTTTGCCACGTTAGGCCCGCGCAGCTTGAACTGCCAGAGCGTGTCGCCCTCGGCAGGAATCTCGAACTGCACCATCCACATTTTCTGTCCCGGAATGAAGCGCTTAAGCTTGGGATAAATGTGGTGCGGGTGGTGTGTGAGGAGCGGCTGGCGCGCCGGATCCGGTGCGATACCCTCGTACTGAAACTTGAGCGGCAACGTCGACGACTCCTGACGCAGCGTGCCAAGGACAGCTGCAGGTGACGTGGGCACGGTGAGGTGCGTTACCACAGGATCCACGGTTGTTTTGTATTGCTGATACAGGGTATAGCCCACGAGCGCTGCACCGACGGCCGCGGCGCCAAACAAGACCCAATTGGTACACGTGTTTTGTTTTGCTGACATGACACGATCGGTTATGCTTTAGAGAGACATTTTTTTACACACCAGGTGTGCTTTTTTTTGTGTGCCTACAATCAAGCGATCTGCAACCATACCCATGGCCGCCTGTCAACATTTGGACAATACCAAGGTTGGGGACCCGGCCAATTTTGCATTCATGCCGTGGAATAACGCGACGAACCGTTTCGCGTTGGTAGGCGAAAAGGACAAGAACGGAAACGTGTTGCTCGCACGCGCACCAACAGGTTATGACTACGGTATTATTGGGAGTACGTGCAAAGCGAGTTGCAATGGCATCTCCGCCGGCGGTGGCACGGGCAATAAATTCAATCAAGCCTGTGCCAAATACTGTCCGCCCGGATACAAATGGATGTATAACGCGAGCGGCTGGGCCGTTGCCGGAAGCAACGCCATTACGGATGCCAGTGGGCAAAAGAAGGCGTGTTATTTTGGTACTGGCGTACCCGTGTGCAAGAAAGAGTGGGACTCTTCCATTAACGAAGACGTACGCTTCAAGTGCTGCACCGGCAAATACACTGGTGAAGCGGACAAAAAAGCGAATTGCGACCCACACCACTGTCCGCAAAGTGCAGAGTGCGACCAATTCATGACAACGTATTGCGGCCGCGCCGACAACAAAAGCAAAGTCGAATGTGCGTGCTTTGCGCCGCCCGCTGAGATTCCCACCTCGCTGCCGACCGGACCGATCAAATTGGCACCGCATTGCTTTTCGTCCGGCAACGATTGCGCCAAGCCGGAAGCGTACCGTACGACCGTCATGCGCGGTTCACAATGTCCGTCGTTGGCCATCTGTGACGTGACGGGCAACACGCTCAATGTGACGGGCAGTGTGAAAATTACGCAAAAATGCGATTTGGTCAAGGATCCCAAGACGGGTCAATATGTCCCGCCAGATCAAGTCTCCGCACCATCCGTCACGAAACCTGCTGACGACACAACCCCAACACCAGCACCCGCACTGGCGGCAGCACCAGCGGAGAAATGGTATCAGCGAGGCTTCATGGTCGGCCAGACCAAGGTGCCGTATGTGCTTGCCGGCGGTGTGAGTGCAGGTCTCGTGCTGCTGCTGATCGTGGGCCTCACCGCAGGTCGCGGCCCCAACGCCAACGGCGTCAGGGTTGGCTTTGCTGACCAACAACTACAACCCATGATGATGCCACCACCAGTACCACCCTATTGAAATGATTTCAATGCCACCTTTTTTTGACTGCGAGGATGACCCCGCCCGTGACGCCGACACCTGCCGTAACCAATCCGGCGACGGGACTCACCAACGCCAGTGCGAGACCGCCAAGCGTGATGCCGCCAAACGCCAGAAGCCCCTTCAAGAACCATTTGCGTTTTCGCACACGCACCACCTGTACTTCGGCTTCTTGAATGTCGGCAACAGCGGCCTGCGTGAGGCCCAACGCCTGTGCCACTTGCATATCCACGTCCTCAAGCGTCTCCCCTTGCTCGTGCAACATGGGCGTCAAGTCGTGGGCAATCTCTTGGAGATCGGTGAGGTCCGCAACCAGTTGTTGCACGTCGTCGTTGCGCTCCTGCACGATGGCCCGCTCCAGTTCTGCTTGGGGTATTGCTTTCAATGCCTGTAACTGCGCCATTACCCTTTTCTGACAAAAAAAAGTGTTACGATCTACACCGTCGTGCGTAGGCCTAAGTAACCACGAAGCATGAAATTCTACCAAACCACAGCTGTTCACTATACGATAAACTACATGTTGTTTTGAAGCGAACAGTTTCATCTTTGTAGATCAGATAACTCTGGCATTAGTTTTCGGCTTGCACTCGGGTGTAGAAAGGTTATTCAGGTCGTGCGCTGCAACCTTTAAAGGGACATAGCTGGCCCGGCGCCACTTTACACATGTACACCGAGTAAGCCCAGAGCCATGTGACTCAAATCGAGGGTAATTTTGTGGCTGTGATTGAGTCGGTCTTTCTCGTCTTCCAAGGTGTTTATGGTCGCTGAAAGTTGCTGCAATTGCTGTTCGATTTCTTTGTCGGTGTAGAGCACGTGTGATAAGGAGAAGCCAGTACACAACCCTTCTTTGTATTTTAGAACGTTCGTCGTGTAAAAACGTTCTGTTTGTGCTGAAAATTCAACGACACTCTCTGCGTTGCTGTTCTTTTGCAACGTTTCCCACATTGTTTTTTGTTTTTTCATAATATCAATCCGGTTCAACACGTGACTCAAGCCAGAGAGCACATTGCCTTTGAAAAGGGCTTCTTTCGTGGTCGTCACGTCATATAACAGTGCGATATAGTCAGTGTGTTGTTGTTTTGCTTTATTCCTCGATTCCTCGACAGACGCTTTAAATTGTGCGTAGTCAAGGTGATAGTATTTCACAGTCACGTCATTGGTGAACTGGTGGCCCTGCTCATCCCAGCCACTGTGTTGTGTGTTGTGCTTGCGCAACGCGGCTTTGAGCTTTTCCAGGAATTTTTGCGCCTTGTTTAAAGTAACGGTAAGTTCTGGCATTGCACGCGCGTTGCTACATTTTATGGGGCGGAGAATACTTTTGTTCGTACAGACGCACTTTTCTATTTTCTAGTTTCCGTCATACGACGACATGAGCACAAAGGTGATACCCTTTCATGCGGGCCCGTTTTCGCAATGGCATCGCAAAGCCATGGTGATTGACGGTGTGACGTACAGTTGTTGTGAACAGTACATGATGGTGGAGAAGGCACGGTTGTTTGGTGACGAGGCGACACTGAAACGCATACTCGCAACACCGTCGCCTCGTGAGCAGAAGCGTTTGGGGCGTCAGGTACGTGGGTTTAGTGACAAGGTCTGGAAGAAACAGCGTCTTGCGATTGTCACCCAAGCCAATCTCGCCAAATTCTCGCAACACGCCGATTTGCGCACACTGTTGCTGAACACAGGCGACGCAATCTTGTGTGAAGCGAGCGCGATGGATCGTATTTGGGGCGTTGGGTTGAAGGCGCACGATCCGCGTATCCAAAACCCTGCACAATGGCGCGGCTTGAATCTGCTCGGCGAGGCGCTCATGGCGGTAAGAGAAACATTACAGCAATAGATTGGGTTGTTTTTGTGTGCACGCGAGTACTTGATCAGCGTGTTGTGAGCGTTCCGTTTTGAGCATCGGCAAGCGTACTTCGACTAGTTCCCAATCGTTACTCAAACCGTAAAATGTATAGAAACGTTGCAAGTGGGTCGGATTGTAGAACAGGCGTGCATCTTGTGGCTGGAACGGCGTGGTGTGTTGTTGACGAAAACAGTAGTGCACGTTTTTGGTCGCAAACCGCTGCGTTGTGGCATTGTCTTGACGCAATTGCCAATGACGTGCCACACTGCCGATCGCGCTCAGCGATACACTCGACTGTCGTTCTATTTTTTTGTAAAGCGACGGCAAGCACACGGTGACACGTGTAGCCTCCATGGTTTGTTGTGGGGTCAGCGAAGTCGACCCTGGTAATGGGGTCGGCAACAGAGCATAAGGATTGTTTTCGACAAAAAGCGGGGTAGCCAAGCCGAAAAAAATCCTCGCCTCCTACAAAGAGACAATGCTGCTCTGGATCACCGTCGCACTTGCCATCGTCCTCTTTGTCGTGGTGTGTCGTGTGCTCAAACGGGACCAAAAGCGAGATGAACGTCGCATGGACGAACGTAACACGCGGTACCTGTACAAATTGCGTTGCATTGACGCACACGGTAATGCGTGGTTTTCGCGGTATCCGTGTCGCCGACCGCACCGTTGGTCCGATTTGGTCATGAACGACAAGGAGGCCGTTGTCAAACTGGTGCAGGATTTTACGCAGCGCACCGGTGTCTTTGCCAAGTCCTGCATGCAGCATCGCCTCACGTTCCTCTTTCACGGTCAGCCCGGCACCGGCAAGACGACAGCGCTCAAGACGTTGGCACAGGAGACGGGTCGACACCTCGTGCACATTGACCTCTCGCACATTCACAGCAATCAGGAGCTCTTTGACGTCTTCTTCTCGGAGCGCATGTGCCTACGCGATCACCGTGTCGTGACCGTGCCGCTCCACCAACGCATCTATGTGCTCGAAGATTTGCACACGCTCAGCAATAAAGTGTTGCAAAAGGAAAAGGTGTCTGCAGATAACGCTGGCGTTAGGGACGACATGTGCATTCTGCCGAAGGATCGCTTAGATTTGGGTGGCGTGCTCAATGTGTTAGATGGGACGCTCGAGCTCACCGATGCCATCATTGTGATGACGACGAACAAGTTGGACCATCTCGCCTCCGCACTTTACCGTCCCGGTCGCGTGAACAAGATTGTGCACACGAAAAAGCTCACCAAAGCCCAGGTCGGCGAACTGGTGTGTCGCTATTTTGACGACGCCTTCTGGGAGGTCATGTGCATGGACACATCGGCGTCTAGCCTCCACGATAAGTATACGATTGCGGAAGTGATCGCGGCGTGTCAGACTGCGCAAACGCCACAAGCGTGTTGCGAGAAACTCGAGTTTCTCCACGTTTACTATT